>Ga0213833_1001058_pt1 | contig 21128 bp, 27 predicted proteins | sample SWATP21_FD_160575 | JGI IMG/M metagenome (GOLD analysis project Ga0213833, IMG submission 160575) | Coastal seawater microbial communities from Marineland, Florida, United States - SWA TP2 #1 | ecosystem: Environmental > Aquatic > Marine > Coastal | place: USA: Florida | collected 2016-08-14 | reverse complement strand
GCGCAAGGCATGTGCTAACATCCGTCATATTGTGCGCTGCTGCCACCCATGTTCCTGTCCAGGCGCTGTGCGCCATCGCCGTGCTGCGGCATCCGGATCCATACTCTTCGCTCCCCGCCAAGCTCAAGGCTTTCTTCTCTCGAGATTTGGCTCCGGTGTTACAATCGCGAAACGTGTGAGAGGGCAGGGCTGCACGGGGATGCACAGAAGGGGTAGTGGAGCTTTCTTGGGTTCATCAACGCTTGTTCGGGATCGATTGCAAGCGAAAAAAAAGAAAAAACCGCAGCACACAACACACACCGCTCCTACGACCTTCTCGAAACCACGGCATGTGTGCCCCGTGCTGGCTACCGCCCACACCCACAAACACAGGGTGAGGGCACCACACACACATACAAACACATACACACACACACACACACACACACACACACACACACACACACACACACACACACACACACACACACTCGGTCTCCTTCTCTCACGGTCGTTGCCCCTCTATCTACTCTTGAGAGGGCGTGAGTTGGGAGCCACCGTTTCTCCCTCCCCCCGGACCAAATGTGGACGACGATCCAGAGTACGCAAAGCCAGTGCGCGTGTGGGAGGCGAAACCCAACTCGCCCCGTTCCGCACGCGACATGCCGTGCATCATGCGATTCAGACCCTCACGGGTGACTGAGTACGAACCGCGGCGTGTGGCTGAAGGCCTCACGCCAGCCGAGGTATCCGACGCGACACTAGCTTGCCGAACCTGTGATGCAGGCATCGAACGGCGTCGAGCGCGCGCTCGGGCACCAGGACTAGACAGGGATGGTGTCGGTGCGGCGCTGGCTTTTGTTTCCGCTTCTCCGGCTGTGCTGCGGCGTGTCAATGGTGACGACGCATCGTCTTCAACAATCGGAGTGGCGACGAAACCGAACTGTAGCGGCGGTTCGGCATCATGTGGATCCTGCCAACCTTGCTTGGAGAGACCCCTGTGGGTTGGTGGCATGAACAGGCAACGATACCACAGCAGGGTTTAGAAGAGAGAATAGAGGAGAGAGAGGGAGGGGGGGGGGGGGGTAACTCCCAACACTACGAACATATCGATTTCTTGCGCGATGTCAATCTCCGTCGGGAACCACTGCCGACGAATGCTCTCGATAGTCAGGTCTGCGACAATGCATGCGACTGCCATTCCCACACAACCACCCCCGAGTCGAAGGTTGCATGTGAGGACAAGGCATCGCCATGCGAGTGGCAGCACCGTGCAGCACGCACAACCTACCCACAACAAGCGCAATGACAAGCCATGCCTCCACGCTGGACAGAATTTGCAGGGTCACGCCGAAGAATACAGGCACGTAGGACGAGAACATCGAGTACACAACAATGAAGCCGAAGTACCCAACTATTGACAGCCACAGGACGAAGTGGTTGATCCATGTCCATGTGGATTCCACCATAACAAGCTGAAGAAGGCAAAGAGCACGAGTGGATCACTGATCAACTTCAACCAGTCAAATCAAACAACAAGAACAATCATACCTGCCAATGCATGCTCAGTATCAACCCGGTGTACACCACGACTCCAAAACTGTACAAGCCATCTTCCTTGCCGCTGTAGACACACACATCGCCGGGGAAAATTGTCGTGAGCGCCACTCTCCCCACCACTGTACCACACGCGCTACACACTACGCACTCCGACTTCCATGACCCAGCCCAGCGCCATGCGAAAAAGGGAATGAAGTAAATCAGCACAGCATGTAGGATGGCATGGGCGATCCACTGTGCCATCTTGCGCACGTTCAATAGCATATTGTCACGACCTGGGGCCCACCACCACACAATTAATTAAAAGCTTTTGTCCCACTCACATACACCGACATGCACCCCTTGAGACAGACACATGAACGATGCATACCTGATGCGTAGACAATGGGATGGGCAAGGCAGCTCTTCTCCGAAATGTCTCGTTCCAAGACACCAACACAAAATATTGGGAGACCAAGGAAAAAGTTGAAGCCTGCGTACACCAGGCTCTCGTACAGAGATGTGCCACTGAACCCAGTGCTGAAAGTGTAAAAGAACAGTGTCAACGTCAACACGATGTTCTTGTAAAACGAGTACAATACAGCCTGCAAGGCACGCCGAGAGCAGCGCACATGGAAATCGTGAGCATGGAGAAAAGCACAGCCACAGTGCCGACATCTTACCTTGGACATGCGGATGTAGCTCCATCGCCCATGAACAAGCAGCAACCGTCGAAGAAACCGAAACTGGGCAATGGCAAAATCCGACGCATTCACAGCTTGTTGTCCTTCGCGACCGCTGATCCCAACGCCAACCTGTCCCAGACAATTACCAAACGTAAACATGTGTACGCCACGCTTCGCTCATCCAGCCAATACGCAGCCATGAAACAAACCTGCGCAGCTTGGATCATGTTGACATCGTTGGCGCCGTCACCAATCGCCAGGCACATGGGCTTGGGCTTCGCGCTGCGACGCACAAGGCGCACGAGGTCCGCCTTTTGGGAGGGGCTCACGCGACATGCAATGACGGAGCGGCACATCTGTGCCACAGAAAGGAAGCGTGCCTCCTCCACACTGCGGCCGAGGATGTGGCGCAGTGCGTCACCAGTCACGACCACCGCAAGGGCGTCGATGTTTACGCGGACAGGGCCAGAGGCTGGCACCTGGAGCGTTTGCGCTCGGGTTCGCGTTGTGTCTGCCTCGCGTATGGAGCGTGCGCGAGTGGGAGGCAACGGGTTGTCGACTATCGTGGCGCCGGCGTTGTCACGTTGTGCCCTTCCTTTGCGTGCGCTGCGATTGCCTCCGTTGTTGTTCTTGCGCCGCTGTTGGCTGCGTGATCCGGACAGAGAGACGCTGCGGAACAAGCGGCGGACAAAAGACACTGGGTCTGCGGTCAGAGGGCTGAAGGTTTCCGACAGCCGCGTGAGTTGGCTGGTCACTTCGGATCTCCGACCGGAGGTGATCTGCGGGGGTTGGTGTGTGTGAGTGCAATGGTACGGGTGCCCCGCACCTACTGGGCACGCGGCGCAGCGGCGTACCTTGATGATGTCCATTCCGCTGTTGAGGAGGCGGCACGAGTGACCAATGTTGATGGCAGTCTCCACCTTATCACCAGTGAGCACCCAGGTCTTGATGCCAGCGCGCGCGAGGTCAGCTATTGTTCCAGGAACGCCATCCTACATGCCACACCGAACCGCCCACAATGAACGAACAGTGCGATGCGGGACGCGTCGTGCAAGGGGGACACAGCGAGTGAAGTGTGGAGAAGTGCAAGCGCATTACCTGCAGCTTGTCTTCGATTGCAGTGGCACCCAGCACATCCAAACCCTTCTCGTACTTCTCTGCAACACGTGAAAGGGCTTGTGCACGCCCGTTTACTTGCTCACTCGCCGCCTGAGAGCAACCAAGAGAACGAAAAGTAGCAGAGACGCGCATTAGCTGGGACATCGACCACCCCACATACAGCACATAGCCATGTCAACAGACGCACCGAGAACTCCTGTCGCCACTGCCGAAACTCGTTTTCGGACATCTCTCGTTCGGCCACCACCAGCGTGCGCAGACCCTCGCATGCGAACTTGGTAAGGTGCTTGTTCTGTGGTGGAGGAGCGATGGTGGAACGAACGTCAGTGCAACGCCAGCACACCAGAGCCAACACAACCAACAAGCCGAGGACGATAGTGGGCCGCATCGCGTACGAGCTTAGTGACGTCAATGTCCGGTTTGAGGCGCTTGAAAATGACGTTGTCGGCACCTTTGGTGTACAGCATCACACGCCCGTCCGGTGTACGCACGACAACAGACATGCGCTTGCGGTCCGAGTTGAACTCATGCACGCCGTAAAACTGGAACGTCAGCAGCGAAGCGAGCACCCACACCACATCAAGACAACACAAGCACAAACAACAAGGACACAGCACATGAGATGAACCCAGCGATGTACGCCTATTTGACTGACACCCCTACAATTTGAAGTCCACTCACCTGGTACTCCACCGGATTCTTGGTGCTCGGAACCAAAATACGGAGGGTGGTGGACGTCCTTCCCAGGTAGACGAAGCCCACGTCTCTTGCCGCCTGACGTACAAAGGCACACGGTGATTGCGCACGCCGAGCGCCATGCATTGGAACAAGTCATCAACCGAACGGAAAAGTACTGAACCACGAACAACAAACGGCAACGGACCTGCGTTAAAGCACCCTCATCCGGACTTTCGGCTTGATATACCAGAGACTCAAGCATCTTGGTTGGCATGACTGGTGGCGAGTAGTCGCTGGAAGTCATATCAGCACGGTCCACCACAACAGTGTGGCACACAGCCAGGCATGTGAAAAAGTTGCTGACTGCTTGAAACTGGGGGTGGCTTGGGTCGTCCAGTGCACGTGCAATCGCCGCATCGTGAAACTGGCAAGCACGACGCCACGACAAACGTCACCGGGAATCAACGCCGTCGCGATGCTAATCTCCGTCATCACTTTGACCAGTCTGCACACCCACCTTTGTTGGGGATACGGCACTGGAGCTTGATGGGCCTTGTGGGGAGGACGTTGGCGTCATCGATCCAAACACTCGACCACCAATGGACGCCATTCGAAACTCCATAATGTTCTGCGTCAACGTCCCAGTCTTGTCTGAGAACACGTACTCAATTTGTCCAAGATCCTCGGCCAAGTTTGACGTGCGAGCTTTCGCAGGCACCTCTGGTGCAAGTTCGTTGCGTTGCGAAGCGAAGCGACATGGGTGGGTGAGTGTCTGTGTGTGACGAGTGCGTGGTACCACGGCCACATACATCGCAACCCGACCGACGTACCTGACACGACATCGTACATGTCCACGTCATTGTCGATGAAGTACCCCTGCAAATAGTTGATCATTTCCATGGTGACGACAAGAGATATGGGGATGAAGTTGTTGTACAGAATGAGAAACGTGAACCAGCTACCAAGCCAGGTGGGCAGCACGGTGGACGACGCTTTGAGGCGAAGGTACCTGCCAGTGGTCACGTGGAACCACAACACAACGGCACCACAGGGACGGACAGTGGACAAGTGTCAGAGGCTAGCCCACCACAAACACATTGCTTTCGTCCATGCTTGCTAGCTCGCTAGCCACTGCCTCATAACGTACGGAAGCTCGCCGTCGTGTGCATTATCCCAGAAGATGAGGAACACTGTGCTGATGGTGCACAGCGTGAACTGGGTGAGGAAAATGATGCGGATGCACTTGTTCACAAGGTGCTCGATCTGGCTGAGCTTTGAACGCGCGCCGCCCGCCTTTTTCATGACCTTTGTTTCTTCACCAGTGTAGGCCACAACACCCCACACTGACGCGGTGTTCCGGAGCGTACACCCTCGCAGCAGCACGTTGCGTGCGGACACAGCCGCGGTTTCAAAGCTGCACCGGTGGTTCGGGCACCAACGCAGGCGCCCCTCAAAGGTGTGGATGCTGGCATTGGGGGGCTCATAGGTCATGGTGCCACGAATGTCTGCGAGCTGGTCCCAGCCACGTTCGCATGCACGGAACACGGTGGGAAGCGCGTCACGGATTTTGAGGTTTGTTTCACCGTCAATGTTGCTCGTCTCGATGTAGCACTGGCCATCTGGAGAGGACGACCACACCACAACCATGTCCGCTGGCACTTCACACATGTTTTCGACCTTCACCAAGTCCCCAACATGAATGTCGACCCAGGGCACCTGCTCCACACGACCAGATCGTCGAAGCACAGAGGCACGACGTGTGTTCACTTCGTGGTCTGACTTGTGACGCTTCCAATCCTCCAACGCTTCCTTGACCATGGTGATCGCTAATACCAGTACCAACGGTCCAAGCGTCGAGAATGGGGTCAGGGGCGACGCAAAGAGTGACGGCACGTAGGTTCCGATCATCATCAAAATCGAGATGAGGAGGAAGTAAATGTTGGCAAGCCGACGAAACCTGAGCCATAAGCACAAGCACAAGCACAAGCACAACACCAAACAGACGTTAGACGTAAGTTGCCGTCCCATCCCATGCAAGGGCACGCTCAAGCGTACTGCTCTAACAGAGAACGGGGGAGGAACGAGAGAACTGTGTATTTGGACGTCACGATCCGGTTGTTCACGAAGCCAAGGTTAGACTCCCCCAGCTTGGCTTCGCGCGCAGGCTCACTTGTGCTCTCAACACTACGACGGCTTGTGGGCCCCACAGAGAGCCCACTTTCACGGCTCGTGCCGCTGTTATGCAGATTCAAAGACTGCACACGACTGCGTTTAGGGGACCCGCCATCGTGCCGCTTCGAGCGCCGGGTGGCTCCTGCGTCAGCGGGCGCGGACATGGTCGACACCGCTGGCGCTCCTACCCCTACACGGTTACCAGTGGCAGGTTTGGCGCCGCCAGTGAGAGAGCGGGTGGTGGGAGGGCGCGTGTGGGAGGCGCCGCTGTCCGGCGGATGGCGTCACAGCTGGCTTTGGGTCGCCGAAAAACATTGTCATGTGTAAGATACATGCACTGAAGAAGTGTTGGTTGATGAATGCCACTCCCGAGTGAACCACACTAACGGGGTAGCAACAGGCGCCTCATGCTATCGACAGCAACCACAACCAAATTAACGCAAAGCGAGAAACAAACATACGACACAGGCGCCGATTCACCTACAAACCAAGGCCAATAAAGTACGGAGCAGAAGCTCCGCTCACAAGGCGATGCATGTCCAGTCGCATCCCTGACCAGAGCGTGGACTCCGTTTCATCACAGCCTTCATCATCACCAAGAGGAAGGCTGCTGGAGGAAGTGGTTGTTGAGGCGATGTACTGCGCAATGTTTGCTGGGCGAATGTTGATGCCGGTCATGAACTGCACGAGTGCAGCGGCATAGTCACGGCAATCCGAAACGCCCAAGTGGTACGTGCGGCCGTACTCGCGATTGAACTGCTCGATTTCCTGCCATGTCCGATGTGAGGCAGCGACAAGCGCAGACTCGCCTTCATCAAACTTATTACAGCGAATTTGGGCGCCAGTGATACGGAAGATGCTGAAGTCCTTGCCAGAGACGGGGCCAAAATCGAACGCTACCTGCTTGCGTGTCACGCCGGAACCGATAGAGAGGGGCAGCCTTCCACCACAATCAGAAATATCGTCGAAGGGTGCAATGACCACACCAACGTGATCTTGCCCGAGCTTCGTCAATGCGTTCGCCCAGTCGGTGCCTTGAAGTGGACGGCGCTTCAGGTACACGACAAACCGCGGACGGCTACTTTGCTGCGCGTCGGCGCAACGACGAGCCGGGCGGCGTGTGGGGGTGTCCCTGTGTGCGGCCGACGCGTCGCTGGCTCCAACGTCATCGCTCGAGCGTGTTGTTCCTTTCAATGTGCGCTGGGACCCGAGGCGGTACAACCGGGACGACTTGGCGGTGCTTACAGTCCCATGGCGTCGGCGACAGAAGAAACTCCAGCGGGTGCACGAATTTCTACAAGGAGACCGCCGGCCCGACGAGGGGGATGTGGGGGAAACGGGCGAGGCTGGCATGACCTTTGTGTTGGTACCACTACTGGTGAGTGACAGGGGTGTCACCTGTGCCACGTTGTTGCCCCGGGCCTGAACTGTGACGGCGGTTGCAATGCGCGAGGCAGCACGCGCGGCGATGGCCGACTTGGTGGCGATGTCGTCCGCGGTGGAGGCGATGGCGGAGGACTTTTCATCCCACCAACTCCAAACAACGTTGGTCACGTTGCTGGCAGCCACCAGTGGCGCAGTTGTGGCGGTCGAGAGTGTACCGGCGGCAGATCCATATGCGCGGGAGATGACCGCAAGCATGCTGGACGGTGAGGCACCACGCACGTGTGGCGAGCCAAGACAGGGGTGAATAGAATTACAAAAGGAAGCAACTAGTTGAGTCACAGGGACTACCGGCGGGGGGGGGACGTTCGAGTTGACACAAAAGCGTGTGATGTGAAACCACGTGTTGTCACACCGTGACATCAGCGCAAAGCAACTTAAGGCAACAACGGGTCTCGGTGCTAGTTTCGATATATACAATTTGTGGTAGAATCGTTAGTTCGAACACCACACCACACCTTTCAGTGGCAGGGCGTCTGAAGCCGCGAGTGGCCTCGATCCTCTGTTTTCTCGTTGTGCTTGCGTTGGATTGGTTGAGGCTTCGCCACACCTTTTTATCAGGTAGCCAGTTTGCGCCAGTGCATGAGATAGGAGTGAACCGTTGAGGCTCGAGCACAGAGAGCCGACCTCGACGTCACTGTACGTTCGTTCGGGTGGTGGCGAGTGGTTGCTGTGTTGCCGGTGTGCCGGCGTGTACAGATGGAATCATTGTGCTTGCCGTTAGCTGTGCTGCTTCCATCCACCCGCCTGCACCGTGCGCTGTATTGTCAAACACTTTTCTTGTCATTAGCGCTGCTGCCCTTGCGCGTTGCCGGGGTGCTTGGCCTCACTGGGTGTGTGCAATGTTGCTCTTGTTGCGTGACCGCGCAGATGCCGAAGAACCGCTTTGCCGCACTCGACTCTGACGAGGACGAGGGCCCGTCCTCCAGCCCCGCTGTCGCTGCCGCCGCCCCCGCGCCGCGCCGCGCCGCCCGCACGAACCGCTCCACCCGTGGCGGCCGTCGTGATGGCCGTGGCCGTGTGGACGGTGACTACCGTGCCACCCGCGACAACCGTGGTGCCGAGCGCCGCGCGTGCGTGTTGCTGCTGTGTGGTGGATGTTGTGTGGTTTGGCTTTGATTGTGGCTGTGCATTGTGGTTGTGGCGGTTGTGGGGTGGGGATCCGCACTCACCTTATTGCCTTGCGTTGCTGCGTTGTGCACGCAACTTCAGGCCTCGTCGCACCGGTCGCCGCGAGAACCCTCCCCGCCGTGGCCGCCAGTTCGACCGCCATGTGAGCGGCACTGGCCGTGGGTACGTGTGGTGTGGCGCACAAGCTTGTGTTGTTTGGCACGTCGACGCTGCGATGGAAAAATGTCCGCCGTTGAGTGGTGTCGCGCGCTCACCTCGCATGTGTGGTGTGTCGTGTCGTGTCGTGTCGTGTCGGGTGGGGTGGGTACGCTTTTGCTGATCGCAGCAAGGGCATGAAGCGTGACGGCCGTGGCCGCGCTAACTGGGGTGTTGAGGACGAGAACACCGAGGGTCTGGTTCAGGCCGATCTGGAGGCCACCAAGGGCCAGGAGGGCGAGGACGTCGAGGGCGAGGGCGAGAGCAAGGTCCCCGCCGCCCCGAAGGTGAAGACCCTGGCCGACTACGAGGCCGAGCGTCTTGCCGCTGTGAAGAACGCCGAGGCTTTCGCCGCCGCCCAGGCCCGCGCCGTGGAGGAGTCCGTGTCCGGCTCCGTCGTTGTGGCCAAGTTCGATGCCGAGGCTGACGACAGCGAGAAGTTCCGCGTCAACGCCCGCACCAAGAAGGTGCGCCCCTCCAAGGGCGGCCCCGCCTCCAAGCGCGGCTTCGCGGATGTGGACACCATCTTCCAGACCCAGTCCTACCACGAGGAGCAGCGCTCCAGCTTCCGCCGCGAGGGTGGTCGCCGTGACGGTGGTCGTCGTGAGGGTGGTGGCCGTGGCTTCCGTGGTGGCCGTGGCCGTGGCCGTGGTGGTCGCGGTGGCCGTGGTGGTCGTGGCGGTCCCCGCCGTGGTCCCCGCCGCACCGGTGGCGCCCCCAACATCGCCGACCAGGCTGCCTTCCCGTCCCTGGGTTAGAATAGAAACGGCAAGCCCCAACCATCCAACGAAGCAGCACCATTTTGAGGGCCATTCCTTCGGGGGTACCCGGGCACTTCCAACGTGGGAGTGTCTGGTAGCTTCCCTCCTAGGGTGCCCTGGTATCGTTGCCACTCTGTTCGATGGGCTCTGGGTGCCTGTGGGTTTCCTTTCTCGACTGCCTGTTGTTGCCCGTGCTCTGGTGTGGAGTGCAATCTAAAACGCGATATCGTAGCGCGACCACGAACCATCCTCATTTGTCTGTATGGTGGCACTGTGTTGTGTTCATCTCTGTGCGCGGTGTCTGAGTTGCGGCCACCCAAAACGGGATGTCGATGCTGTGCTGTCTTATGTTATTTTTCGGGCGCCCCTTGCGATGGGCGTGTGACTCGCTCTCGATCCTGTCGTCGGTGGGTGTGGGCCGCTCGGTGGTGTCGCGCGGAACAGTACAAGTGGAGCGTGCCGTCCTTGCGCCGCCGCACTGGCCGTGTACACGACGGCAACTTGCACGTGGTGACAGCACCAGCAGTACCGGTTGCGGACGCGGCAACTGCGCCAGGCCTCGTCCCTGTCTTGGGTGGAGTTGCTCTTGCACCTTTGTGGGTGCTGGGAATGCGCAGCGGAGCGGTGGGTTGCTGTGCAGCTGCTGCCAGCGCCTTCCGTCGATGGTCCAAGGAACAGTACAGATGAAATGCCCCGTTCTTGCGGGTTGCGGCAGGCCGTGTGCAAGACGCCCATGCACACTGTGCCACGGAAGTGGGCTGCTGTACATCCTTTGAAGAGATTCGGGGTGCCATGTGCGACCCCTCCCGAAGCAACAATTGACGCCGAGAAGGTTGCCGCGGGGTGCCAGTGTCGCCAGTGCGCACATGACAACCACGGCCCCGCATGTCGCTTCGGTCACCCGCGCGAGAACTGGCACCTGCACCGACACCTGCATCGGCACCTGCACCGACACCTGCACCGGCACCTGCACCGGCACCTGCACCACCACCACCACCACCACCACCACCACTCGTGGCGCCTGCGTCAGAACCGGTGCCGCCACGCTTGGAATGGTCGAGTTGGGGCGAGCCAGGCTGCGTGACTGAAGGTGGACGGCCACGTCGGTTGGGTGACAGCCACGCAGCTTGTGACGGGGACGCCGACGGCGACGAGCCGGGGCGGAGACGGGGCCGTGATCGTGACGCCAACGTTGAACCAGTGCGGGAGCGTCTTGATTGCGTGGACGCGGCGCCAGTGCTGCGACCGGAGCCTGGGGTGCGTGGTGTTGAGAATATTGGGGTGAACGGCCGCACGCCTCGCCCTTGCAGGTACTGCAGCATCGCGGGGGTGCGCACAATGGAGGCGGCGACATGCCACAGTGAAACGCTCTTTCCTGCAGCTGTTGTGACGGCGGCACCTTTCGCCCTGCTCCGTGCCTTGAACACGCGCATGAACGAAAATGCGTGAGCACACACAACGCCACGCACGATAGAAAACGCAGCTCTACGTACAGCCTCAATCAAGTCCGTCACACTAACCCAGTGGAGCGCAGACATCTCGGAAAAATGTTTCTCCTCTCGAAGGGTCCCTTCAACCTGATCCAAGATGATTGCGAGGATTAAGCGGCAGTGACTGGCATGGCGTCATCATTCTCACCAAACCAAACAAAACGCACCTCACGCCTAGCGTACTCTAGCGCCATGTCCATGTCCCCACAGATGTCCTGCGATGGAACGATGAACAGGCAGTACCTGCACATCCAAAGGCACACGAACATCGCGGTATCATGCCGTGTGCATACATGCAGCCACTGCTGAGCAGTGAGCCGACGCACTTGGGCTCCACACTCCAGCAAACGGCATAGCGAGGCGAAGGCTCGGTCAACGAAAGTGCTACCATCCTCTCAGCCTGTACTATGCGCAGCGCCTGCCTGGTGAGCTCCTCTGTGCATGCGCAAAAGGAAACTCCGTGAATTCAACTGGACGCACCAAATCTGGATCTCGTGAGGACTTTAATCCTTGTCTAACAGTGGCAGCTAGTCCGGGCACAATGTCGTCGTCTCCGAGAATGCCACCCGACTCCTGCAACGTGCAAGTGACACTCAAATCTGTGAGCCGCCACGCTGTGTGCCACACCAGCACCTGTCGGCATACCTCAAAGAACTCGCGAACAGCAGTGAATGCAGCATCTTCGTCCATTAACTCCACTTTGCCACCCAGAAAGCACAGACGACTGCCACCCTTGCGGTATTCTTCGCCTAACAACACCTGCAACCGATGACCATCTCCCTGCAACGCATTGTTGGTGAATCTTGATCATCGCCAGGACTGACGCCGCACACCGCACATACCAGTCGCCAAGGGAGTACCCCACACGCACGATACGCAATCGATTCCTCCTGGAGCAACCCTGTGCACAGGTAGCTCCTGTGCAAACACACATCCTCACCAAACTCGACAACAACCTCTGGGTGGTTTTCTTGAAGCTGCAGGTACAACGGAGGACCAAGAACAAGTCAATCGCATGAAACGAGGGAGGCAGAAGCATGGAAGCATGGAAGCATGGAAGCATGGAAGTGTGTGTCATTACACGTGGGATGCGATGCACCCACCTTCCTGGTGATTCCCAGCAGCGCAGCCTTGGCAGCAGTATGCTTGCGAAACGACACGGACGCGCTTCCGTCAGAATGGACAGCCATTGACACGTTGCCGCCGCCACCTTGAATGGCACCGGCAATTGACGCTCGCAAGCGGGCCACGTCCTTGGCCTCAACCTCAGGGGTTGTCGTGCGGAGGGCCAGCCCCCGAATCCACAGCCGGCGTGTGGGGTGGGCAGAGACAACATCATGCACAGTGCAACGTGGCTGTGCGCGTACTGGCGTCGTGGGCGGCCGTACAGCCATTTCTGTTGACATCTACGTTGCTGCTTCAACCGCAGCTGGGGCCTGTCAGGTAGCGCCGGTGGGTTGGTTGGTTGCTTTGCTTGCTCCGTGAGCGCGGGGGAAGCACAGCAAAAACATGCAAAACAAGAATGAAACAACAAAAACAACCAGACCCCAAAAGCGGCAAAAAAATCAGTACCGACTGCGGGGATCGAACCCGCGACCACGAGATTAAGAGTCTCGCGCTCTACCAAACTGAGCTAAGTCGGCTGTTATTTACCTGCCTATGAGGGTGCAAATTTGACTAAGCTGCATTTCTCACGTTCGCCGCACGCCGACACCTAACCCCATGCCGGTCAGAACGACACTGCCATGTGGCAATGCCTTCGCCTCTTCTCCAGTGCAAACGAATCGTTTGTCCTTTGATGCTTCGTAGTGATCATCCGCAGCAAACGACAAGCCACCACTAAAGACATCATTGTCGTCCACCAGCAAAGGACCGTCAACATCACCCAACCCAGCCAGCCCCATCAAATGTGCCGTCGCTGTGCAATTGAGGACACTGCCCACCATACACCCAAGCCAGGTGTGTAAACCTCGGGCTTTTGCAGTGCACAAGGCATCAACCGCACCACGGATTCTGAAAAGATGAGACATTGGGTGACTTTCGAGTACAGGACGATGTGAGTGAGACTCCCGTGGTGAGAGTGTGTTTGTTGCTTACCCGGCTGCTTTCTCGAGTTTCACATTGACACCATGCACAACATCAGCATCTGCCAAGCGCATGACATCTGTTGCATCTCGTACTGATTCGTCAGCAAACACGAGGACGCTGTGATACCAGAAACAGCAGCACATGATATCAGACACGACTGAGGCTTGCAGCAAAGCTTGCGTGCTTACCCTTTCGCGCCAAACGCGGTTTTCACGCCCTGCCATTCCCTCAAGACACTCTCTGCACACCCAATCGAGGCAACACCGGTCGAGGCAAGAGCACAAGGTTACGGTGTGCAGGCAGGCCCACACACCACGCGCACACCACGTTTCCAACCTGGTTGGGACAAAACATCCACACCAAACGGCTGCTCCACCATGTACATGGAGGCGTCCAGTTCCACATCATCGCAAACGGAGGCAGGCCAAGAGCCAATGAGGTCCACAAATTCCAATGCCACTGTTGGTGTCCAGGACGTATTGGCATCCACACACCACAGGTGTGATGCGGCTGTCGCGGCGGTTGACACCATCCCGTGGCGCGCACACGCGCGCGCGACCGTCAACGCTGACAGCACCGCTTTTGCACGCGCCACGCTCGCGTCAAGCTTGACCTTTAAGCACGGCGTGAAAAGGAGGCCCCATCGTGCCGACTGTACCATTGCATCAACGTCATCGTTCAATGCAGCAGTGTAGAAGGAGCGACTGGGAACTGGCTTTGCACCAGTCGGTGTCGCGGATGGATGCGGCGCGCCGATGAACCTCCACAGCGGCAGGCTATGCGCGCGGGCCCAAGCGTCAAACACGGCACAGTCTACTGCACTGCGCCCTGCTCGCGAAGCGTGTTTGGGAGCCGCTTTGCATGTGTCTGACGCGACGAGTAGCAAGCGGAACACTGCGCCAGCTTCGCTGGCGTCGCTTCGACACACTGCACGCAAGACCATGGTGAGCAACGTACGGTCACACACACCACGACCACAGCATAAACAAAGACAGCGAACGAACATGAGAAGAGATGTGGTGCAGACTCTGGAAGTAGGAGGTCTTTGGCAAAGGCGAGACGCGGCGGGATCGGCATGTGTGGGCCGCGGTGATCCGTAGGTGCTTGGTTCGACGAACGAACGTACCAACCCGATGTGATGGTGATTTCTCTCACACGGTGCTCCCAACTCTTGAACAGGGCAACACAGTCACTAACGTCTGCGTCGTACACCCCAGGTTTCTTCGGTGGGAGCCCTGCCTCGCCCCAACCTGCGCCGCATGCGCCGAACAAACAACCGCGGTCAGCGTGCTCGACACGTGTGCACGCACATGTGCGATGGTGGACAGCGCACCTTCGTATGCCTTCCGTGGGTGCATCTCCTCGCTGGTACATTTCAAGCATGACACCTGCACACATACTACAGCGTTGGTGCGGTGGGTCGTCACGGAGTGTGACGTGCCGAACGGGCGCAGCAGCTTGAGCTGGATTTGATGCAACGACAGTGTGACGCAAACGTCCACTCCGCCAGGCAGGCACAGCGACACATCTGCTGTGTGCAACAGTGTCAGGGGATATAGCGGCTCCTTCACACTCCTCTCGGCCACTTTTGCCTCGTCCTGGCTATGTGCAGCCATCTGGGGTGGCTTGGGCGCTGGGCGACGCATGTCACCGACGACGATTCCGTGAAAATAGGTGACATGATATCACCCTACTTTCAACCTTACTCGGAAACGGCACCGACCTCTAGTCGACTGGGTCAGGTGGAAGGTGATCGTGGCTACAAAGGGTCGAAAAGGAGCTTGGGAGGACATGGGTAGGGCACCTCCGCGTCAAAGGTTGCTGATAGCTTCTCACGTGAAGCAAAATGGATGTCACAAAAGCTACAATCAAGACAACTACAAAGAACCACAACACCGAACGGGCATGACTAGAATCGGTAGATGAAGCGAGTGTTTGTTCTACCGCTCTTGTCACGCTTCTCTGGCTTCTTTCCTGTTGCCCATTTCGGTGTGAGGACTGACCCGGCCGCAATTTTTCTGTACGAAGCATCAGAGTCGTAGCCACATGGGCCTGTGCAACCCACACATGCGAACTGTCAACCTGTGTGGGTTCCACACTGTGGAAGAAACATCGAATGGATGCAGCACAACAGACAGTGCGCTTGCACTCACCTGGGGAGCGGTCAACAATTTGACCGAACAGTCTGTTCTTTTGGAATCTGCCACCCACACCGAAGCTATGCTTGGGCGCACTTCGGGATGTCGACAGCTTGTCTTTGATCGCAGCAACATCTCGCATCTTGGCATTTGGGGTGGCGTGGCTGTACGCTGTTCGCTTGGAAGCACCAAACGAGAATGCACCAGCCGACCTTTTCGTGGACAGCACTTGTTTGCCCATGCTTGAGGGTGGTTGAACCTCAGGCTCCTTGCCACCATCACTAGCCTTGGGACTCCCTTTTGGGGATGCGTACCGCTTCAAACGAACCTTCGAGGAGCTGTCTCCATAGAGCAAGAACCGGGGATCCCTGTGTCGTCAGTTGCGTTGCGTACAACACCAAATGTAAGTAACAGCAGCGGCGGGGTCCAGGCACTGGCAGCACATACTTTGCGCTGATCACCGCGCATCCTGCTGAACGCATGCGGGAATTCAGCTGTTTGCCGAGGCTCGACGCCGCGGGGAGGTACTTGGGGTGACCACTGCAGCACCCGAATCAAAACCACACTGGTGACTTGCACAGCATGCATGAACAGCCACGCCGAGGATCGACTGGGGTAACTACGCCTGTTGGCAGCAACCTACACTCACCTCGAACTGACATCCTGTCCCACTCGTCGCGCTGTGATACCCTTGTTTTCCCCAGGATCAATCGGTGCAAACCTTGGTTCCGTGCCGATAATCGCGCTAGTAGGGCTGACAAATCGGGATTCAATTTCCTTCTTCGCTTTGGGCTGAACGCTGTCCGCCATGGCGCCTGCACCTTCTCCCGCGTGTACAAGCACGCACCGGCAACCTGAACACGCCAGCTTCACTTGTGAAGCCTTCACAAGATCCACAAACATTGATGGATTGGTCTCGGCCTGTCGAATTACTATTTATGAAACTTGGCCTGCGCTGGGGCCGGCTCGATGTGGCAGCTGAAACTTGGGTTCACAGCCTCGCAGTGAGCTTCCCGCACCATTTTTTCGAGCCGCTGGGTGCCACAACGCCACGAGTGGGGCAGCTAACGCACAACCATTGCCTTCTCGGGACAAGCACCGTGGAACGGCCCTGATCCAGCCGGCGTGGCTGCCTGTGCCTTGCAGCACAGGGGTGGATCGGTATGGCGGCGTCGGTGTCCGCGTTAGTTTCGAAGGCGCGGCACCAGTGGCTGGATCCCAGCGAAGTGTTTGAGCTCCTGACACAGCCACATGCGCACCAACTTGTTCTGCAACCCCAGCCTGTGAAACATCCTCAAAGTACGTGGGTTCCGCTTGTGTGGGTGTCATGTTCTGCAATTTGGCGCGTTGACCTTTTCCCTGTTGCCTCTTTCTCTGTTGGCATCCCTGTGTGCAGGCGGCTCCTTGTTTTTGTATGACCGCGACCAGGTCAAAAACTTTCGTCAGGATGGTGTGCCGTTGATTGCGCGCCCAGACCGACCGAACTCCGCCAAGGAAAGCCACATGAAGCTGAAAGTGAACGATGTCAAGGCGTTGGATGTGGCGTACGCTTCCACTCTTCCCCAAACCGTCCCCGGTGTGACCGCCCCGACGGTGTTCCGTCGCCGCGTGTACTCCAAATGGCCTCGTGTGAAGCACGAAGTGAGCTACGTGCTGGTGCACTACCTTCGGGAAATGGCGGGGAAGTCGCGGCGCAAGTCCCGCTCCATGTCGTCGGCTTCCTTGACACCTGGTGTCGGCATCGGCGGGGGTGCAGCTGGTGGCAGTGGTTCAGCCACGGACGGCAGGTTGCAGGGTACACACAATATGGTGCGCGGGCCGCTGCTGGACGCCGCCCCGGCTTCGACTTCGACCTCGGGTTCGGGTTCGGGTTCGGGTTCGGGTTCGGCATCGTCCCCCGGCGCCACCCCGTTTTCCATTGTCGAGTTCTCGCCGGACTGGGACTCGTGCCGGGGTGGCGCGAAGGTATTAGTGTGCCTTCAAGGCACCCGAGACGCCTTGTTGCAGCTCAGCAACGCAAAGGCGTCTGTGACGTGCCAGTTTGGGTCCGTGTCGGTGCCAGCAGAGGTGCTGTGCCCTGGCGTGCTCAGGTGTTTGGCCCCGATGCACACGGCCGGTGTCGTGCCATTCACCGTGTCCGTGGGCACGCAGCCAGTGTGTGAGTACCGTCGCTTCGCCTTCAAGCCCCCTGCGTTGGCCCACGTCGGCGTCCCAACCGCGGCGGCGGCGGCTGCAAGGGTATGGAGTCGCGCCGGTGGCAGTGGCGGTGGCGGTGGCGGTGGCGGTGGCGGTGACGACGGGCACGGCAGTGGTGGCGGCGGGAGGGTGTTGGCATCAGGAAGCGGTGGCGGTGGACGAAGTGGCGGTGTTGGGACAGCACCACACACGGCGTCCCGGGACTCTCCCCTGTCCGCCGCCTCGTCCAACAACGGGGGCTTGTCCTTGTCGGCTTCGTGGCCACTGGGCAGCCCGTTTGACGCGGCGTGGGACGCCAACACGGACTTGTTCATGGAAGACCTGGAGTCCGACATGGGGCTGCTGGATGCCCCGCCTGGCAGCGTGCCCATGTCCCTCTCGCCGTCGTTGCTATCGCTGGATGGCGACACCCCCATGACCACCATGGGGGTGGTCACCGCGGCGGAGCTGTCTGCGACCGGCTTGGCAGGCACCACGCCCCCCGCCCCCGCCGCCGCCATGGCAATGGCACCGCAGCCCGCGGGTGTGCTTGTCGCGGCGGGGAACCCTGGCCTTGTCACCTTGTCATCATCGGCACCACCGTCCTTTGACGGCAGCCCCCGAGTGCCCTCGATCTCGACCTCGACCTCGACCTCGACCTCACAGCCACAACCAAACCCCTTCTTCTCTCCTTCGACTTCGGCCGCCTCCACATCCACCGGCGGCACACTCGTGCTTGCCGCCACACAACCCTTTGTGGCATCGTCGGTGCCGACATTCACCGGCGCACCGTCCATGTCCCTTGCCCACGCACGGGCCACACGCTCCAGCACGAGTGCCGGTGGTACGTCGCTGTCGTCGTTCCAAGCGCCGGCCACGCATGTGGCTGTGCTTCCACCCCCACCGCTTCCACAACCCCCCGCCTCCCTCCTCAGTACCAGTACTCCCGTGTACACAAGTGTGCAGGCTGCGTCCTTCGTCGACACGGCTGCACGCGTGGTGAGCGCACCACCGCTCGGCGCGGCGACGGTACCCACCACGACGCACAGCAACATGTTGGCTGCCACGTTCTCCCCCTCTTCTGCTGGCGCCACGTCCGCGACCCCCACGTCCGCGACGCAGCAGCAGCAGCAGCAGCAGCAGCAGCAGCAGCAGCAGCAGCAGCAGCAACACGTTCTTCGTTTCACTGCTGGCCTTTCGCGCGGCTCCGCACCGCGCATTGCCGGCACACGGCGCTTTCCCAGACGACGTGTCCCCCCCACCGTGCCGGGCCCAGGCACACAACGCAACGCCTTTCACGTGCACCGTCGCCCCTATGATGACACGCGTGCGGCTTCGGCGTCGGCGTCGATGGCAGCACCGTTGCCACGGCCGGGCGTGGTCGCGTCGCCTGCGGAGCTTCGTGCCGCGAAGGTGCGCTCGCGTGATGAACCGCACCACGACCGGCAGACCAAGATCCGGATCGTGGAGCGCCTGAGCCACGTGGAGAACACGCTGCGTGAGGGTGTGGGAAGCGGTGGGGGCACCACCGCTGGCAGCGGTGTGATGGGTGGCAGCGGTATGATGGGTGGCGGCGGCGGCGGTGGTGCTGCCATGGGTGGTGGCGCTGGAGGAATCGGCAGCGACGTCGGACGGACGGCACCACTGGCGGGTCGACCGGGCAGCGGTGACGCAGCTGCTGCGACGACGGACCAGTTTTTGGATGACGCGGCGCTGGAGGGCATGACGGACGAGAAGCTGCAGCAGATGACGGAGGCGCTGCTGGAAACCGTGATTCGGCAGCTCACCCAGCATGCGGTGGCAGCAGAGGATGTGAAGCAAGACGACTTGAAGCAAGAGGTGCGTGGGGTTGCGTTGGGGCGTTGGAGGTGTTGCTTTGGGTTCCGGTGCCACGCGAGTGTGGTGTGAGCGGGGGGCGCGTGGGCGAGTGTGGGTGCAAAGCGGGGGTGGGTCCACAGTGTGAGTGGTTGTGAACCAATGTGCCTGTACACCCTGCGTGGAATGTTCACACCTCTGCCTTGCCCCGATCTGCTGCTACAGCTTATCACGAGCGACGCCAATGGCATGACCATGCTTCACTACACATGCATGTACAACTACCCACGACTGGTGCCGGTACTTCTGGCCACCGGCGCAGACCCAAACCGCCCAACAGCTGCAGGGCTGTCACCGCTGCACATGGCAGCCAGCAATGGCCAGCGTGAGATTGCAGTGCACCTCATCACGGCCGGAGCGTCTGCTCTTGCGCGTGATCGTATGGGCTTGCTGCCCCATCAAAGGTGTGAGAGGGTGTTATGCTGTCTTGTGGTGCCCCTGGGTGCTCTGCAGTGTTGTGTAGGTGTGGTTCAGAGCGTTGCTGCTTCGTTTCCCTACACCTTACCGTTGCGACGATTGGTCTTGTTCTGTATGTGTGTGTGTGTGTGTGTGTGTGTATATATGTGTGTGTGTGTGTCTGCTCGGCATCACACGGCAGGGCATACCGCAACGGGCATCAGGCAGTGGGTGCCTACCTGCAGGACCAAGCCGTGTCACAGGCGCATGTGTCGGGCGTCGCTGGTGTGGCCGGTACCACCCGACGTACGCGTGGCCGCGTGCACCAAGGCGCAGGAACCCCGGCTCGCAGTCCTCCGTCATCGCCCACCTTGACAGTTGCGGGTGGTGCCAGAGCCTCTGCCGCCAGCAGGCGCCTGTCCACTTCCCCTGCTGCCGCTGCCGCTGCCGCGGTTACCGCTGCTGCTACTGCTGCTGCTGGCAGTGCAGCCGGCGCGGCTGGAGCACGTTTTGCTGACGTTGGCGTTGGCGTCTTGACGCCTGCCGCAGCAGCGATGGAACACGTGTTGCCATCGCAGCGTGTGTTCCCTACGGGGTCGCCGCCGACTGATGGACGTGGCGCGTCCACCGTTGGCACAGAGCGGGCAAGTTTCGCAGGTGGCCCCCGTGGAAGAAGTGGCGGTGGTGGCAGCACGAGTGAAGGTGCGGGCACCGTTTCATTGGCAGGCCGTGTGATGCGGCAGGCAGACGGTGACGTGAGCATGGGAGTGCATCCTCTTCCCACCCATGGTCCTGATATTCGTATGAACATCGGCACTGGCACCAGTGGTGGTGGTGGTGGTGGTGGTGGTGGTGCGCGGGATGCGGCAGGTAGTACTGGTGGCGTTGTGGACGCGAGCGAGGTGGGTGACATTGCGGTTGGGACCAGCCCGGTCAAGGTGGCGGACTTTCGCGCCAGCAAGGGCAGCGGGGTGGACACTGGAGGCCTGCCAAGGGGCCAAAGTGGGAGTGGGAGCGGGAGCGAGAGCATGGGGAGCGGGAGTGGGAGCAGGGTCACAAGTCCTGTGGATGTTCCCGGCGCTGTCAGTGGAGTGCCTTCCTCACCGGAGGGGCGCAAGTCTGAGGAAAACACCGAAGAGGAGGAAGCCACGCGACAGTTGTTGCTGAACGCGTTTTCGAACATGACACTGCACGGTGCGTGCACCGTTGTTGCTGCTGTACAGTCGGTTGCCAATGCTGCTGAGCGTGGCGCCACACCTCCCC
>Ga0213833_1001055_pt1 | contig 21141 bp, 22 predicted proteins | sample SWATP21_FD_160575 | JGI IMG/M metagenome (GOLD analysis project Ga0213833, IMG submission 160575) | Coastal seawater microbial communities from Marineland, Florida, United States - SWA TP2 #1 | ecosystem: Environmental > Aquatic > Marine > Coastal | place: USA: Florida | collected 2016-08-14 | reverse complement strand
CTGATAGGGTAGCTTCCAGTCAGGCGCGTGTTCGCCGAGATAGCCGGTGCCATGTTGCAGCTCTTTGCCCCGCTCCAACACCAGAACTTTCAAACCTTTTTCTGTCAGTTCCTTGGCAGCCCAGCCGCCCGTGATACCCGAACCGACGACTATCGCATCAAAATCGTAATTCTTTGCTTCTAACACAGCCTGCCCCTCATCCCTGTATCTTTACACTAAAGGCGCTGCCCACGCGCTCTCGTCTTCACCCAGCTTGCGGTGACCGTCAAACTTCATGGGCATGGCTTCATAACGCAGCACCTGCGTAGAGCCCACTTCAGAGGTAAAAAACCCCCAGATGGTGAGTTCCTTCAGCTGGCAAACAAAAGGCGCGTCACTGATAAAATCCCGCAAAGCCGCACTACCGATGTCGTACCACCCCGAATCACTTGCCTGCCGCTCCAGTTTTTCCAGAACGTTGACCCGTTTGTTTTCGGGAAGCGCTTCGAAAGGTTTCTGATAGCGCAGCTGAACCTTGTCCATAAGCTCGTTCATACCGTCAAGGAATATTGTCCGCTCGGCCTCGTTTAGCCACTCAAACACCATAAGCTCAACAAAGCGCGGTACGCCGGCATCAATGGCACCGGGGGTATCTGTGCGCGGCAATATCGTTTCGCACAGCATCGCCAGCGTGGCTTTTTGCTTTTTGTTTAAGTAAGTTGCTGCCTTGTCTATATAATCCGGCGCGGTCGCAAGATAGGTTTTCTGCTCTGTTGAAAGCGTAAAACCCGCTTGACTGGCGCTGATACCGGCAACCAATATCGCGGCACATTCGAGAAACTCCCGACGATTCATAACGCACTCCGCCTCTTGTATTTTATAAATTCCCACCAGGGAAGTGCCGCTAGCAAACCTGCTAACAGACATACCATCCACTGATAGTCAAAAGTTCCAAAGTAGTAACCCACTGCTCTGAAGGCACTGTAGAAATAGTATATAAATCCAACACCGGTCAAATGGTGAAGTTCATAAAAAAGCCAGGCTGTAGGCTCAAGCAGTGCATAGAGATAAATCGCAACGGCTACACCTATAAAGACTCTACTTTTGCGCAGCCTTGGAGGCTCATTCTTCATTGGACTCACCTCTGCCCTTCGGTTCGGAAAATTTACCACTCATAGTTCAGGCTCAAGCCGAATACGCGATCAGCCTCGGCGGGCAAAATGTGCGCGAGATCCCGGCGATCATTCACCAGACTTAAGGGGAAAAAGCCCACTACATAGCTCTCGCGAAACAGGTTGTTGACATAACCTGCCAGTTCCAGGCGGTCGCCCATGCCGCGCCAACCTGCCCGTAAATCCCAAACCGAGTAGGCCTCCTGAATGGTCAGCGGATGCTGTTCTGCACTGAACTGAATTTCATCCAGCCAACGGCCGCCTATCTGAAGGTAAGTCATGCTATCGGTATCGAAAAGCGGCTTTTCATAGCGCGCCGTAACAGACACGCTTTTTTCCGGCGAATTGGGAAGCGATCCCCCGGCAACGTCCTGAAAATCGCAATTACCATTGCCATTACTGTCTACCCCACCGTTTTCACCCGGCTGCTGCCCGACAAAACACTGGGTGACGAATTCATTAAATTCAGCTTTGTTGAATAGCACAGAGCCAAACACAAACAGTGACTCCAGCACCTGCGCCTTGAAGTCAATCTCTATACCGCGTGTTTCCAACTCGCCGGCATTATCGAGGCGAAATTGTGCGGAAGGGACGACGTTAGTCGGACTCGGGTCGGCTACATCCACAATCTGTGCTTGAAAATCCTTGAAGATTGTTTGAAACAAGGCAATATTCAGCTCCAGCCGGTTTTCAAACAATCTTGATTTAGCGCCAAGCTCAAAAGCGAGTGCGGTTTCCGGCTCTACCGGTTGTGAAAAAGCGCGCTCGCGATCACTGCTCGCCAGATCAAAGGCACCGCCGCGATATCCCGTCGAAAGTGTGCCGTAGACAGTGGTGTCCTCCGACCAGTCGTGGCTCAGGGAAACCGTGCCAATAACATGCTCATCGGTGATTGAGGTTTCGGGAATAACAGCCTCGGCGGAGGCAATATCCACGCCCGTGCCATCCTGCCGGGTAAATGCTATCGATGTGGTTGAGGCCGACAATTCTTCCCAGATATAGCGACTCCCTGCGGTAAGGTGCCAGTCGTCGCGAATGTGCCAGGTTGCCTGGCCGAATATCCCGAGATTTTTTGTGTCGAGCCGGTCTTCGCTCAGGCTGTACTGGCTGAAACTTTCACCGGGCAATATTCCCAGCAACAGCAAACTGGGGGCATCCGGGCTAACCGCTCTCAGGACGGTATCTGCCGGAATATCTTCCACCTCCCGTTCGAAAGTGTTGCTCAAGCGGTTGTCAAACCACAGCAGGCCCAAGGTATATTCGAAACTGCCGTCGCCCGTTGAGGTTAACCGCAACTCCTGCGTCAATGTTTCGATGGCGCGATCACCGCCATTTTTAGTCACGTCAACCCGGTTGCCATTCAAGTCGGGAATACTCAGGTCACGCAGTATTTCATAGCCCCGCCAGCCGGTGACCGAGGTCAACGTAAAATTCTCAAGCTCCCAGTTTACGATCACGGATGCGGCCTGATTCACCGAATCTGCGCGATTATCACCAAAACTTTTTGTTTGGCGATTGTCATCACTGTACTGAATTTCCGGGCTACGCGCGGCTTTATCCGGATTGGCGCTGCGAAATACCAGCGGAGTGGAATCAGCATCTGTGTGCTGATACTCCAGACTCAGGCGCACATTGAGATTATCTGACGGATCCCAGCGAAACTTGGTTCTCGCGCCAAAGGAATCGGCATCGGGGATTTCATCATTCTGCAGAACGTCTTCAAGGTGACCACCCGTGGATTTCTGAAAGGCGGTAAAGCGGGCACCTAAAGTTGAGCTTATCGGACCACTGAATCCAAACTGAAGCTTACGCTCCTCGCTGGGGAAATTCTGGGCTTCTTCGTAGTTCAGCCGGGCAAAGCCTTCAAACTCAGGGGCCGGGTCACGAGTGATGACATGAATAAGGCCGGCGGTCGAATTCTTGCCAAACAGTGTTCCCTGAGGTCCCCGAAGCACCTCCACGCGCTCAAGGTCAGCAAACTCGAAATTAGCCAGCGCGGTACGCGCCAGGGGTACTTCATCAACAACAACAGATACGTTCGGCTCCACCGCAATACTAAATACGTTAGTGCCCACACCGCGAATACGGATGGATGAATTGGTCGGATCGTCTCCCGGAGTAAAGCGCATGGAAGGCACGAGTTTGGTTAAATCTTCGATATTGTTTATTTCACTGTCTTTTAGCAGCTCTCGACCAAGCGCGGTGATGGCCATTGGCACGTCCCGTAAATTCTGTTCACGCTTTTGTGCGGTCACAATCACTTCTTCCAGCTGCGCGGCAGCACCAACAAAACCCGCATGAAAGACAACTGCTCCCAAAATAGCGATATGCGCTTTACGCGTCATTATTATTCTCTCCCGTCATCGACACGAACTGCCGACCTGTCTGTGAGTTTATTTTTTTCAGGTGGCCCCGTTCACAATGCCCCTGTCGAGCCACGATACTGTCGATGTCTGCGCCTGTTTTGGCCAACGTGGTCCGGGCAGACACACCGTTATAATGTAATCGTTTACACTCCCTGTCAAATCGGCCAGAATCGTGTCATCGAAGTTGGCCGGCGAGGTATCGCCGGATGCACCCGGAGCAATCAATCTATGAAATTGGGAATGAATCTATTCTTGTGGACGGGCCACGTAAACCAACAGCATTTCCCGCTGTTTGGAGCGCTGGCACAAACCGGGTTTGACCTGATAGAACTGCCTCGCTCCGACTACACCCCTGCAGAAACCCAACAGATCAATGCGGAACTGGACGCCCTCGGCCTGAGTCGCACTGTGGCCACGATTCTTGACGAGCACTGCAACCCCATATCCCCCGACCCCAGGATTCGGCAAGCCGCGCTGGAGAAGCTCCGCGCCGATATAGACCTCACCGCAGCCCTTGGCGCCGAGGCACTCATCGGCCCGATTCACTCTGCACACAAGCAGTTCAGCGGTTGCGGCCCCGGCGCCGACGAATTTTCCTATTGCGTGGATATTCTGCGAGCAGCAGGCGAATACGCAGCAACACTCGGTATTGAACTCAGTGTTGAATTCCTGAATCGCTTTGAATGCTATTTTCTGAATACCTGCCAACAGGCTAGCGAACTAACCCGCGCAATTGGTCTCGACAATGTCGGGGTGCTTTACGACACCCACCATGCACAAATAGAAGAGGGCAACCAGGGAGCCGCCATAAAAAACAATGCTCGGGACATCAACCAGATACATATTAGCGAGAGCCACCGCGGAACACCGGGAACGGGCACCGTCGACTGGGGATCTGTCTTTGAGGGTTTGAACTCGAGCGCCTACAACGGGCGCCTGGTGATTGAAGCCTTCGGAACGCAGGACCCCAGCATCGCCAGCGCAGTCAATATATGGCGAAACTGCTTTGAGTCGGAGGAAGCCGTGTACCGTGACGGCTATCGTCTGATAACCGGCGGCATAAGAGAGGAGTCGAAGTGACAGGCACTACGACAATGCCACCCCCCGACTGTCAACGCGATGCCTTCAATCTTATGCCGAATCTTCACCCCGGCGCGATGGCGCAATCATTCTCAATACCTGCTCCCAACATTCTTCCGGCACCGGCATCGGGAAAGCTTGCGCAAAGTAACGACCTATTTCGTGCTGGATAACATCGCCGACCGGCTGGCCGTCAGGCCCGGCTGATCCATGCGCCTGTGCCGCATCGATTCGCCGAACAACCAGTTCGAGAATGTCCCTGAGCATCGGCTGATTGTCGTGGGCATAACTGGCGATATGGTAGAGCTGATCCAGAACTGACGCTGCATGCGACTCCATTCCGCCGACGCCATCGACCGTGAAGGAAAGCGACAGCATTCCGTGCGGCTTGATCAGTTGCACACACTGCCGCTCACCCACGCACTCCAGGCGCCCGCTAACCGCCACCCCTTCTATATTCCGCCTAACATCCATAGCTGGCCAAGCATCCTAGCTCTGACACCCCGCAGAGTCTGAAGTTGTCACAATGATGGATAACAGGTGCGTGCATAAAACATCAGTTTGGTTTTCATACGACTTATAGTTTACTGATTCCATTTAGCGACAGTAGGCCAAATTGGGAGCGTTTATACAAGAGAGTGGGAGATTTTATAACCAAGGGTACAAAAAGGGACTCTTTATCATTAGCGGACAAACACAAAAGCCCCACTCTTTCGAGCGGGGCTTTTGTGTTTGGTGGGTCGTGCTGGATTGACGATACCAACCTAAGGGCTGCTATCGCCCTGCCGGGCGCCTCCGCTTGGCTACGGCGTCTAAAACCCTGCGCGTTTTGTCGAACCGGCGTAAAGAACCAAGTCCTGCGGAGCTGCCAAACAAAAAAGCCCCACTCTTTCGAGCGGGGCTTTTGTGTTTGGTGGGTCGTGCTGGATTCGAACCAGCGACCAATTGGTTAAAAGCCAACTGCTCTACCAACTGAGCTAACGACCCTTAAAGAAGGCGCATATAGTACGGATTTTCGGAGAAAAAACAAGTGGATCGGCCAATAAAATTCAGACAATTTGGCAGTGTCGTGGCACCTCGGCCCGCAGTGGCGATATTGGCCGAAAACGCGGCATCTAACCGGATAGTAATATCGCTGTTGCACCTCTTGCTTGTAAATTAGCCCGTATAAACACCCTGCTTGGCACAACAAATCAATAATAACAGGCACTATTCCATGGGCTTCGTGTTACCGCGCTCCACCTCTCTCGTTCTCGTATTTGCCGCGACAATTACCGCCGATTTTGCTCAGGCGCAACTTGAAGAGGTGATTGTCACCGCCAGACGGCAGGTTGAAAACCTGCAGGAAACGCCCGTTGCGGTATCGGCACTCAGCGAGTCTGCCTTGGTTGAAGCCGGAATATCGACCATCACTGGCGTAAAGCAGGTGGTGCCAAGCCTGCAAATCACGACCAGCGGCGGCAAGGTACCAACCGTTTATATCAGGGGTGTTGGCCAGCGCGCTGATCGCGCTGATCTGGATCCGGGGGTAGGCCAGTACCTCAACGGGATATTTATCCCGCGCACCGACAGTGCCCTGCTTGACGCGGTCGATGTCGCCAGCATTCAGGTTCTGCGCGGCCCGCAGGGCACGCTATTCGGCAAGAACAGCACGGGTGGGGCGATGCTGATCAGCACCAAACGGCCAGACCCAGTGAGCAGTGAAATCATGGTTTCCGGCAAGTTGGGCCAGAACGGTCGCGAGGACCTAAAGCTCAGTGTCAATCAACCGGTGCTCGACAACCAGGCTGCCGTTCGGATGAGTCTGTTGCGCAAGCGCTATGACGGCTACCTCACCAACCCCGGCAGCGGCGATCAATACGGCGACGAAAACCGTCTTGCGGCCACCGTGCGGCTGCTATTTGACATCAATGACAACGTCACGAGCGATCTGTTCGCCTTCTGGACCCGACAGGACGAAAATTCTGCAGGCCTTACCTGCCGGTTTCAGAACGACAACAATGTTCTGATGGGCGCCGCCGTTTTACCGGGTCAAAACCAGTTCGTGTCGATTGCTGATCGCTGCAAGACCAGCGAGCAGGTAGCGCGGCGCTATAAGGTGCTCAACAACCCCGAGGAAGCGAGCATTCAGCTGGAATCAACCATGCTTGCACTTACCCTTAACGGTCGCCTCGGTGATCTTGAGCTGGAAAGCATCACCGCCTGGAGCCACCAATACGATATAGAGCGCTACGAAGACCAGGACGGGGTTGATATGAATATCATCAGCCAGTCCGGGCCATTGTTATTCGATCGCATGCGCGCAAGTGGCATTGCGGTACCGGACGAAGATCGCCACCAGTACAGCCAGGAATTCAAGCTGACCGGTGCTAGCGACAACGAACAGTTCGAGTATACGCTGGGCTTGTTCGGCGCCTACGAAACGCTGAAAAACAGCCCGCGCGCGCGGGGGATTGGCCCCGAGGGGATATTCGGTCTCGATGCAGCCGATCTGGCTGGCCTGCTGGGCGGTTTCTCGCTCGGCATTCCGGCCAATAGCGCTATCGTTCCTCTGGTCTTGCCGGAAAACCTCGTCAGCGATTTAACCAACGTCAGCGCCGCCGCCTTCTCGCAAGTCAACTGGAATGCCAAGCCGTGGCTACAATTAACGGCGGGTCTGCGCTACACCTCGGAAGAAAAAACACGCCGCACCAAGGTCTACCAGACTGATCACAGCCGTTACGCAACTCTCCTGAACAACCGCCTGCGCGAGCGTGGCAGCCTCGCCAGCACTATTCATCTGGATGGAGGCATCTATAGCCCCATTCCGGTGAGCGATTTCCACCTTATAGGTCCCAAGCCGCCAACGCTGGTACTTGAACCCAGCCCATTGGAAGCCAAAAACCAGAAGCGTTTTAGCCAACTCACTCCGGCGCTCACAGCCACTTTCCTGGCCAACGATGAGTGGCTTGATTCGTTGGATATTGATTCAGGGATGCTCTATTTGACCGCGAGCCGTGGCTTCAAGGCTGGCGGGCTGGACCTGCGCGGAACCGTCATTCAGCCCTTTGAGGCTGAACTGGTCGACAATATCGAGTTGGGGACAAAGATCGACGCCCTTGATTCCCGGCTGCGAATCAACGCCGCGCTTTACCGAATGGCGTATACAGATATTCAGGTTACTGTCGCCGAAACGGCGGGCTTGACGCCCATCAACTATCTCACCAATGCCGGCGAAGCATTGATTCAGGGCGCCGAGCTGGAGCTAACACTAGCGCTTAAGCGCTGGCTGCTGCACCTGGCCGCAGGCTACACCGATGCAGATTATATAGACTATACGGTGGGTACGACCGAGGGCGACGAAGACCGCAGTGACGAACCCTTTCCGCTTGTTCCCCGGTCCACGGCGTCATTATCGGTGCAGTACAGCCTCCAGACAGGAATGGGAATAATCACCCCAAGACTTTTTTATTATTGGCGGGACGAACTTTATACGGGCCAGGACGGTGACGGCCCCTTGTTCAGTACTACAACTATCAAGGCGCAAGGCGTTGTGGGCTTTCGTCTCAGCTATCTGTCACCCGATGAAAACCTTAGGCTCACAGCCTATGTGGATAACGCAACAGACGCTTTTTACTACGGCGGGGGCTTTGGCATCACGCGCTCATACGGCGCAGTACTGCACGCAGTCGCGCCGCCACGGCGCTATGGGCTGGAGTTTCAGTACCGTTTTTAACAGAACTTATTGATAGCGCGTGGGGTCTTCGACTCCTGCGGCATCAAAGCCCTGCCTGCGCAAAAAACAACTATCGCAGCGGCCGCAAGCCTGCCCACCGTCATCCGCCTGATAGCAGGATACGGTTTGAGCATAATCAACGCCCAGAGCAATACCTTTGCGAATGATGTCGGCTTTGCTGAGGTCAATCAGCGGCGTCACAATGCGCAGCCCTCCTCCTTCAACTCCTGCCTTGGTCGCCAGATTCGCCAGGGTCTCGAAAGCCTGAATGAAGTCAGGCCGACAATCCGGGTAACCCGAATAATCCACGGCATTCACGCCAATAAAAATGGACTCCGCACCCAGCACCTCTGCCCAACCCAGCGCTATGGATAGGAAGACCGTATTGCGTGCGGGCACATAGGTAACGGGAATACCGGGGGCATCGCTATGATCCGGGACCGCAATGTTCGCATCAGTCAAAGCCGAACCACCGATTGCGGTCAGATCCAGCGGAATCACCTTGTATTCAATTGCGCCGCTGATTTCTGCCACGTTACGGGCGGCGTGTAGTTCTGCCCGATGTCGTTGGCCGTAATCAAAGGCCAGGGCATAGCAGTCATAACCGTCAGCCCGCGCCATGGCCAGTACAGTCGCTGAATCCAAGCCGCCAGATACCAGTACAACTGCTCGTTTCTTATCCGTCATAATTCAGTGCCCCGGCTCGTCGTTCCAGAGCAATTTATGCAATTGCAACTGAAAGCGGACCGGAAGGTTATCCTCGATTATCCAGTTAGCCAGTTCGGTCGCGTTAATTTGACCGAAGCTGGGAGAAAACAGCACCTGCCCAACCCGGGCGGCTAACTGCCGGCTATCCAGCTGAAACCTGGCCCACTCATAGTCGCTACGCGAGCAGATAACAAATTTCAATTGATCATGGTCTGTCAGCAGGTCGATATTGTCCCAGAGATTTTTTTCGCACTCAGCGGAATCCGGGGTTTTGATATCAACAATTCTGGCAACTCTGGGGTCGACAGCGCCGACAGGCATCGCTCCGCTCGTTTCCAGCGAAACCTGATATCCGGCATCACAAAGTGCTGTCAGCAAGGGAATGCAGGCGGGTTGCGCCAGGGGCTCACCGCCTGTCACGCAAATATAGCGCGGCGAATGCGCGGCCACCTGAGCCAGAATCTCTTGCTGCGAGCGCCGTTCGCCGCCGTGAAATGCATAGGCAGTGTCGCAATACTGGCAGCGCAGGGGACAGCCCGTCAGCCGTACAAAGACGGTCGGCAAGCCAACCGTGAGTGATTCACCTTGCAGGGAATAGAATATTTCGGTGATGCGCAGGCTGTTGTCAGATTCTGTCATAGGCAAAAATCCCGGCTACAGCCGGGATTGGGAAGTTTTCAGGGAGGTGAATGATACCTGATCGTCAGAAATTGTCTTGCAGGAATTGCCGGGCAAACTTGATAGCCGAGCGATTGCTGTCACCATGCTTCTGGATCAGCTCATTCAGAATCTTCTTTGAAGCCGCTTTGTCGCCAGAGAGGAAATAGACCTTGCCCAGCTTGTACATAGCGTCCGGTACCTTGCTGTGCTCGGGATACTTCTCCAGCAAAGACGAAAACGCCTGCTGTGCCGCCTTGAGGTCACGCGGCGTATTCACCAGCTGCAATTCTCCACTCCAGTACAGGGCGTTAGGTGCGTAGGCACCCTTGGGGTACTGTTTGAGGAATTGTTCAAAGCCCGCAATTGCCTGCGGAAATTGCTTGGCTTTCACCAATTCGTAAGCATTGCGGTAGGCATCAATTTCTTCCAGCGGGACTTTACTGCCCGTCGAGGAAGCAGATGAAGACGAGCCGGAGGACTTGCCTGACTTCGACTCACCGCCCCCACCTGACGCCATGCGGCGGTCAAGCTCGATATAACGGTCAAGGCTTTGCTGCTTCAAGGTTCGCAACTGATGGCCCTGCTCTTCAACGGCACCACGCAATTCCATCACCTCTTGTTGCAGGGTCTGGAGCTGCTGGTATATCTCCATTTGAAGGTTTTGTTCAGAAGGGATCGACTGCGCCGTTTGCCGCGACGACTCTTCGCGCGATGGCTTGCTGGCATCAAATATCGGTGCCTGGGCCCAAAGAAGTTGTGCCGACAGCATGGCTGCTGCCGGCACAATAAGTTTTATGATGTGCATACTACGCTAACAACGGCTTACTTGAGTTCTACGCGTCGGTTTTCCGACCAGGCAGATTCACCCTGACCGAAAGACAGCGGACGCTCTTCACCGTAGCTCACGGTTTCGATGCGATAGCGCGAAATACCGTTGAGCACCATGTAGTCTGCAACCGCTTGTGCACGACGCTCGCCGAGTGCGATGTTGTACTCACGAGTACCGCGCTCGTCAGCGTGTCCTTCCAAACGGATGGTGCCAACAGAATCGCGCAGGCGGTCAATTTGTGCATCCAGATCGGCGCGCGCATCGGCGGTCAGTGACGACGAATCAAATTCGAAATAAAAGACCGAATTCAGATCAGCCATCTGCTCTTCTTCGACCGCGGGCTCGTTCTGCTCAAAGCCTTGAGCACCTGCAGCACCGGAACCGCCGCTGACGGAACCATCAAAACCAGACAGTGATTGACCACTGTTAACTTCGCCGCCCTCTTCAACGTCGGTGCTCGAACAGGCTGCCAGCAGGACCGCTGAGAACACGACACCCAACATCTGCAAATTTTTGTTTTTCATGGAATTCCTCTATATTTTCCGAATGTTACTGCCTAGACAATACCACATTTGTTTAGTTCGACAGAATGTGATGCTTTGCGACGACTGTCAACGATAACTCGTGAAGTAGCCGACAATTACCTTAAAAAGGGCGACCAAGCCGGTTCTCTTACATCGCCATACTCTGAGGGCAAGCGATACTGCACATTGCCGTCAATCGATACCGCAGCTAATACGCCACGACCATTGTATTTGGTGGCGTACAGCAAAATACTGTTGTTAGGCGCCATACTCGGCGACTCATCCAGCGTTGTCTCTGTCAGGATCGATACGCGCCCGCGCTTTAGATCCTGCACCGCTATGTGAAACTTCCCGTCCACCCGGTGCACCATAACAATGCCTTGACCACCCGCCAGCACGCGACCGCGGGCGTTATAGTCGCCTTCGAAGGTCAAGCGCTGCACTCTTCCGGTCGCTACATCGACCTTGTAGATTTGCGGCTTGCCACCCCGGTCGGAGGTAAATATCAGCGACTTGCTGTCTTCCATCCAATCCGGTTCGGTATCAATAGCAAAATGATTGGTTACACGCCGCAATACCTGCGACTTGATGTCCATCACGTAAATTTCCGGATTGCCGTCCTTTGACAAGACCATCGCAAGGGACTTGCCGTCCGGCGACCAGGCCGGACTGCCGTTAATGCCGGGATAATTGGTGAGCTGGATGCGCTGACCGGTTTCCAGATTGTGTAGGTAAACCCCGGGACGCGTAGTCTCAAACGACACGTAGGCAATGATCTTGCCATTCGGCGACCAGCTCGGCGTCAAAATCGGCTCGCGCTGTTCCAGCAAAACCTTTTCACGGGCACCGTCTATATCGCTCATAACCAAGCGAAACATCTGCGCGTTGCCCTCTAGGCGGCGAGCGGAAACATACAGGAGTTTGGTGCCAAAAGCGCCTTTGATGTTTGTGATTTTTTCATAAATCCGGTCACTGATGGCGTGGGCGATATCCCGCACGTTGCTGCGCCCGCCGCTCTCATCGCCGCTCATGATCTTGCGCTGCTGGTTGACGTCGAACAACGCGTAATTGGCGGCGTATCCCGTTTCGGTGGCCTTGGTTTGACCTATAACCAGATAATCCACGCCCAAAGCGCGCCAGTCGCGATAAAACACTTCCGCGTCGGTTTTGGGCTGGCTGAGCATATCTTCGCGTTTAAAGGGTTCAAATTGCCCGGAGCGATGCAAGTCGGAGCTGACAATCCCGGCGATATCATCCGGCAGGGCCACCCCCTTCTCCCAACCGAAGGGCACAATGGCTATCGAAACCGGCTTGTCACTTCCCCGGGTAATTTCTATGGTCAACTCTGCCCTGGCCAGCGATGTGAACAGCAGCAGGCAGGCGATGAAAATCCTCATCGACGTAAATCCTCCGGTCTGAATTCAAAAATAAAGGATTCGAAATACTGCTTGAATACGCGGTATTCGACATTGTTTAGTTCGGGAAAGCCACCCACTTTCTCAACGGCGCGAACGGCGGAGCGGTCAAAGGCTGAATCACCGCTACTTTCAATAATCTGTACGTTAACCACTTCTCCGTTTGCCGGAATCAGGCGAATGCGCAGCTTCACGACCATGCCATTTCGCGCGCTCGGCGGACGACTCCACGCAAGGGTAACAGCGCGTGCAATTTTTTGCTCATACGTTGCCGCAATATGTGAATCTTCCTGCGCTTGCAGCAGCTCCTCGTCTTCAGACAGGGCATTCATCAGCTCTTGCTGCTGTTGTTGGCGGCGCTTTTGCTCGGCGCGCTCTGCTTCAGCTTTCTTGCGCTTTTCGTCTTCGGCTTTCGGTTTTGGCTTAGGCTCCGGCTTGGGTTCGGGCTTGGGCTCAGGTTTTGGTTGCGGCTTTTTGGGCTCGGGCTTGGGTTTAGGTTCCGGCTCAGCCTTTTTGGGCTCCGGTTTGGGTTTGGGCTTGGGTGCCGGCTTGGGTTTGGGCTTATCCAACACCACCAGTTCAGCATTCACAAATTTCGGCAATGGCCGGGTAAGCAGCTGGTCACTCGGCGAAGGTAAACCGTAGATAATCAGTAATACGCCAAGACCATGCATCAGCAGAGTCAGGAGCAGTGGCAGCAGCAGGGATCTCCACATAACTAGCGGGGATTCTCCGTCACCAGGCCGACCGAGGGTGCACCGGCACTTTGCAGGGCCGCCATCAGGGTAACGACTTCACCATAGCGAACGGCCTCGTCTCCCCATACCAGCACTTTGGTTTCCGGCTTCTGTTTCATGACTTTGCGCACTCGCTCGGTAACATCGTCGAGCAGGCGCGGCTTGTCCGAATCGCCTACGTTGATATAGAGGCTGCCGTCAGCCTTGACCGAGACAATCAATGGCTCGTCATTCTGTTCGCCCATCGGTTCGGCCGGAGCTTTGGGCAACTCGACCTGAACCCCCTGCATCAACAGTGGTGCCGTGACCATAAAAACGATCAATAAAACGAGCATAACGTCGATGTAGGGCACGACGTTCATTTCAGCCATAGGTTTGCGTTTTTTTCGCTCTGCTTTAAGCATGACTGACCTCAGGAGCTGTGAACCTGACGATAGAGCAAGCTGGAGAACTCTTCGGCAAATGTCTGGTATTTGTTTTCCAGCGAGTCGGCTTTAGCCGAGAAGCGGTTGTAGGCAACCACCGCCGGTATGGCTGCAAACAGCCCCATTGCGGTAGCAACCAGCGCTTCCGAGATACCCGGCGCCACGACGGCCAGTGTTGCCTGGTGCATGGTCGCCAAGCCCTGAAAAGAACCCATAATGCCCCAGACAGTTCCCAGCAGACCAACGTAGGGGCTGGTCGAACCCACGGTTGCCAGAAAGGGCAGGTTTTTTTCGAGGCTGTCATCTTCGCGCGACATGGCTACGCGCATGGCGCGCTCGCTGCCATCCATAACCACCTCGGCTTCGGCGTCCTGTTTACGCAAACGAATAAACTCTTTGTACCCGGCGCGAAAAATACTTTCCATGCCGATAGCGCGATAGCCCTTTTCCGCTTTCAAGGTTCCATCGCGATACAAATCACCCAAATCGTTGCCCGACCAAAACTGGCGCTCAAACAATCTCAAGGCCCGGTCCGCCGCGCCAAAGTAATACCAGCGCTGAATAATAATGAACCATGACACCACCGATGCCAGCACCAGGATGCCCATGATGCACTGCACAAACAGGCTGGCATTCAAGATCAGATCCAAAACCGTTAATTCTTGGGTCACGTTATTCTCCGTCTGTACGTCGTAATTGCGCCAGCATCTCAGCAGGAATTCGGGTTGGCTTCAAGCTCTGACGGGCAACACAGGCTACCTGAACGGTTCCTGCACATAAAATATCTCTCCCGCGGGATACCTGCTGACGGAACAGCAGGCTGGCACCCTTCACAGACAAGACCTCGGAGCTCACGGCAAGTTCATCATCCAGCTTCGCAGGTTTTAAATACTTGATCTGGGTCTCAGCCACCACAAACATCAGGTCAACATTGAAGAGAGCGCCTTTGCCATACCCGAGCGAGCGCATAAATTCGGTTCTTGCCCGCTCCATATACTTGAGATAATTCACGTAATAGACAATGCCGCCGGCGTCAGTATCTTCTATATACACTCTTTGCGAGAGTAAAAAGGGTGGCATTATTCGCGGTCCTTATCCGCCAGTGGCAGTTGCTCCTGCTCATGCCCTTGCCTACCTTGCAAGCCAAAGTGGCGGTAAGCACTGGGGGTAACCATGCGCCCACGCGGTGTACGCACAATGTAGCCCTGCTGGATCAGGTAGGGTTCAAGCACATCTTCAATAGTTCCGCGCTCTTCACTGATGGCTGCCGCAATGGAATCTACGCCGACGGGGCCGCCATCAAACTTTTCGATCATGGCCATCAGCAAGCGTCGATCAAGGCGGTCAAAGCCCAGCGCATCAACCTTGAGCATGTCCAGCGCACGATCGGCGGTGTTGTGGTCGATATGGCCACTGCCCTTAACTTCGGCGTAGTCACGCACCCGCCGCAACAACCGGTTGACGATACGCGGTGTGCCCCGTGCGCGCCGTGCAATTTCCCGGGCGCCATCATCGTCTATTCCGATCTTCAGAATGCCGGCGGAGCGTTTGACAATATGCGTTAGATCTTTGACCTGATAGAACTCCAGTCGCTGCACAATACCAAAGCGGTCTCGCAGTGGCGAAGTCAGCAGACCGGCGCGAGTGGTGGCACCAACCAGCGTGAAAGGAGGCAAATCGAGCTTGATGGAGCGTGCGGCGGGGCCTTCGCCGATCATAATATCCAGCTGATAGTCTTCCATTGCCGGATACAGGATTTCTTCAATGTGCGGGCTGAGCCGATGTATCTCATCAATAAACAGTACATCACCCGGCTCAAGGTTGGTCATCAGGGCAGCCAGGTCGCCGGCCTTTTCCAATACCGGGCCGGAGGTCGTTTTCAGAGAGACCCCCATCTCATTGGCCAGAATGGCTGCAAGTGTCGTCTTACCCAGCCCCGGCGGGCCAAAGATCAGGGTGTGATCGAGCGGCTCATTACGCTTGCGAGCCGCACTGACAAATATGTCCATTTGCTCGCGCACAGCTTCCTGGCCAACGTAATCAGCCAGGGTTTTCGGACGGATAGCACGATCGAGATTCTCCTCAACCGGGTCGATCTTTTCCGCTGCAATCAGTCTGTCGGTTTCAATCATGCGTATGCTTTCCGCCTGTTACGTCTGCAGCTGCCAGTCTACCGCAGTTAAGCGCCATCCTTCCCTGTCGATCCCTATTTGCTAATCATGGTTTTAAGCGCCTGCCTGATCAGCTCCTCAACCGGCAAGTCGTCCCCGGATACCGCTGCGATCGCGCGCGAAGCCTCCTGCGGTTTGTAACCGAGAGCAATCAGCGCCTCTTCGGCTTCACCGCCTGCATCGACCTTGCGCGCAGCCGGTGCAACACCGGCGCCGGCCGGTTGATAATCCTTGAGTCGGTCACGCATCTCAATTACCAGCCGCTCGGCCGTCTTTTTACCGACACCGGGCAATTTCACCAGCGAGGCGCTGTCTTCGGCAAGCACCAGAGCAACAAATTCGCCTACGTCGACACCGGACAATACGGTCAGAGCCAATTTCGGGCCCACACCGTTTACCTTGATCAGATCGCGGAACAACGATCGCGTCTGGCCATCAATAAAACCGTAAAGCTGCTGCGCATCCTCGCGAACAACAAAATGCGTTAGCAAGGTGACTTCGCTGCCCGGATCAGGAAGCTGATAGAGCGTTGTCATGGGCACCAACACTTCATAGCCAAGCCCGGAGCATTCCACCAATATCTCGGGAGCACGTTTTTCCAGCAGTGTGCCGCGAATGCGTCCAATCATTATGACAAGCGCCCCCTGCGCATACGACCGCGTACGGTCGGTTGATTCAAGTTACCGAGGCTTTGACGGCTGTGAGCGTGGCAGAGCGCCGCCGCCAGCGCATCGGCTGCGTCTTCTTGAGGCGCAGCCGGCAACGACAACAGCGTTTTGACCATATGTTGCACCTGCTCCTTGTTCGCCGCGCCGGTGCCGACTACAGATTTTTTGATTTGGCGGGCGGTGTATTCTGCGACCGGCAGTTCACGGCTGACACAGGCGGCCACCGCCGCTCCACGCGCCTGCCCCAGTTTCAGGGCAGAACCGGCACTTTTGGCCATAAAGACCTCTTCCACCGCCACCTCGTCAGGGCAATGCTCTTCGATAATGGTAGAAATGCAGTCGAATATGACTTTCAGGCGCGCCGGCAAAGGGCCGGTCGGCAGGCGTATAACACCGCTACTGAGGTAGTGGTGTCTGTTTCCGTCACAGCGAATCAGGCCGAACCCGGTTTTCACTGAGCCGGGGTCTATCCCCAGTATTATGCTCATAGATGCCGATAATGCCGTAGTGGGCGCAGTGATGACAGCGCTCTATTATCAGCGTCGCAGTGTATCAGGAAAGCGCTTCAAGCACTGCCTGTGGAATATCGGCATTGGTGTAAACGTTTTGTACATCGTCCAGGTCTTCGAGCATATCAATCAAACCAAGAATGGTTTCGGCGCCATCCTGGTCAAGCTCTACCGTGGTCGCAGGCAACATGGTCACCTCGGCATTGGCAGGTGCAAATCCGGCCGCTTCTATAGCGTCTTTGATCTGCATAAAATCTTCCCAGGGAGTGAGAATATCCACCGAGCCGTCGTCGTTGTTCACAAGGTCGTCAGCGCCGGCTTCCAGCGCCACTTCCATCAGGGCATCTTCATCAATATCCGGGTCGAAACTGATCTGGCCGACCCGGCTAAACAAATAGGCAACCGAACCATCGGTACCGAGGTTGCCTCCGCGCTTGCTAAAAGCATGACGCACTTCAGCCACGGTGCGGTTGCGATTGTCCGTCATGCATTCTACCAGTACCGCCACACCGCCAGAGCCGTAACCCTCGTAGGTAACCTCTTCGTAGTTGCTGTCGTCGCCATCACCGGTTCCGCGCGCTATCGCTTTCTCGATGGTGTCCTTTTTCATATTCGCGGTTAGCGCCTTATCCATAACAGCGCGCAGTCGCGGATTATCTTCAGGAAGACCACCGCCCATTCGGGCAGCAACGACGATTTCACGAATTATCTTGGTAAACACCTTGCCGCGTTTGGCATCCTGGGCCGCCTTGCGGTGTTTTATATTGGCCCATTTGCTGTGTCCTGCCATGACTAACTACTCCAGCACTCTTATCCTTGCTTGTCCTGCGACTGTTCGCGCGATTGATCTTGCCCGGTGCTGCGCAAGCGAATATTGAGCTCGCTCAGCTGCTTGCTCTCCACCACTCCCGGCGCATCAGTCATAACACAGGCGGCAGACTGGGTTTTGGGGAAGGCAATAACGTCACGAATAGACTTGGCACCCGTCATCAGCATGACAATGCGATCCAGACCGAAGGCGAGACCTCCGTGGGGCGGGCAACCGTATTTCAGGGCGTCGAGCAGGAAGCCAAACTTTTCTTCCGACTCTTCTGTACCGATACCGAGTATGCGGAACACGGCCTGCTGCATATCGCTTTTGTGGATACGAATAGATCCGCCGCCCAGCTCGGTGCCGTTAAGTACCAGGTCGTAGGCCTTGGACAAGGCTGCGCCGGGGTTTGCCTCCAATTCTTCAGGCGTACAGGTTGGCGCCGTAAAAGGATGGTGCAGCGAGGTCCAGTTGCCACTGCTGTCTTCCTCAAACATGGGGAAATCGACAACCCACAGCGGCGCCCACTGGCGCTCGATCATCTCCAGGTCTTCGCCCACCTTGACGCGCAACGCACCCAGAGCCTCGTTCACAACGGTGGTTTTATCCGCCCCAAAGAACACAATATCGCCGTCGGCGACAGCAAGCCGCTCCATCATTTGCAGCACAATATCATCAGGCATGAATTTCAGGATGGGAGATTGCAACCCTTCAACGCCTTTGGCCAGCTCGTTGATTTTGATCCAGGCCAGACCTTTAGCACCGTAAATGCCAACAAATTTGGTGTATTCGTCAATTTCCTTGCGCGACAAGCGGGCGCCACCCGTCACCTTCAATGCTGCCACCCGACCTTTCGGGTCATTGGCAGGCCCATTGAAGACCTTGAAATCCACCTGCTTCATCAGGTCTTCTACATCCACCAACTCCAGTGGTATGCGCAAATCGGGGCGGTCGCTGCCATAACGCAACATCGCCTCTGCGTAGCTCATACGCGGCAATTCACCGAGATCGACATCCAGCACCTGCAGGAACAACTGGCGCATCATGCCCTCTGTGGTGGCCATGATCTCGTCCTGATCCATAAAGGAAGTTTCAAGGTCGATCTGGGTGAATTCCGGCTGACGATCGGCACGCAGATCCTCGTCGCGGAAACATTTTGCAATTTGGTAGTAGCGATCCATTCCCGCCACCATCAGCAACTGTTTAAAAAGCTGTGGCGATTGTGGCAAAGCAAAGAATTTGCCGGCATGGGTGCGACTGGGAACCAGATAGTCGCGGGCGCCTTCCGGTGTTGCCCGGGTCAGAATGGGGGTTTCAATATCCAGAAAGCCATTGCCGTCCAGATAATTGCGCAAAATAGACGTGATTTTGCTGCGCAGCCTCAGTTTATCAGCGATTTCGCTACGGCGAAGGTCCAGATAGCGATAGCGCAGACGCACATCCTCGCCAACATCTGTGTGTGTGTCCAACTGGAAGGGAGGGGTTTCGGCGCTGTTGAGAATTTCCAGCTCCTTGCCGAGCACCTCGATTTCACCCGTTGGCATATTGGCGTTTACGGTTTCGGCGGTGCGAGCGCGCACACGCCCCTTTACTTGCAGCACATACTCACCGCGTACTTTGTCTGCGCGCTGGAAGTGTTCTTCGGTGTCGGGGTCAAAGACTACTTGCACGATGCCGTCGCGATCCCGCAAATCCAGAAAAATCACCCCGCCGTGATCCCGGCGCCGGTCAACCCAGCCGCACAAGGTAACTTCCTGATCAATATGGCTCTTGCGGAGGCTCCCGCAATAATCGCTGCGCATTATCTGTTTCCCATAGATGTATAAAAATTAACCAGCGTCACTGGATGTGCTGCTCTTGGCAGCGGTGCTCGATTCGGATTTGCTGCCGGAATCTCCGGCCAGATTCTTTTTCCCGCCCGATTTAAAATCGGTTTCGTACCAGCCGCCGCCCTTGAGACGAAAGGCCGCAGCCGAAATTCGCTTCTTCAGCGAAGGCTTCTCACAGTTTGGGCAATCCACCAGAGGCTCGTCACTCATCTTTTGAATGGCTTCCAGCTCGTGCGCACAGGCGTCACACCGATATTCATAAATTGGCATAGTCGCCTCCTACTTCTTCAAGTCCAATAGTGAGATCAGGCAGTTGCCCAAAAAAGGAGCCGGATTATACCGTAAACCGTCGGCGGGGATAAATGCCCATTGCGAGGCAGCTATATGGCTTTGAGGAAAGGTGTTGCGCCAAGCGGGCATTGACCGGGAATTCAGCCCCGTCAGCCGGAAAGAGGGAGGCTTGCCGGCCCGCAAAGCGGGCCGGCAGTGACTCAGGAAGCGTATTCCTTGAGTTTTTTCAGCGGACGTACCTTAACAGCGATGCTGGCAGGCTTGGCCTTGAAGGTCGTTTCCTGACCCGTAAAGGGGTTAACACCCTTACGCGCCTTACGAGCGGGCTTCTTGACCGTAACGACTTTCATAAGGCCCGGAATGGTGAACTCACCCAGACCTTTCTTGGAAACGCTACGAGCAATCAGTGATTCCAGCTCGTCCAGAACCGCAGATACCTGCTTGCGGTTCAACGTAGTTGCTTCGGCGATATCATTGAGAATCTGACTCTTGGTCATTTTCGCTTTGATAGGGCCGGTAGCAGCTTTTTTAGCGGGAGCAGCTTTCTTCGCGGGAGCTTTTTTAGCAGGAGCCTTCTTGGCCGCCACTTTTTTAGCTGGGGCTTTCTTGGCAGCTACCTTCTTGGCAGGAGCCTTTTTAGCTACGGCCTTTTTCTTGGCCGGCGCCTTTTTCTTTGGAGCAGCTTTCTTCGCCATACGTCGTTATTCCTGTGTGCTGTTGTTAGAGTAGGTTTCCCCGACAGGTCTTTTTTGGCGCTACACATCGCGGTCAATCAATGTGATTTCACGCTGTATATATAGTGCCGACGCAAGATATAAGCGATCCCGCACTGTAATACAAGGGTTTTTTGATCAAAATTGCGGTTTTTTGCTAAATTCTGCCGGTTGAAAGCGCGAGTTCGGCACGCAGGAATTGTGAGGGCAAACCCGCACGCGCATGCATTGCAAAAACGCGCAGGGGCAACGCCCTTTTTTACGGCTCTGCAGTCGCCCTCAAGGTTGCACCTCGAAATGTAAACTAGCGTCTGAAAAGGCTTGTTTTAATGTGCTGACACGCTCTTGCAAGAGCACTTTTTCATAGGCCACCGAGGCCACACAGCCCCACACTGGTTTGGGCCAGGCAGCATCGTTATGAAAGCGCGCAATATGGTGAATGTGAAGCTGGGGAACCATATTGCCCAATGCAGCAATATTCATTTTGTCGGCGGAAAATTCACGCGTCATAATTTCCGAGACTTCGCTGGACTCACACA
>Ga0213833_1001051_pt1 | contig 21200 bp, 20 predicted proteins | sample SWATP21_FD_160575 | JGI IMG/M metagenome (GOLD analysis project Ga0213833, IMG submission 160575) | Coastal seawater microbial communities from Marineland, Florida, United States - SWA TP2 #1 | ecosystem: Environmental > Aquatic > Marine > Coastal | place: USA: Florida | collected 2016-08-14 | reverse complement strand
AGTGAGTGTATGTAGTATGTAACGCACTGCATTTTGTGTCTCAATCAGCGCCTTGATGTAGGCCTGCAACAGCACCACGCCACTGTGTGAGAGATGCGGGGGCACACGCGCCAGCGACAAGTACAAGTCCATGCACCCCACCACGCGGCACCGAACGAGCTCAGCTCAGGTGAAGAGTACCAGTGACGTAACGTAACAGGAGCCAACCCACCTTGACTGCCTCTGTGGACTTGTTCAGGGACGCCGCCACGTCTGCACAAGCTGTGTCGGACAGCATGGCCGTCGGCTTGAGCGACTTGATGAAGCGCTGGTCGCGTGCGGACAGTTCGTGGCGCTGCATCTCCACAATGCGCCGACGCTCGGCCTCCAGCAACTCCAACTCGGGATCCTTCACGAGTGTGGTGTACGACACAGCGCGCAAGTTGCCGTGCTTTCTGGACGTGCGCGTGCCAGCGCCAAACCTCACAGTGAACGTGCCTGGAAGGAGGTACCGGTGCGCCGCAAAGTAGTGCATGCCGTCCGCCTTGTAGCCACCTGACGACTTCAATCTGGCAACCAAATGCGTCCCCATTTCGGGGTCTGTCTGAAAAAACTCCATGAACGCGTTGTCATTGCCCTGGAACTTGACCACTTCCCCGGCCTTGTTCTGCACCAGCGCACCAGCCCCGCGGCTGTGAGCTCCGTGTCGACAAAGCCAACCTGCAACTACCACACCCACTTGTCGCTCATGGAACACAAACCACGAACCTTCATGGCGAGGACATAAAACATGCCGGGGATGTGCTCGTACGCGCGCATGCACGCCCGCGTGTTGACAAGCTGACACGCCACCGGCAGAGTGCCCCACTTGTTTCCTGACACCAGCTCCAATCGAATGTCATCATTAAACTCGGGCGTGGCTTGTGAGCCCTCGTTCACCGTCGTTTGGTACACTGCCTTCGCGTGCTCACTCGTGTTGGGGGTGGGCGCTTCGTCCCCAGCCGTTGATTGCACCGCGGCACCAGCATCAGCGGCCTCAGGGGCATCGGTTTTGCTCCCACGACCTTGCCCCTTCCTTCCGCGCCCCTTCGCCTTTTGACGCCGCCGTGGCATCGTGGTACGCAAGCAGCCGAGCTCACCTCCCTTCACGACCCAACCACAAGCTGCGGTCCGGGCTTGTGACGTGCGGCTGCCAAGAGTGCGATGTGGAAAAGAGTACTTTTGTGAAGAATGGCTCTGAGAAATCAACTCTCAGGCTGCGAGTCTCAGCTGCCCTGTGCCGCAGCAATCATGTCGGCATACGCGGGGGCAATGACTGAGTTCCAAAGTCGTACGAGGAAGAAAAGCTGTAGCGGCGTTGTCTTGTACACAAAGTCATAGAAGAGTTCCTTCTCCACCGCGTCCCAGTCGGGCTTCATCAGTCCACCCTCGTCCTCCTCCTCCTTGCCAGAACCAGATTCAGCACCCGCGCCCGATCCAGCACCGGTGCCAGCACCGGTGCCAGCACCGGTGCCAGCGCCAGCGCCAGCGCCAGCACCGGCACCAGCACCGGCAGTCGTGCTTGCACCCGCTGTTGAGTCTGAGGCGGACGTGACAGAAGGCGCAGTTTCGTCGGGCGTCACACCAGCCGTCATCGGACTCTGTGCGGCGGACTGCTGTTTCAGGCAGGAGTTGCGCGCAGACCGAAGCCACAACGCGGCTTCGTGGATAGTAGTGATGGCCACCGTTGGGTCTGCAAAGGGGAAAAACAGCAACATTTGGAACAGGCCCACAGCCGCTCTGTGCAACGCCAGGGACAAGGGTAAGGACACGGCGCTCGTGGCAAAGCATTTGACACGCACTCACTCGTACAAGCAGCTGAAGCAACACGCACACATACATACACGATGAACGTACTGGGCAGTAGGGCGTCGGGCAGGATCAGCCCGTACGAGCACCTTCAGCACCTGCTTAAAGGCGGGGGAGTAGCAGCTCGGAAGCTCTGGCAGCTCGCTGTCCAGGAAGATGCGAGCGTTGTCAGGGAACGCCAACGTGGCGCTGGGTCCACATAGAAGCTGGTACCCGAGTCGAGCAATGGACCACAAGTCCGCTTTGGCGTAGCAGTCAGCCAGAGTGGGCGGAATGGAATCTGATCCAATGGCCTCGCCGTTGTTGTACTTGAGGATCTCGGGGGCGCGGCACATCATGTTTCCTCCGCCGGTCTGTCAAGGGTAGTGTGCGAACGCGGACAGATGATGTCAGTGCGAGGGCCACCCTTGCCCAACACCAACAGAGCACGGCACGAAAAGCGTACAATAACATGATGGGTGCGCGTAGGAATTGCAGCACCGTCAGGTGTGATCAACAGCGACGCTTCTCCGAAATCACCAATAACTATGCGTCCATTGGGTTGCAGAAACAAGTTGTCCAACTGCGCACAACATGCGTCAGAACACGTGGACGGAGTACCACTCCCACGCATGCACAAAACCCCCACCTTCAGATCATTGTGCGCAATGCTGTTCGAAACCATGTGCTCCACCGCAGTCGCAAGCTGCAGCATAATGAGCTGCATGCTCCGTTCTGTGATGCCAAAAGGCGCCTTGGAGTGGGCAGCCTCCTTCTTCTCCAGCCACGACTCGAACGTCGCCAAGAAGTCAGTGACGATGTAGGTTGTGCTACGCCACGGCACCACACCCTCAATGAAGAAGTCCTCCGGAATCCACGGCAGTACCAGGTCGGACGGCCCCGTGAAAGCATGGCGCACACGAGCAATGGACGGATGGCACAGGATGATCTGTGCCCGGTACTCGCTGGCGTTTCGTTCCAGCTTTTGGCGGCTGGCTGCAGCCGGATTGCGAGACACTTGGCCCAGGGGAAGAATGCCCTTGAGAGCAAACACGGCACCCTGGACACGAATTTTGAACACGATCGAGTTGGCACCCTGCAACTGCCTGCCTTGGCCCTTCACACGATTGGCCTGTAGTGGCGCCGTCGAAGTGAGCTCAGCGAGACGACACAGGCAACATCCAACCGAGCTGCACCAATCGTGGTACACGCACAGACACACACGCCCACGGTGCAACATTTGTGGCAACGTACCGGAAGCAGCAAGCCCGTGTGCCATGCCGCATCATCTGGCTCTGCTCGCTCCCCCACCACTTCATACTGCTCACAACGCTCCAAGGAACGGATGAGATCCGAGGAGACATCACGGGGATGCGAAATGCGTGTTGGCCTCGAGGGAGCCTCGGGCACCCAGTTTTCGCCGAAGGACGACAACTCCTCGAGTACCGTGATCTGCAGGAAAAAGGGGCAACAACACCCCACGCGGGCAAGTCAGGCCATCACTTCCAGTGAATGGGATAGCGTGCAACACACACATACACATACACACACACACACACACACACACAACACAACACACAATACCTTGCCACCAACAACTGCGTGTGTTGAGCTGGAAGCGTCTTGGGATGTGAGACGATCCACTTGTGTCTGCAACATCGCCACTTTCTCTGCCAACACCGCCTTTTCCGTCGCCGTCTCCGCCAGCTCCGTCGCCAGATCGGCTGCACGGCGCTCGGCGGATGTGGATGACTCGCGCAATGCCACCACCTAAAAGGAGAGAGACACAACGTACCAAACGGACGGCGGCATGAACCGCAGGTGAAACAGGCGCAGGTGTGAGGAGAAAGAAGCAGCGGCCCCTCGCGTCACACGTGGGGCTTTGACTAACCAAACGTGTGATGACCCTCACACGACGCACCTCTGCCTCCAGCTCTGCCACTCTGGCCCGTGTCGCATCGATCTCGGCAGACATCGCTTCCACTCGTGCTGTCAACAGCGTCACATTGCCTGTGGCTGCAACCAGCTCCTCGGTCAAACGTTCCACTTTGGCGGTTCGTTCTTCCAGGTCAGCCTGCAACAATCGGTACCACCGACCACGAACCATCCATGACGTTAGGCTGTGAACATTGCGCTGGACAGTCCGCAGTGCAACACGGCTCTATTCCAGCCTCTGTCACACCCGCACCTGCATTTGCTCGCATCGTGCCACCAGCGGCGTCAGGCGGGCTACATCGGCTTGAGCTTCTTCGAGCTGCTCACTCGCAGTTGTGAGTTGCTCCGACAGTGTGTCTGCACGACCACGGAGCACATGGTTCTGTGCTGTCACGGTCACCACACTCTCCTGCGTCGCCGCTAGCTCCGCCGCCATGGATTCTTGTTGCTGTGTGGCGGCAGCCAGTTTCGTCTTGGCCGCTGCCAATTCCGCCTGGGGATTGTGTGTACCATTGCCACAGCCCGTGTCAGCCATGGCGCATGGCATCGCACAGACATACAACCAGCACCACTGACGCACTTTGGCTTGCTCAAATGGCATGACCAACTCAGCGACTTTTCGTTCCGCTTCTTGTTGCTCGGCAATGGCCTTTGCCACCAAATGCTCCTTTTCTGCGACTTCTTCACGAGCTTCATCGCGCTGCGCTTCCTTGGCCTTCAGCGCCGAGTCCATCGAGTTGATCGTGTCACGCGCATCATCCAACTCTTGCTGCGCTTTGCGATACGCACCCTCCAGGTTGCGGTTCTCCTCCAACTGCCCCAGCACCGCGCGAAAAGAAACAGTGTGTGACACAAGTTAGTGGCTGGTGGCAGACCATCCAACACATCAGACCAAGGAACCCACCGCTCGAGTCAATTCGCCGTGCAGCTGCTCTGTTCGCTCGCGAAGCTGCGTCCTATCCTTCTCATACGCGCGACGGGCCTCATCGGTTCCGCTCGTAAGCTGTTGAGTCACAGTGGACAAATCTACCTCCAACGCCGCCATTTGTCCTTGGGAGCGAAGCCGGTCGCCATCAATTTTCTTGCGAAGGCGTTCGTTCTGGGGGTCCCACGCCCAACCCCCGCACCCACACAAAAGCGTGAGACCACAACAGACTTCACGCAACAGGTGCTGCCATCCCACCGTCACAGAGGACTTCATGCGCACCTCACGTGTCAATTCATCTATCCTTGCCTGTTGCTTTTCGCGCAGTGGTGCCTTGCGCTTGCTCTTGCTGACCTTTCGGCGACGCAGCTCCTCTGTGCGATCATCCAGTTCAGCCTGCAGCTTCTTGTGCGCCGCCTCCAATCGCTCGATTTGCTTGTTCCGCAGGCGGAGCTTCGCCACCACCTTTTCCAGTTGCTGCTTGGTGACATCACCCCCAGAGCCAGCTGCCTCGGCCATGGTGGGTGTCAACAGCCCGCTGTGCAAGAGGGTGGCAGCGTCGCAGCAGCCAAATGTTGGCTTGGCATAACTGTTCATGTTTTAATCGTAGGCATGAACTGTTGAAGGCCGTGCTCATCTGTTGTGTTCCGCCCACACACCCACACCACCGCACTGCTCGTGCTTTGCGAAGCGCCAAACTTCAGCCCACCGAGTCTTGGTTTCAGGTTGTACGTGATTGTACATCTCTATGTCTGTTTGTGCCGTTCCACGGCGCTGTATCTCGTAGTGTGGCGCGCCTCCTGGAGGTTGGCTGGAATCCGTCCCGGTGAACGGTGTGGGCAATTCTCGGAAGGTGCCAAGCCCGTTGTGCATGCACACCAGGGCGGTTCACTGCTCCCAGCTTGCCTCGTGAGGGCGAGTCAGCTCCGTGCAACTTCCTTGACGTGCCTTCGATTGCGACGTTAAGCTGTAACAGCAGTTCACCATGGCTGACGCTCCTGAGTCACAGTTCAAGCGTGTGCTGGTGTGCCCGTGCTGGAACATCAGGCTGGACGTAGGCCCCACTGTCGCGGTGGACGACCCTCCCGTGTTCCGTGTTCTCTCTGAGGCTTGTGCCGCCGTGCTGCCCTCTCGACGCGTGCACCTGGTTCCGCTGGGACTGGGCGGTCTCGGGATTTCGCAGGACCTTCTCACCCGCACCTCCACCTTGCACGGCCCTGCTCCCTCCTTTATTCAGCAGCACCTCCAGCAAGAAGTGAAGGACGGTGATAGTGGTGATGGTGGTGGTGTTGATGATGGTAGTGGTAGTGGTCGTGGTAGTGGGGTTGTGGCGTCGGCTGCTGTGAACAGCTCCGTGCAAGCAGCGTCCGGCACGCACTCGTGGACACGAGTAGTGTGTTTGAACTGCAAGCTCTGCTGCGTTTCCATTCCTTCGGGGACGTCCCAGGCCTTTGCTTCACACAGAATGCTGGTAGTGTCAACAGAAGATGCAGCCGCAAGACCAGAGGGCTACTGCCCGGCTTTTCGAGTGGTCTTGGCTGTGCGTGATCGAGTCAAAGCAGCGACACTCGCCTCTGGCGTCGGAGTGGATTCCAAAACGCCTTCCCAGCATGATCAGGTGCGCCATGCTTGCCGTCGTAGTTGGACGCTGCATATGATGTTTGGCCTCCTCTCATGTGTCTACTGTCGTGTTGGGGTTCTTTTGCAGCGACTTCGAGATATGGCGAGCATGTTCTTGTTGACAGAGGAAAGAGCCATGAAAGCGCGATGTGACGCGTATTCTCGTGCGCAAAAAGCTGCGTATGAGGCCCTCAAAGCCCAAACCGAGCACGATCTTGTTGCCATGCGATACCGCGTGCAGCGCCTGTCAACCCCTCACCTGTCGCCGCTCAGCGTCGGCACCACTTCGCCGCGCAGCATCCCAGCGTCTCCACGGCGCAACATTGGACTCGGCAGCGGTGGTTATGCTGGAAGCAGCGGTGCTGCACCTGCTGCAGCGATGCAATCACCGCACTCACAACCACAACCACAACCACACCCACAACCACCCCAGCCACCCGCACGCACCGACGCGTCCGATGTCGACGCCCAGGCCTTGCCACCACCCACCTCTTTCACGAGCTCTGGCTCCGGTAGCACCTCCAACAGCGTGCGACCGCCGCCTCATCCACCTGCACCGCGCACGCCGGCGAGTCTGGCAAAGCCTGCCGCGAAGCCCATCGTGCGCGAACCCACCGCGTTTGCGTTGGCCAGCCGTATGCGACCCAACCTCAGCGCCTCTCGCCGGCGGTCGGCGTCGCAAAGCAGTGACAGTGAGCGCAGTGATCACGACTCCGACACTGGAACCCGGTCGGGTGGTTCTCATGTGGTGATTCCCCGCCGGTCCCGGTGGCGCGGGAAAACCAGACGCCGTGGTCAGGCAGACCGTGAGTGGGGCTCGCTGCCAGCGATATTCTCACTTGACGAGGAACTGGACCCGAGGTTGATGCGGCAGTGGCGGAATGCCGGCCGCGGGCGCACGTCGGACGATTCTACACAACGCAGTGATCATGACTCGGCTGTATCGAGCGACTCTGACGGACACCTGCAGTCGAATGAGCGGTCGGATGCATCCGGAGAAGGTTTGTGGTCTTTGTGCTCGCGGTCACGGTTCCACCGACGTCGTCTCACGACTGTGCCTGTTTGCGTGTCCCTTCCTACCAGCCTCTGATGACACCGATGCAAGAGATGTGCAGGTTTGCCGGCCTGGTTTGGGGGCTGTTGGTGCGGGTGCTGGTGCTGCTGCTGCTGGCGGTGGCAGCAAAGTATCGATGCTGTCGACGTCCGCTCCCATTGCAATCTCGCGCAGTTTTCGGTTCCGCGGTCGCATGTCGGCCGCCACTGTCAGCGTGCCTGATGAAAGTGCTATCCCGGATGACGCATCACCCGAACAGGCCCGGTCCTTGGCCATGTCTTACCGCGAGCAGGCGTGGGCTCTCTCTCGCGCCGGGTTTACGTCCGAGCTCGCCACGATAGAGGCATCAGATAGCGAGGACGAGGCGAGTGGGGCAGTTGCGGGATCCCCTCCAACTCCACCCGGTGCATCCTCGCTTCTGCTTGGCGCGGAACACATGCAGGCGCAAAGAACCGCCCCCCTCATGCCGGCGGATGACGTGGATGGCGATGACATGTTCGCTGGTGCGGGCAGCGGGTTACAGCTGCCATCTGGGGGGTTGGCGGCCGAGTTGGGCAGTGCTGACAATGGTGGGCCTTCTGACCCGCCTGCTGCAGCGGCGCCATCGGGTTCGCAGCAGCAGTCGGATCGGCAGGTCGATGGGTCCCATGCAACGGATGGTTCGGCGGAGAATGTGGGGGCCGCAACTGCCACGCCACAGACCACTGCGTCTGAAGATTGATGCAGGTTTGCAGTTCGTGTGCAGTGCAGTTTCTTTTGCACTCCTCTTTGGGTAGAGTGTTTTTGGTTCGGGGTGCGGTCATCTCAACAAGCATGATGTAGTGTCAGTTCTTTCTTGTCCCCATGTGGTTTCCATGCGACCTGAGCGCCAGCTTGCATGACGTCGGTGCCCCTGCTCCCGAACACCACACTTCCGCTTAGTGAAACATAGTTAGATAGATAGATATGTCTGTGCGTTCATTCGTCCCCCTTTCCTCCTCTACTCATAGCTCGTTGCGTGCGCCACACCGTCATACCCAGTCGCCTGTTCCTGGTTGCTTCTGGAATGCCTCTGCTCTCGCTCCCTCTCCAACCCATGGGGTGCCGGTGAACTCGACGGGGAAATGGGAGATGTAGGGGGCCTTGTCCAAGACAACACACCGGACGTGCCACCGCCCCCAGCCTCCCCCACCGGAGGTCTTGCGCTCGAGTCAGCCATCGGTGACGTAGCATCCGGCTCCCCCTCCCACCCACAGAAGCCCTCTCCCACATCCAAACCCCCAGTCGGGGCTGCATCGTCCCCAGCAGGCTGCTGTGACTCCAACGCAACCTTGTATGCACGCGGTCGACCGTGTTCATCCACGTCCGGGGCAGTGTGGGCGTTCGGCATCTCCGAGGATGCTGGCTGGTGGCCTGCGGAGCGTTCGTGTGATGTCAACGGCCGAGTGAGGCGCCGGCCAATGTTGTGCTTGGGATGGTGAGGAAACGAGTCACCAACAGTGACAGGGCGCGTGAAACTTGGTGTCAACGGGCGATGGGGCACAGTTGCACTGAGAGTGTCCACACTCACAACCGTTGTTGGCCACAAGGAAACCGACGTCCCACGGCGTCCCACCACCAACCACAAGACACAACACGCAAACGTACCGGTTGCCATCCACTTCCGCTTTCGCCTGAGCTCTGACCTGAAGCAGAGCACCGCCACCCAAACCGTCGTCCATGCGCTGGCCGTCGTGGACATCTCCGATGCTATCATTCGGGCGCCGTCCGTCACGTGTGTGCTGTCGACTTCCCGGTCGAGAGAGGGACCGAGACGGCGCCAGTGCCCCTAGGCGTGGGAGAACGGATGGCGGCGCCTCGCCGGAGTGTCCAACGCCACCGCTCATTCCGGGTGTGTGGTGCTTCATGGGCGACACTGATAGCCGGGGGAGGTCGCCCTCGGCCTTCTTCTCACCAACCACACCCTGCTCCTCCACCCCGCCACCGCCACCGGGGGTGGCACGCCTTGAGGCTTTCACAGCGTTGGCGTGTCGCAGGGCAGACCCCCCGAGTCGACGCGACACGAATGAGGTGGGTGATGTCCGAGTGGGCGACGCCACAACAGGTCCGGACGAGGCTGCGTTTTGGGGTCGCGACGGCGCCATCATTACCACCGTCCCAGCGTTCACCATCATCCCCTCAGCATCTCCCGAGTTGTCCCCGACACCCGTGCCGCCACCTCCATGCGAACGAAAGGACGATGTGCGGTCAAAGAAGTGACCATGGTGACGCGGCTGCGAAAAACTATGGCCATGGAACGAACCGGGAGACAGCTTTCGTGGCGGGGACGCAGGGTGGAGCTCACTCGCGCTTCCGCCAGCTGCCGTCAAGCGCATGGTTTGCAGCGCCAACCCTGGATGGCCCTCCACCCCAACTGCATCCCAGTGGTGGTTGGCTTCTCTCGCGGAAGGGCGCCGTGGAACAGTAGCACGCGATCCTGGTGACGACGCAGCTGGAGGTCCATGCGTTGACGCCTCCTTGCCCTCGCCACCTGGCGCAGCCGACGAACCAGACCCGTGGACCAAAATGTCCCTTGGCACTGTGCGTCGAGCCTGGGAGTACGATCGCGGGCTTTGTCCCCCGTGTGAAGGGTGGTGTCCGTGTGATGCTGGGGGATGATGGGGACCACCGCTGGCTCCACTCGACGCGTGGGACACGTCAGCATCCTCGTCCGCTTCGGCCACCGTGTCACAAGTCCCATGCTGCGCCGCCGCGCTTGCCAATCGCTGGGACAGCGCCTCTCCCATAAGCATGGCTGGCACAGCGTGGACCGAGGAACCACTGGCGAGAGAACCATTGCGTGTGCGGATGGGCGTGGCGGTCACAGACGAGGTGTGGCTCCGCGACCCATGGACGCCGCGTGCTGCTCGGGGGGACGAAGCGGGTGATCCACGTCTAGACGTGACAACGGAGGAGCTCGCGGAGCGCAGAGCGGGGAGGGGCACCGAAGTTGAGGAGCGACGGGTGGACGCCACTCCCCGCGCACCAGCGTAGTGTCCCCGTGGAGACTGGGGCGGTGAAGGCTGGGGCAGACGGCGGTCGGTGGCGAGAGAATCTTGAGGAGCGCGGTCGCAGTCGCCGTCGTCCGATCGCTGCACGCGCAGGGGACTGCGCGCAATGGAATTCACGCTGCGTCGGTGGTGGGAGTGTCTTGGGGCACGCTTTGGTGGGCGCCCACGGGGGTGTTGTTCGGGTGACGACTCGTCCTGTTTGTGGCCGGTGTCTTGACGCTCAGCAGACAGCCTGCGAAGAAACACCAACCGGGCGAGTTCAGCACAGCGACCTCCAACACAACACTGCTCCACGCACGTTGGTACCAACTTGCGCATGTTCAGCCAGGACTGGTTAGAAGCCACGGCAGCATCGGGCTGTCGCTCACTTGACACGGTTGACCCTCTGCGTGAGGAAGCTTGTGCGCGACGGCGGCGATGAATAACCTCACGTGCGTCAAACTCCGTGTTCTCCTCCACACCGCGGGTGCTCTGTTTCTTGTGCTCCTCAACGTTTTGCTTCGTCTTCTTGTCACGGCCGTGACCACCGGCTCCATGGCGGCCCACCTTCCCTCGACGATATCGCCCTTTCGGCACTTTGGTGCCGCGAGTGGCACGGCTCGCTCGTCGACTGTGCACCCGTGGGCCACGACCGCGCACAGACTTGTTGGATCGAGCCGCAGAGCGAGCGTCGGCAGCCGCCTTGGACGACGCAGCCCCGCGGATGGGGTGACGACGATGGTGGTGGTGACGGTGGTGCACACCAGACCCTTTTCGCTGGACAACGGATGCCACATCGCCGGTGCTCTTTTCTCCCTGACTTGCTCTTCCCCTTCCATGCCGGCCTCGTTGGCTCGCGGGAAGCACAGCGTGCGATGGAAGCGGCGATGGTGCCGATGTCACCTGTACAGCTGCAACAGCGGCGGATGCCGGCGTTTTGTTTGCTGCAGCAGAGCTGGAGCCGTCACTTGGCGTGGCACCAACGAGGTGTGCCGTCCCACGTCTTGGGTAGGCACTAACCTCCTCCTCGGCACCATCGTCTTCCACACCCCCTGTTCCATCCATCTGGCGTGTCAGTGGCCGGATCATGTCGTCCGGGGTCGCAAACAACGTCGCTCGCTCGTGTCGACCCACGCGTCGCCGAAAAGAGGGAGTTGAGGCGAGCGCTCGCCCTGTCATGCCCGCGTTCCCCGACTTTCCTGGCCTCCCCGTCGCGCCAACGGGGCTCTCGAGCTCCATCCGGCTCAGCATTTCATCTGCAAACGACTTGGTGGGACGCACGCCCTGACCCCGGCGTGGAGGGGTCGCCATGGCACCCGGAGTGATCTCAGTCGACTCGAGCCGTGCCAGGCGAGCTGTCTCCTCACGCCGGCGACGCGGCGTCACGATGCCTCCCTTGACTCGCCCCGCGCGCTCTGGTCCCACGACCGCCATGAACACTGCCGGGACCGCGTGGCGAGCACCACGCACACCGCCATACTTTCCCGTTTGCCCCACTGGTGTGGGATGGAAGGTGCCGGCAAACGTGGCGTACACCGTTTGAACGACACGAGTCGCTGGCGCGGCCGCGCCTCGACCACCGCGCCTGCGCGTCTTGTCCTGGACGTCCACGCGCAGCATCGACGGTGACGAGGCCGTTGCCAGGGGTAGTGGACGGCTGGACGCGACGAGGTCGCCCTCATGCAAAGCCGTGGACACCGCCAGCCCTGACGGAGGCATCCCAGACGAGCCGACGCGGCGTCGAGGTTGGCCACGGACGGCATGGGGCAGCACATTGGCTCCGCGTGTCCGAGTGGTGGCGGCAGAGCGCGCACCCCCGCGCAGGCGCATGTCGGAGGTTTGCGACAGAACAGCCCCGGGGGTGGTGGACTTGGCGTTGCTGCGCACTCGTGCTGACCGGCTTCGGGTGTGGTGGGCACGTCGCGATCGAAACCCGCCGGGTGAGGGTGACCGGGTGGAGGAGGACACGCTCGTTGGTGTGGGGCGAACGGATCCAGGTGGGCGGGAGATGAAAGAGGTTGGCTGGCCTGCCCCTGGAGGGCGCACACCTCGCCCATAGTACAGCCCCTTTGGTGTGACCTGATGATTCCGACACAACCATACGTAAGACTGTGCTGAGAGGAAACGAGGAAGCAAAAGCAAATGAGCCCATCCGTGATACACGCTCGCACTCCGTACCTTAGGCGACACCCCGATATGTTCTGCGACCGCATCTCCAAGTGACTGCCCCATTCGGTGCAGGTGTTGCACAGAGAAATGCGTTCGTGTGAGCAAGAAGCCACTGAAGGATGCCTCAAGGGTGTACGACTGCGCAACACCCAGCTCGCGTGCAACCACCACGCGAGCAGTCCCTTCACGAGACGCATTCACATGAAAAGAGCAATTGTTGTAGCAGAATATCCCTTGTGCAAGTGGGTTTGCGGCCACAGTCTTGACAAAGCGCGAAACTGTCGCTCGCCGGTATGCCTTCTCCCCCACACCATACCTGTAGTTGTGTGTGGGCGGCTGGTAAGTGTTGAGCCTCGTTCAGCGCCAAACCAACGTACATGAACACGTTGTGGTTCTTGGAATGACCATGAAGGTCACAGTATAGCTTCACGCGGTCACCCAGACTGCCGATTAGCTGTTTCGAAGCATGAATGGTTGGCTCGGTTGCAACGGTTGGTTTCGCCCACATTCTGCACAACAACACACGACAAAAAGGCACGCTTGCTTTGAGCATGCATGGCATGTCAGGGACACGCCAGTTCACAAACCTGTTCAAGTCTTTTCCGCTCAACGCTGTTCTATTGTTACCCACAGCCACTCCGTCCGGGTTCAGCATTGGAATGAACTTGAACACCACTCGTTTTCGTAGCTCAACAGCGCGCGGAACATTGGATGTGGCGTAGTCGATGAGACCTTGCATCATCCATGACGCCCCTGTTTCCCCCGGATGCACTCGTGCGGTCACGATGACGACCGGTCGCTGCGTACGCTCCTTTACCCCACCACGATAGTCCGTCACAGTAAGAACGGGGCACTGAAGTCCCAGCATTGTTGTGCACAAAGTACTCCGACGCAGCGCATGCCGAGCGTTGGGTCGCTTCTCCAGGCCGTCTAAATGTCGAATACAGTCCGAGTATGTGTACCTATTGGGGTCCACCAGAGAGTCACGACCAGTTTATCCCAACACAGGTCAACCACGTACGGGTAGCTCATTGCTATCATGCACACATCACCAGCGTGCTGCAAGGGAACCGTGAAGGTCAGTGTACTGTAGTGCTTGGCTTTGCGACGACGCCGTGTCCGGCCTTTGACATGGGCATTCTCATAATACCTGTCATGCGGGTGAGAGACACGGCCACAACCCAACAAGCAACCCTGCACGTACTTGACACCAGTTCCACTTCGCGTCCAACCGACACCAGTGCTTTCTGCTCTATGAACCGAATATACGACGGGGAGCATGCCTTCGTTGAACAGGGATCCGTTCTTGCGCATATTGATAATGTTGAACGTGAACGAGTGGGTAGCTGGGCAGAAGTACAACCGGTGCGGATGCTCCACGTCCTCCAAGTGTGGTCGGGCAGGAGACAGCTGGGGAGGTGTTGACACTGAACCAGCCATCGACCCCAGCGTACCACCAGGTGATTCTGGCTGCAGTCCAGCTGGTTTCGCTGCACCTTCCGCCGTGGTTAGCGTCGGCAATGGTACCCCTGTCCCCGTATCTTCGTCACTACTGTCATCCTCGCTGCTGACATCCTCGTTGGCATCAACCTCTTCCTCTTCCTTTGCCCCAACCTTTCGTTCGACAGCTTCTTTTCGTTCCAGGTTCGATTGTGCCGACCCAAAATCTGCGGCGTTCGCTTCCGCTGCCTCTGTTGTCCCGGTCACGAACGGATCCGAATCAAGAGTTGTCACCTCCACATCACTTCCACTACCTTCGGAGTCCTCGCTCCCGCTGCAACCATCTTTGCCCTCAGTTTGTGCGCCGGTGGGGGTCGGCAGCAAGTGATCAATAGTGTGAGGTCGTTTGACGGTGTCGTACTGCGGAAGTCTGTGGCTCGGCCGGATTTTGCGCTTGCCACAAAAAGGGCACACCTTGGGACGACTGGATGCAGGATGTGTGTTGGACACAGCAAAGTAGAACCACTGAGTGAAACCCGTGGTGTTGATGTCAGGCCGAAGGATGAGGTCGTACTCCATGGGGCCCACCTACAGTCAGTGACGTGGTCAGGATGCAACTAGCCAACGGGCAGACAGGCGACACACAAACAACCACACCTGAACTGCTTTGAGCAAGTTTCCACTTTCCATGCTCGAGTCGAATATCAACGGTGACTCGGCAGCAGCTTGGTGACCACGGCTGCTGGTTGAGCTCTCGCCTGTCGCGCGTGTGGCGGCTGCGGATTGTGAGCGAGTTTCATCCAAACAATCAACGTCTGCATGCAGAGCCTGTTCTGATTCACTATATCTACATGTCAGCAGCCTGCCGAACCCGAGGGGCTGGTGGAATACAAGCCGCGGATGCACAAACGCTTGACCGACGGCGGCTGCAAAGCACCACCAGGTTCGGTCAGCAGAAATCGATAACCTTGCCAACACAAGCCAACAGACATCACACGCACCAGTCTTATCGCCGAACTCGCTCGGGTCAGTCCGTGTGCGACGCGTAGCGACATACGGCTCGGTGTTGGGGCAGTGGGGAGAATGGCGAACAGGAACGGGCAGCAAGGATCGCGTTAGGGTGGCCTGCGCTGCGTGCAGCAGAGAACGAGTGCTCTTGCTGGCTTGAAGTGATGAAGATGGAGACGCAGAAGGCGAAGCAGCGGAACTAGCTACCATATGAAGCATAGTTGTGGCGCTGGGAGCTCGTCGAACCCATTGCGTACGCGCGACTTGTGGTGACTCTGCAGGTGCAGCGTCGGGCATGGCGACGCTGAGTCGGGAGAGGCTAGATCCCCACCACGATTGTTACACGACCTTCACGCAGCTTATTGCTCAATCTACATGTTCAACAGCTACTTGTTTGTGCGCTGCTGCGCACGCTTTGGGTGCTGCTCCGATGTACTCGCAGAGGAGGAAGACAAACTGTCGATGCTGATGTCGAACGAAACCGAAATCTACTCCCACAAATTTGATGAAATTACGCGCGAGTTCACGAGCTAAGTGGCCTGTCTTTCGCTACCGGTGCTTCAAACCTGCCACATGGCGCCACTGCACAGCGATCACGCAGAATGAGTGTGGGGAACAAACCGCCCACGGCCAGATGCTACCATACCTGAAAAATGCTTGGATCGACACCAGCAATCGTGACGACATGGTGATCGTCCGCAGTCCACTGGATGCGCGAAATTTGACTCATATGTCCATGCACAGCTGTGTACTGCGCTCCTTTTAGACACGGATACCGGAACAACCGAAGGTTGTTGCAGTCATCAGATGCAGCGAGAAGGGTTCCGTCAGTGGAACGTGCAACCGCGGACACTGCGGAATCGTCCATGGTGTCTTTCCACACCCCTTGCACCCCCCATCCCAGCACACACTCCACGGTCGCCCACCGTGTGTTGCGCATTCGGTATGATGAAGTGACCTGGGCACACTTTGCGGTGTTCCAGAACAGAAGCTGGTGAACTCCATCAGTGGACCGTAAACGCGTACTGTCGATGGACCAATCCAAGCGCATGATTTGTGCACGGTGACCCTTGCACACACCGTGCCGCCGAAAACCCATCTCCACTTCGAAGATGTGAATGTGGCAGTCACGGCAGCCAACCGCTAGAAACTCGCCGTTTGGTGAGTACTTCATGTCCTGCCACATTGCAACGCGATACCAGTAAGCGTGGTTCACTTGCAGAGACTGGGATCGTAGATAAACCGCCAACGTACAAGTGCTGGTTCTTGTTGAGGTCCCCAAGAATCGGCGGTGGGCCTGGCTCCGTCCTGTGAATCCACACACAGCCTGAGTTTCCACAACGCCAGTATGTTTTCTGGAAGGGCAAACGTACGCTTCGAGGCGATTCGTCTTGTGGCGACGGCTTCGACAGCTGGATTCGGGCTATCACTTGGATGGGGGCTTTGCGTCCAATGGAATCGTTCCCCTCCCACACGTGCTGTCGCAGGGGCGGCATGGGTAGTACACGCGGCAGTCGATCGAGCCGCACCACAAGCACCTCTGCAGTGTCAAGACCAAGGGCCAGACTTTGACCACTCGGGTGGAACGCCATGCACAGCACCTTTTCTTTCACGCGGTGGGTGAGAATGCACTCGCGCCTGTGACCAACACACGTCAGTAGGAGCTGAAAGGCACAACTTCACCTTGCGCCCCCACGCAGACGCACGTTTCAGCGTTCCAGATGGAGATGACTCGGTTTGTGCCGGCGGACGCATACAAAGGAAGCCGAGGGTGGGTGGCCAACGCATCCACAGATCCTGTGTGGGGCGCGACAAGGTGACGGACCGTCGACACAGTGGGTCCCGTTGCCGACACACCACCTGCCATGGTGCCTGGCTCCCGTGGTAGGTCCATGTAGGAAACGTCGTGACCCGTGGTACCAACAACCACACCACGGCCACCTCGTGCCCACGTGATACTTCGAACCCGACTGCCTCGGGATGACACCTGCGGACATATTCGCGCACAGAAGGACACTGTCACCACAGCGTCCAGGATGACTGTGACTGCCGCACCACAAACGTACACTGCCCGGAAGAGAAGCAGTGGTGTGTCTCGAGTATCCAAGGCGCGAATGCTTTGAGTCACGAGTTAATCGCCACACGTGAAGCACAGAGTCTTGGCCACCACTTGCTACTAAGCCAGAGGTGTGGCGTGCCATGCACAACACTGGTCCAGAGTGCACGCCCTGTGTGTCACACAAACGACAGACAGAGGAGATGAGCAGTAGCAACAAGATCCAATAGGCAAGCAGAGAGGAAACTCACCTTCATGACAGCGACCACTTTTGCACCTTGATGCCAGGGGCAGGCGCTGGCCGGAAACTTGCTTTGGCTTCGCCGCTTTCGAGGCGAGAGATGTGAAAGGGGCGGTTGGTTCCACACGTAGACATCGCCCCGCACCATGCCCGACACACACCAGGCAGATCGCAGCGCGCTGCCCCCGGAGCTGCGTGGGGTTGTTCCTTTGGCTGAGCGCGCTGAGCGTGGTGTGCTTGCACTGGACGCGAGGCGCTTGTCCAGTCGTCCCACCCACATGCCTGGCCGTGGTGTGGTGCGTTTGTGGGGGGACCTGCCTGATCCAGACTCCAGCATCCATGGCTCTGGGGAGCTGTGAGTGAGGCCCGGGCTCACACCTCGTGGTGTTGGTTCCTCACCGCGTCTGGGAGTCGCACCACTGTGGTTGAAGCCCGAAGCAGACGCACTGTGGCTCATGCTACCATGGCGTGACCTCCCAGCGGCAGAACCAGACCCCGCTCCATGATGGCCGCGTCTCCCACGCGGCGTTCGCGTTCCTTTTGTTCTGGGGTCACCCCCCGCAGAAATGAACTCCAAACAGATGGCATCTTGCGCCTCCGCGCTGCGGCTGAAGGAGCCACGGCTCCCATGGAGGCGCCACTTGGCACGATGTAGTGGAGACGAGCTCCCACCGGCACCTGCAACACCGACGTCGTGATCCATGGTCTCCACTGGCCGATGGAGCGTCCAAAACTTCACGTGACCAACACCACATGTTGAGAGGCAGTAACAAGCCTCATCGATGTTGTCCGTTTCATTGACACCCACATACTGTGCGGGGTTCCACTTGATGGCAAGAACAGAAGCTGACGATCCGGCCGCCGAAGTGAGGAGGACCCCAGTTCGCCAGTCCCAAATGCAAATCTGGACAACATAACAAAAATCAGTGCTGGCACGAGGCATGGCGACACTGCAAGGGCACCATTGCGCCAAAAACCGTACCGTGTGGTGGGAGTCACCGCCGACAGAGGCGAGCAGCACTCCGTCCGGGGAGAAGGCCAAACACGAAATGCCGACGGTGTGTTTCATGAGGTTCGCAACATGGCGAGGGTTGGGGCGGGTGGGGGACTGTAGCACGTCTTGGTCTTCAAGTGGCATTGGATCCCAGATGCAAATGGGCGGGTTGTGTCCCACCTGCCCACTGGCCACAACGTTTTCAAATGGATGCAACGCGACGCACGTCACAGGCGCCGTGTGCCCGGAGAAAAACCTCTGCACGTTCCACTGGTAGCTGAACACCACACATATGCTCGACGCCGGAAACACGACTTCTCCTGATGACAGGGTGAGCATGTTGTTGGAGTAGGTGCGGAAGTCACCAGACGGTGTGGGTAGGGTGAGACTTCCGTTGAAGCCGTGCACATACCTGCGAAGCAACAAGTACAAAACGTCATGTGGGTGGAATTGAAGACGCCAAGTAAGAAACGTACTCTAGTTCCAAGCTCGTCGATGGAGCAGACTTGGTTCCTACAGCCCGTGCGTCCACTGTTGCCCCCCAAAGCTCCCGTGGTTGCCTCTTGTCCACAAAACCCAACGCATCATCGGGAACGTACAAAGTCGTTCGACACTGAGGGTACCTCAAGCCACACTTGTTTGCGCTTGATGATGCGGCGTGGCGCCCCTTTCGCCTTGACCTCTTCTTGCGGAGCGTCGGTCGAGTTTCTTCTGCATGGAGTGACCCACCGGACGGCACAGATTGGGAGAGCGGTTGTGAAGCCTCTAGAGCGGGCACATGGTGCGGTGCTTTCGGGCTTGACAGGTTCTCTGTGGATGCATCCGGCCTGTGGACCAAGGCACATTGAAACACCCGGTCAGCATTCAACCTCCAGCCTCCACTTCGTGACCAAAGCGGCGGGCACGCACACAATGGCGCCGCCAGACGCAGCCAACTGGAAACGGGATCGTTTCAGCTTCATTTGGTCCACCTCTGTTCGCAGCCTTCGCAACTCAGCGTCGCGCACCTCCAACTCCGTGCTCACCTGGCACGCGCATGGCAAAATGTCAGCAACAGCACAAAGCACACGTTTGGTTGCATGGCCGCACCTTGTCGTCCACCATTCGCCGAACAAGCCTCAGAAGATCACCACTCAACCCCTGCAGCTCGTTCTGCACGTCTTTTGAGTCTGTGGCTTGTATTGCATCCCGTGCGTACGCTGAGGAACGGCGAGGGGCCCCAGACTCTCCATTTATGTCACTTTCACCTGATTCTGGGGCCGCATTCACAGCTGGTACGCCATCAGGAGCTTCAAAGCCAGACCCAGAGCTGCTCTTCACGTTGGCTCTCATGAGTCGCACGCGATGGCCACGATACACACGCTGTACCTCCCGTGCGCCTCGTGTTCTGCGTCGCATGTCTTGTCGAGCTGTGTGGCCACGAAACACACGTTGGATGTGACGCGCTGAGTCGTGCCGGTGAAGGAGTTGTCGTCGCGAAGAGTAGCCTCGAAAAGTCCGCTGCAGTGTCACCGCCGCTCCATGATGCACGGCCTCGAGCTCGGACAAGTTGTCCACTCGCTCCGCCCCGTCGGGCCCCTCCGCACATGCGACCGTGGCGTCTATGGCTTGAACAGGAGCATCACCATCATCACCATTGCCATCCCCAGCCTCAGTACCGCCATCCACCATGGTCATCTCCATGTCTGTCTCTGTGCCTGCCTCTTGGATGTCGCCCAACTCACGCTCTGCTCGATCAATGGCTGCCGCCGCCACGGATGCACGCGAAGCAGGTGATGAGAAGGTCGCAAGGTCATCAATGAGCTCTGCCTCAGCCGCTGCAGCAATAGGACTATCCGCCAGATCCACAAACAGGCCCGCGGGCCCATCAACAGCTGGAAGCTGACTGGGAGACGACAGCCCAAGGAAGCCGTCAACCGCCACTAGCCCGTCGTTGTCCCGTGGCACTGAGTCTTGCAGCGCGCGCTCAGCCGCACGAAGGTGATGCACGCGACTGCGTCCAAGGGAACCACGGATGTGCCGTTGAATGACAAGCGCCGCGTCGTGGTGCTGCTCGGTGATCGTGAAGTCCAAGTCGCTAGACGCGGCGCCCTCAACGATACCGAGCGTCGTAGCTGCAGTCGCTGCATCTGCCGCCGTCACTGTCCCTGTGGCCGCGTCGCTGGCTGCAGCTGTGGTGTCGACGTGGCCATGTGCTACTCGTGATCGAACAATGCGTCCACGAGTGTGGCTTTGTATGACCACCGCTGCGTTGTGCCTGGCCGCTACGTCGCGCCTCTCCCTATGACCGCGCACCTGTGCTTGCACTGCCGTCGCTGCGTCATGCCGCTGTTGGAGCTCCTGGCGAGCCAAATGCCCCCGCATGTGCTTTTGGACTGACACGGCTGCATGCTGCTGCCTAGCTACGTCCTTACGCGCAAGGTGGCCACGCAGGTGCCTTTGGACGGTCGTTGCGGCTGCCTCTTCCTGAACGGGGTTGGCCGCGCTGGCGTCGAGGCCAGCCGGTGGAGTCGATGCTGTCCCAGTATGCCTGACTTTGTGTCCGCGGTACACTCTCTGAATGTCCACCGCCGCGGCTTCACCCAATCCACCCAGCGCCGTTTCGTCCCAGGATTCCATCACGGGGGCGCGACGCCGCCAAGTCGGTTGGACGCGCACCTACACGTGCAGGCAAGGACACACGCAGCCACTGTGCCAGCAGATCTTCACAAAGCTTTCCACTGCAACAAACCTTGAGCTGTGATGCAGCGATTCATGCAGAGAGCATGCTGACTGCCACCAATCTCCGTGCCTGGTACCAAACCGAAAGCGTGATGATAGCCTTCGTTTGTCGTAGGTAACTAAAACATTACCTGCGCAAAGATCCATGGACCGCTGCTGGACGTGGCTGAGCGTAGGTAATCTTAAGATTACCTACGCTTTTCGTCACGCCAACGTGTCCCAA
>Ga0213833_1001050_pt1 | contig 21213 bp, 29 predicted proteins | sample SWATP21_FD_160575 | JGI IMG/M metagenome (GOLD analysis project Ga0213833, IMG submission 160575) | Coastal seawater microbial communities from Marineland, Florida, United States - SWA TP2 #1 | ecosystem: Environmental > Aquatic > Marine > Coastal | place: USA: Florida | collected 2016-08-14 | reverse complement strand
GCAGCGGCGCCTGGGTGTGACGTCGCAGACGCGCACCGATCTTGAGAGGGTTGCAACGCCGCGTGGTCAAGCATGCGGTGCCGTGTCCATCGGCACGTGTCCACACCCACTCCGGACTCAGATGCCCGCCAGGACACATGCGCGGGGGCTTCTGGGTGCACGTCATGCACGTCCATGGCTGCTTCGGCGACGGAGTTGGGGGGTGTCCAAGCTTGGGACACAACGGCCGACAGGCTGTCGAAGCACAGGGCTGCGTTGAGAGGCAGCTTGTGGTCGTCGATGTCAACAAGGCCCTGCCGCCATGTCACCGCACCACCAAACACCTCGGGAGCTGCGGCGGCCACATTGATGGCGCTGCTTGGGCGGCACGTGTGCAGGTCAGGCGGTGTGTATGGCGAGTCTGGCGAGGAAGCGATAGTGGTGGTGGTGGTGGTGGTGGAGTTGGTGGTCGTGGGTCGCAGCATTAAACCACTGGCCTGAAGAACGGATCGCGTCCAGCTGCAAGTGGCAGCGTCATGAGACGCGTTGTGACCCGGGAACCACGCCGACGTGAAGGGGAGGGGGAGTGAAGGGTGCAGGTAGTGGCCTACGCGGTGCAGCCAGTCCAGTTGAGACGCCGCAGTCACGGCGTGGTGAAGGTGGGCGATTTGGCACAAGCCCTGGCGGCTTGTCTCTACATCAAACACCCCAACTTGGCCAGGCACCCACTCCAATTGTTGCACACCAAGCATCTGAAGGGCATTGCGTGCGAGTCGACGGCCGGCGCCTAGGCGAGACTGATGAGGTGCGTAGGCAAACGGGACGTGAATGGTAAAGGCAGACAAGTCGCGCACCCCACTCCTGTGCTGGAGGCTGTTCGTCTGCGGCAACAAGCAGGGGACATGTAAGACTGGCTACACTGACCCACTGACGCGCGGGCGTGATGTGGTGGTTGGGATGTGCTGATGATTTGAGATGTGCCGTGCCTGAGCTGCGCGCAGATACCCGACCACCATACGCACCTGTTCTAGCGCATGGTTTCTCTCCACACGTAGACCCTGTGCGTCTACACTCTGTCCTGCTGGCACGGGAGAAACAAGCGCAAGTGCAGCGCCACTTCCACCACCTTCGCTGTCCCACCTGTCCAGGTTCCGCCGCCGTACAACACAGACGGGGTGTGGGGAGGAACAAATCAGCGGAAAGCCCGCGTACACCTGGCTGGATGGCGTGCATGTGAACTTGCCAGACTTGCCAGCAGGTGGGTGTGCGCTGCTGACGTGTCCCGACGACGGTGAAACTGCTGACGAATTGCGCGTGTGTGCAGGCAACTCAGCAGGCACCAATGAGTCATCCGCTCCACAGGTGCCTGTGCACATGGGGTTCCTGGTTGTGGTACCAGCCAAAGCGCCACCAAAAGCCCACAGAGCCATCCGACCAAAATGCAAGCACTGGGAGAGGCGAGTCATGTTGTGGCATCCTGAGACGCACCCTGCGAGAGGCGTGCCGGCGTGATTGTGTAAGAGGGTGCGCCACATGTCGTCGCACAGCACAACTTGGCGCCACGCATGTGAAAATGCAGGAGGGGGCGAGACACCAGGCTGTTGGCCTCGCTCTGGAGGACACTGTACCTGTGGGAGGTAGTCGGGAATGCCGCACAGAGGACGTTTGCTGGGGACAGCAGCGTTCGGCTGGGTACGAGAACGAAGCGTCTGTCCGGCAAGTAGCGGATCAAGCGCGTGGTGTGTAGCAGCCTCCACAGAGTACACCATGGGTGGCAAGGCGTGCGTGGCTGCAATGCTGGGGGGCTGATGTGGCTGCAGCCTCGAGCCGCGCGTGTGTGTCGCTGCGCGTTGCTCTGGTACGACCATCCGCACACCCAACGTGCGGAGAGCGCTCGACAGCATCGCGGATGTGGCAACACCCGCCCCAGGGTGCGTGACACGATGGGATCCAACACCACGCTGTCGGGCCAAGTCCAAGTGGCGGCGACGCACCTCTGTTGCTTCCGACATGACGTGAGGCACAAGCCATGTCGGAAGGAAAACGGCCTCTGCGACAGTGTCGACGACTCGACGTCGTGCAACGTCGCAACCTCCGGCGCAGCCTATCCATCGCTCGAGCGGCTCACCATGCTCCGAAACGCCCTCCAACAAGCTTCCCATGGCACCCACCACTGTTCCTCCAGTTTCTTCAGCCACCCACGCTGCATGTGCTAGCCATGCAATATCAGGAACGACACCCGGGGCAAGCAACATCACGAACTCAGACCCGGCCATCAGGGCCGCAGCAAGGGCAGGCGTTTCGTCCAGGCGGCCACGTCCGTGCCAACCGTCGGTTGGAGATGACTGCAGGAAACCATCCACCACGTGGCCTTCTTGCACCACGAGCAACGGAGGGAAGGTATGAGTGACGTTGGCCGAAGGAACGCTGGTCTCAGCACTGTGGGTGCCACAAGTGTGGTGCAGCAGGGCACGCACGTCCGTCAGAGCAGGGGCTACGTCAGCGTAGCATGTACCGTGGATCCAAACCACCACAGATTGGCACTCGACAGCAGATGCAAGGGCGTCTGAGCCGTTGCTTGTCCTTTGCTGCGCGATAGACGTCAACTGGAGGCGGAGTCGATCTCCAAGCTTCTGGTGCGAGTCAGGGTCAGCTCTTGCAGCAGGACACGTCACAGGGACGACCCATGTTACGGTTCCAGGGACAAGACAAGCATCAGGCAGTGGGTGCTGATGAGACCCACACAACGACCGTTGTCGTGCATGCACAGGGGCGGAAGAATGGTGTTTCTGCATCGTCGCACCTCGCACAACGGACGACAGCAGTGTCGTGTGCCGCTGGACAAAGTATGACGTCGACCCCTGCTCGTGGTGAAGACTGTTGCGCACGGACACAGGCACCAGTGACGAGATCGACACGTCCATGGTAGCCAGGGCTTGGGCGCTTGATGCGGAGACGGGCAAAATCATGGAGCGGTGGGACTCATCGTGTTCGACAGCGCGCACGATCGCCAGCAGGTGCTCTCGCTGATACTGTGCACAAGCTTCAAGACTCGGCGTGCCCATGACACCGTCACCAACAACAGTTGGTGCCACCCACAACAGGGACATTGCAGACAATGTGCTCATCACCGCCACAGCACCCACCAACATGGATGGCGCCCCGACGACCACACTGCCCACCTGGACGTCTACAGCAAGCTGCTCGAGCTGCATGGCCACACGCGCCTCGAGCTTGACATGGTCACGGCTACAGTCCCCCGTGCTCGCGTACCTCACACCGTGAACATGTACAAGCGTGCTCCCGCGGCGCGGAAAGGAACGCTGCACGCGGCGCACCAACGCTTTGGTGGTGATGATGTGCATGTGCAGCGGTTGACCCGGATGCCAGCCACCCTGCGCGACCACAGCGTGTAGAACGTGCCACAGTGGGCCGTCGATGTCGGCAGGCCCCACAACAACCACCAAGGCGGCCGGTGCCGTGTGCGACAACACAGGCAAGTCGTCCACCATCCTTCCGACAGACGACAAGGCTTCCACACGAGTCGCCACAGCGTTGGCCTCACTTGTGCGTCCTGCTTCGCGCAGCGTGCGTGCAAACAGCGTCAGGGCTTCTTGGTGGGCTTGGATGGACTGCACAGCAGCCCGAACAGCAACAGGTTGGGCATCAAGTATCCATGCAGACTGGAGCCGAGTCTGCAGAACGTGGTCCGGTGTCGTGGCGTTGTACGAAGTCAATACACTCAAACGAGCCTCTGTGTCTTGAAAATGTGCAGCTGCATGGCCAACAGCAAGTGCTAGTGAGCGCAACACAAAAGTGACAACAACAAAAATCATTGCAGCCACAAACCACAACCTGCGAGTTGTACCTGCCAGCAAGGTGGCGTGCGGAGACCAAGCATAGGCACGAACGAGTTGCCACAACACGTCATGGTGATCTTCTGGGAGGCCGTTGGAGACAAGGCATGCGACGTGCACCAAGGCAGAGTGAATGGGATATGCCTTGTGCTCCTTGATTGCGGTCGTGACTTCAGACGAAGCAACACATCGTCCCTGGAGACACAAAGTCGCCCATCACCGGCCGATCACACAAGCTACGCGTCGACACGCAAGCACAGCACTCACACCCAGCGCCAGATAATCAGCCTGCGCATGCTGGAGCATGACTGGTGAAACACCATGTCCCTCCATCATCTCCGGGTGGGCGGCAAACGCCTCTGACACAAGGTGCAGCGCCACAGTGGCTCCCGCAGCGGGCGTGGTGCGCACGTGAGCCCGTGCCATCTGCACCCACACTGACCACGCGTTGTCAGGAAGGGCGACGTTGACACTATGGGCGACATGTTGAGCCATGTCCACACGCCCCGCCTGCCAAGCCGCGTTCGACCATGCAGCGGCAGCATCGGCACTGAACACGACGTGGTGCATGCGGGGCAGCGCGGTTGGTGGTCGCACCAGCTTTCCCACAGGGCTCACTTCAGCTTGCAGCACTCCCGCTGCCATGGACAGTGCGCCATTAACCGCCAACAAGGCTACCACAAGCCCGCAAACCTGACGAAGCACAGGCGAGCACATGGGCAGCTTGGATGTGGGACGCGGTGACGCACCGCACCGGCGAATGAAGCTAATTGGGGTTTTGGTTTTGATTACCGCCGAACGTCAACCATGGTATGTTATCACCACCATACTCGCCATGCGGAGTCAACACACGCTACGAAACCACACACGCAATACACATACGCACGACTAGAACAGGAGTGTCTAGTGGCGCTTGCTTTCCTTGTCATCGTCATTCTTGTCCATGCGCGCGTTGAACTTCTCTTCCATGAACTTCCACAACACCGTGAACAGCAGCCCTTGCATACCATTCGTCAGGATGCGCGTCTTGAGGCCACGTCCGAACAACCCAACCAGGCCGTCCTTGTTGACGATGCTGCGGATGGTCTCTGGGTACGTGACAGCAACCGTGGAGGTCTGCTTGTATGTCTTAACGACACGGACAGAGTTGGAGCAGGTATCGCTAACCACAGACGACGAGAAGCCAATGACAGCGTTCCGCGCCAACTTTTGCAGTGTCTCTTCGGGCTTAGGGATGTTGGCGTCAAGGTAGTTGAAGGTAAAGAACCACGGGAAATGGCCAACAAAGGTGGCGGAAAAGGAAGCCATGGCTCCGTGGTACAACACTCGGAAGCCCGACGCGCGCACCTTCTTCACCAGTGAAGGGAACCCGTTCTTGCCTTCCACCTGCATGATGGTCTTCGTGGCATCAATAGGCATGAGGTTGACACGCCATGCCGCAGCAGCAGCGGAGGCACACATCGTCTTGGCCGCAACCGGCAGGTCCTTGGTGGACTCTGTCTGGTTCAACAACGACAGCACGCCGGCGTTCGCGGCAGTGTCACCAAAACGAGACAGCGGGCCCTGCAACAGGGCGGGACCCACGCCCTTGTAGAATCGTGGGATACCGCCCTGGCGGTAAAGGGTCTTCAACGCCTCCATTGTGGTCGTGCCGTGGCGGTACTGGTAGTTCATGGTGGTGCGCATCCACATGAGAAGGCCGACCTGCATACCCATGGCGGCAGCGCCAGGGATTCCGCCCCCAAGGGCACGCTTGCCAGCCTTGGCAAAGATCTCGGCCGTGGAGGCCTTCACAGAGCTGGGATCAACATCCTTGCGTGGCATGGTGGCGGCAGCTGCACGGAACGCGACAAAAGCGTCCAAGACAAAACGCGCACAAGTAACACACACACGGAGGGCGCAGTCGTTAGAGAGGTGATGAACTCCGATGAACACAACACCGCAGAGAAGTAAGTGGAAGCAGGAGTAACACACACCTTCTGTCGGAACGAAGGACGAAGAATGGAAACGTCGATCGCACCCAACAACAAGAAGCCGAGCGCGTGCCGCGTTTGGAAACGAGCGGCTCCGCAGCTGGCCGAGACCACAAACTTTGTATTTGCCCCATCTACGCCGCTGCTTCAAATGTTGTATGCGTGTATTCGTCGTGCAGGCGTATCCACCTGCTCCCCCCTCATCACACTCCGCGTTCACAGACACACAGCGCACACAGACACACAGGGCGCTGCCATCCTGCTGTAGTACCGATGGCTGCTCTCGACATTGAGGATGTGAAGCTTGAGGAAACAAAAGCGCCAGCTGCGCTGCCGGATCCTGTTCCGCTCCAGCGCGCTGGCTCTGCGCCAGGCCCCAAAGAAACGACCCCTCTGGCAGCAGCGGGCAAGTCGTATGACCCAGATATGGGGCCGCCAGGCCTTCAGGCGCGCTCGCTGTCGTCTCCTGGACGCCTGGTGCGCGGGTCAACGCAAAGCTCCCGGCAGCGCCGGCAGCGGGCTGGGAGATCATGGGTAGCAGCTTTGGCAGCGACACGCCTCAAAGGCATCCTTTCGCCACCCGCAGAGGAGTTCATGTGCCCACTGTGCTTGTGCAACGAGGACGTGGAACAGTCGTACACTGTGGAGCCTTGTGGGCACCAATGTTGCAAGGACTGCTTGAGTGAGTACCTGACTGCTGAAGTGTCTGAAGCCCATGTCCGGGGTATCAAGTGCCCTTGCGAGTCGGTACGGTGGCAGGTTGTGCAAGATGGATGGCCGTGTTCTTGTACCGAAGGTCACATGTGCTTCTGTTTTGTGTGAAGGACGACGGCACGGACTGTAGCACCGTCATCGGAACCGCCGACATCCGACAGGTAGCGAGCAGACACCTGCGCGTGTAGTTTTGCATGTCGCGGCACTCCTGACGAACTGTCTGTGTTTCAGGTCGTACCTGAGGACGTGTTTTCGAAGTATGAACGGTTCCTAGCAACCCAAACTGACACAACGCTGCGGTATGTGGACTTGCGAACTGCTCGTTTGTCATGTATTTTGACGTCTTCCTCCTTCAGGGCTTGTCCCCAGTGCAAGAAGCTCAACTCAGGGAACCCACACAGCCCAAAGATCATGTGCAGCTGTGGTCAGGAGTACTGCTACTTTCACTCCAACGCTCACGTTGGGACGACGTGTTCCGCTTACCGGCAAAAGAAAGTGCAGGAAACCCGGCTGAATGACAAGTTCATCAGCAAGCACACGGTTGTGTGGTGAGTGTCTTGTGCTTGCCGCGGTGTGCTGTGATTTGCGTTGTTGATGTGGACCGTGAACACAGCCCGAAGCCCACGTGTGGTTTGCCTGTGACGAAGAGTTCTGGATGCAACCACAGTGCGTTATCGCTTGCTGGGTGTGTAACACCGCCGTTGCCTTTCACCCGTTTCGCGTGTGTCTTGCAGTGACGTGCAGCCGCTGTCGGTCGGAGGTATGTTTTTTCAGTGGCACCACATGTCAAAGCGTTGAGTTGTAACGTAGCCTGGTGTGCATTCACAGTTTTGTTATCTCTGCGGCAGCCCAGTCCTTTTCGGCGGATCACTACATTTCATGAAGTGCGTTCATGCCTGGGGGTGGGTCTCTTGCCGTCGTCACCTGTGTGCAACCTTGTCGCTGCTTCAGGTTCAATTGGCTCGGTTGCCCTGACATGCAGTTTTCAGGCCATGAGGCTAATCATCGCAAGCGCCCGTGGTGCTGGCGTGTCTGTATCCTCCCCATCTGTGCGTTGATATCTCTTGCACTGGTCAGCCCCCTGTTGGCCATTGCAGCCGGTGTTTGGGCCGCCGGCTTCGGCGTGTGCTTCCTTTGCATTGTGGCCTACGTGATCAACGCGTGCATCAAGGACCGATTGGGTGATGAAATTGTGTTCATGTGTTGCTTCTGGGTCGGCCTCGGGGCATCGTTGGCGGCCTGCTGTGAACCGTGGCTTGTTCCATTGTCCGAGTTTGGCCGCTGTTGTACCTTGGTGTTTGGCCGTTGCTGTGGCTGTTGTCGAAGACGACATTGAGCAACAAGCAGGCAATGAACGATGAAGCGACCACGCTGAGCTGTTTCCTTTGCTGGTCGTCTGAACAAACTGTATCATGCATGCATCACGTCTTTTTGTCAGTCACGGTGTGCTTTTCTAATGATAGAAACACCTGGCTTCGCTCTGCTCCTTGAGTGCATTGCCTCCTACTCGCCAAACTCGGGGGCCATGGACATGGGCTTCGCGGTGGTGCCACCATCCACTGGGATGATCGCCCCCGTGATCCAGGCCGCAGCGCGAGAGGCAAGGAACACGGTCACACCGCCCATATCCTCAGGTGTGCCCAGTCGCCCCATTGGAACAGTGGATGCAATGGCTTCCTCCCCGGCGTATGTCAAAAGTTGAGCACTCATGTTGCTTGGAACAAACCCCCTGTCGTGTTCAAAGCGAGCACAACGTGTGACACACACCACAGGACAAACCCAACAACTAGCGCATGTCCGTACGGTGCAATGGCGTTGACAGTGATTCGGTTGCCGCCTTCCTTGCGACGGTCAGCAAGCTCTGAGGAAAGCTTACGCGTCAACATGTGAATTGCAGCCTTGGAGGCGTCGTACGCGTAGGAAGGGATGGGCTGTGGCATAATGCCAGCCACAGAGCCGATGTTGATCACCCGGCCAGGGTCTTCGGGTGTGGACGCGGCGTCCAACAACGGCAGGGCGGCACGCGTGAGGGTAAAAGGGGCCTTCACGTTCAAGTCCATCACACGAGACCAAGCTGGGTGTCACAACAACAGACGCACGCCACGTAAGTACCACATACAACATACAGTCTGCACAAGATAGCAATCACCGTACCCCTGTCTTGGTACTTCATCAAGGGCTCTCCCCACGTTGTTCCAGCATTGTTGACAAGCACGTGCAGCTTGTCAGTTTGCTCAGCAATAGCATCCATCGCCGCCCTTCAACACGCATACACAAAGTGACACAGTGTCAGGACGTTGGGTGCTCAAAGCTGGGGTCGCCTGCGCAACTCACAGGCAGCCTTCGGTGGTTCCAAGGTCTTGGGGAACAGCGATGCACTTGCCTGGTCCGGTGGCAGTGAAAGCTGCTGCTTGTTTTTCACAAACGTCTGCCTTCCGGCTTGTGATGAACACCGTGGCGCCATTCTGGTGTGCATGTGCGTCCAAAAATGAGTGCGGTGCCGCAAACGAGTCAGCCCTGCTATCCACCACCATCTCACCTGCACCAGAGCATCAGTGATCATCGCACCGATCCCTGCTCCGCCACCTGTGACCAAGCAGACCTTACCCGCCACACCAAACAACCGGGAACCAACCAATGAAGCCATATCGAAAGCAGGAAGTGACAACAAGGACAGACAACACAGGCACCAGCGCAGCAGTGCTCGCAGCAGTGGTTGCCATAAAATGTGGGTGTTGACATAAACGGGAAGCGCCGTGCCCCGAGCCTCGGGGCCCGAGGGGTTTGCTTCGAACGATCACAGACGGGAGCATTGGGCATATTTAGAACGCCAACGATCAAAACATTAGCAATGTTTGTTTTATGGAGGGCACCTTGGGCACGACCAGACGACCTGCACACACGGTGTGACACGCTGACGCTGATCCAACACGCGCACATCCACACCCTTTTACACAAACAATCGTGCATGTCCACACGCTGCACAGCGTTGCGCCACCACAAGGTGTGAGATGGGAAGACGTTTTGCCCAGCGCACTTGTCTTCGTACTACTCCCCTCCCTAACTTCGGCCAGCAGCTGCGCCGGCACCATCTGTGCTGCCATGGCGGCGACGGCGCCCCGACGGACGCTCTGCGGCCGCGGCAGCTCGACGCTGAGCAGAAGCTGCTGCAGCTTCACGAGCTGCCCGTTTGGCCATGTCCTTCGTGGCATCAGGCACCTTGCGGTTGATTTGAGACAGCTTCTCGCCCAAGTCCGCGATCTTGGCTGTGATGTTCGCGACCGGGTGGGACGCTTCTTCGAACAACTGCGGCAGGTGATCACAAAAGTTGTTGGATTCCCTGAACTTGTCAGCACGATGCTTCTTTTCTTGGTTGATCAGTTTCACCTCCAGGTGGAGGTGTTGCTTAAACAACTCCTCTTGGGTCTTGCGCACCTGCCACACACACAGCAGCAGCACACACGATGACCACACAGCCGGCGTGCATGCCAAACCGCTCACACTAGCACACACACACCTGGCCGAAATCCATCATCACGGAGTCATTGTGTTCTGCAAATGCTCGCATCCGCCCAGCACGATACTGTCGCTCCACATTCTGCAGCATCTCGTTCATCGTGTTCAGCATGGTGGCATCGGTTCGCATGTTCGATTCGGAGTACGCGCTGTGGTGAGATGGCATGGGCGGCGCCCCATCACTCTTTCGTTCCTCTGCCATGCTGGTTTATGTCATGAGCAAACCCTCGCCTCAAGGTTCAGGTTACTCGAGGACCTGGCGACAGAGCAAAGGCTGACTGGCGACCGACAGCCACTGTGCTGGTGCAACTGCGGACTTCGTCGCGCCCTGAATGTCGGGTGCTAAACTATCCCCCCGGCATGGAGTTCCGCGACGGTGTGCCGGAACTTGCCCAGACGCACCAATGGACATCACGTTGCCGCCATCGAGTGACACCAGCCGACCCAGTGCTGGCATTGGTGCTGGTGCTGGTGCTGGCACTGGTGCTGGCGCTGGTGCTGGCGCTGGTGCGGGTGCGGGTGCTGGGCTTGTCCAGTTTGCCGGGGCGGTCATGTTGGGTGACTTGAACGACTTCATCACCCCCGCTCAGGCGTGTGTAAACCCGCTGTTCACCAGCAGCACCGGCGAAAAGGACCTGGGGGTTGCCAAGATTTCGCTGGATTCCGGAGTGTTCTCGGGGCTTGAGTACGTGAACCTTGCAGCCGCTGCTGTTTCGCGACTCGCGCGTTGACTGCGTTTCGCTCTCAGGGCCCCTGCGGAGGCACCGTCACTTCTGAAGCCCACCAAGCGGAGAACAGCCAAAATCACGTTGAGCGATTGTCTAGCGTGCAGGTACTCCCATGTCTGACTGTATGTGGTCGCCGTGGCGCGCATAACCACGCGGTTCGTTGTTGTGTCGTGCCGCAGTGGCTGCGTGACGTCCGCGGAAACGGTGTTGATCAAGCAGCAGTCTGGCGCCGAGCTACAGCGTGCCTTGAAGGAACATGTCCGTTCATAGCATGTGCATTGTGTGTGTGTTGGTCCCTGATCCTACGATACCAGTCAGCATTTTGACACGGCCTGCGTGTCTCACGCGTCTCTTCCAGGCGTTCGACCTTGCCGTCGTGTCAGTGGCACCCCAGGTGCTTGCGTCGCTGGGACACCGGTTCTCTCTCCCCACCGGCACAGTTTTGCACAAGTTGGAGCGATTTTTCAAGGCCACGTTGGGGTTCCACGCTGTCGTGGACACCGTCACGGCCGCAAGCATTGCGTTAGTGGAGGTAAGTAGTCGCGGTCACAACCCGCCAATTGCTGGTCTCAGTCGTGTTCCGTGCGCAACCCTGCACAGACAAGCGAAGAGTTCGTGACTCGGTTTTCTTCTCATACCAAGCAACCATGGGAAGAGCCACCTGTTTCTGTCGCTGTGAATGATGCCGTATCGGTTGTGGTGCCAGAGGGGACGGTGACAGCAGCAGCTGAGGTGGTCGCTGCCTTGCAAGCTGCCCCTGATGCGAAGCCTACCCCGCCACCTGTGCGTCTGTAGTGCAATGCAACTGCATGGAGTGCACATGCACATATGCCACTCTTTGATCTCACGCTTTGCATTCGAGTGCGATCTTGCAGCCCAACACGTACACGGCGCTTCCGATGCTTGCCTCTGAGTGCCCGGGATGGATTTGTTTCGCCGAGAAGACGTACCCCCAGGCCATTCCGCACATTTCAACAACCAAGTCTCCGCAACAGATTGCAGGGACGTTGATCAAGCGAGAAGCAGCCGCCATACTTGGCGTCGGGGCTCAGCGTGTGTACCATTGCACCGTGATGCCGTGCTTCGACAAGAAACTTGAAGCTTCTCGAAAAGACTTTTTGCGGCATGTTGAAGCATCTCCTGATGTGAACTGTGTGCTGTCAACGGTGGAAGTGAGTTGCAGCAGAACGTACCCCCTCCCCACCCCCCACTGTACCGCGTTCACTTTTGTGTGTGTGTGCACGTGTGTGCACCACCAGCTGTTGGACCTGATGCGCGAGTTGCACTTTAACGTAGAAGCTGAAGCGGATGAGGACGGTGATGTTCTCATGGGCTCGGACATGGGCGATGAAGGTGTTGAGAGCACTACGCGTGGTGCTTGTTCGGCGACGGTCGTAGCAGCAGCAACTCGCCTGGAGCACTTGTTTCGGGCGCCGGTAGGCATTGATGGCTCCATCGCTCGCAATGTTCAATTTAATGCCGGGAGCAATGGGTGTGTTCTTGCACTGGCTCTGCCTTTTTCCTTTTGTCATTGGGTGGAATGCACGCCCCCTCAACCGGCATTTTCTTTGCGCGTGTTTTGCAGGTACGTCGAGTTTTTGTTCCGATATGCAGCCAAACGGTTGTTCAACAAGGATGTCCCCGACTCATTGAGTTACAAGCAACGGCGCAATGCAGATTTTCGTGAAGTGGAGCTTGCTGTGCGTCACGTTGTTTCGTCCTCGGTTGGACAACGTGTTGAAGCGTGTCCTGGGTGCTATTCGGTGCTCTCAGGTGGGCGGTGAAGTTGTTTTACGTTTTGCTCATGCGTACGGGTTCCGCAATATCCAAACTGTGATGAAGCAAATCAAGGTATGATGGGGGTGCGTGTGTAGAGCTGTGGCGGAGCAAGCGATTGAGACCTATCTGTGCAAACATGCACATGTGCATTTGTGCGTGCCTGTCAATGTGCTCCAGCGTGGCACGTGCAAGTACCACTACGTCGAAATTATGGCATGCCCAGGGTGCGTACCCGTGTGTCGCCGCGTTCGTTTACTCCTGTTGCAGCCGCGACTCACCAGTTTGTGGTGCGTGGTAGTGGTTGTGGAAACGGCGGCGGCCAAATTCAGCCAGATCCACCAGCAGGCGAAGGGGCACGTACCGTGATTTCTGCTCGCAAAGCGCACACCCGTGCTGTCAAGGTATGGCAACAGCACACCACGGCTGCTGGGGTGCCAGTACATGATTGTTTCACGCGTGTGGTATGGCCAGGACGTTTTGCACAGCGGGACCACTGTCCTGCCAGCGTCAGCTACATCCCTTTCTGTGTTCTACAACCCGTTCGTTTGCAAGTGCTGTTTGGTGCGAGTTGAGCCTAAGTGACCTGTTGGGTTGGGGTTGCAGTTCTCTGCTTGGCACGCCGTTCAGTTCGCTGTCGCGTGAACTGCTTCACACCACGTACCACAACGTACCGAAGATTGGCGCGTCCCTCGGTATCCAATGGTGAATGCGTGTTCGGCGACGAAAAGCTACATGGGTGGGCACTGGCGGAGCTCCGTGCATGAGTGGACCACTGTTCACGTCAGTGAGTCGCGAATGTGCACCCAAGACGGCACTTGTTGATTCGTTACACACATGGAGTTGTTTACACAAAGTCAAAAGTCGATGAAGTGATGAAGTCACTGCGAAATAAATACAAACACTACAACACAAGCAAACAAACGCCAAGTTCAGAACCTACGTGTTCACAAGAACGTGGTCTGCCTCCGTTGGCTCACGTGGCTCCTCGGCTCCAACTGGAACAGGATGCTCTGGGTGCAACTGCTGCAGCAAGGCGAACACCGCGGCGGCGTCCGCAGTGGCAAGTTTGCAAAACAGAACCAATTTGGTGGTGCTTGCAGAGTTCAACCATTGAATGGTTGAGAACTTCACGGTGTTGCCAATCCTCTCCACAGGCCCCACCGAGTGGTACCCAAGAGACAGCACGCCGGTGTCCGCCTTGTGCAGAAGACCCCGAGTCAGGTTGGCGGTGAAGATCATCACGTGCCGGTTTGTCACGACGTAAGCCTTCAACAACACTTTGCGTTCGAAGTAAAAAGCAACCAGGAACCAAGAACTCGCCAAGCCAAAAGCCCCGACGAAGTAGATGGAGTAGAAGAATCCGAACTCCCACGACACCTCAACCTCCAGTGGCAACCCGATCACAAGCCACACGATCGTCGGGATCATCATCAGGCCAACTATCAGCAACGCAGAAAGAAGACACTCTTCTTTCATGGCTATCCATCGTGGTGGTGTTTGCGTCCGCGCACCACGTGACCGCAGCGGGAGTATGCTCCCTCTACACCAGTTGCATTTCGTGCGCGTGCTCGACGTTCGACTACGAAGTGTCTGACACGTGCCACACGGGATGTGCGTGGATCCCGTCGTCTGAAGTCTGTGTGGAAGCTTCTTCCTCCCTGGCAAACTCTACAACCAACAGTATCACGTCGTTGTGGACCAGCAGCGGTGTTCAATTGCTGTCGGATTCCGGCCTGACCGACTCCCAGAAACAGTCTCTACGCGACCGCTTTGTGGAGTCAGGCGCAACCACATGCTCCATCGCTTACGGCGGAGGCACGGTGCCGACCGTGGTCATCATGTGTTGTATCACGTTTCTGCTAGAGGCTATCCTTGTGTATTCGTACGTGCGGAGTCGTTCCCAGGACCGTATGCCACAGCAAGCTGGCACGTGGTTGCCGGACGCCGTCCGCCAACATGTGCCGGAGGGTGATCGGGTGTTGTGGCAAGGCACTGCTACGGCTCCGACGTATGCCGGCGAGTCTTCCTTGCCCCGGGCTATTGCCGCGTTGATGATGTTTGTCCCGATGATGACCCCGACGATCGTGTGGCTTGGGATCGGATTGCCACTGGAGGTTGACGTGTCGTGGGAGTTCGGATTCTTCTACCCTATCTACTTTGTCGGCAGCTTCGGCGCGGTTATTTCCTCGATGCTGCTTTCTTCTTACATCAAGCGCAAAGTGATATTGAAGACTTACGTGGTGACGAACCGGCACGTGATGATCGTCACTGCCAACCTGACTCGGGGCGATCTAAACGGCGCAGGCGCAGGGGTCAAGTCTCACGGATTCCACGCGGTGGGGTTCGTGGAGAGGACTGGCAACAAGATCAAGTTCTCAACCATCCAGTTTGTGAACTCTGCCAACACCACCAGTGTGATTTCATTTGACAAGCTCGCCACCGCCGATGCCAACACGGTGTTCGTCTTGCTACAGCAACTGCACCCAGAGCATGCTGTGCCAGTGGGAGCCGAGGAGCCAAGTGGCCCAAAGGACGACGGTGCAGCGCCACCCACTTGTAGTGTGTCTGAACAGCCAAACTCGGAGCCATTGGTGCCCACCAGCTCCGTGCCATATGTTGGTGGTGTTTCACTTGTGTAGTGTCTAGACCGACGCAGTGCTTTCTTTTTTTTCGCCGTGACTTCATGTTGTGTTATGTTTATTGATACCACACCAATGCCAGTACCAGCATTATGTGTGCATGAGCGGGCGATCCAGTGGGTGAGCCCTATCCATAGTTGTCGTGAGCGCACGGATCCTCATGTGTCAGTGGCCCGGAGCATGTTGCAACCGCAATAAGTATCAAGGAAGGAAGGAACACACACGCATGGACACGCACACACAAGCAGAACGCTACAAATTATCCCGTGCGGTCCACCCCCTCCCGCTGGAGCCATCCTTCATTCTTTCCTTCCTTCCTTGAAGGTCCACTGTGTCCCGCTGGAGCCATCCTTCATTCTTTCCTTCCTTCCTTGAAGGTCCACTGTATCCCGCTGGAGTCACCCTTCATTCTTTCTTTCCCTCCTTCCTTGAAGGTCCACTGTCTCCCGCTGGAGTCACCCTTCCTTCCTTCCTTCCTTCCTTCCTTCCTTCCTTCCTTCCTTACAACACCAACGCCAGTTGAAACTCCCAAGCTGCCCACCCGTGGCGCAATGCAGTGATGCAATGGGGCGACGCATGCGCAGCAGTTCCCGTGGCGGCTGAGACTCCGTGTGCCGCGCAAGCACGTGGTAGTTGCGGCGCGAAACACATACATGGTTTTCAGTGGCTGCAGTGGCAGCGCCAACATATGGTCCACGTGTCAGCAGGTCCGGAACGTGGCGGAATGTTGGAGGGTACACTTTCTTCAGCGTGTCCAAGGTGTGCACCACGATGGCGAGGCCATTGGGCCAATCCTTCACGAAATCCTTCTTTGGACGTGGCGGCAGCGCGAGTTCCAGCCCGGAACTTCCAGGGAATCCGCCACAGGTGTGGTTGTGGTTCTGTTGGAGTCAACATGTATGTGTATTCGGCAAACTGCTGCGGCGCCAGCATTGTATCACTGGCTGCAAGTGTCCGCCGCGCCATGCATGCTTCCTGCACAGTGCACCGTGTCACAGGTCCGTGTGCAGTGCACGTCGTGCACACTTTCTCGATGAAGACGCCTTCAAGGTGCACATGGCACGAATACCTTACAGGATTTGACAGTGCAACCCAACACTGCACTTGTACTCAGAGCTCAACAATCCATTTAATGAAATAACAAGTGAGCATGCTGACTGAGATAAATGACGTCGATGAAGTCATCGCGAAAAGAAGACACCACGTTTACTACACAAGTGAAACACGGCCATCATACGGCACACTATCATTGGACCCCGCTAGTGCTAATCCAAGTTCTGAACCTAAGTGTTCAGCGCCACTTGAAGTTGGTGGCACCACATCCTCGTCCTGTAGACCACCTGGCTCCTCGGCTCCCACTGGCACAGGATGCTCTGGGTGCAGTTGCTGCAGCAAGACGAACACCGTGTTGGCATCGGCGGTGGAGAGCTTGTCGAAAGAAACCGCACTGGTGATGTTGACAGAGTTCACAAACTGGATGGTTGAGAACGTCACGCTGTTGCCATTCCTCTCCACGAACCCCACTGCGTCGAAGTCGTGGGATTTCACGTCTGCGTCCACGCCGTGTACGTCGCCCCGATTCAGATTGGCGGTGATGGTCATCACGTGCCGGTTCGTCACCACGTAAGTCTTCAACATCACTGTGCGTTCGATGTAAGTGTGAAGCAATATCGAGGAAGCAAGCAGGCCAAAAGCCCCAACGAAGTAGATGGGGTAGAAGAATCCAAACTCCCACGACACATCAACCTCCAGTGGCAATCCGATCCCAAGCCACACGATCGTCGGGGTCATCATCGGGGCAAACATTAGGACCGCAGAAACAACCCTAGGCGGGGAAGACTCATGCGTATACGCTGGAGCCGTAGCAGTACCTTGCCACAACACCCGATCCCCCTCCGGCACATGTTGGCCGGCGGCGTCCGGCAACCACATGCCAGCTTGCTGTGGCATACGGTCCTGGGCGCGACGCCGCACGTACGAATACACAAGGATAGCCTCTAGCAGAAACGTGATACAACACATGATGACCACGGTGGGCACCGTGCCTCCGCCATAAGCGATGGAGCAAGTTGTTTCGCCTGACTCCACAAGGTTGTCGCGTACAGACTGTTTCTGAGATGCAGTCAGATCGGAGTCCGACAGCAATTGAACACCGCTGCTGGTCCACAACGACGTGATACTGTTGGTCGTGGAGTTTGCTAGGGAGGGAGAAGCTTCCACACAGACTCCAGACGACGGGATCCACGCACATCCCGTGTGGCACTTGTTTGCCACATTGTAGTCGAACGTCGAGCACGCGCACGAAATGCAACTGGTGTAGAGGGAGCATGCGTCACCTGCAGCCGCCTGAGACACGGACACAAACACTACCAAGAAGGAGAACCATGAAAGAAGAGATTGAGAGCCGGGCATGTGGGTTGTAGATTGGAGAAGTGAGTGGGAGCGGGGCCACAACTCACAAGCACTCTTCAGCTTCGCAATTCACAGAAAGTGTGAGAAAGTGGGTCCCAAAAACAATTCCGCGGATTCGGATTCCGAATTTCGGAACTTCCGACTCGGGACTTGCGACTCGGAAGGGTTGTGTCAAGATCCAGATCGCTTTGAGTTGTGTCCTCCAAGCAAGGCACCATGTCTGCAGGTTTTTGCCCGTTCAAGTTCCATCCACGGGTGAAGCCAGATGGATCTGCACCCTCCCTCATCACCCATGTGCGGGCTTTTGTGATTGGCTCCAAGGACTTGGAGGAAAAGTCGGGTGGCGGTGCGGACTGCCATTCGCAGGTTGGTACCGCAGCGCTGCAAACCGCATGGTGGCTGTACTATGACCACCGCCTGGCAATACCACGCGCTAGCTAACAATACATGGTGTGCTGGCGTGGTGGGAACGTTATCGCTACTTCTACTCGTGGCTGGTGGCTGGCTGTGCACCCAGGCCACTGGACACTGGATCGTTGACACTCCGATCGCCAACCCAATGTCGGTGTACCAGGCATACAAAACCTCACGAAAGAGCTGGGGCATCAATGCGCTTGGCACTGTCATTGTTGAAGTAGAGCTACAGGTAACGTCAGCGTGTCGTATTGTTCACGCCGACTGGACGTGTGCATGATTGTTTCCGCGCTCGCTGATCGCTTGCTGCCCTGTGGTCAGAACGGCATGGTGGGCGTGGGGATCACCATCGGTGGTGAGCCCGCCGCATTCATCGTCGAGAATCACCTCAGTCGGTTTGTTGAAGGGCAGGTGCGTGTGGCTAGTGCCACGTGTTGCTGGTCCTGTAGCAGCACTCACGAAACGGGGCACAGGACTGCCACAACGTGGAGTTGATCTGGGAACAAATGTGGCGCTCAAGCATCAACTACGGTCGCAAGGGACTCCCTGTGCAAGCTATTAGTGCTGTGGATCTCGCTATCTGGGACGTGCTCGGAAAAATACGGGGTGAACCGGTCTACAATCTTCTGGGCGGGAAAACCAAGGTCGGAAACTCGCGCGCTGTCTCCCTTTCCTCGAAGGTGTTGAGTCAACGAGGAAGCTGATGGATTTTGTAATGTGTTGTCGATATGTAGGAGAAGCTGCCTGTGTACGGGACGACTGGTCGACCCGACTTGGCCAAAAAGCTTGGTTTCCAGGCAGCCAAGTTTCCGCTTCCATACGGACCAGGTGTGTTGTGGGCCACAACAGTTTCTTGCTGCATCTCACAGACGTGGTTGCGGTTGTATTCAGGAGATGGCGATGCAGGAATGAAGAAAAACATCGAATGCATCAAAGCGGTACGAAGCTCGTGGCACGTGCTCTTCTCAGCGCTCCTGTGTCTAACCAGTGGCTTCTCACATCTCCTTCCCACAGGTTCGAGAAAGTGTTGGCAACGACTTTCCAATCATGGTACTCCAAATCCAATCCCATCCCATGGTGTCGCAGTTTTCGTCTCCGTTGTGTTGCTCATCTGGCTTCGTGATCAGATCGATTGCTACATGTCTCTCACCGTTCCGTATGCCATCGAACTGGCTCGACGTGTACGTACCTAATGCCAGTTCGCCTCAGTTCTGTCTGTGTCCTGCGTTGCAGGCAAATGTCATTTGCAGAATGATGCTGCAGAATGATGCTCACTAACTTTCGACTTGTGCTTGTGCAGATTCACGAGAGCGTCCCCAACGGTGTCAAGTGGCTCGAAGAGTTCCTTCCACCCGATGACTACGAAGGGTATGCCGAAGTGAAACGCAAAGTGACAACCACCCTCCTTACCACAGGCGAACATGAGTACACGCGTTATGGTTTCAAGTGCGTTTTGTTGAACGCGGTTGGAGTGCTTTTCGTCATCAGTCTTTGCCCCTTGTGCTGGTCAAGGCAGTACTCACTCGCTCTGAACACCCATCAGGGAACTGCTTACACGCAAATGCGCCGACATTCTGCAGCCCGACGTGACATGGGTGGGCGGCCTCACCGAGTGTCGGCGAATTGTAGCCTTGTGTGCGGCCTTCGACATCCCTGTACGTTTGGTTGCGTGGCATCGACCCCTCGTGCTGTGACTCGTGAGTGTCCGTGGTTTACAGGTCATTCCGCATGGCAGCAGCGTATTCTCGTATCACATGCAGTACGCGTTTTCCAACTGCCCAATGGCAGAGGTTCGTGTGCGGCGTGCGCGTCGGTAGTGCAGTAGCTGACGCCCCCTCTCGTGTTCCACGTCCTCACGCTGGTGCCCACACCCCAGTACCTGGTATTGAGTCCACAGGCGGACACGATCGTACCTCTCTTCGGAGACACTTTCCTTGACGAACCTGTCCCTGCGAATGGGTACGAACGAGCCCAATGTGGGGGTTGGTTGACATTGTGCTCCCCATTCATATTCGCCTCGTTCACGCGTGGATTGTCTGTGTTTTTCCATCGCCACGCCACAGTTACATTTTGTTGACAGACAAGCCTGGATTTGGCGTCACGCTCAACCGCAAGGGCCTCAACTTGCGACGGCCGTACTGCAGGTACGCTGGCGCCGCTTTCCCATCCGTCGTGTGTATGTGTGTGTGTGAGCCTGCATGTCTGTACCGTGGCACCACCTTCAACTTGGTGGTGACCGCAGACCTAAGCCACGCTTCCTGGCCATCGAACAGCGGAAAACCGACGCGTCCCCGGAACAAGACGAGTGGCTGTCTCGAGCCAAGGGGCATCTGGCCCCGCGCTCAAAGCTGTAACAAAGTGAACGATGGTTTCCATAATTTGCATTGAGCTTCAGTATTCTGACCCTGCGATACAATGCCACCACACACCTTGCGCGTGGCGGTTTCTGTCTGTCTACACTTGTCTACACGTGTGGGCCGCCCACACGTCTCCTCCACACGACGCCCATAAAAGGCTGTCACTCACTCCCCCCCCACACTCACTCCCACTTCTCGAACCTGCTCACACAACCCTACCCCCACCATGACGGCCGCGACGCGTTGGAACGATGGCTGTACGCCCCGCCACGGTTACCATACCCGCTGTACACAGACGACGCAACCGACCCAGCCACAGACGCCTGTGAAGCCCTAACACGCCCCGCGCCGCCACCGTAGCCGGGCTGCGCGCGTCTTCCGTGGTGCACGGGTTGCTGACGCTGTTGGGCAGAGGCACGCGAGTACCGTTGGCCGTACGGCGAGTGGTAGTTCGCAGCATAGGCAGCCTGCTGTTTGTACGCGGGCTTGCCGTGTGCATACGGGTTACGCACACGCGGGTGGGCGTGATGTTGCGCTGGTGCCACCTGTGCGTGTGCGTGAGCGTGAGCCTGCTGCTGCTGCTGTTGGTATCGGCTCGGGACAGACCCTGCGGGACTGCGGTCACTGCGATGGCTGTGCCGGTGGCGGTACGGGCTGCCGCGCTCTGACACGATCGGCAAGGCACGCGGGTGGTGAACCGCACGAGCAGGAGCTGGCGCAGGTGCGGGTGCCGGCGCAGGTGCCAAAGCTGGCGCTGCATGCCGCTGGCCGTACCCGCCGCCGTACGGATTGCGGTACCCACCTCCTCCACTATGTCTCCCGCCAGCAGCAGCGGCAGCAGCGGC
>Ga0213833_1001049_pt1:0-20000 | contig 21230 bp, 15 predicted proteins | sample SWATP21_FD_160575 | JGI IMG/M metagenome (GOLD analysis project Ga0213833, IMG submission 160575) | Coastal seawater microbial communities from Marineland, Florida, United States - SWA TP2 #1 | ecosystem: Environmental > Aquatic > Marine > Coastal | place: USA: Florida | collected... | reverse complement strand
ATTGGGTAGCTGTGTTTTGGGCAGACTCTCACCATGCCGAATGTGCCACAGTTTCTCACGCTCGACTCTGTTGAGGGATAAATTGCTCTTCCACATCTGTGCCCTGGCTCTCACCATCGACAAATACTCTTTGGATATCACAGTCCTAGCCTCTGACCTCAAGATGCAGCCGAAGAAGCTTGCAGCATATTTCCGTGAGCTTGGGTGCTCCTACCGTGCGTCTGGCGCAAAGAAACGAAAGCGTGGTGATGCTGACGGAGAAGCAGCGTCCATGGTTCGTGGTGGTGGCTACATTGTCACCTTGAAGGTCCCACTTGTGTTTCCCAAACCGAAAAAGGGGGGCAAGCGTGGGCGCTAGTTTTGGATGAATACACAAATTGTCATGATACATCTGAGCGCCGGCTGCTGGCGGTAGGCGATCGGCACAAGAACCCACACTTTGCCCACGGCCCCAGCTCGTGTGGTTGAGCACTGGATTGCTGTGCAGCCCACACAGGAGTGACTGCACTTGACTTTCTTGATGGCATGTGCAAGCGTGTGTGTGTTCCTTGAGCTGTCAGGTTGGTCACCATGAAAATCAAACTGGTGTCACGGACGTACCTGTCTCCTGTGGTTCGTTCCATTTGCTTTGGACAGCGGCGTTGGATGCTAGTACGCGCGCTATCCTTGATACGTGTCTCATACTGGAGTTTGTCTTGCCTTGCCACGCTGCGCAGCCCAAAGATTTGATTCCACTGTACCGTCATTTGTCTGTGGATGATGACGAAGAGTTCGTGCGCCGAATTTCTCGCGTACAGCAGTGGGAGAGCGGCAGCAAGGTTGTTCCATGCGCATGCGTTTTGTTTGTGTTTCACGTCGCTTACCTACCCTTTGCAGGCCAACCTTGAAACCTGGAGTCCCATTCTGGATCACATTGATAGCTTGATCGGGAAGGAGCTGAGAGACCATCCTGAAGTGACATTGTGTGGCAAGGTTGACGATGACGGGAAAAAGTCAGACCCGGTGGCGACTGTCCCAGTCACAGATGAACCAACGCTTGTCCAGTCTTCTCTCAGACTATTCTTGTTGCTTCGCTTCTCTCTGTTGCTTCTTGAGAACGCTCGCTGCAAGACTGCGTACAGTTCCATGGAGGTGCGTGATGGCACAGTGGTTGGCTGCTGCCGCGATTGGCATTCCTTCACCGCAACCATGTTGTGTGTCGTGCAGCATTTGTCTCAACTGCTTGGCTCCCGCCTCGACCTTTTGGCTGAAATGGCACTGCGTGTGCTTGACGAGCTGACTCGGCCCATGTCCACTTTCCATCCGGAGGAAGAAGCTGTCGTTCCGTCCATGAGTGGGACGCCAAGCCACCTGCTGTCTTTGTTTCGATCACTGCCCCTTGGCAAGCAAAGCATGGGTTCAGGTCGATCGTCAATGTTGGCATACTGCTTTGATGCAGCGACGAAGCTTCCCCCCGTGTGCAATGCCTTGTCCTTCAAGTTCACACCGCCTCCTACAACGCTTGGGTCTGTTACCACTCGACGCCCAGCGACACGCATTTCCATCGCCAACATGACCGAGTTTGCGGCTGGCCGTCCGGCCTGGAAAGTGTTGGATCAACTTGTCAGCGAGCACGATGTCCCCACCGACGAGCACGTGGCCCTGCTGTGGAACGTCAGGGCGCTGCTGGCGCTGTCGTCTCCCATCTTGCGGCAACGCGCGGTATCGTGTCGTTTGGCGGCGTCACGCATGCTGTTGGAGGATGCTGATATGTTCGAAGGCGCGTTGGCGACTGAGTTTCGCATGTTGGACCGCGACACGTTCGTGGCAGACCTGGTGGATGTGGTCGTGGAGGCCCCGTCCCAAGGTCTTGGACCCACTTCTCCGCCAAGGCGCCTTTCTTTCCCCAACGCCACGACGTTCTCGCCCACCTCGTGGACGGGGCTTTGGAACGTCGACACACTTGACCAGGAGTGCCCCCTCCCCGTGCTTCCCACGGTGCGGATCCTCGCTCTCCGGTGCTTGGATGCCGTTGTCGCAGGGTACAACTCGGAGCCAACCTCGCACCTCACGGTGCAAGTGAACGCGTTGCGTGAAGCGCTTGGCCTCATCAGGTATTCTCAGTACGAACACAGTTTGGTGATGTCTTTGCTACGCCAAGCTGTGGAGCACATCAAGACGTGTCCGGCACCTCAGGAGTTTCTGCCGCTGGAGGTTCGTGATGACCCTTGCGATCCTGGCGGCATGTGTGGGATCGCTTTCGTGCAGGGGATACATTCATCTCTGGACGACGGCGCCAGCGAACATGATGGTTCGCCAAGTGACTCATTCACTTGGGGGCACCGAGTGCTGCCCCAGTTTTTTGAGCCACCACAACTGCAAGACGCTTCAGCAGTTATCACGCTCGGCATGTCTCTGCTTGCAATATCGTCGACCTGGGCCCGATCGATGGTGCAGGCTTTGCTCCCGTTGGTTGAGTTCCACACACCTCACCACGTCATCTCTGTGGCGGTGACAAGGGGCGTGCTTGCCCTGTATGGTGCAGTGGCAGGCGCAAATTCAGGGGGCCGCCTGTTCCACGCGTCGAATGGTCCCAATATTTTTGCAAAGCGCATCGAGGAGGAATGCGCGAAGCAACTTGAGGCGATCCAGTCTCTGTCTCAGTTAGAAGGCGTGGACTACAACTCATGGGCCACAGAAATGTGTCCCGCTGACCATGCGTTTGGCCCTTTCGACAACGGCCTTCCCGTGGAACTCCCTCAGCTTGTCGAGCATCGTGCGTACCTCGTTTCGCTTTTGCTGGACACACTTGCTGGCGCAGGTCTTGGTGGCGCTGCCACAGCGTCGATCGGCAGTGACCTCCTTCGCTCGGCCGCTGCCAGTGACGATTCGGACCATGAGGACGTAGCCATGGAGGACGCAAGTGCCACACAGGATGCTGAACAAAGCGCCACGACGGACAGTGCCACGACCAGCACCACGACCGGTGCGCAACCAAGCTCAAACGCCGAGGACAACAGTAGTGAGGAGCCAGATCTTTTGGCGCCGGAAATGTGCCGTCCCACTCCCGACAACTCTCCGCTCGCGCGCGCATTGAAAACGATGTTTCGGTTTCCGGAAGCGTTTGAGCCAGCCCTGGTCGGCAACGCTGCGACCTTGTTGGCCGATATCGTGAATGCCGACCCGTCTTGTTGTTCATCCGTGCACCGGGCAGGTAGGTTGCTATGGTGAGCGTTCGTCGTGGTGCCCGTGATGACACCCCTGTTGTTGTGCAGGTATCACGGCATCCTTCTTTGCGATGCTGAAAGCCAGGCGACTTCCTGTCTCGACGGAAACCGTTACGGCGGCACCAGGCGTGATTGCATCCCTGTGTTTGACACGGCAAATGCAGCGACTTGTGTTGGCTCAACCCGAGAAGAAGAGCATATTTGTATACCTGTTGTCTGTGCTTGTTGACGCCAGGTGGGTGTGGTTGCTTTTGCTGCTGCAATACCGGCATGCGTTGCTCATGCCGAGGTGTGCGGTTGTCAGGTTTGCGTCGGGTTGGGACGATGAGAACGTTGACATCCGCGATGTGTTGCCGACGACGTCCTTGGGTGGCTCCATGGCCCCTAACTACTTGCGCAAGGGGGTGCTTGTCGACGCCTCCACGTGCAATGTGTTTGGACGCAGCCTCCATGAGCTGTTTGTACAGTTGGAGGAACTTCGTGAGCCCGGCGTTTTGGCATTCAAGAAGGTTTTTGCCCATTTGCAGCAACAGGGAGAGGGCATCAGTTACGAGCAAGCAACAGCTGCCGACTTCACCCCAGAAGGCATGGCTCGCTTCCACCGTTCCGAGCCTAATCGCGCACAAACCGTTCTTGCGCAACAGGTCACCTTTGTTTCTCGTGTTCTGGAACCTGTGTTGTACTCTGAAGATTTGTGCAGATGCATGGCGACGCATGGTATCGACAAGGACCTCCTCGCCATGTACACGCATGTCACTCCGCGTTCCATGATGACCATCGTGGGGGCATTGCGTGCGGTCAACGAACTGAAGCGAGGTGTCACTCTACCTGAAACTCCTGCGCCTACCGCGCACGCTATTGCTTTGGAAGCATCCACCTCACAAGCCTTTCCCTTCGGTCGTGTTGGTGGAAGCATCGCCGAAACACTCCGAGTGTTTGGCTCCAAGGACAGGGGTGAAACCCTGACTCATCAATTCGAGAAGCTCCACGAAGTTGTGAAGAAGATGCTCGCCACAAAGTTGACTGGCACGCCTGGGAGCTTGGCAAAGATAGGTGTGATCGAGGCGTTTGACGACGTGGACTTGTTTACCCCACCGCCTCCTGCTGTGCTTGAGGAGGTCACTGCTCGCACCACCACAGCTGCGGAGTACTTGCGGGACTTGATTGTGTTACGATGGGTTGTGTATGGCATGAGTGAAGTTGTCAACTCCGTGATAGCATGGCAGAACATGCCCTTTCATGAAGCAACCACGTCCGAAGACGTCATGGCTGCGCTCGAGGATCTGGGCGTGCTCAGGCGGCGACTGGTGTGGGACTTGCAAGCATCGACCATGTCCGACAGCATTCAGAATCCAAGTGGCCCTCCCTGTGGCTGTGCCGCTACCGCTGGTGCTTCGCCCGCAGCCGCCTCAGGGGCGTTTGTTGACAAGAGCCAACCGTTGGCGGAGGCTCTCTCAGGGGTGTACTTTACGAAAGGCGTCTCGTTGCGAGGCCTCGTGCACGAGTGGATCCGCCCTGTCGTGTGGAAGGTGGAGCAACTGTTCGCCACGCTGTGCAACAGCGCCTTTATGAGCAATGTTCCCCGCCACATGGAACACACGCTGACCAATGGTGCTTGCCGCCTGGCAATGAAGCTCGCCGCCATGCTGGACGAGGACATCCAGTTTGCGTGGGCAGGTCACGAGTCCCACTCTCCTTTGGACTCACAGAATCGGGTGCCACATCTTCCGGGCTCAAGGGCAAGCCTCGCCAAGCTGGGTATGTCTGCCCGGCACTTCCAGGTGTACGAAGGGGATGCCGTGCGCTGTGCATACCTGGGGCGGACGCTCTCGTCAGCGTTGCGCCTCATGCTGCGCGACAAAGGCCACATCACCCTGATCTACCAAATGACGATGTCGGGCGTGCTGCCACGATTGCTCCGGGCTGTCGTGTGGGTGGCCCACATGGCCATGAACCCGTTCAAGAAGTTTGGCTTCCTGGCGGGCTCTGATCCGTTTTCTACCTGCGCTTCGTTCCGCATGCCCTGGACGCAGGCGGCCATATCGATGGCGCGTAACCGCATGAATGGTTGGTTTCGCGCCGATAAGGATCGACAGAAGGCGGCTCGGGTGCGGGAACGTGGCCAGTCTGACGATGTCCCCAACGCGGACCGCGTCAAGCGACCACGGCGGACATCCTCGACACAAGGCCCGCGTGCCACACGGGGTGGTGAGACGGACGCTGACTCAAAGGCGCCACCGGCGGAGTTGGAGTCGAAGGACGAACCGGAGGCCATGGTGCAATACGCTTTCAGCACGGAAGTGGCGCGTGACCCTGCCCAGCGTCGGGGCAACTTGTTGCGCCGATATGCGGCTCAAAAGGCCCTCACGCTGTTTTCAGACTTCTTGCAGCTTCTGACATCCACGAAAGTGTTAGGCCGCCGAAGTCAGCTGGACCACATATTTCACTCGCCGCAGAACATGTCGCCGGTGATTGGAGTGAAGTTTCAACGCGAAGCCTTTCCGTTCCTGGTGCAGCACATTGTGTGCTTGGAGTTGGTTCCGGTGTGGGTCCACCCATCGTTGCCTTCTCTTCCCAGTGGCTTTCTCATCCAGTTCTTGAGCACGGTTGCTAACTTGAGCAACGCGCTGGGCTCTGATTCAAAGTTCGCCAAGGATGCGTTCTTGCTGCACCCACTCGTCGAGGGCCGCCCCGAGGCGCGTGCCTTCGCGTTGAATGTCGTCGAACGAACATCGAAGGTCATCCCCCCGACCAGCCCGCCGACGTCCCATTCAGACGACGACGAGGACGATTCCGACGGGAGCGCCATTCAGTTCCGTGCTCGCCTCGGATCGCCGTTGGGGCCGCCACGGCGCATACGTTTGGGCAGTGGACGGCGCGCCGACGTCCCGTCGCCGTTCGCGGACCTGTTTGAGTTAATGGCCAACCCCGTCGGGCTGGCATTCCCTGCCAACAGCCCCGATGACGACGCGCCTGACGCCAACGCGCGTCCTGCGGACACCGGCCGTAGCGTCGATCCCGACAGCGTGCGCTCCATCGTGGATATGGGGTTCAGCGAAGTGCAGGCACACAACGCGCTGTTGCGGCACTCTCGCATCGAAAGTGCGGTTGATTGGATCCTGAACCACCCCATCCTTGCAGATGCTCCTGTTTCGCGGCCAGCAGCCAGCAGTGCGCCTGCAACTGCACCAGCTGAAGGTTCGCCCTCGCAGGCACCCGCTGATGCGGGTGCGGGTGCGGGTGCAGGTGCGGGTGCAGGTGCAGGTGCAGGTGCAGGTGCACATGCTACAGGTGCTGCAAATGCTGACGCTAGTGAACCCGCAGACCCAAGCGCCACTGTGGGTGCGGGTGCGGATGCTGCGAACGCGGGTGTCGAAGTGACGGCCACAACAGGTATGACCTCTGCGAGCAGTCGTTCGAGCACAGCACCAGCTTCCACACCCGTCGCGTCTGCGTCTTCGTCCGCACGTGTTGCTACTTCGGGGACCACCGCCCCGACCTCTTCCGGTGCTGCTTCCTCGCAAGCGCCCGAGGTTTCCACCGCCACGACAGCCGCACCAGCCGCGTCAAACTCCAACTCTTCAGGCCCGCCACCCACGGAGGCGGGGCTTGCGCCCGCTGTGTCAGCCGTGCATTCACAAAGCACATCACTAGCTTCGGCGCTGCGGTCATCAGCCACGTCGTCGTCACGTGGTTCGCCGTCTGATGCACGGGACACTTTGAGGGCCCTTCTCGAAGACAACACTGAGCCCTCTCCGTTCGAGCAAACCATTGCGGTGCCCACGCACTTTTCTCCTCCCTTGATGAAAGAACTCGGGGCGTGGTTGACAACTCGCATTTCCACTGTCAGCTCCGCGTGCGTCGCATTGCGGATTGGGTTGGTTGATGTGGCGTTGCGCCTCGTGGAAGCAGGTGTGGTCCCGGCCGGCTTGTTGCCCACGGTCAGCCAAGAAGAGGAGCAAACCCAGTGCGTGTCCCCTGCGTTCGAGAACCACGACGCTGCCATGCCAGATTTGCAAACGGCTGTTGCACATTTCTTGGCCCTCCGTTGTCACGACTTTGCCGTCGTTGGGGAGATCGTCTTGCCACTGGTGGCGCGTGTCGTGCGGGCGTCAAAAATTGTTGCGGAGGCCAAACACCAAAAGGGGAAGGGGTCTCGAAAGCGTTTCAGCGTCTCTGGCAAATTGATTCCAGCTTCCTCGACAACATCCCAGCACTCCACACCATCGTGGGAATGGGAAGCGTCTCTCGTGGAGACCAGCCTCTCCAGCTGGTGCCGCGTGTTGGCGATTGTCTTGAACGACAACGTCATGTGCCGCGACAAGGCCTCGCGGTGGAAACCGTGCTCCACCGGCGTGTACTGGAAAATGCTCGCTCACCAAGCGCGGTACCGGCTGCGTGGCAAAACCGGCCATTCACACCTTGTGGCATCGCTCCTGCAGCTTGTCCGAGCAATTATCGCAAAGCGCCCACGTGTTGCGCTGCGAACCCCTCCTGCGGCGACAGGGATTCTGTCCCTCCGTCGGAGGCGCGCGCGGTTGGCCAAGCGGGGCGCCCCAAGGAAAGGTATGTCCACCAGCAGTCCACCGCCGCCGGCCTCCACCTCCAACCCTGCAGCGGGCGCAGCAGCGGCTGCAAGCTCAGGGGGCGGTGCCAACACCCGAGCTGGCGTTGGTGCAGGGGACAGCGCCAACACCCGAGCTGCCGATGGTGCAGGGGGCAGCAGCAATGCCGGCAACGCCGAGCCGCTTCCACAATCAGATGAGTGGCCCTCTGTGCTGCCGTCGGCGTTGCTGGTGATTTCCCTGTTGTCCCAGGTCATCATTCCCCAGGAAGGCGCCCCCGCTGCGCCCCACACCAAGCCGAAACCCAGCTCGGTGCCGGCGAAAGCGACCAAGTTGCGCTCGGCACAGCACCGCAGCTCGGGCATCCCGCGTGTGGCGCCCAAGCAGCCGTCGCGGAAGCGTCCTCGGGACACCACCGCCCGCTCACAGTCATCCTCACACTCCCAGTCCCAGTCCCAGTCACACGACTCTGCCAAACAGCAATGGCATCGGAGCTTCTCCAGTGCTGTTACCAGTGTGTGCACCCAAGTTGCCCACGCTGCATTGCTAACCGATGCAGAATGCGAGCAGGTGCGCTGCACAACACGTTTCGAATTCGTTCATGCACCCTAACGGCTTCTTGGTTGTTGTGCGCACGTCTGCAGTCCTTGGATCTGTGTGTTCAGGTCCTGCGATGCGACGGTGTTCCGGCACTTGCCGTGCAAGCAGCGATGCAGGTTCTCAAGTACCTCCTCCGCCGCCACGAGTATGGGATGAGGTTTGTCAGCCGAGATGGTGTCGCGACCGTGCTGTCACTCTCTTTCCGCTGCCACTTTGCTGGTGCGTGTAGTGCAGGGGAACCGATGTTGTTTGTGGTGCGTGGTGTGATCCTGACGTGTGCTCTCTGTGAAATCACAGGCTTGACGGGGCTGTCTTGTTCGCTGCTCCGAAGAGTGTTGGAAGAGCCGCGGGTCTTGTTGGTCAAAATGATGGAGGACATCGGCAACAAGTACCTCGAGTTGGAAAAGAAGGTTGTCTCTATCTTTCCGTCGCAATCCCCTTCGCTGAAGCAGTTCCTGCAGCATACCATGAGTGCGGTTGGGCGAAACCCACAAGTGTTTGTCGTGGCGGCTATGAACGTGCTGGCGTTGGACACCGGCAACAACCCCACAAATCCTGCCCTGGGACGCCTCAAGCTGCAGCCTTGGTTCCGGAGAATTGCCAAGCAAGCAACCGCAGCTGGATTGAGCAGCGTTCCACTTGACGATGCGCCAGTTTTTGTGCAAGACCTGGTGCGCCAATCGCAGCGTGCGTCAGTGTCCTGGTCTACCTGGCGTGCCCGTTGCATGGGGCTGTACCTACGGCCTGGCGCATCCAGGGTGTCCGGTCGAGTCAGTCGGTTTTCCCCGGGCGTGGTTCGCTACGTGTGCCAGTCCATGTTGACTGCCATGCTCACAGAGTACGTGATGGGGAGATGTGGGGCGTCCAAGTGCACCGTCCAAATTGATTCACGTGCTGGGTTGCTGGGCCGGCGTTTTGTGTCGACGTCTTGTTTTGCAGGTACGCGGCAGAGCAGCAGCGTAGCCAGCGAGTCGAGGAAGAGCAACTAGACGCAGGGCAACACATAGACAGTGCGGGTGCCGCTGTGGCGTCTCAGCAATCCACACAACCTCCTGGTGGCACAGCGCGCCCCTCGCAGGGCGCCATTGTTGCTGCGGAAGGCACCTCGACTGCGGCACGTGTCAAGCCCCATCTTCCGAGTCACAAGTCGCCTTTCGCGTTGTCCTGCTCCCGGTTGTTACAAATGCTCTCAGAGCAGGTTCGCGTCCACCCTGACTGCATATCGGTACGTGTGACTGATGCGCATCGTGGCAAGTGGCGTGGTGCATGGAACCGAAACGAGCAACGCCTGTTTGTGTGTGACTCCCCCCTCTTTGGAGCAGGCATTCCTCGAGTATGCCCAGCCCCATCCTCAGCTCGTCACGCTGCAGGAGCAGCTGGACGCGGTGTACGCCAAGCATGGGGCAGCGTCAGGTTTGTCTGAGCCACCTCGCTGCACATTGCTGGATTTCATCCTGCTGCGCCTCCTTCCGTACCCCCGGCCCGCTGATGCAGCCAAAGCGTGCGTGCACGGTTGCCTTCTGTTGGTGTGCGTGGATGGTCACTTGACCCGTGAGGAGTGCGTGACAGAAAATCTGAGGCGAATGTTCATATGATGCGGAGGGTGCAAGTATCTGTGAACGCCGCACAGCTTGTGCTTTGCATGTGGAGCGTCGCTCCTTCCGTATCGGTTGCCGTGGTTCACAAACTGGTAGCCACCTTGCGCCTTGTTGTTGGGCGCGGTGCTTTGCAGTTGTTTGGCACGGAGGCCCTTCGTCTCGGTGCTTTGCAGTCGCTGTGCGACCTGACGAAGAGTGTTTTGGGCCATGCGCCGAAAAAATCAACTGATGAAGATCCTTCGCACGGATCCGTGGACCAAAAAGCTGCCATCTTGGTGTTGGAATTGGGTGCTTTGGATGTGTTGTTTGAGGCTCTGGCCCAGGTCAACTTGAGCTCGATCAAGGTGTGTGGCGATCAGCTGTTTGTTTCGGTGCCCCACGCACTCACCACGCACATTCCTTCCTCTTGTTTCCTCTTCTTTGTCTTGTTCTTGCCAGGCCCATGCCGTGTGTGGGTCGCTGTTGAAGCCCATCCAAGTTCTCTCGCATATCTCTGTGCGCCGTGCCTACGAGGAGGCAGCCGCTAGCAAGAAACCTGACCAAGATCACAGCTCCGCGCCTGTGAAGGAACTACACGCCTTGCCCATGTTGACTCGGTCCAAGAGCATGCCTCTGCTCCACGACGCCGCGGCGCCGATGCTCGACGCGAGTGACATGGAGGTTTCCGCCGGTCGTGCTGACCAGCCGCCCCCTGTAAGCGTTGGCAGGGACTTCAGTGGCAGCGCTGCAGCAAGTGCTCCCACCCCGCCTGGCGAGGACTCCGTCGCGGACAGAGCCCGTGGCGGTGTGCCAGCGGACCAGCCGTTGGCCGAACGTGTTGTGACGGAGGGTGGACCGACGGTGCAGCAGCCATCTGGTGGCGATAATCCCATCACCATCACGCTGTCTGCCCCGACGGACCTCGCAACCGGGGAAGAAGGGGAGGCCAGTCGTGCGTCTGATGCTGAGGACGACTCGGCCGCCACGTCTGGTATGTCCGATGATACCGACATGCATGATGACGAGTTTGGCGACAGCGAAAGCCAGGTCGGCGGGTATGGAGCCCGGCGTCCCGACGACGACGACTCACTTGGAAGTCTTGAGGACGCGCCTGACCAACCCGGTGACAGTGATGGCGATGACTCGCCGTCGTCGTCCGACGGTTCCTCCAGCGGACAGGGGTCCACGTTTCGGCTCTCTGACGCAGAAGGTGGCGCACACGGTCACAGTGAAGAAGAAGAAGCCGCTGCCGCCCGGGCGCGGGCTGAAAGTGACGTGTCGTCCCTGGGGGAGATAAACTGGGCAGTGGGACAGAACAGTGATGAGGACTCGAATGAAGACTTCGTCGATGACGGCACCTGGGAACGCGTCGTCGATGTGGAGCCAACGTTCGATGCCGACCTTCAGGGTGCGGTTGCTCGACAGGTCCGCAACAGCTACAGCCAGTTTTTTGGGAGCGAGGATGATGAGGTCCAGATGAGTGAAGGCACAGGCAGTGCAAGGGGTTTCGGGAATCCAGTTGCTGAGGCCGTGGCTGCGGCCGCCTTTGCCGCTCAACTCGCCGAACGTGCCAGAACGCAAGCGTCTGACACAGCACAGCAACCTAGACCTACGACTGTGAGCAGTGCGCCCGCTGATGTTTCGTCCTCCGCGGCGCCCTCAATGCCAATGGCTACTACTGCCACAGCGTCCTCCTCGCAAGCCATCCCCGCCTCTGCTTCTGCTGCTGCTGCTGCTGCTACCGCAGTGTCTTCCCCAAGTGCTGCCGCGACTAGTGCAGTATCTACCTTCGTTCCTGCCTCATCCACGGCTGGAGCCACGTCTGAAAGCACCAACGCAGCTGCCGCGGGTGCGGCACCTTCTGATCCCCAGCCTGTGCCTTTGACACACACACGGGTGGAAACAGCCCCGGGCATGCCCGAAGAGCGGGCACGTAGCCGTGGTCGCACTCGCACTCGCAGCCGCAGCCGCAGCCACAGCCACAGCCACCGCCGTAGGCGCCGCGAACGGCGTTCATCGTCGACCTCAGAGCAACGACGTCGGCGTCGCCGTCGCCGTGGCAGCCGTGAGTTGTCTCGGAACCCAACTCCCTGGGACATCGTGCGGTACGTGGCGGGTGGCGGAGATGGCAGTGATTCGGACAACTCTTCCCTGGAGGTGTCTGAGACCAGCCAGCGCAGTGACAGTGGTCAGCAGGGTGGCATGTCCTCGACCATGGCGTTGGCGTCAACCCCGCGTGCCCTGTCGCGCTTGCGCACTCGCAGCCGTACGCGCAGCCGTGACGGTGTGGTGACGGAGTCCGTCGTCCTTCTGAACGGCAATGGCATGGGCGCGACCGTGGGACAGGTCATGGGACAAGCCATCGGGATGCTTCAATCCGCAAGTGCCCGCACGGTGGGCAACAGTGATGGCGACATGGGTGACGACGGCATTGGTGCGGGTGGTGGTGCCGGTGCTGCTGGTGGTGGTGGTGGTGACGACGATGATGTGGACATGATGAACGCCACTGGCAGTGGCACCGTGCTGTTGACCGGTGACGCGGGGCGTCCAGGTGCACCAGCCGCCCCCACTCGCCGGCGACGGCCGTCTCGAGACCTGTCGAACATCGTGCAAGCCGCTGGACGAGCCTCTCCGTCAGAGGATGGCGGCGGTGGTGCCGGTGCCGGCGGTGGTGATGCCGGCACGGTGTCGAGCTTGATTGCTGGGTTGGTGCGCGAGCTGCACAACCACAACCACGGCGGGGCAAGCCAAGCGAGCATCCGCATCGTGACGGATGGGCCGGGTGGCGAGGGCTTGGGTGGGCGAGGCAGGCGCCGGTCCATTGACATCACTGTGTCACGCCCCATCCCCTCGTCCCTGTCTCGCACCTCGGGCACCGGCTTGTTGTTTGGTGATCGCGCCCCCGCCAGCGTGCGTGGATCCAGGAGCCGGGGTGCTCGCGGCGGCCGCCACCGTGAGCCCATGTCGTTTCACCAGGCCATGAGCACGTTGTTTGGCATGCCGTCTGGCGCGGGGCAGTCCGGCGCCCCGTCGCCGTCCTCTTCGCAACGCTCCACTGCGCGCCGGCGCCTGCACATCTCTCGTCCCGGCACCCACCCACTCCTCCTTGGGTCGACCACGGGCAGCTTGGCCCGGGGTGACACCCGACGTGGGCGACGCACGTCACGCCATGCGAGTCGACGGGCGACGTCGTTCACAGCCGCCGCCCTGCTGGCTGTCATGCGACCCCTCGCACGTGCGCTGCTCCTGCAGGGTGACGACTGGCGGAGCACTCGACGTGGCGCGCACGCCGTGCTGGGAGAGGGCGCTGAGAGCAAGGGCGCCGAGGGTACATCTTCCCATCGGCTGATGGCACGCAGCACCCACACCAACGCGGGACGAACCAGTGCAGCGCGCGGCGGTGGCACCAGCGGCGGCAGCACTGCCACCGATAACCACGACAACGGCAACGGCAACGGCAACAGCAACGACAACGGCAACGACGACACCAGTGCCGGTGGGAGTGGCAGCAACAGTGGGGCTGCTGCCCGCACGGATGATGGTGACGATTCCGCCGACAGGGGCCGTGGAGATGACGGTCGCAACGTGCGCAGGCGTGTTCGCAGTGGATCCACCTCGAGCGTGATGCTGCTCCCATACCGCCCTGGACCACAGGTGACCTTGGATCGTAGTCCTGGTGCCACCACCAGTGGCAACACGCCCGCGGCCGCGGAAGTGGACAACAGCGCAAGTGAACCGCGCAGCCGCGGCATGCTTGGACTGAGCGACGTTGTCGCCGCCCACGAAGGTGTCTTGGCCGTGCCACGGGAAGAGCGACGTCGCCGTATGTATGCCAGGATGGCAGCTGACCGGGCCCGTGTGCTTGCTTTGCAGGCAAGCGTGCGTGGTGTGGTTTCCAGCGAAGCTCGTGCACGGTCGGCTGCAAGAGGCAGTGCCAGTGGTGTTGGCGGTGGTGATGCTGCGCTTCGTGCGGCCCCTTCCGCCTCCTCCTCTTCCTCCTCGCCCATCGGCGATGCAAGGCGCGGTGAGGGTGTCGAGCGCGACGGTTCAACTACCTCTGCCTCTGCCTCTGCCTCTGCCTCTGCCTCTGCCTCTGCCTCTGCCTCTGCCTCTGCCTCTGCCTCTACCACAACCACCACAACCACCACCACAACGACAGCAGCGACGACAGCAACCGCTGCTGCCCCAGCATTAACTGTGCCTGGCGACGCCACGGTCGCGGCTTCACGGCGCAGTGTGCCATCTGAAGTAGTGCAACGCGTTTCTTCGATTGTGCCCGGCATGTTCATGATTGCGAGTGACGGCGTGTTTCGACACATTCGTCGGCCACAAGCGTCCCCCAGCCCCTCCCCTTCCAGCACTGCTGCCCAGAGCTTTCAGAAACAGCGCCGCGCGGCGTTGTTGTCAGCATACAGGCGTGGGTATTGTCCCGTGGAAATCCGCGGCTCGCGCATCCGAATGCCCGTTGTCTCTGTCAAGCAAGCGGCGTCGCTCCTACCGCTGGTCTACGTACGTGGGGCGGTTGTGTGCGTGCATGGCTTGTTGTCTGTTTTTTGTTTTGTTTGTTGTTGTTGTATGTTTGGGTGCTGGCCCGGGCTAAACCCATGTGTGCTTGCGTGCAGCTTCCGGGCAAGCAAATCCGCAAACACTTCCTTGACATGGTGATATCCAACCTCTGTGAGCACCCGCCCACCCGCCATTTCATCGTGTCGGCCTTGCTCACAGCACTGCACCGCTTCGGAAAGTATCCCGATCCGCTTCGGTTGCTCGCCGCTTCGGAACAATTGCCCCACGAACCCCTGATTCCGGCTGAGGCACCTGTGGATGATCCTGCACTTGTATCATGCAGTCTGGATTTACTCGGCACTATTGCTCGGCTCGGCAGTGTGCGCCTCTTTCTGTTTCGGTCGTGCGAAGATGACAGTCAGACGCAGGCAGCTGCGTCACCGGCTCACGCCCAAAGCGACTCCAAGGAAGAAGGGTTGTTGAGCGACTCTAAAGAAGAAGCTCAGCCGGCGTCGGCTGCCTCTTCTGGGCAGGGATCGAGTCGTGGTGCAGTATTGCCGTCCGTGCCCAATGTTGAAGAAGGTGACTTCAAGCCATCTCTACTCGCGACGCTCGACACGAGCGGTGATGAGTTCAGTTTGGGTAGGTTGGGGCTGCCTCGCCTCATTGTCAACCTGTCTCCCTTTGCTGTGTTGTGCTGCTGAAGCGTTGCTCATGCTTGTTATCCTGGTTGCGTATGACCCTTGTTGCCCTCAGGTGCTGTGTTGCGCGCTCCACTCCTTGCACTCCTTGCGCTTCTTGACAAGGACGTTATCAGGCGCAGCACAACCCGTTTGGACCAGCTGCTTGGCTTGCTTGATGGCACGCTGAAGCCGCTTGAAATGTGGGGGATTGTCCAGCAAGAGCGCAAGAAGATGGACATGTTGGACGCAGCTGGAGGTGCAAGCGCCGGACCACGGCCCTCTGCGGACGCTGCCTCGACTGAAACACCACGCGCATCTTCGTCCAGCACAACTGCCGCTGCTGGGCCGGTGACCCAAACTGGTGCCACTGCTGATGCCACTGCTGCTGCCACTGCTGAGGCCAGTGCCGGTGCCGGTGCCGGTGCCGGTGCTCCAAGTGGCAATGGCGGGGAGCAGTCCGTGGACTCAGGAGGTGGAGGTGGAGTGGAAAAAGAAGAGGACGTCAAGCTGGTTCCTCTGCAACAGCGCCCAGGCTTCGACATGTTCCTGGTGCGCCCGCCCATTTTGAGCACGCGGCACCTTGGTTTGGTCGCGTCCGTGTTTGCCTTGGATGCCTGCTCTTCCCGCGGCCTGTCCCGGACCTCGCGCATTGCTACCCTTCTCGCATCTGTGGAGGCCAACAAAGCGCCGTTGTTTGCCGAGCTCCTCTCCGTCGCGGATCGCCTCTCCAGTGCCTCCGTGGCGCAGCTTGTGTTGTTGGAGCGAAGGTTGCGGCCTGTGGTTCTTCCTCAGACCGCTTCCAGTGACAGTGGTGTCGCAAGCCCCTCGCTTGTCTCACAGCCCACGCGCAACGCTGCTTTGCAAAGCTCGCAGGCACCACAATCTGGCACCACCGTGTCTCACATCGCGTCCCTGGGCACCAAGGGCTCGGCCGGGACGAAGCTGCTGCGCTTGTTGCAGACGGTCAAGCGACTGGATCAGACGATTGACCACGCCCTGCACGACCGCTTTGACGACCTGTGGACGCAGTTGGAAGAGTGTGTGGAGCTGGTAGCGCGTCGTGAAGGGTTGAACGATGAAGAAGAGGATGACAAGGAACACAAGGACAGCACTAACGCCGCCTCGAGCGCGCGCGGAACCCGACCAGGCTCGCCGCTTGCCACCAGTCGCACGCCCGGTCCTCGTCCGGCACGCCGTCGCCACCTGCGCTCCCCAGTGCCGCGGTCCGCGCCCGCCGCAGCCGGTGCTGGCGCTGGTGCTGGTGCTGGTGCTGGTGCCTCTGCCGGAGCGTTGACGTCAACGCCGACGTCGACGCCCCGCCGCCGCGGTCCACGGCGGCGCTCTGGGTCCATCCATGGGGTGTTGGGTGCCGGCGACGACCCGGCCATCCCCATTTCGGCGTCTGGTTCTGCGCTGCTGCACCGTTTCATTCCGTTGGTGCAGGCGTTTTTCTTGGCCCACCATTTACCAATGGATGTGGAAATCGACCAGGAGGAACACAAGCGCCGTTTGAAGCCGGCGGCTGAAGTAGCGGCGGCGCTCGTCGCAGCGGAGAGCAAGACGGGTGCCCGGGACGCGGATGCCAGCTCAGAACAGGACGTGGACATGTCACCCCCCGCGACGGTACCTGCTGCTTCAGCGGCGAAAGAAGAAGAAGAAGAAGAAGAGGTTACAACGCCACCGGTTCGCCAGCACTCTGCAGCTCGCCACCGCCTGCTGCATTTTGTGGAGAAGCACTACATGGTGCTGAATGCCATTGTGCGGTCCTCTCCAAGTACGCACATGTGGTGCTGGTTGGTGTGCGCTGGGACGTTCTTGGTTTGTGTTCCTAACGATTGCTCTGTTGGCGTGGTTGGGCGAAACAGACTTGCTGCTTGCTGACCTCAGTGCCATGACCAAGGTGCCAGTGTGTCGCCAGTATCTTGCGTTTGACAACAAGCGATCTTGGTTCCGCTCACGTCTCCGTGCTTTGAAGCAAGAGGTGCGCCGCCGCTCCTCCCTTTTGTGCTGTCGCCCCGTGTTGTGTTGTGCCTGGTCTGACCTTTGGTTGCCAACTGATGGTGATCCACACTGCAGAGTGGAGCCATGCACAGCTGCCGCATCACCGTGCGCCGGGAGAACGTGCTGGAAGATTCCTTCCGCCAGATTCGCAGCCGAAGCGCGTTGGAGCTGCGCGGCAAGCTCGTGGTGAAGTTCCATGGCGAGGAAGGCGTCGACGCGGGTGGCCTAACCCGGGAGTGGTACACGTGCGTTGTGGTTGGCTTCTGGAGCCTAACCATGGCTGTGTTGGGGCTCGCGTCTCGCTCACACCCTGTCCTGTCTTGTGTGGTGTTTCCAGGATTCTGATGCGTGCGGTCCTGAACCAAAACAACGGGCTGTTCACTGGTTCCGAGGACTCTCCCACTGTGCAGCCTAACCCCATTTCTAGTGTCAACCCCGACCATCTGGAGTACTTCAAGTTTGTTGGTCGTGTCGTTGGCAAGGCTCTTGCTGATGGTCATTTGCTTGACGTGCACTTCACACGCTCGTTCTACAAGCATATGCTTGGAGTGCCCATTACTTATCACGTACGCCACAACCGTGTACCTGTCTCGATCGCCGCTTGGCAGTTGTTCACAAACAGCCGACATGGGCATGTTGTGGTGGCATGGGCACGTGTGTTGAGTTTGTGCAGGACATTGAAGCAATCGATCCGACGTACTACAGCTCTCTCAAGCAAATCCTTCAGCACCCTCTGGAGATGATGGGGTTGGAACTCAACTTCACCGCACAACACGACGAGTGGGGAAAAGTCAAGGAGGTGGAACTGGTTCCCGGGGGTGCTGAGATCGAGGTTACAGATGCCAACAAGCTGCAGTACGTGCAACTCCTGGCCGCTCACAAGATGACCTCGGCCATCAAAGAGCAGATCGATGCCTTCCTTGAGGGGTTCTACCAACAAGTACCCCGGGAGTTGATGGAGGTATTCAATGAGCACGAGTTGGAGCTCCTCATCAGCGGTCTTCCCACCATTGATGGTCCGTGCGCGCAATGGTGGCACCGTGGATGTTGGTTATTCTGTTGCTGTTGTCATGTGTGCGCACGCGAGGTGCTGCGCGCGAGGTGCCTGACACTGTTGTGCGTGGGTGGTGCAGTGGACGACCTTCGGCGCAACACAACGTACCATGGGTACAGGCCCACGGACGAGGTGATTCGCTGGTTCTGGCGTGTCTTGAAGTCGTTTTCTGAGGAAGAGCGTGCGCGTTTCATTCAGTTCGTCACAGGTCCGTACAAAACGTGGCTGCGATCCATCCTGCAGTTTTTGGTTCAGTTTCACCCTCTTGTGTTGTGCAGGCACGGCTAAGGTCCCCGTGGAAGGGTTCAGCGCGCTGCAGGGAATGCGTGGGCGCCAAAAGTTCAACATCCACAACAAATTTGGCAAGTCTCAGCTGCTTCCAACAGCACACACGTGCTTCAACCAGCTCGATTTGCCCAAGTACACGTCGGAGGACCAGCTGCGGGAGCGGCTCCTGACGGCAATTCGCGAGTGTGAAGGGTTTGGTTTTGCGTAGCCACGTAGGCAAATGACGCTAAGTCACGCCATCTTAGCACATTCATTAAATTTGGTGTGGTTCGGTTTCTGTTGCTGCTGTTTCTGTTGCGCTGACTTGTCAGCTGCCAATCAGCTAAGTCACGACGGCGCTCCCGGAGGCTGCGGCGGGGCCATAGTTCTACGTTGCGTAGTAGCACACATCAACGTGTCAAGGGTACTGGATGGCGGCCTCGTAGTGACGCCCTGCTGGTGCTGACGTGTGGCACGCGACTCACACGGGAGGGAGCACCGTCCGACCCTCGTGATGGCCTCCCCAATGGTCACCGCGACGTCGTTCCATCAGCAGCACAGCAACATGTCTGGCTCAGCAACGAGTAGGTTCATCACCACTGCCATTGCCACACAGTTTATTGGCAAGTCCACAGTGGTTCGGCACCGGCGTGGGCGGTTACCTCAAGCAGACGCCTCTTCGCGCTTTCGACACAACTACAACGTACAGCCCACAATCGCCACCCGCATCAATGACCTGCTTTGCCGCAACAGATACCGTGGTGAGACACGCAGGCAATGGTTCCATATGGTTCTTGAAGCCTCTCGGCTTGCCACATTCCTAGATGCTCTCCAGGTGGGTTGTGTGCATGCGTGTTGCTTGCGACCTGCAGCACTGCCTCACCGAAACGATGCTTGCTCGCGCAGATTGTGTTGAGTCTCCTGCTTGTCGCGTTTGCCATAAACCTTTCATGGCACGGACCAGATTTTGAGGACGAGCCCGACTGGATGCAGACGACAGAGCTTGTGTTCACGTCGTTCTTTACCCTCGATTATCTGGCTCATGTGTTTGCCGCTGAGGACCGCTATGCCTACATCACCAGCTTCTTCGCCATCATTGACTTCGTGACCATCGTCCCTGTATGCTGCACGCTGCATTGTGCTGGTGTGTGCTTGGTTGACAGGTGCTGGTTCTCACTGTGGGCCTTTTGCCCGGTGGGCAGGTGTTTGTCTCGCGGTATGTGGAGAGCTCAGCCAGTGCGGGTATTGGGCAAGTGGAGGCGCAATTTCTCCGGCCCATTCGTGTGCTCAGAGCGCTGCGCATTTTGCGAGCGTACCGCATCCTTTCATTCACAACGGACGCCGTGCAGCGGCAGGTGTTCATGGTGCTGCTCACGGTCGTGTCTGTCATCGTGTGCACGACGGGTGTCGTGCAAGCCTTGGAGTACAACGAGGACCCACGGGATCCACACGGACAAAACTTGCCGTTTCTGGATGCTATGTACTTCATCGTTGTGACAATTACCACAGGTATGCGGTGGCGGGGAGGAGGCGGGGGGGGG
>Ga0213833_1001046_pt1 | contig 21266 bp, 19 predicted proteins | sample SWATP21_FD_160575 | JGI IMG/M metagenome (GOLD analysis project Ga0213833, IMG submission 160575) | Coastal seawater microbial communities from Marineland, Florida, United States - SWA TP2 #1 | ecosystem: Environmental > Aquatic > Marine > Coastal | place: USA: Florida | collected 2016-08-14 | reverse complement strand
CTGCAGCGCTATCGCGGTCTTGCGGAGGCAGGACCTTGGCCGCAGGTCTCCGAGGGTGGCGTGCTGCGGCCGGGTGATCGCGGGCCGCGGATTGCCGAGGTGCGGGCGCGTCTGGAAGCCACGGGTGACGTCCTTCCGGTCGAGGAGGGCGGCGATCCGGAAGTCTATGACAACGCACTTCGCGCGGCCGTCGAAACCTTCCAGCGCCGGGCCAGCCTGGACCCGGACGGGGTGATCGGTCCGCGCACCCTGATCCAGCTCAATACTCGCGCCGCGGAGCGCGTGGCGCAGATCACGGCCAATCTGGAGCGCTGGCGCTGGCTGCCAGAGGATATGGGACGCCGGCATATCCGCGTGAACATCGCCGATTTCAGTCTTGAGGCGCGCCAGGATGGTGTTGTCGAGCGGCGCCACGACGTGATTGTGGGCCGTCTCTATCGGCGGACGCCCGTCTTCTCGGGCAATATGACCTATATGGTCCTCAATCCCTGGTGGGAGACGCCGCCCAGCCTGGCTGTGCGGGACAAGCTGCCGGCCTTCCGCTCGGATCCGGGCGCGGTCCAGCGGCTCGGCTTCCAGGTGATCGACCGCGACGGGACGCTGGTCGATCCGGAGACCATAGACTGGGCCAATGTGCCGGCGCGGAATTTCCCCTACCGGCTGCGCCAGGCGCCGGGTCCGCAGAACGCACTCGGCGAAGTGAAGTTCATGTTCCCCAATCCGCACAATGTCTATTTGCACGACACGCCGACCCGCGGTCTGTTTGCCCAGACCCGGCGCGATTTCTCGTCGGGCTGTGTGCGTGTGCGCGATCCGCTGGCGCTGGCCGAATGGGTGACGGCCGAAACGCCGGGATGGGAGGCTGCGCGCGTACAAGCTGTTGCTGCGGGCGACGCAGAGACCCGTGTCCAGCTCGCGCGCGGGGTGCCGGTTCATATTCTCTACTGGACCGTCATACCCGATGACACCACTGGCGTGCGGTTCGTGGACGATTTATATGATCGCGATCAGAATCTCATCGCGGCGCTGGGCCTGGCCCCGCCGCCACTGGAGTCGCGTGATTGAGCGCACTTGCCTGGGGTCCCGCACTGGCCGGGATCCTGTTGACGACCGACCCCCGCGCGGCGGTCGTCGCCCCCGTGGTGCCCGAGCGCCACGATGCGGGCCTGCTGCTTCCGGCTCCGGCTTTCGATCCGGGGCGTGTGCCCTTCTCCGTCAGTACGGCAGACGGGCTCGTCTTCGATTTTTCCGTTTTCGCCCTGTTTCTCGAACCCGGTGAGCGTCTCGGCCTGATCGCCGACACTGTCCTGGAATGGCGCGAGGATGCGGCCGCAGCGTTATCCGGTCTGGACTATCAGTGGACCGCTCCCTCTGCGCCCGGTGTCTATCCGCTCAGTCTTGTCGATGAGGCAGGCCATGAAATGACGGTCAACCGGGTCGTCATGCGGACCCGCGGGGTCGCGGAGGCCGACGGAATCAATGGCTTCATTCTCGGAGCGTATCCGTCAGAACCTTATCGCGGCGAGGCCAGCTATCGGGCGCCGCAGGCCTTCATCGAGATCTTGCCGGGGATGGAGGATATTGCCCTGTCGCCGCATTTCCGGCTTGGCCAGTTTCTGTGCAAGCAGGAAGGTGACGAGACGGCACCACGCTATCTCGTTCTGTCCGAGCGGCTGATCGTGAAGCTGGAGGTCATTCTCGAGGCCGCCAATGCACGCGGCTGGCGGACGGACGGTTTCACGGTGATGAGTGGCTATCGCACGCCGGCCTACAATGCGTCTCTGGGCAATGGCGAGAACTCCCGCCACATCTATGGTGGTGCGGCCGACATCTTCATCGACACAGATGGCGACGGCGTCATGGACGATCTCAACCGTGATGGCGTGCTCGACCGTCAGGATGCGGCATTGCTCTATGATCTGGTGGAGAGCCTGTCCGAGGAGGCTGGCGAAGCCTGGCTGGCCGGCGGCCTTGGCGAGTACGGACCGAATGCCTGGCACGGCGCCTTCGTTCATGTGGACGAGCGAGGCTGGCGGGCTCGTTGGGGGCGCTGAAAATGAACTCTAAAATATTGATTTATTTGATATGCGGAGTCCCATCTCCATCGTCGTGGATAGTGGTGCGACGCGGCGTGGCGGGGCGGGCATAGCAAGGTCTCCAATCGAATGGAGGCAAGCGTGATGAATTTCACCCGATGGGCCGGACCTGTGGCGGGTGCGGGTTTTGCGGGACTGACGGTCGTCCTCGGCCTGACCCTTCCCGGCTATGACGAAGCCAGCCAGTATCTGTCCGAACTGGGTGCGCGCGGCGCACCCCGGGCGGTCTGGATGAATTATGCCGGGATTGTGCCATTCGGCCTGCTCATGGCGCTGCATGCCGCGGGCTGGCTGGGCCGGGCCCACCGTTGGACCGGGATTGCCGGAGCTGTGATGCTGCTCCTTGCCGGCGCCGGTTTTGCGCTCGCCGGTGTTCAGCCATGCGATGCCGGGTGCAGTTTCCGCGACATGTCCCGCTCCGCCGTTATTCACAACCTGGCGGCCTTCGGTGCCTTTGTCACCGCCCAGCTCGCCGTGACCGCCAGCCTGGCAGATACGCTGCGCCGACGCGGCCGGCTGCGGCTGTTGCTGGACGCTTCTTGTGCGGTCGTCATGGCGGCCGGATTTGGCGCTATGTTGCTGGCCGGACCGGAGGCAGAGATGGTCGGTGCGCTGCAACGCGTCTTCGTCTATGGATTGTGCGCTTGGCTGGTCGTTTCCGGAATGGACAGGGCAGCTTGGGCAGAGCCGGACGGAGAGAGTGGTGTCATTCGTTCTGGGGGCTGATTTCGCGGTCGCTGTGCTCCTCTTCCTGCTGATCCTGCAGCGAAAAGAGGGGCCAGCGGCCGACCGCTGGCTGCTGGTGGTTCTGGGTTGCTTGGCGTTTATCGCACTGGTCCAAGGCCTCTGCCTGGCCGGTGTCGTGCCGGGATGGGCCGTACCGCTGGCGCTGTTTGCCGGGGGATCGGGGTTTCTCATTCCGCCAGCGGCACTTTATCTCTATGTCCGCGAGGTCGCCGGCACCTACCGCCAAACCGACCTGTTCTGTTTCCTGCCAGCGCTCATTCACCTTGCCTGGCTCCAGTTCGAAACCCTGGCCGGAAGAGGAGTGTATTTCGTTTCCGGTTTCGTAGGCGTCGATGCCTCCGCATATGGGGCAGCCTGGTGGCTCGCCGCGGCGAGCATTCTGATCACCCTGATTTTCCCTGTTTTGGGATTGCGCGAGATTGCACGCCTGCGGACGCGTTTGCGGCAAGGCCTGGCCCGCCTCGAAGGACGCGAGCTTCGCTGGGCGCAATACGTGTTGTGGAGCTTCATCGGCGGCGGGGCAGGAGGTGCCCTTCTGGTGAGCCTGGCGCTGGGCCTGACCGGACTGGACACGCATGCCGCCTTTGCAGGTGTCATGGTGCTGGCGGGCCTTGTTGCCGCGACAATCGGGATTTGCGGTCTTCGCCAGGCCCCCGTTCCAGTCGCCGACTGGCCCGTGGACGCGCCAGGTGAGACTGTGACGGGCAGCGAGGCTGACATGGCCGTGCTGCACACGGTCATGCGCTCGGAATGCCTGCACCTGAACGATGACTTGAGGGTGGGCGATCTTGCGGCGTCCGTCGGCTGGCCGGTCGCCCGGGTGAGCCGTGTCCTGCGTGATGGAGGGACGCATTTTTTCGATTTCGTGAACGCCTACCGGGTCGAGGAGGCGCGGCGCCTGTTGTCGGATCCGTTGCTCTATAGGGTGTCGATTCTTGCGATTGCTCACGATGCCGGTTTCGGATCCAAGACCAGTTTCAACCGGATTTTCAAAACGATGACGGGCGATACTCCGACGGCCTACCGGCGTCGTCATCGACAGGAACCCGGCTGAAGGCGCGAGGTCTGCAGCCTAGCCCGCCGCCGCCTCAAGCGGGGCCAGCAAGTCGACGAGATCGCTTGCATCGCCGGAGAAGACACGCACATCCGCGCGCGGCGCAAAGCGCTGGATGGTCCGTGCAACCTCGCGGGCCGGGACGGGTTCAGCGTTGAAATCATTGACGATCACGGTGCAGCGGGCGTCCAGGACGCGCAGGGCTGTCAGCGTGTGCGAGATCGCGCCGAGATAGGCGCCTGCCACAAGGATCGGGCGGGCATCGAGGTCGCGGATCAGGTCGAGATTGAGCCCGTCTGCCGTGAGCGGAGACATCACGCCGCCGGCGCCTTCCACGACCGTCGGCATGCCGGGATCGATCTGGTCGAGGCACCAGTGCAGCACCGCGTCGATCGCGAGTTCGCGATTTTCCTGCCGGGCAGCCATGTCGGGCGAGAGCGGGGCCTTGAAGCGCCAGGGTGATACGGACTGCACCCCTTCGCCCGTCAATTCGGCCCCATTGGCGCGCATCAGGCGTATCGTATCTGTGGCATTGAGTTGCGCCGGATCGAAGCCGGAGATCACCGGTTTGAGCACGCGCGCCTTTCCGCCGGCCCGGCGATGGGCCTCCAGCATGGCGCAGAGGATGTGGGTCTTGCCGACGTCGGTGCCGGTCCCCGTCACGAAAATGGGGCGCATTACTCGGCGGCCTCCGTCTGTTGCAGGATGGATTTCAGCGCGGCGGCGAGCCGGTCGATATCGGCGGTCTCGTGTGCGGCGGAGAAGGTGAAGCGCAGGCGCGCCGTTCCAGGCGGCACGGTTGGCGGACGGATCGCGGTCACCAGAAAGCCTTCAGCCTCCAGGGCGGCCGAGGCGGCGAGGGCGGCGGTCTCGCTGCCCAGGATGACCGGCACGACCGGCGAGACGGGTCTGGAAAGGCCCAGCTTGCCGGCAAAGCGCTGTGCCAGTTCGAGCGGGCGTTCGCATAGCGCGGGATCGGCGGCGATGAGATCGAGCGCGGCAAGCGCGGCCGCGGCGCTGGCCGGGGGCAGGGCGGTGGTGAAGATCAGTGGCCGGGCGCGCGAGCGCAGGAGTTCGCACACACGTTCCGACGCACACAGATAGCCGCCATAGCTTCCCAGCGCCTTGGACAGCGTGCCCATCTGCAGCGGTGCGGCGGCGGGCGGCGCGAAGGCATGGGCCGAACCGCGTCCGCCGCCGACCACGCCGATCCCGTGCGCATCGTCGACCAGCGTCCAGGCGTCGAATTCCTCACCCAGGGCCAGAATCTCCGGCAGGGGGGCGAAATCGCCATCCATGGAGAACACGCCGTCGGTGAGGATCATGGCGTGGCGGGCCTCGCCGCGATGTTCGGCCAGCAGGCTGCGCAGCTGGTCCATGTCATTATGACGGAAGACTTCGACACGGGCCCGTGACAGGCGCGCACCGGCGTGCAGGCAGGCATGGGCGAGACTGTCGATCACGACGAGGTCGTCCGGTCCGGCCAGCGCCGGGGTGATGGCCAGATTGGCCAGATAGCCCGAACCGAAGACGATGCAGTCCTCGGTGCCCTTGAAGGCTGCCAGGCGCCGTTCCAGCTGGAAGAGGAGCGGGTGGCCGCCCGTCACCAGGCGTGAGGCCCCGGACCCGGCGCCCCATTCGGCCGTCGCCGCGCGGGCGGCCTCGATCACCTTGGGGTGATGCGCCAGGCCCAGATAGTCGTTCGAGCAGATATTGATCAGCGACCGTCCGTCGCGCTCGACATGGACCGCGTCGCGATGGCGCGTTTCCACCGTCCGCCGGCGGAGGGATTTGCGGTCCAGCGCGGAGAGCTTGTCGGCGGCAAAGCGCTCGAGTGAGGCGGCTGCGGAAGTCATATCAAGCCTGTCGTTCGGGTGAGAGGCCTGCTAAAGCCCGCCCGTCATGTCCAACACATTGAAAACTGCGTTGCCCGGCGGGTTCAAGCCCGAAGGGCGACATCTCTGGCGGCCCTATACCCAGATGAAGACCGCACAGCCGGCTCTGCCGGTCGTGTCGGCCGAGGGCGTGCGGCTGAAACTCGCCGATGGCCGCAGCCTGATCGACGGTGTCTCCTCCTGGTGGACCACCGTTCACGGCTACAGCCACCCGCATATTGTCGGCGCGATTTGCGATCAGGTCGAGCGCCTGTCCCATGTCATGCTGGGCGGGCTGATGCATGCGCCCGCCGAGCGGCTGGCGGCGCGCCTCGCGGCGCTGGCGCCGGGCGATCTCGACCACGTCTTCTTCTGTGAGTCGGGTTCGGTCTCGGTCGAGATCGCGATGAAGATGGCGGTGCAGTCCTGGATCAATCGCGGCATTCACGGCCGCACACGCTTCGTGTGCTTCCGCGGCGGCTATCATGGCGACACCATCGCCACCATGTCGGTGTGCGATCCGGAGGAGGGGATGCACAGCCTGTTTGCGGGCTCCCTGCCGCAGCAGATTGTCGCCGACCTGCCGCAGGCCCCTGAAAGCACGGCGCGATTCGAGGCGCTGCTCGACGCGCATGCGCACGAGATCGCCGGCGTGGTGACCGAGCCGCTGGTACAGGGTGCGGGCGGAATGCGATTCTTTTCGCCGGAAACCCTGCGCACGATCCGCACGGCCTGCGATGCGCGCGGCCTGCCGCTGATCGTCGACGAGATCATGACCGGCTTTGGCCGGCTGGGCACGATGTTCGCCTGCGAGAAGGCAGGGATCGTTCCGGATGTGATGACGGTGTCCAAGGCGCTCACGGGCGGCACACTGCCCCTGGCGGCGGCAATCGCCTCGCGCGGCATGTTCGAACATTTCTGGCGCGACGAAGCGTCTGCCGCGCTGATGCACGGGCCGACCTATATGGGCAATCCGGCGGCCTGTGCGGCAGCGAATGCCTCGCTCGACCTGTTCGAGCGCGAGCCGCGGCTGGAACAGGTGGCTGCGATCGAAGCGGCCTATGCGGCGCTCCTGCCGCAGGCGCGCGAAATTCCCGGTGTCGTGGATGTGCGCTGGCAGGGCGCGATCGGCGTCATAGAAATGCCCGGACTGCCGGAGCTCGACGCGCTGAAATCGGCCTTTGTCGAGGCGGGTGTCTGGGTGCGGCCGTTTGGAAATATCGTCTATCTCATGCCGCCTTACGTGATTTCTCAGGAAGATCTGGAGGATCTGATCCGCACGACTGTCGCGGTGACACGCACCTGGGCGGACGGTCATTTTGCGGCCAGCTGAACAAGGTGCTGCATTATGTGCAGATCGCTTGCATTGGCCGCTTGACCGGACCGCGGTCTGCTCATAAACAACGCACCTCGCTTCGGCGAGCCGCTCAAGCGGGTGTAGCTCAGTTGGTTAGAGCGCCGGCCTGTCACGCCGGAGGTCGCGGGTTCGAGTCCCGTCACTCGCGCCATTTCCCTCATCCCGGAGGGTGTGGTGCACGGATCGAAAAACGGCCGCTCCTGCCCGGAGCGGCCGTTTTCGTTTGCCAAACAGCCCGAAGCATGAAAGAGAGCCCCCACGTTCTGCGGTGAGTAGTCGGTCCCTTGAGGCTGCATTGCAGACGTTGGCGAGACTTTCCGCCCTCGAAAGGCCCGGTTCCGGGCCGGGCGCGTATTGATCATTGCCACCCTGGCGCCAGGCCGGCGCCGACAAGACGGCGGCTGATCTACGCAGGCTTCCACACTGAAAACCCGTTCGTTCGTGCGCGCGGCCCCTGGCGGCGCTCCGGACCCATGAAAGATATATTTTTGACCCAGTTCAATGAACTCGGCCTGGCCGAGCCCATTCTCCGCGCGCTTGAAGATGCCGGCTATAACGAGCCGACCCCGATCCAGCGCGAAGCGATTCCCGCCCTTATCGAAGGGCGCGACGTGCTCGGTATTGCCCAGACGGGCACCGGCAAGACGGCGGCCTTCGTGCTGCCCATCCTCCATTCCATCAGTGCCAACAACAAGCGTCCGGCCCCCAAGACCTGCCGGGCGCTGATCCTGTCGCCGACGCGCGAACTCTCGGCACAGATTCTCGAAAACCTGCGGGGCTATGCCCAGCACATGCGTATCTCCTCGGCGCTGGTCGTCGGCGGGCTGAAAATCGGCCCGCAGGTGAAGATGCTGGCGCGCGGCGTCGACGTGGTCGTGGCCACGCCGGGCCGTCTGCTCGACCTCGTGCGTTCCGGCGCGGTGAGCCTGTCGCAGGTGCGCACCCTGGTGCTGGACGAGGCCGACCAGATGCTGGATCTCGGCTTCATCCCGGCGATCCGCGATATCGTGTCCCGCCTGCCTGAAGACCGCCAGACGGCGCTGCTCTCGGCCACGATGCCCAAGCCGATCAAGGCGCTGGCGCACGATCTCCTGACGGATCCCAAGCAGATCTCGGTCGCTCCGGCCTCGCGCCCGATCGAGCGGATCGAGCAGTCGGTGGTGCTGACGCCGCGCGATTCCAAGCGCGACCTGCTGCTGGAATTGCTGTCGGACCGGTCCGTCGAGCGCTCGATCGTCTTCACCCGCACCAAGCGCGGTGCCGACCGGGTCAACAAGAGCCTCGTCCAGTACGGTCTCAAATCGGCTGCCATCCACGGCGACAAGACCCAGGGCCAGCGCGTGAAGGCGCTGGACGGCTTCAAGTCCGGCCATGTGAAGATCCTCGTCGCCACCGACATTGCCGCGCGCGGTATCGATGTCGACGATGTCTCCCACGTCGTGAACTACGAGCTGCCGAATATTCCGGAAAGCTATGTTCACCGGATCGGCCGTACGGCCCGTGCCGGCAAGACCGGTATCGCCGTCTCGCTGTGCGATCCGTCCGAGTATGAATATCTGTGCGATATCGAAAAGCTCACCGGCGTCGAGATCGAGCGGGCGATTGTCGGCGAGGAAGCCGATTTCTTCGCTGAAGCCCGCAACACCAAGCCGGTGAAGAAGAAGCGCTCGCGCAGCCGCAATAATCAGGGCCAGGGTCAGGGCCAGCGGGCCCAGGGCCAGAATGCCCAGGATCACAAGCCCCGCGGTCAGAAGCCGCGCGGTCCCAAATCGCAGGGTCCCAAGTCCCAGGGGCAACGGGGCGAGGGTCAACGCGGCGAGCGCCATCAGGCCGACGGCCAGAAGGCAGAGGGCAAGCCGTTCCGTGGCGATCGTGCGCCGCGCGGCGAGCGTCCCGACCAGGCCTCGCGCGGTGAGCGCAAGCCGGGCCGGCCGCAGGAGCGTTCCGGTGAGCGTCAGCAGGCGCGGGGCGAGGCCGGCGGCAAGCCGCGGCGTCCGCGCAAGCGCCGCACCGGCAATGCGCCGCAAGGATCGGGTGGAGCCCACGTCCCGGCGTGATCAGGGTGCGCCTCGTTTCCAACTGACGAGGACGCATCATGTCACTTCTGACGAACAAGACTGCCATCATCACAGGTGCCAGCGCAGGGATCGGCCGGTCGGCCGCCCTGCGCTTTGCCCGTGAGGGCGCCCGCCTGGTGATCAATGCCCGCGGGCCGGAGGCGCTGGAGCGCGTCGCTGGTGAGATCCGCGAAGCCGGTGGCGAGGCGGTTGCCCTTGCCGGCGATGCCGCTGATCCGGCGATTGCCGAACGCCTGGTCGAGACGGCCACGCAGCATTTCGGTGGGCTGGATATCGCTTTCAACAATGCCGGCGGGCTGGGGGACCTCGCACCGATCGAACAGCAGTCCGCGCAGAACTGGCACGCGACACTCGACGCCAATCTGACCAGCGCCTTCCATGCGGCGCGTTTCCAGCTGCCGGCGCTCTATGCCCGCGGTGGCGGTTCGCTGATCTTCACCGGCTCCTTTGTCGGCCATACGGCCGGAATGCCGGGCATGAGCGTCTATTCTGCCGGCAAGGCCGGTCTGATCGGACTGGTACAGGCGCTGGCCGCCGAGGCCGGCCCGCGCGGCGTGCGCGTCAATGCATTGCTGCCGGGCGGCACCGATACCGCGATGGCGGCCCAGTTCGCCACGACCGATGAAATCCGGACCTATGTCGAGGGTATCCACGCGCTCGGACGGATCGCCGATCCCGACGAGATCGCTGGCGCGGCGCTATACCTGGCCAGCGATCTGTCGAGCTTTGTGACCGGCACCGCCCATCTCGCCGATGGCGGCGTTTCGATCACGAAATGACCGGCTATTGACTGGTCGCGGAGGCTCCGGCGGGGAGTTCGTAGAAGAACTCTGCTCCGCCGGGACCCAGCGGCAGACCCAGCATGAACCAGACCGCCATCATCAGGATCGACGTCACCAGAATGGCGATCGAGTAGGGCAGCATGGTTGCAATCAGGCTGCCCAGGCCGAATTCCGGCACGTAGCGCTGGGCGAACACCAGGACGAGCGGCAGGTAGGGCATCAGCGGTGTGATGATGTTGGTGGCCTGGTCGCCCATCCGGTAGGCCAGGGTTGCCGCTTCCGGCGAAATCCCCTGCAGCATCAGCATTGGCACGAGGACGGGGCCGATCAGCGCCCACTTCGCCGAAGCCGAGCCGATGAAGAGGTTCAGCACCGCGACAAGCAGAACCATGGCCAGCAGGAGGAGCGGCGCAGGCAGGTCGAGCCGGCCGAGCAGGTCGCCGCCGCCGATGGCGGTCAGAATGCCCAGATTTGACCAGTTGAACAGCGCGATGAAGTGAGCCATGGCAAAGGCCAGGATGATATAGAGGCCCATATCGCCCATGGATTTTGCTGCCAGGCCGACCGCATCGCGGTCCGATTTGATCGTGCCGGCCCGGGCGCCATAAGCCAAGCCCATGGCCAGGAAGGCGACAAAGGTCAGGGCGACGATCGAGTTGAAGAAGGGCGTGTAGACATTCAGCTCGTTGGTCGGATCCTGCAAGGTCTGGCCCGGACCGAAGATCAGGAACAGCGCGAGACCGACTACGACCAGAAGCGCGATACCGGCGGCGCCCAGCCCCTTGCGTTCTTCCGGCGACAGGCCGGTTTCCTGGTCGGGCTGTTTGAAGTCGGCCGGCGGCACCCATTCGCCCAGTCGGGGTTCGACAATCAGGTCGTTGATCAGGGTCACGACGATCACCAGGACCGGGGTCAGGGCGAGGGTGAAATACCAGTTGCCCAGAAGGTTGAGCTGCCAGTCGGGCACGAGGAATTGCGCCGAGCTCTGGGTGATGCCGAACAGAAGGGCTTCCAGGGCGCCAACGACGAGGTTGGCCGAAAAGCCGGCGGAAACACCGGCGAAGGTGGCGGTCATCCCGGCGACGGGATTGCGGCCGGCAGCCGCAAAGACGATGCCGCCCAGGGGAATCAGCACGACATAGCCCGCGTCCACGGCGAGATTGCTCATAATGCCGGCGAAGACCAGTGTCGGCGTGAGCAGGAAGTCGGGAATGCCCTTGACCAGGCTGCGAAGTCCGGCGCCGAACAGGCCGGCACGCTCGGCGACGCCGGCGCCGATCATGACGACCAGCACCATGCCCAGCGGGTGGAAGCTGGTGAGCGTGGCCGGCATCTCGACCAGCAGGCGGCGGATATAATCCGGGGAGAGCAGGTTCTGCGCAGTCACCGTTTCCCCGGTGAGCGGATGTTCCGCCGACAGCCCTGTCAGGGCTGCAATCACCGAAGCGCCCATCACCACGCCGATCAGGATGAAGAAGATCGTTACCGGATCGGGCAGGCGGTTGCCGGCACGCTCGACGGCGTTGAGTATCGAATTCCCCAGGCTCATGTCATCTCCCCAGACTTGTTGTCGGGGCAAAATGGACGCGTTCGGGAACAAAGTGCAATGTTTTCCGGGCTCGCCGGAACAGTCCTGGAGCGAACTAGCCTTGGGCGGGCGTGTCGCCGGCCTTCAGCGCGGCGAGGGCGGGGCTGGCGAACTGCCGGTAGACCAGGATCGCCGCGACAGCCAGTGTCACCAGGATCTGTGCGGCCGGGCCGCCGATCCAGGCCAGATAGCCGATCGACATGAAAAGTGCGCGCAGGCCGCGATTGAACTGGCGTCCGGCGACGACATTCATCGCGCCGGCCCGGCGGGCGGCGGCCAGGACTTCTTCCGACGCGGCCTCGTCGCGGCCGGTGTCCGGCGTGGCGCCCAGCAGCATGGCGGAATAGTTCACCAGCCGGTAGGCCCAGCCGAACTTGAAGAAGGCATAGGCGTAGATCACCAGCAGGCCCAGCGACATCACCTCCCATTGCAGGCGCGAGGAGGCGTCGAGAAAGGGCACGTCCTGGACGGCACTCATCACCGGATCGAGCGCGGTGATGAGTGTGAAGGCGGCGCCGATGCCCAGAAGGGCCGTCGAGGCGAAGAAGGCGATGCCGTTCTGCAGCCCGGCGATGATCTGGCTGTCCATGATCCGCACCTGGCGGTTGGCCATGCCATCCATCCAGCGGCGCCGGTGCACGTCCATCGCGCGCGACAGCGTGTGTTTCGAGAACGGGCTGTGATCGACCAGCCAGGAAAACCCGCCCGCAATCAGCAGGAAGCCGATAACCCCGTAATAGTCCGACATGGTCTGCCCGTTCGTCCGCCGCGAACGATCACTCTAGGCATATTCGCGCCGCGGGAAAGCCGCAGCGGCCGATGGTGCAGGGGCCGTCGATGGGGTGCCGCCCGTCAGGCGTTCGCAACCAGGAAAAGCAGGAGCGCAATCGCGGCTGCGGCGGTGGAGATCGCTAGGACCCAACGCACGCCATGTCCCTTTTCACCCTGGCGAGCCTCTTGGGAGTTCAGAACAGACATTCCGTACCTCTTTCGTGGCTATCGACCCTTGATATAGGGCGCGTGGATGGTTTTTCAGCCCCCGGCCCGATTCACCAGGGGGGGACAGGCGGGCGGGTGATCCCGCTGGCAGGTTGCTGCCGGACAGGCAGATTGCGTCAAATGAACGCACGATCCGTCCGAACCCTCCCGATTCTCCGCCTGATCGATCCGGTCTGGCCGCCACTGCTGCTGGCGGCGTTCTGCCTCGTGCTCGCCTTCGCGGTTTCGCCCTTCTGGTGGCTCGACGGGCTGGCGATACTGGGATGCGGTGTGCTGGTGCTGGATACGGCGGCGCGCTACCGCCAATACCGTGTGCTGCGCATGGCGCTGCGCAAAGCCAATGGTGTCACCGGCCCGGCCCGGCGGCTCTTCCGGCGCGCCCGCGGCACCTGGTGTACCCGCCGGGCGGCCTTGGCGGCTGCGCATGCCGAAGGGTTCGGCCGTGAGGCCCGGGCGCTCGTCTGCCGGTGGGGCTACCGCCCCTGGCATATTTTTCCGGACGGGACCTTTACCCGCCGCTCGCCCTTCCTCCGGTTCGCCTTCTGGCGCTCGGTTGTCGGGCTGGAGCGGCGTGGGCAGGGCCATCCCGGCTGATTTCGATATTGCAAATCATTTGCATTTATTGTTCGCTCTGTATCGCGATATTCGCCAGAACTGACAGAGGGCGGCCTTTAGGCCTTGCCCGCAGCGCCGCTGCGCTCTAGCTTCCGCGCCAAATCGGGCAGGGGGTCCCGTTGCCGGTGATTGATTCGTCCCGAGGCGGATCACACCTTGAAAACAACGGCCTCCCGCACCGCAAAACCGACGCTAGAAGGCGAGGCTTGGCGATGGACGCGCTGCTTCTCGATTACCTGCCCATCCTGATCTTTTTCGGACTGGCCACTGCGATTGGTCTCGGCTTCATGCTGGCCGCTTTCGTGATCGCCCCGTCGAAGCCGGATCCGGAAAAAGTCTCGACCTATGAATGCGGCTTCAACGCCTTCGACGACGCCCGCATGAAATTCGACGTGCGATTCTACCTCGTCGCCATCCTGTTCATCATCTTCGACCTGGAAGTCGCCTTCCTGTTCCCCTGGGCGGTAACGCTCCGGGATCATCTGGGCCCGTTCGAGTTCTGGTCGATGATGGTGTTCCTGGGAGTTCTCACCATCGGCTTCATTTACGAGCTGAAAAAAGGCGCGCTGGATTGGGAGTAGTCCACCATGGCATCTGATCTGACCCCTCATGCCGGCATGGCCGGACGCGCGACCGTTCCCGGCTATGACCCGAAGAAACACGACCCGTTCTTTGACGGTGTCAGCGATGCGCTGGCCGACAAGGGATTCGTGGTCGCCGCTGCCGACGATCTTGTCACCTGGGCCCGTACCGGCTCGTTGATGTGGATGACGTTCGGTCTGGCCTGCTGCGCCGTGGAAATGATGCAGGCCTCGATGCCGCGTTACGACGTCGAGCGCTTCGGCTTTGCGCCGCGGGCCTCCCCGCGCCAGTCGGACGTGATGATCGTCGCCGGCACGCTCACCAACAAGATGGCGCCGGCCCTGCGCAAGGTCTACGACCAGATGCCCGAGCCGCGCTACGTGATCTCGATGGGTTCGTGCGCCAATGGCGGCGGCTATTACCACTATTCCTATTCGGTCGTGCGCGGGTGTGACCGCATCGTACCGGTCGACGTCTATGTGCCGGGCTGCCCGCCCACCGCAGAGGCGCTGGTCTACGGCATTCTTCAACTGCAGAAGAAGATCCGCCGTGAAGGCTCGATCGAACGGTGATGGCAGGCGCGAGGAGTGACAAGGCGATGAGCGAAGCTCTCAAGGTTCTCGGCGAGCACATCCAGGCGGGTCAGCCCACGGCTGTTACCGGCTGGACTGTGACCCAGGGCGAGCTGACCGTGACGATCCATCGCGACCAGGTCGAGGATGTGATCACCTGGCTGCGCGACGAGCCGGCCTGCAAGTTCACGACGCTGGTGGATATCTGCGGTGTCGACTATCCGCAGCGCGCCGAGCGGTTCGAAGTGGTCTACCACCTGCTCTCCATGCACCAGAATCACCGGGTGCGCGTGAAGCTGTCGACCGATGAGGAGAACCCGGTTCCCTCGATCCATCATGTCTACCCCGTTGCCGACTGGTTCGAGCGCGAGGCGTTCGACATGTACGGCATCGTCTTCTCCGGCCATCCGGATCTGCGCCGCCTGCTGACCGATTACGGTTTCGAGGGCTATCCGCTGCGCAAGGACTTCCCGCTCACCGGCTATGTCGAAGTGCGCTGGGACGAGGAGCAGAAACGCGTGGTCTACGAACCGGTCGAACTGGTCCAGGAATACCGCGACTTCGATTTCATGAGCCCGTGGGAAGGCGCCAAATACGTCATCCCGGGCGACGAGAAGGCGGAGGGCTAGAGCCATGGCTGCTGACGACATGACGCAATCCGGCGAACGCAAGTTCACCCTCAATTTCGGTCCCCAGCACCCGGCCGCCCACGGCGTGCTGCGTCTCGTGCTGGAACTGGACGGCGAGGTGGTCGAACGCGTCGATCCGCATATCGGCCTTCTGCACCGCGGCACCGAGAAGCTGCTGGAGCACAAGACTTATCTCCAGGGCATCGGCTATTTCGACCGTCTCGACTATGTCGCGCCGATGAACCAGGAGCACGCCTTCTGCATGGCGGCCGAGCGCCTGGCCGGTATCACCGTGCCCAAGCGTGGCCAGTATGTGCGCGTGCTCTATTGCGAGATCGGCCGCATCCTGAACCATCTGCTCAACGTGACGACCCAGGCCATGGACGTCGGCGCCCTGACGCCGCCGCTCTGGGGCTTTGAGGAGCGCGAAAAGCTGATGGTGTTCTATGAGCGCGCTTCGGGCAGCCGGATGCACGCTCACTATTTCCGTCCCGGCGGTGTCCACCAGGACCTGCCACCGAAACTGATCGAGGACATCCGCGCCTGGTGCGACCAGTTCCCGGAAAAGCTGGACGATATCGACAGCCTCCTGACCGAGAACCGCATCTTCAAGCAGCGCAATGTCGATATCGGCGTGGTGACGAAGGAAGACGTGCTCGCCTGGGGCTTCTCCGGCGTGATGGTGCGCGGTTCGGGCCTCGCCTGGGATCTGCGTCGCGCGCAGCCCTACGAAGTCTATGACGAGCTGGAATTCAACATTCCGGTCGGCAAGCATGGCGATTGCTATGATCGCTATCTGTGCCGCATGGAAGAGATGCGCGAGAGCGTGAAGATCATGATCCAGTGCTGCGACTGGCTCATGAAGGAAGAGAATGCGGGGGAGGTGCTGGCCACCGACTCGAAATTCTCGCCGCCGCGCCGTGCCGAGATGAAGCGCTCGATGGAAGCGCTCATCCAGCACTTCAAGCTCTATACCGAAGGCGTCCATGTCGAGGCCGGCGAGGTCTATGCCGCCGTCGAGGCCCCGAAGGGCGAGTTCGGCGTCTATCTGGTCTCCGACGGCTCGAACAAGCCGTACCGCGTGAAGATCCGGGCGCCCGGCTTCCCGCACCTGGCAGCCATGGATTTCATGAATCGCGGCCACATGCTGGCGGACGTCTCCGCCATCCTGGGCTCGCTGGACATCGTGTTCGGGGAGATCGACCGATGAGCGTTCGTCGTCTCGCGAAAGACCAGCCTGAAAGCTTCGCCTTCAACAAGAAGAGCGAGGACGAGATCAAGTTCTGGCTGGCGAAATATCCCGAGGAGAAAAAAGCCTCGGCCGTCATCCCCATGCTGTGGATCGCGCAGAAGCAGGAAGGCTGGGTCTGCGAGCCCGCCATCCGCGAGATCGCCGACCGGCTGGGCATGCCCTATATCCGCGTCTACGAGGTCGCGACTTTCTACACCATGTTCAACCTGGCCCCGGTCGGTGAACACCTGATCCAGGTCTGCGGCACCACGCCATGCATGCTGCGCGGGTCGGACGAGCTGATCTCTGTGTGCAAGAAGCGCATCGGCAAGCAGCACGAGATCTCCGGGGACGGCAAGTTCACCTGGGTCGAGGTGGAGTGCATGGGCGCCTGCGCCAATGCCCCGATGATCCAGCTCGCGAACAAGGATGGCGACCACTACATCGAGGATCTCGACGCGGAGAGCTTCGAGAAGCTGCTCGACGATCTGGCCGCCGGCAAGAAGGTCAAGTACGGCCCGCAATCCGAGCGGAATGCGTCCGAGCCGCACGGCACCAAGGTGCTGACCGATGAGAGCCTCTATGACGGCTCGCGCGCCAAGCCGGTCACGCTTCCCAATACCGGCAAGTCCGAAAAGGCGGAGGGCTAAGTCATGACCCAGCTTCTCCAGGACAAGGACCGTATCTTCACCAACCTGTTTGGCCACCATGACCCCGGTCTGGAGGGCGCCAAGCAGCGGGGCGCATGGAACGGGACCAAGGAAATCCTCGAACAGGGCCGCGACTGGATCATCGACCAGATGAAGGCGTCGGGCCTGCGCGGCCGCGGCGGGGCCGGTTTCCCGACCGGTCTGAAATGGTCCTTCATGCCCAAGGAAGTGGGCGCACGTCCGCATTATCTCGTCGTCAATGCCGACGAATCCGAGCCGGGCACGTGCAAGGACCGCGAGATCATGCGGCACGATCCGCACCTTCTCATCGAAGGCTGCCTGATCGCCTCCTTCTCGATGCAGGCGCACGCCTGCTACATCTATCTGCGCGGTGAGTACGTCACCGAGCGCCTGGCGATGGAAAAAGCCGTCAAGGAGGCCTATGAGGCCAAGCTGATCGGCGAGAAGAACGTCCATGGCTGGCCGTTCCACGTCTATATCCATCACGGCGCCGGCGCCTATATCTGCGGCGAGGAAACGGCCCTGCTGGAAAGCCTGGAAGGCAAGAAGGGCCAGCCGCGCCTGAAGCCGCCTTTCCCGGCCAATGCCGGCCTCTACGGCTGCCCGACCACGGTGAACAATGTCGAGTCCATCGCGGTTGCGGGCACGATCCTGCGCCGCGGGGCGCAATGGTTCGCCTCTTTCGGCCGCGAGCGGAATGTGGGCACGAAGATCTTCTCGATCTCCGGCCATGTGAACAATCCGTGCAATGTCGAAGAAGCCATGTCGATCCCGATGAAGACGCTCATCGAGACGCATGCCGGCGGCGTGCGCGGCGGCTGGGACAATCTGAAGGCCGTCATTCCGGGCGGGTCCTCGGTGTCGCTGCTGCCCAAGGATATCTGCGACGATGTGCTGATGGATTTCGATGCGCTTGCTGCGCACAAGTCCGGTCTGGGCACCGCCGCCGTCGTCGTCATGGACAAGTCCACCGACGTGGTGAAGGCGATCGCGCGTATTTCCTACTTCTACCGCCACGAAAGCTGCGGCCAGTGCACGCCCTGCCGCGAAGGCACGGGCTGGATGTGGCGCGTGCTGGAGCGCATGGCGCGCGGCGAGAGCTCGATCGAGGAGATCGACATGCTGCTCGACGTCGCCGGTCAGGTGGAAGGCCACACGATCTGCGCGCTCGGTGACGCGGCCGCCTGGCCCGTCCAGGGCCTGATCCGCCACTTCCGGGGCGAGATCGAGGAACGCATCAACAATTATCGCGCCGGCAAACCCGTATTTGTCAGCCAGGCCGTTGCGGCAGAGTAGGGACTTCATCCAATGAGCGAAGATCTCCGCAAAATCGTTATCGACGGCGAGGAAGTCGAAGTACCGAATTCCTTCACGCTGTTGCAGGCTGCCGAGGCTGCCGGCCGGGAAATCCCGCGCTTTTGCTATCACGAGCGCCTGTCGGTCGCCGGCAATTGCCGGATGTGCCTGGTGGAACTCGTCGGTGCGCCGAAACCGGCCGCGTCCTGCGCCATGCAGGTGCGCGACATGCGCGGCGGGCCGAATGGCGAACCGCCGGCCATGAACACGCTGTCGCCGATGGTGAAGAAGGCGCGCGAAGGGGTGATGGAGTTCCTGCTCATCAACCACCCGCTGGACTGCCCGATCTGCGACCAGGGCGGCGAGTGCGACCTGCAGGACCAGTCGCTGGTCTATGGCCGTACCGGCTCGCGCTTCCCGGAAAACAAGCGCGCCGTCGAAGACAAGGAAATGGGTCCGATCATCAAGACGGAGATGACGCGCTGCATCCAGTGCACGCGCTGCGTCCGCTTCGTCACCGAGGTCGCAGGCGTGCCGGAGATCGGCATGATCGGCCGCGGCGAGGATGCCGAGATCACGACCTATCTGGAAAACGCGGTGACGTCGGAACTGTCCGGCAATGTCATCGATCTGTGCCCGGTCGGCGCGCTGACCTCCAAGCCCTACGCCTTCAACGCCCGTCCCTGGGAGCTGAAGAAGACCGAGACCGTCGATGTGATGGACGCGGTCGGCTCGAACATCCGCGTGGATGCCCGCGGCGGCGCCGTGCTGCGCATCCTGCCGCGCGTCCATGAGGGCGTGAACGAGGAATGGATTTCCGACAAGACGCGCTACGCCTGGGAAGGCCTGGGCAAGCGCCGTCTGGACAAGCCCTATGTCCGCGAGAACGGCAAGCTGCGCGCCGCGAGCTGGAGCGAGGCGCTGGACGTGGCGGCCAAGCGCCTGTCGGGCGATGCCTCGAAGATCGGCATGATCGCCGGCGATCTGTGCTCGGCGGAAGAGATGAAGGCGGCGAAGGATCTGGCGGATGCCCTGGGCATGGCCTCGATCGACTGCCGCCAGGACGGTGCCAAGCTGGGTACCGGTCCGCGTCAGGAATACCTGTTCAATGCGACGATCGCCGGCATCGAGGAGGCAGATGCCATCCTCATCGTCGGCGCCAATCCGCGCGTCGAGGCCGCCATCGTCAATGCGCGGATCCGCAAGACCTGGCTGCACAATGACACCAAGGTCGGCGTGATCGGCGAGCCGGTCGACCTGAGTTATGAGTACGAGCATGTCGGAACGGGCGCCAAGGATCTGGCCGGCCTGAAGAAGAAACGCTCGGGCTTCATCAAGACGCTGAAGGACGCCAAGCGTCCGCTCATCCTGGTCGGTGCCGGTGCGCTGGCCCGCGAGGACGGCGCCCAGGTGCTGCGCGCGGCCGGCGATCTTGCCGCCGCCGTCGGCGCTGTCAGCGAAGACTGGAACGGGTTCTCGGTGCTGCACACGGCGGCCAGCCGCGTGGCGGGTCTCGATCTCGGCTTCGTGCCGGGCGAGGGCGGTCAGGACGTGGCCGGCATGCAGTCGGGCGGCATGGAGACGATTGTCCTCATGGGCGCCGACGAGCTGGACATGTCGAAGTTCGGCGATGCTTTCGTCATCTACATCGGCAGCCATGGCGATGCCGGGGCTCACCGCGCCGATCTCGTGCTGCCGGGCGCAGCCTGGACGGAGCAGGACGGCCTGTATGCGAACACTGAAGGCCGCGTACAGCTGGCTTTCCGCTCGGTCTTCCCGAAGGGCGAGGCCAAGGAAAACTGGGCCATCTTCCGCGCGCTGTCCGAGCGTGCCGGCAAGACGCTGCCCTATGACAATCTCACCCAGCTGCGCCTGAAACTGTTCGAGGACGTTCCCGTGCTCGGCGGAATCGATCATGCCCCGGGTGCCGAAGGCGCGGCGGAGTTCGACGCCAAGTCGATCGGTGCCGACGGGGATGTCGCCGATGCGGCCTTCACGCCGGCGGTGCGCAATTTCTATTTCACCAACCCGGTTGCCCGGGCATCCAAGACGCTGGCCGAATGCGCCGCGCTCAAGGACGCCCCGGCGGCAGTAGCGGCGGAGTAAGCGATGAGCGAGTTCGTCTCCCAATTCGGCCCGCTCTGGGGCACGCTTGCCGTGATCGGCCAGATCCTGGCCTTCATGATCGTGCTGCTGATCTCGCTGGCCTTCCTGCTGCTGATGGACCGCAAGGTCTGGGCGGCGGTGCAGATGCGCAAGGGCCCGAACGTGGTCGGCGCCTTCGGCCTGCTGCAATCCTTCGCGGACTTCTTCAAGTTCGTGTTCAAGGAAATCGTCGTGCCGGCCGGCGCGGACCGCTCGCTCTACCTGCTGGCGCCGCTGATCACGCTGATCCTCGCCTTCATCACCTGGGCCGTGGTGCCGGTGGCGCCGGGCTGGGTGATCGCCGACCTCAATGTCGGCATTCTCTACCTGTTCGCCATGTCGTCGCTGGGTGTCTACGGCATCATTATCGGCGGCTGGGCCTCGAACTCGAAATATCCCTTCCTCGGTGCGCTGCGCTCGGCCGCGCAAATGGTGTCCTATGAAGTCTCGATCGGCTTCATCATCGTCACCGTGCTGCTGTTCGCCGGTTCGATGCGCCTGTCCGACATCGTCGACATCCAGGCCGGCGGCTTCTGGAACTGGAACCTGCTGGCCTTCCATGCCTTCCCGCTGCCGATGTTCCTGGTGATGGTACCGATGGCCGTGATGTTCTTCATCTCGGCGCTGGCGGAAACCAACCGTCCGCCGTTCGACCTTCCCGAAGCCGAATCCGAGCTCGTCGCCGGCTATCAGGTGGAATACTCCTCCACGCCCTACCTCCTCTTCATGGTGGGCGAGTATCTCAACATCGTGCTGATGTGCGCGATGACGACCATCCTGTTCTTCGGCGGCTGGCATGCGCCCTTCCCGGACGGTTTCGTCAATGACTGGCCCTATCTGGCGTCTCACGCCTGGCACTTCTTCTGGTTCGCCGCCAAGGTCGTGTTCTTCTTCTTCATGTTTGCGATGGTGAAGGCCCTGGTCCCGCGTTACCGCTACGACCAGCTGAT
>Ga0213833_1001045_pt1 | contig 21287 bp, 35 predicted proteins | sample SWATP21_FD_160575 | JGI IMG/M metagenome (GOLD analysis project Ga0213833, IMG submission 160575) | Coastal seawater microbial communities from Marineland, Florida, United States - SWA TP2 #1 | ecosystem: Environmental > Aquatic > Marine > Coastal | place: USA: Florida | collected 2016-08-14 | reverse complement strand
GGGGGCCAGTTCTCTCCCCCCCCCCCCCCCCCCCCCGAAATGTGTGGCCGCCCTGTTGTGCCCTTGCCTTGCTTTCCTCACACGGCTCTCATGATTGTTGCCGTCCCCCGCTGCCTTGTGTGCTGCCCGCTCACAGCTCTCTGACGCACTGAAAACGGACCTGAAAAGCGCCATGCAGCACGCAGCGTCCTTGGCGTCTCGTGTGCGCAAGGCAAAGGCGGAAGCCAACGCAGAGGCAGCAGACCTTCGGCGTGAGGCCCGCAAGCGCAAGGAAGAAGCAGAAGCGGGCCAGGAGGATGGTGGTGACAGCGACAACGCTGCTGCTGGCGCAACAAAGTCAAAGAGCGAAGACCCGCGTGCGGCCATGCTCGCGGGTTTGCTTGCGGCTCGCGGCGCTCCGGCCAAGAAGAAGAAGAAGAAGAAGAAGAAGGGGCGCAAGAAGGCGCCGGCGGTTCCGAATGTCGCCACCGACGAGGATCGGCACACGTTTGTTCGCATGGCCACCACCTTCGTCGAGGACGCCTCCCCCCGCGTTGCGGCACTGCAAGCCTTGATGGCCACGGCACAGGAAGCAGCCCGCAAACTGGCGGTGTTCTTTGCAGAGCCACCGGCCACGCCACCCACCGAGATCTTCACCAAGCTGCACGCCTTCGTCAACGACTTTGCCAAGTCTCGCACCACGCTGCATCGCCGCAAGGCGCTCAAGGAACGGCGCGCACGCCACGCCGCAGGCCGGTCGCCTGGCCGATCCCCAGGCTCGCCCAGTGGCCGCCAGCGCCGCCCGTCCAAGCTTGGACCAGGTGCGGGTGGCATTGCACTGCGCCACGGCTCACCTGCGCGGAAGCAGCAGCAACAGCAGCAGCAGCAGCGCACTCCGCCACCACGCGGCGTTGCGTCGCCGGCGGTCTCAAAGAAGAAGAAGAAGAATGGCGCGCAACGACCGCCACTGGGTCTGAAGCTGGATCTGTCGGGGGCTGGCGCTGCTGCTCCGGAAGGTGGCGCGCCACCTGCCCATCCAGCCCATCCGCAACGACGAGAAGGCCCCGCTGGGATTCGTCGAGCGGCTGGCGAGGGGTACGCGTTGCAAGAAAAGTTGGGTGTGATCCTGCAGCAGTGGGGGTACAGTGGCGGCGCCATTGAGTACCTCATTCGTGCCATCATTCGTCCGCCGCTCGCGAATGTGCGCAAGTTGATGCACGACCCTTCTGCGTTGCGTGAGACCGTGGAGCACGCGTATGGTAGTTACCAGAGGCGCAGAAAGGCCAGCTCACACGAGTAAGCCATTTGTGTCTACTAATAAAACAATCACGACACCATGACGATTGGATTGGCACTGCAGCAGTGCCTGCACTTGCGCTTCGCGAGGCTGATGCGAGTCACTCATGTCGCCCTTTGGGCGGTGATAATGTTGAGCGCTGTAGCACTAGGACACTCTGTTGACTTGAGTTCTTGTGATGAGCCGGTGGCGGCCGCACAAGTCAGTAGCGACGGGGTTGTAGCAGTGAGCGAGGTCGCACCCGCTCCGGTGAGAGTGGAGGGTGTCAAGCAACCATGTTGTTGTGCAATGTTTCGTCTTCGTGCGTTTTCCATCTTGCGTAGTCTCACCGTGGCGTTGGTGTGTGTGCGCGCGCTGGTCTTCTGTCTGAGGGGAGGGAATCAGGTGAGGGCAGCCAAGGCCATCATGAAGGCGCCGTACCACACCTGACGCATCAAGCAGTTCCCCGGCTTGAAGGAGTTCATCAACAGCTACAAGCAGGACCACCCGAAGCTGCAGGTGAAGCCCTACTCCCAACCGCCCTCCGTCACGTTTTACGCGGATGATGGCGCAATCATCGAGAAGGTGATGATTGAGAAGAGCGATTCGCTGACCAAGCTTCGCCAAATGTTACACAAGCGCGGCCTGTAGATCGATGGATGCTGCGATTGCTGTTACCACTTGCTGCAAGCGGTTGTGTTTTGGATGACAACACTCTCATGAAGCGTGTGCGCGGGAGACTGTTCGAACAAACATAACATAGGCACGGCTGCTGCTGCAGAGTTGACTCGACATATCAATGTGTGGCAGAACAGAATGGAACGGGCGTGAAGCAACGAAATGTATCTTGTATCGAACTAGCAAATGAGGCCATCGAGATAAAACGCACACAAAAAGGAGCCAAGACGCAACTGTCAAGGCGAAGACACGCAGACGGAACTGAACAACGCCTAGCTACGCGCGGGCTTCGTGGCCTTGACAAACAGCATCGGGGTGAAGATGCCAAGCTGGGCGGCACCCACCAACGTCTCGGCACCCGTGCACAAGTGCTCGTGCATCTTGGCAGTCCCCTTCGGTGCCAGGCGCAGCGTCTCCATCACAGTCACCATCTTCGAGGTGAGCCAGATGCCCAACTTGGTGGCCTTGAAGTTCGACAGGCTCCACTTGGCTTCCAGTGGTGCGTACCACTCGATGTGGGGGCGCTCGGGACCGACAGCCAGATCGTTGACCTCCTCGACGACGAAACCGGCGTTGCGAAGCGCGTCAGTGACACCTGCGGCGCCAGTGATGGTAGGCAGGCCGTTGCCGACCTCGATGCCGTGCATCAGCTCCACATGTCGGGGGTTGCTGGCATCGTACTTGTCCGTGGACACCCACTCGTAGACGCAGAAGTGGCCACCCGGCTTCAATGCCTTGAACACCTGGGCAAAGCACTTGGTGCGGTCGGGCGCGTGGCAGGTCGCCTCAATGCCGTACGCGTGGTCGAAAGACTCGGCCTCGAACGGCAGGTTCATGAAGTCACCCTTCACCAGGTTGCACTGCTTGTCCAGACCCAACCGGCGGTTCTTGGCGTTGCCGCGTGCCACCTGGTAGGCGTTGTTGTTGATGCCGATGACGGATGCGCCCGTGAAACCAGAGATCTCGCGCATGGGGCCGCCAACACCGCAGCCCATGTCCAGAACACGGTCTCCGGCACGGATGCCCATTTGCAGGGCAAGGAAGTGCTCGTGGCGGGTCAGGGACTCACGGAACGACTCGTTGGGGTTGCGGGGGGCAAAGTGGAAAGACTCGCCCCAGCCGAACTCGTAAAAATCGGTGGCCATGTCGTAGTACTGGTTCACCATCTCTTGGCAGTGCTCCGTCCGGTCCGTCTCTGTGCCGCCACCCGTGGCGTGGAGCTTGGTGTAGATCTGCGCCTTAGTGCCGGTGTCAGAAATGCGGTTGTTCACAGCCAGAAGGCTGGGGGCGTCTGTCATGCTGTGCTTGCGGCGGGAGACCATGGACACGGCCGCAACTGCCACGAGAACAGCAAAGCACACCACATAGTGGTCGGCCACAAACATCGATGCGGTGGAGAAAACGTCCTGCAACATGTTTCGCGCGGTTTCAGAAGACAATATCAAGGTGCAAGTAGCCAGAATGAGCATTCCTCAAGGGAATCAATGGGGGGAAGGGAGCTGTCACGTGCTTGTGGTTCTTGCTGCGGTTCGATGTGGGCAGGTGCCTGTCCTGACCTTCAACCAAACCTTCGCGGGGTTGACCACAAGGTTGTGTCAGATAATTCCACATAAATATATGATATTTAACCATAAACATACCCCTCAACACAACATGGCGTGACGCATTCTTCACCCCACGCGCGTTTTGGGTCGCGGCGGTGCCGGCAACTTGACGAACACCCACCCGTTTGTTCTTCCCTCCACACGTTCTTGTCATCATGTCTGATACTGCCACCAAGAAGCGCACACGTGACGAGTATGAGGATGACGCCGCTGCCGCTGGGCCTTCGGATAGTGCGAAGCGCGTGCGCCAGGGTGATGTAGCCGCGGACACGGCTGCTGTCGAGGCCGCCGCACCGACGTCGTCAACGGACGCTGCACCTGCCCCACCTGCCCCACCCGCCGAGAGCTCTGCACCTGCTGCTGAGGCCGCACCCGCTGCTGCCGATGCTCCAGCTGCCGACGCTTCTGCTGCTGACGCTTCTGCTGCAGCCGCACCCGGCACCGATGGTGCCGCCGCCGCACCCGCACCCGCGACCGACGCCGGTGCCGGTGCCGCGCCGGCTTCCGCCGCTGCTGCCACCGCAACGGCCAGTGCTGCCCCCACCTCCACAACTCCCGCCGCTCCAGGTGCTCCGGGCGCTCCGGGCGCGCCCGCTGCCGCTGCCGCTACTCCTGCTGCCGCTGGCTACTACGGCGCCGCTGCCTCTGGCTATGGTGCCCCTGGCGCCGCAGCGCAGCAGCAGGCTGCCCAGTACTACCAGCAGATGGGCTATGGAGCGCAGGGTTACGCAGCACCATACGGTGCCCAGGGATATGGTTATGGCGCTGGTGGCTACGGCGCTGCTGCGGGCTACGGTGCCGCTGCGGGCTACGGTGGCTACGGTGCCGCTGCGGGCTACGGCGGCTACGGTGCCGCACCTGGCTACGGCGGCTACGGCGGCGGCGGCGGCGGTGGAGAGAAGGTGTGCTTTGACTTCCAGCGCGGTGCCTGCAACCGTGGGGAGTCATGCAAGTACGCACACGTCATGGGCGCTCCTGGCATGATGATGGGCTCCGGCCCGGTCGGTGCGGACGGCAAGACCGGTGTGTGCTACGACAACCAGCGCGGTGCTTGCACACGCGGCGACATGTGCAAGTTCAGCCACGACCCGAACCTTGCTGCGCAGCGCAAGACAGGTGTGTGCTTTGACTTCCAGCGTGGCGCGTGCACCCGTGGCGACGCCTGCCGCTACAACCACGACGCCTCGGCGCCCACCGGTGCTGACGGCAAGATGGGTGTGTGCTTCGACCACCAGCGGGGCGCCTGCTTCCGTGGCGACGCCTGCCGCTTCAGCCACGACCCTACCAACGTGCCACCCAAGTCCGGCGTGTGCTTTGACTTCCAGCGTGGTACCTGCCACCGGGGAGACGCGTGCCGCTTCAACCACGTCATGCAGGGTGCCGGTGGCGCGCCACCGGCTGCAGGTGGCGCACCACCGGCCGCCCCGCAGTCCTACTACTAGATGTTAGGGCCACGGTCGTGCGCACATGCACGTGTTGGCGGGAGGTTGGTGTTGTGAAGTGGGTGAGGAGAAAGGAGGGTGGGCGAGAGAGAGCGAGCGAGCGAGAGAGAGAGGTTGTTGCGCTGTTGGGTGCTGTTACGTGGCGTTCCGTTTGGGTGGAGTGGAGTGGATGGACGATGGTGGTGGTGGGGTTTGGGGTTGATTGCCGTTGCTGCTTTGCTGCTGTAGCGTGTGTGTCGGTCGGAAGAGAGACGATGGGGCAGGGTGGGGGTTGCTGGCGTGGTGGGGTTCTCTGGGTGGTTCTGGGTGGACCGTGTGGCCGCTTCCGTGGGGTGGAGAAGCCGCTAGTTGCGTGTCGTCCGCTGCTGCTGGTTGGGTGTCTTCCGTGGTGATTTCGTGGCGTGTGGCGATGGTTGCGGCAAACGCACCATTGTTGCTGCATTCGTCGTCGTCGCCGCTGCCGCTGCCGATGTCGTGCTGCCGCGCCGTCTTTTCGCGCATGCCGCGCCTGCCTGGGTGTCGTTCGCGCCGCGTTGCGCCGCTGGATGCTTTACGTGCTACAATACAAACAGCGCTTGCAGTTGCCGCCGCCGCTGCTAGTTCGCCGCCCGCTGTCGCTGTCGTTGGTGCCGTTGATTTGATTGCCTGTTCGCTGCTTCGCTGCTCCGCTGCTCCACTGGCGTGTTCCCATTGGTCCACTGAATGTCGAAGTGCCGCCGCTCGTGCTGCTTGGGTTATCCTGTGTTCCGCTGCTGCTCGATGCTGCTCGATGCTGCTCGTTGGCCCGTTTTGTTGTGCTGCTCGTGCCGTGCACGTGCTGACTTGGTAAAACATCAACCATGTAATCTAGTCTGCCTTCGTTGCAATCCACTGACGCATACACCCTTCTGCTATGCACACCAGCGCTGAACGGCCCGATGGGTGGCAATCACGATAGGCTGAAAGCACCAAGACACAACAGCCACTGCAGCTGCCGCAACTACGGATGCGCACACCGCAACCGCGTCGTACGAAAACTCTCCCACTTGTGGCGCATGCGCCCCACCATCCAGGTGCCTCACACCAAGCACAAAGGCAGCAGACCCGAGGCACAAGACCAGCGGCATATGCACCAGGTATCTGCGCGCGCCAACACCAGCAGCAACAAGGGACACGAAGGGCTCATTCAGCACCTCTGCGAACGGACGTCGTCACCACCAGCGCCAGCACACGTACATGGCCATGGACAGCCTCCCCACGGTTTGCAGTGCGCTTGACTGCAGCGCTCGTCGCACCCAGGGACCAGTGTGCGCGACCCACACCAGCAACGTGGCGCCAAGCCACAGTTCGACGTTGCGATCCAGGCGCGTAAAGCAACCGGGGGGACGTCGTCGGCTCAACAGCTGCGGCGGGGCGCTGCCCAGGTATGCCACCAAGGCAAGGGACACGATCTGCAACGCCGTGCTCATTGGCGCAGGCGTGGGCAAGGATGTGACGGCGTCGCTCAACGCTGCACCACTAATGAACGCCGCAAAGTAGCTGCACGGCGAACACAGCACACCAGCACATCGCCCCCAGTGAAACTCGCACTCAAACGCAAATGTACATCAACTCGTTCACACCCCCACAAACTCACACATCAGACACGGCGACATCTCGGAAGGCCAATGCAATGCCCGCGAAGTACAATGCCAGACGGTAGGGCACAGGGGGCAGTAGACAACGCCCCTGTTGATGTGCGCGGCGTACAAACACACCCAGCGCGCACAGCAGATGCTGCACCAGCAAGACACATGCACACACGGCCACCCAGTTGATATTGCTGCACAGGAGCAGTCCATACGCTCGAATTCGGCTTGGCATGCACCACATCGTACCTGCAGCACCACCAAGGCTACCGCGCCAAACACGTGGAACCGCATCGTCCACGTCGGTGGGTTGAAGGGCGACTGCTTTCCCGAGACAAATGAAGACACTGTGGCATCGAATGCCAGTTCATACCACGACATGCGTTGTAGTGCAGAGGACGTGTACCACCGTCGGTGCCAACCTGCCAACAGGAGCAGACCAAGCGCGCGGTGAGAGGAACACAAAATCCCTTGTCACACGTACAGTCGTGCAACCAAATACATCCACAGCAGCCAACCCACCCACATGCAACATGCATACACACACACAACCCCTCACAACCGTCATGCGAGCACGCACTTGATCTGGTCAGATCTGCGGCGAGTTGCACGTATTGCAACAGGCCAGCAGCATGGAGCACCCAGGGAATGCAGGCGGCTGTCACTGCCGGTACTGCCAGTCGAGGGTAGCGCTGCAACAAGGACGTAATCCCACGCCCACCTGCCAATGGGTGTTGGACCGCAAACAGAAGCACAGACTCAACTCAGCACACGCAGTACGGCCAACGCGCTTTCACACGAGGCAAGACAAACAGTCAACCTGATGCGGCCGTGCCGACGTACATGCTTGTGTGACGGTGCTGCAACGAGCATCGCGTTTCGCTCGACGAAAAAACGTCAGACAAGACACAAACCCCTGCAACACAAAGAAGCAGACCTGCGCATGCACAAGAAAACAACGAAAAAAAAAACAAGACGCCACGATGAGCAGAGGACAAGGGAGAAAGGAACAGCCATGTCCGCCCCACACGCAAAGAGATGCACATACAACGGCAAACTCGCCGGCAAACAGCACGCCGATGGGTGTGTGGGTGACCAAGCTTTGCTCCCACGCGTGGTGTCGCTCCCCCCAAGCATACGAAACCAACGCCGGATAAAACATGCAAACGGTGTGATTCGCCACCACCACCACAGCAAGTGCCCCGCGCAGCCCGTCGATGTGGACAAACCGCTGCATCGCACGCGCGCTGGGTGCTGATGATCCGGCCGCCGGGTGATGGGGTCTCACCGCCGTGGCTCCTGTGTCCGATTTGGTTCGTGTCGCGCGGCAGGCCTTGTTGAGTAGGCGGCCAAGCACACCGACGATGAGCAGGAGCAGGACAAACGTCTGCACCCTGGGTCGGTCGATGCGATGCCGTACAAGGAACCACAAGCGTGCCACACCACGTGATGCCCAACACCAAGAGGAGGCGGCGGCGTGGCGAAACCACAATGGCGAGGCAACACCCGTCGTACTTGGGTGGCCAAGCCAAGACTGAAGGCAGTCGGTGACTTCGGCGGCTGTCTGCTGTTCTTGCGTGACCGTCTCACGAAACGATGACATCCTGGCGGTGGATTCTTGCAGCAGAAACTGGTGTGCATCGAGTTGGCACTTTGCTCGCATGCAAAACGCCTGAAAGAGCACACGAACGTCGCAGGATGAGCCAACAGCCCCCCTTCATCCCAGCCCCTCCCAAATTGAAAGAACAAACATATGTGTTGCACACCTGTCCAGCACGCGCACACACCGGCGCACCTGAACAGCGGTGCTAGGGTCATGGTGCGCGCACAGGACAAAATCCAAGACGTGTCCCCCCTGCACATGCGCTTGCACTTCAACACGAGTTTCCCACACGACCTCTGCGGGAGTATCACAGCCGGCGCTGGGGGGCACGGGTGCGGCATCAGGCTTCATGGCGCCATCCGAGACGGTGAACCAGGCAAAATCAGGTCGACCAACTTGGTGGTGAGTGGTGGCATCAACAGCGAGCGAGAACACGCTGTGCTCACCAGCCCCCAGGCCTCGCACTGTGGCGATCAGCTTGCCGTGCTGACACACGACGTGCGCGTGGGTGGTGTAGTCCAGAACAAGAAGCACCTGTCATGCCAGCACGTGACATGTGTGTTGGGCACGCACGGGTGGATAGTGAGGAGGACACAGCTCAAGGGGTTGAAGTGTACACTGCACTGTAACCATACAAGAACAACACAAACAGCAGGAAGTAGCACAGCACAATTCGTGCCTTCATGGTCGCAGGAAGGCCACAGGCATCCACGTTGCCCGTGTGATCAGGCAAAGCCAAGCGAGCCACGTGGGACGACACGAGCACGTCAACAGTCGAGCCAGCAGTGATGACGTCGCCGGGCCATGGTTGTACCAGCTCTGTTGGCATGCTTTGAAGGTGATGGCGTTGCGACTCAACGCCGGCCTGCACTTGGCTGCATGCACCAATGAAATGCAGCACCATGGTACCGTGAGACACTTGTACACGCTCCCCCTCCCCGCTTGCACGCACACGATGTACACACGCACACGATGTACACACGCACACGCACACACACACGCCCGCCACGTAGAATTTGCGACACCACGTACTTGTGAAGCGTACTGCATTGTTGGTCTGACAACATGTGCAGGGCACAGAACCGTGTGACTTTCGCGCCGCATCTGCCGCCTTCGTGCAACGGGCACACAAGGCGCCACGACACGCCGTTGATGACGATGGAGTGGACATGAGCAGATGTGCCAGACGCTCTGCTGAGACCCATGGTTGGTGGGCCAAGCCAGAAGCCAGGGTCAGGCTCAACCGCAACCACCACTCTCGCAGACTGCCCGACAGTCGCGCTGTTCGGGTGCGAGCTGGTGCGCAGTGTCACAGTGATGGCGTGCGCGCCCGCCTCTACGCCGTGAAGAGTCACATCGGTGCAGTGGTCGATGCAAGAAACAGGACCGCCATCCACGGAGAAGCACACCTGGTGGGCGAAAACGACACGAGCATGTCCAGACGCAGCGTCCGGGTGAGAGACAACCAAGGAGGGTGCCCAACACTGCCGGACCACACGGAACAACCAGCCCCGGACGAACTCCACGCACCACACCATCTTTCCCCACAACAAAGCAAGGGGCTTGAGGGTCTTGGGAGGCGCTTTCCGTGGACTGTGGGGCCATGCGTGTCCCATTGCAGTGCCACGCAGAGCCACCAGCGCACATGATGGACATCCGCATACCAATGCCAGTCCCGGCGCGCACGACTTGGCCGTAAAACGGTGCTTGAATGGCAACACCCATTCCACGCACAAGAACAAGCATACCCAACCAACCGACAACCACGGTGAGTCGCATGGTGCTCTTTGCACCCGTGGCAGGGCGCGAACTTGCGCGACAAACAATAAAATAAACATATGAAAACAATGTCATGGATAGTCACAAAAGTACTCATTCATTACGAACGTGCGCGTGGAACGTACGGACAGTCGCCGTTCGCACCATTGTTCCGAGCTCACAGCGTTGTTCACCGAACCCCACCGTTGTAAGCAACACGGAGCCATGAGCGTAGATCTTGCTGCATTGCGTAGCTATATTGTGGCCAAGGATGACCAGATGTATGATGGCTTGGCGGAGGATATGGTTTCGTTGAGTGTAACGCACTCAAACCTGAAGCAGAAGTGGCCTGAGCTTCGCTTTGTAGGTGACATGCCCAGCCATCTTCGCCCCCGTTATCCTCCTCACCCTTCCACTGTTTGCTTGTGCTTTGGTGTGCCCGCTCGCTGTGATGGTTGAATCGTTGCTTGCCACTGCAGGACCTCCACACCACGGTGCGTCGAGGTGTGGGTGCTCACCGAGTGTTCCTCGCCGTACAGTGTCTCACCACTCCCTCTGCTGCATGTTGCGCCGTGTACCAGATTGCCGAAGTGAAGTTTAAGTTGAACAAGCACTGTGGCACACCCGTCGATCTCATGGAGCTTCAGTTGAAGTCTGACGGAGTCGTGGTATGTTGATTGGCGTTCGAACCTGGTGCAGTCAGCTGACATCTGCCCGCCTGGTTGGTTGCACGCGTGCGGCCTCAGATGTGCAGCATGGTAGACACCACGAAGATGCTTGGCTTCTATAGCCCAGCTAACGGAATGGAAATTCACATTGTGGATCATGTAGGTTGGGTTGGTGGGTGGTGTGTGCATCGTGGAGCCAAGCTGACATGTGCTGTTGGTTTGCTTTCAGGACCCAACATCTCTCTCGCGGGGTGGCGGCTTGGAGGATGTATCTTTGGTGGAGAAGTACATGCTGACAGATGACCAGTGCGTAACGTCGATGTGTGCGTCGGTGTGGCTCTTGTGGCTTGGTTTCACGTGGATACGTTTGCTTTTGTTTTGTCTCTCACAGGTACGACAAAATGGAAAACACTGTGCGCGCCTACAAGCGCAACAAGCTCAAGGAGGACCCAACGTGCGTTTCAATGTCATTGCGCATGGCATGAAAGGGTGGCGTTGCTCAACGTTTGATGTGGTGCCATGTGTGGACGCAGTTACAAGTTCAAGAAGTTGCCTGGTGCCTCTGGTGGCAAGAAGGTGGATGTGGAGTCAGAAGCCTGCATTGCAGGCAAGAATGTGCGTATCACGCCAGTGCCACACACCATGCCAACACGTGTGCAGGGTGTTGCTTGTTCCTCTGCCGTTCCCGTTGCTGGCCGCTTGGTCCACTTGTTGTGACGTGCGCCGTGTTTGCGTTCTTGGGTGTGGCAGGTCGGTGATCGCTGCATCGTGAAGCCTGGTGCACGGCGCGGAGCGGTGGCCTTTGTGGGCAAGATCCCCAGCCTCAAGACAGGCTACTGGGTGCGTCGCACCACGGGTTGTGGGGGTTGGAGTGGATTGGATTCCTTCGTGTGTTGGGCGGTGCCGCGACGTCAGTGTGCCGACCGGGCTGACGTATTTTGTGACGGTTGTTGTGTTGTGGTGCGGTGCTTTTGGTGTTGTGTGCTGGCTGTGGTCGCAGATTGGCGTGCGATTCGATGAGCCCGTGGGTAAAGGCGATGGCACCATCAACGGCAAGCGGTTCTTCGAATGCGACGCGAGCTTCGGCGCGTTTGCGCGGCCACACAACGTCGAGGTTGGGGACTTCCCTCCAGAGGACCCGTTTGCGGACCTGACGGACTCGGATGAAGAGGATGAGTCGAAGGACGAGTCGAAGACCGACGCTGGTGCTGGTGCTGGTGCTGGTGCGGGCGCTGGAGCCAGCGGCTGTGGCTCTGGGTGCGGGGGTTGTGGTTCGGCACCTTCAGGTGCAAGTGCAAGTGCTGCACCTGCAGAGGCGGCGCCAGCAGCCGCAGCTGACAGCGACGATGAACTGTAGTGTAGTGCACTGCAACTGCACTCGTGCTGCATCGGGGGGGGGGGGGAAAAAAAAAAAACGACTAGTGTGTGTTCAACGTACTGTTTTCCATGATACCGCACTGCAACATTCATCTCTACAACGAAAGCATCACCGTGCGATGTTGATCTCCTCAAGTTTGCGCAAAACTGGAATGCCGCTTTCGGCTGTGGCAGCACACATACCAACAAAGACAGCGACGTCATGCCACACGCAAGCGCACACACGCAAGCACACACACATACATGCACCAGCAACAACCACTTTCCCACCACCACAACAACGTACACTCCCATCGAGTGTTGGAGATCTCAATGCGCTCTGTCATCTTCTTCAGTGTCTCCTGAAGCATCTCTCCGAACTCACTGGCCATTTCTGACATCTTTCCCTTCAGGTCCGCAATCTCTGCATCCTTGGCGGCCAGATCCTCTTCCTTCTGCTTCTTCGTCTCCTCGAGCTGCACCCTTGAGTCGGCTGTGGTACATTCCATTCACGCTCACACTCACATCAGCAATGCAAGGCCAACGCCGGGAGAAGAGGCGCACGCACCAAGCTTATCCTTCAACTCGTCAATGGTGCCTTCCAACTTGTTGATCTCGTTCAACAGCTGCTCCTGCATCGCCTTGTACTGCCGTGTCATGTTGGCTGTGATCTCGAAGGTGGCCTTCTGCTCCTCTTCAAAGTCACCCTTCAAGCTGTCCACTCGCTCCTGGAGTTCGCGGCGCGCTTTCATGGCTTGAATGGCGGCTTCGCTCCGCTCGGCTGAACAAGAACAAGCAAGCGACAACGGCCCGCACACACATCATGAGCAGGCGTCTCGACAGGCCACCAAGCCACAGCAAACCGCCAACACATACCCAGTTCACGTCGCAATGCCTCGTTCTGCATCTCAAACGCTTTGGCCAACGCCACCGGGTTACTCGACAGGTCCGAGCCATCATCGGCACCGGCGTCTGTGGGTGCCACGCGGTCACAAATGCCGCCTTGCCGAAGCACACGGCCACAGCGCTGCACACAACAACCACCAAACGCACCCTTCTTCTTGCCGCCCTTCTTCTTGCCTCCCTTCTTCTTCTTGCCACCCATGGTTACACAGGGCGCACGATCCTGACAACTGGGTGAATTGACAAGCGTGTTGAAAACGGCTCAACACGGACAAATTCGACATATATGTGTATTCATCAAGTCATTCGGCGGCTCGGCGCGTCGGGGTGCCAATCAGGTACGTCAAGGGAACGGGGTAGTGCCACACCCATTTCCTTCCTGCCGTCCACACATACTCGTCACGACTGACACCTGCAGCCGCTGATGCCTCACGTCCAAGCTGCAATAACTCCTGCGTGGTGTACCTGGAGCATCGCAACAACGGCCCACCCATACCATGTGAGGATGTTTCTCGCTAGCATCAAGCACCCATGCACTAGCACCAGAGCAGTGGCACCAGCAGCTGCCGCTTGAACTAACATACGTCCGAAAACACGATACAACACCGTCAAACGCATTCACAAAGCCGTACAAGGGCCCGAGGGCGACGTTCGCCAAGCCAAACGGCTTCAGAGCAAACGAAAGCACAAGCGGGCTGCCAATACCGACAATCAAGTAGAACCACATGGCTAACAAGGATCTCTGGACAAGTCACTCAAAGGAGCACACAAAACATGAGTCGAGGGGAGATGGCGAGAAATCTGAATGACAAGGCACTTCGCAGAGAGATAGATCCTCCTCCGGAGGACGCACAAATCGACGAGACGACAGAGAGAGAGAAACAGAGCGCAACAGCAGATCACTTCCTCTGACGCACATGAGTGAACTCAAACACAGCAATGGAAGATCGATTGCGGGCCGCGTCAGCAAGCATTTTTCTTCCGAGGGCTGGCTGGAAATGGTGAAAACAAGCAAACATGGTGCGCACATCGCCGCGAGCAAGGTGCGGCGGCATCGCCGTCGCATCCACAGACGACGCTTCATACGCCACAAACGGGTGCCTGGCCACCACTCGGCGCCAAGCAGGAACATTGGGGAAGAGGTCCGTGAGGGTTGCACGTACGTCTTCGCCCGTTTTCTTGCGTAGGTGGGCTGCGACCAAACCGACCGGCCCACCACCACCACTGCAAAGGTCCACGATGTTTGTGGCTCGACCCGCTTGCTGGCCCACAGGGCCGTACAGCAGGTCTGCAGCAGGCCGAAACATCAACGACCGCCTCCACAAGAAGCGCAGGGCGTCTTGCAAATAGCGACGCACAACAGCTGGGCACCACTGCTGCTCGTGGATTTCCAGAAGATGCAACCTTGGATACTGCCACTGCAGCAGCCACCACAAGGCATCCACCACGGCACAGCCCACACCCACCCATGCTACGGCTACAGCTGCCCACACCAAGCAGTCAACCAGCCAGTTGGCAAGCGCGTGGCTCTCCATGGCTCCTGGGATCAACCTCCCAAACGAGTGCGAGCCGCTTGGTGCGTCACCACTTCGCTGGATTTCACGAAAAGCAGAAAAGCAGTTTTCCCGGCTGGATTCGCTTTCTACGTTTTTTGCGACTGCCCGCATCGCGCACTGTCCGCCGAAACGTGTGGCGCCGTGGACCCCCGGCACCGTGGAAGATGACCAGCAGCTGCACGCCGATCGGATAGTGTGTTGTGCTGGGGCCGTTCCCTATCCATGAGGCCCGCCTCAGTGGCGCAGCCACATACACGCGGACGTGCACTGCCTCCTCTGACGTCTGACAGCTCCGCCGCCCCCCCCGCACCATCCGGATCTGTGCAATCGTCTTCACATGGCCACTCCCCGAGGCCTTTCGACGGCAGGGGTACGTCCTTCAACTTGGCTGGGCATGCATACGTTGTGGGAGCAGTGGTGGTGCTGACATCGCTTTGTGGGCTGGTGCGTGATGTGTCAGGACAAACTCAACGGGCCCGCCAGAGCAGGCTACGATACACTCCATTTGCTGCTGCTGTGAAGGTAACGACACACCCACTCTGTTTTCTTCAGCGTCGCGTGAATCCGACGAGGGCGGTGGTGTCTATCTGTGCCTGTGTGTGTGCGGGCCCGTGTGTGTGCCTGTGTGTGCAAGTGTAAATGTGTGCAAGGACGTGTGCATGATGTGTCTTCGCGTGGATCCAGGTTTCTCATGCCCTGCCATCGTGTTGCGTGCGTCTCACCACTGTCTTGCCTTCCTGTACAGATCCCGCCCCGCCCCGCCACAGCCTATGGCTTGACATCAGCGAGCCTGTTCGACGATCATCGTGACCATCACCACTTTCCACACACTCGCCCACCCTTGGTGGGCAACGCATCGCCCACAGCTCGTGCGGCAGAGCCCCGAGCCTCGGAGCCACCACCGAGCCCATTCAGCCGACACCGTCCGCGTCGAAGTAAGCGTGGTGTCGACGCCACCACCCGTGGCAGTGATGCGGCCAGGCACTTGTTCGGTGGTGCAGCTGAGCACGCCGAGGGTGTGAGCGCCGCTCCAGCCGCAGCTGTTCGTCGACACCGCGGTGCGCCTTCCCCCGCATACCCAACCCGTGCGATGCCCGCAGCCGCCACCCCGATCGAGGCGCCACCCGGGAACTTCCTGCGCCTGTCCACGACACCAGCCCCGGTGCTGCGTGCCACCAGTGATGGGGCGCTGCGCATCGACCCGCGGTCGTCGGCGGTTGAGGCGCTGCGTCAATCCAGTACGCGCAGTCTGGAGCCGCTGCCCACGACAACGACGACCACCATCACAGCCGGTCTACAGTCCGAGATCAGCGTTGTGGCCCGCGACGCGTTCGCTGCGAGTGGTGCTTCACACCATGATCACCACGGTCACACGGCCCACCACCATCACACCGCCCATCACCAGCACCACCATCGCCACAATCGCCACCACCACCCTCACCATCACCCTCACCCTCACCATCACCACCACCACCACCACCACGAATCGAACCGCGACCACGCTCACAGCCCCCGCCCCCGCACGTCTTCGCTGTCTCACGCCGCCACTTCCCGCCTCCATGACCCACACCCACATCCACACCCACACCCACACCAGCACGAGCACGAGCACGAGCACGAGCACGAGCACGAGCAAGAGCAAGAGCACCGCCCCCATCGCATTCGCGCTGCGTCGCACCCCCAGAGGGCACGGTCGCCGTCACCTGCCGTGCAAACCACCTCCATCGGACTGCGCCCGTACCTGCGCGCTGCACCGGCGGGAGTGGGGACACCGAACCTTGGCAATGCCCACACCGATGGGCCTCCTGAGTGGCAGCATGCACTGCAGCCTCACCAGCCACACCAGCAGCACCAGCACCAGCAACAGTCACAACAGCGACAACCGTCCCATCACCATCACCTACAACAAGCCCCCACCACGTTGCGCAGCTACCCTCGGCTGACCACCGCCGTTGCCATGGGTCAGCGATCTTCGCGGAGCTCAGGCATCGCCACCACCACCTCCACCTCCGCTCCAACTCCAACGACAGCCACGGACACTGGCATGAACGCGACCGCCGTGCCCATGCCCATTCACGTCCCTGTGTCAACGCAGCACGAACAGCCCTTGCGCCGCCATCGTCAAGACAGGCAACAGTCCACGCCCGCTCGGACAAGCACAACACGAGTTGGCAGTGCCCCACCCCGTGCATCCCATCGACTGGACGTGTCACCGGTCGGCGCATCCACCCCTGCGGTGCGCGACATCCCAACCAGCAGTGCCAGCAGTAGCGGCATCGACAACGGTTCCGGCAGCGGTTCGGGTGGCGGCTCCGGTAGCGGTAACGGTAACGGTATCGCTACCGGTTCCGGTTCCGGTTCCGGTTGTGCAGCTACAGCGGCTGTGGCGTCGGTAGCCACACACTCACAGCAGCCTCGCGTTGCTGTCGACGCTGCCACGCGGCCGAAGCTACGCACCGCTGGGTCTTTGTCTCCCACCGTCGGCGCACGATACCACAGTGGCCATGACGCCGCCGCCGCCACCGCCGCCTCCGCCGCCACACCACCGGTGCCCCACCCCAAGCTCAAGGCTGAGCGGGAGCAGCAAGAGAAACGCCTGCGCCTGCGGAGGCAGCAGGCAGGACAGAGCTCGGATCTTCAGCGAGATCACCAACCACAACACAGTGCGCGTGCGCATGCGCGTGCGCGTGGGGGTGGGGGCGTGGATGGTGGTGCGGATGGTGGTGCGGTGTGGAGGTCTTCCACAGCTGCTGCCCACGCGGGTGCCCAATCTCTGGGGCAGTCGCGTGGCACTTGGCGTGCCGAAGGCACCGCTGCCACAGGTTTGTTTCTCTCGACTGTTGCCGCTGTGAAGCCCCTGGTGCACCCCACTTCCGACGCCGGTGGTGGTAGTGGTAGTGCCGGGGCTGTTCGCACGACGGGCAGTGCATCTGTCATTGCCACGTCCGCCACACCTGGGCGCACATCGTCCTTCCACCTCCCGGACTTTGCTCTTCCGCACCATGGTCATGGTCATGGTCATGGTCCTGGTCCTGGTCATGGTCGAGGCGCTGTGCAACGCACACCACCGCCGCCGCAACAACTGCAACAACAACACCAACATCAACAGCCACAACCACAACCACAGCCACAACCACAACCACAGCCTCAGCCTCAACGACACAGCCAGTCAAATGAACGTCCACGGCGCCTTCCAAGCCGCCGACGCCACACGCACGCCGGTTCCCCCCGGGCACATGCCCAGACGCGTGAAACAACGCCGGCACATCGCGCCACCGTTCCTGCCGCCGCCGCCGCCGCCGCCGCCGCCGCCACCACCACCACTGCCACCACGACCGCGCTGCGGTCCGCGTTCGAGGCGTCGCACCCGCCGGTGGAACAGCAGGGTCGGCGAGTGGGCGTGGGGAGTGCAGGTCGACAGCCGGCGCGCAGCCATCGCGGACGTCGTTCGAGTCGCGGCGTGACGAACACCAGCGGCAGCAGCGGCAACACCAGCACCAGCACCAGCACCAGCACCAGCGCCAACAGCAGCACCACAACGGCGGGTGTGGTGGTCACCACACCCGTCACAACTGGTGCTGTTGTGCGTGCTGCTACTGCGGCGCGTGCGTATGGTGGTGATACGCGTGGTCCCACAGTCAGCCGGCCTGTGCACCTGCCTCACTCACGCAGAGGCGTGTCAGCCCGTGAACTTATGGCAAGGGCGCTGCGATCCGCCACACCTGAACCTGTGTCCGCCGCTGCCATCAACACCACACGCGTAGGTGGTGGTGGTGGTGGTGGTGGTGGTGCTGCAACTGCTGCTGCTGCTGCAACTGCTGCTGCTGCTGCGAATAGCGATGGTGACGGCGCTGGCATCCGCTCTCACAAAGCAACAGGGAGGGAGGCAAGCAAGAGTGGCGAGGTGAGGGGTAGTTCTGGATCCGTGGAGAAGAGCCAGAAGAAGGCGACAAGTGCAGGATTGGGCAAGGGCCAGGGGAAAGGAAAGAGGAGAGGAAAGGGGAGGGGAAAAGGCAAGGGAAAAGGAGCAGGAAGGGTTGGCAAGAGAACGCTCAGCCGCCCAACGACGTCGTCTTCCACCTCCACGCTTCGAGCCACATCACCACTGCACCCCGCACAACACCACCCGTTTCACCCCAGCTCATCCACTGCTTCCACTTCCTCGTGGGTGGGAGGTGGTAGTTTGGCGGACACTCCTCCCGAGGTGATTGCCTCTGCCCCGGCGCTGCTTCTTCACGCAGCCCCTGCTGCGACGAACCCAACGGCTGCCGATGCTGATGTCCTGATGGTTGCCACGCCACCGGAACAACAACAACAGCAGCAGCAGCAACAACAACAACAGCAAGGGGCGCTGGCGCCAGGTTCCCATCCGCCCACCACCGCTCCCCCCAGCTCGTTGTTTTCGTCTCCCCTCACGGTGCCTGCGACAGGCGCGTTTGTTGCACCCACGGAGAACCACCACGACACACCCAGCGTCTCGCCACGTACCACGCACAGCTTGGATGCTACTGACAAACGTGGCTCCATCGCAGCGCGCCGTACGAGGGGTGCACGTGCCGCCACCGCCAGTGCATTGGGTGATGGCCGCCGCACCACGCGCACCACGCGCACCACGCGCACCACGCCCACAACGCCCACAACGCGCGCACCACGTTCTGGTGGACCTGCCCGACCACGCACAGTGTCTCCGTTGAGACCAGCAGGGTCGTTGCCGTCGCAACAAGCGGCGCACAAGGTGAGCCGCATGACCGCCATGTTGGCATCCGCGCTGCGTGGGGAAGATACGGCGCCTCATGAGGTGCATGGTGACGACAACGCCAGCAGCAGCACCAGCAGTGATGACGACGACAACAGCGTGCCTGTTTTCCTTCACCGAAGCACTAGCAGCACCGCCACCGCCACCACCAGCACCACGACCACGAGCACCACCACGAGCACCACCACCACCAACAGCACCAGCAGCCACAACAACGGTGCACGAGCTGTCGACGAGCGTGCGTCAACGCGACCTGGTGCAGCCTACGAACGGCAGGCGCAGGGACACCGGTCTGCCTCTGTCGGAGCTGGGTCGGGGTATCCAGCCACAGTTGCACGCCGACGACCGCAGGAGGAGAGGGATGTGGAGCCACCACCAGCGCATGCCCACGTGCTGGACGGTTCACGACGAGGCACGAAGCGCCGCTTGACGCGTCGCCCATCCACTGCCTTTCAGAGAACCCGCGCCGTGACAGACGCGGCGGTGTGCGGTCTGTTGATGACGAATGTGGGCGCCGACGCCGCCGCTTTACGCAAGGGGGTGGGCATGCGTGTCACGGAGCACGCGTATGTGACGGGTATCGGCGCTGCTTCCGTTCAGAACATTCCGCAGAGCCAACGGTCCCGACACCCCAACCAGGTAGGGTCCCATTGTGGATTGTCGGCTGGGCACACGGGCGAGAAGCAGTGGATGCCGTGGCCGTGTCAGATGGTGGACTCCTAACTCAACGCTGCTGCGGGTGGTGCCTGTGTTGCTGCTGCGCGCCCCCACTCTATGCTGTGCTCCAGGACTCGTTTGTCGTGTTCCGGGACAGCCACACCAACGCTATGTTGTTCGGTGTGTTTGATGGACACGGGCACCACGGGCACTTGGTACGCACGCGATCGACGCGTTTGGTTGGTTGTCGTCGTCGCGATTCATGGTCCCACGCGCTGCGTGTTGTGTTCTGTCCTACAGATATCCCAGTTCATGGCCTCCCGAGTTGGCTTGATCTTCCAAGACACGTCGTTTTCCTTTCAGCGGGCGCATCAAGTCTTGTCAAACATGTTGGCGGTTCTGGAAGAGGTGCTGATTGCAGGTAACAGGGGTTGGAGACGGGGGGAGCTGTACACCGCAGTGGCGTTGTGCTGGTGTTGTCAACGCACCCTCACACGCAGCAAAACACCAAACCCACCCTGACAATCGCGCAGACGCATCCATCGACACGGATCTCAGTGGATGCACCGCCGCAATGGCGCTGGTTGGCCCTGCGGGACAGCTGATCGTGGCGAATGTTGGAGATTCCAGGGTTGTGACAGGCATTTCGACCGCCCGAGGTGGTCTTGTGGTACGTTTGTTGTCCCACCTCATGAAAGCAAAGGTGTTGGCTTGCTGCCTTCCGTAATGTCTAGTGGCGGGCTGGGTGTCGTGTTGTATGTTGTTCACTGACGGAACTGTGTGTGCTTGTTGTTGTGTACCGTGGTTTGTTCGTTGCTGCGCGGCCATGTACACGCACCACCCTTCTCACCCCCAAACATGTGCTCAGCCATCGACGATCACCCGCGATCATAAGCCAAGCAACATGTCAGAGAAACTTCGCGTTGTTCGAGCAGGCGGCACGATTACACAATGGTGAGACGGTTTCGCGTGTTCTTTTCTTCCGTTGTTGCTTCAGCCCGCATGTTGTTTCTCAACGAACGCACTCTCCTTCTTCGTGATCTATTTGATTTTCTTTCTTTTCCTTTCTTTTCACAGCTTCGGTGGCGTTGAGCGGGTTACTGTTGAATGGGACGGTGCTATTCAAGGCCTGGCGATGACTCGATCCATGTGTGACGGTGTTGCCAAGACAGGGGGCGTGGTGTCCACCCCGGATATATCTGCCGCACGCTTGTGTGCCAGTCATCGTGTCCTGGTGCTTGCATCGGATGGGGTGCGTCTGGGGCACCGCGTTGTGTGACGTGATTGTGCGCTGTAGAGCAGTAGTACATGGTAGTGTGCGGTGCCCACGAGTGTAGTGTGTGTGTGTGTGTGTGTGTGTGTGTGTGTGTGTGTGTGTGTGTGTGTGTGTGTGTGTGTGTGTGTGTGTGTGTGTGTGGGGGGGGTGTGGGGGTGTGTGTGTGGT
>Ga0213833_1001044_pt1 | contig 21288 bp, 18 predicted proteins | sample SWATP21_FD_160575 | JGI IMG/M metagenome (GOLD analysis project Ga0213833, IMG submission 160575) | Coastal seawater microbial communities from Marineland, Florida, United States - SWA TP2 #1 | ecosystem: Environmental > Aquatic > Marine > Coastal | place: USA: Florida | collected 2016-08-14 | reverse complement strand
ACCTGCTCCGCCCGCTCATCGAGGGAGATACTCAGGGGCAGCCGACGTATTCGATGAGCAATACGTTTTTCGACAGGGGCGAATACTGTGTGTCTCCGCCCGAGAGGTTCCCCAGAGACGGGGTCGCAGCTGTGTCCGAGCAGAAGCTGCAACTGGGTTTCGGCAACTTCCCCGCCAGCCTGTAGCGCCCCCGTCCCGAAGCCAACGATGCCGGACCCCATCCAGAACCCCGGCGGCGTCCCCACTTCGAGATAGTAGCGGGTGAGGGGCTCGGTAAAGTCACGTTCCCCGTCGCCAACGACGACTGTGTTGAGCAGATAGCGATACCCATCGCCTGCGCTCATTACTCGCATTGAAACAGTCACATCAGTCAGGTGCGGGTATGGCACCAGGGCAATCCAATCCGCACTTTCTGGGAGCGAGGGCGGCAGTTGTCATCTGAAGAATTCACCTGCGCTCGGAAAGGCAAGATCAAGAGTGGTTGCTGCCCCTCCGAAACAACTTGTAACGCCGAGGTAATTCTGCAGAACTGCCTCTGGCATCGCATTGTCGGTGAGAAGTGTTTCTCGCAGTCCACGTGGTGACAGTCCGTACGCCTTCGAAAAGGAGGCTCGAGCGTGCGAACTTGAGGACCACCCGACCCGACGAGCTGCTTCCGCTAACGGCAGGTTGGTCTGGCACACAAGTCTCGTAAATTCTTGCAGTCGGACCTGACGCAGGTATTCGCTGGGAGGAACCCCCGTTGCGTTGGTGACCGCTCGACGAAACGCTGAGTCCGATAGTGATACGACGCGTGCCAACTCAAGGGTTCCTGGAGCATCTCTATAAGTTTTTCGCAGAAGGGCCAATGCAGTGCGCACTTCAGGCCTAACTCCACAGCAACCAATTGGTTGTTTCCAAACATCGCGGGGACGTCGTCTCTTCATCAGACCAGATAGCGCTTCGAGCTTCCAGAATAGTTCTGTAGCCGCCACAAGCACTTTGCCGATACTCATCGACTTCGTTGAGGCTTCTTCGAGTTGCGTGAAGGATGCAGCTAGTCCATTCTGTTCGACCTCAGATATTGGGCGAACACGAGGTTCCGAAGACGCCCCTAACAGAAGCGAGGCAATCGCGGCGCGATCCTCATGAATCTCAGGAAGTGCCCACCGCACTTGATCGACGACAAAGCCGACGCGGAATGCTGCTATCACGGCTTCAACGGGAATCTTCGTAATTCCTTCGAAGTGATGGCCTGGGGGGGGATCACAACGAGGTCACCCGCAGAAACCTGCAATGATCCCGCAATCTCTATGAGTCGAACTGATCCTTTGAGAACTAACGATGCTTTGAAGCTTCTTGAGACGATAGGCGGCGAGCCAGAAGGAAATCGTGCTTTGAATGCAACTGCTGGTGCATCGATAACACTTATCTGGTTCGCGAAACCTCGCGGGTACCACGAATCATCGCCCAATACTCACTGGCTTTCGACGAGTTAGAAGATCGGTCTTTGCGATCCTCACCTCCGACCCGCTGTCGTTACCGCTCAAGAACGACGGCGAGCCCTTGGCCGACGCCGATGCAGATCGCGGCGACTGCGACTCCTCCGCCGCGGCGCTTGAGCTCGTGGGCGGCGTGACCGATGATCCGGCCGCCTGAGGCGCCGAGGGGGTGGCCGATGGCGATGGCTCCGCCGTGGATGTTGAGCTTCTCCGGGTCGAGGTCACGCCAGCCTTTGAGGCAGGCCAGCGACTGTGAGGCGAAGGCTTCGTTCAGCTCGACGAGGTCAACGTCCGCCCAGGTCCGCCCCGCGCGCGCCAGCGCCTTGTTCGCGGCCTCGATCGGGGCGATCGGGAAGATGTCCGGGTCGACGCCGTGGGCGGCGCGTCCGGTGATCCGTGCGAGCGGTTCGGCGTCGATGGCATTCTCCCGGCCCAGCAGCACCGCGGAAGCACCGTCGTTGATCGAGGATGAGTTCCCGGCCGTCACGGTACCGTCGGCGGCGAACAGTGCTTTGAGACCGGCGAGCTTCTCAACGGTGCTGCCGTCGCGGATGCCCTCATCGCGGGCCATCTCAGCGCTGGGCACCTGGACGATCTCGGCGTCGTAGCGGCCCTCCGCCCACGCTTTCGCGGCGAGCTCGTGCGAGCGGACCGAGAACGCGTCCTGTGCTTCACGGGTGATCCCCCACTCCTGGGCGATCTTCTCCGCGGACTCGCCGTTGGAGATGGTCCATTGCTTGGGCAGGGCCCGGTTCACCATGCGCCACCCGATGGAGGTGTTCCAGAGCGTCTGGTTGCCGACCGCCGGCCAGGGCTTCGGGGACTTCTCGACGACGAAGGGCGCACGGGACATGGACTCCACGCCGCCGGCGAGGATCAGCTCTGCATCCCCGGACTCGATCGCCCGGGACCCCTGGATCACGGCCTCCACGGACGATGCGCAGAGCCGGTTGACGGTGACGCCGGTGACCGAGGAGGGGAAGCCCGCGAGGAGCGCGCCGAAACGGGCGACGTTGCGGTTGTCCTCACCGGCCTGGTTCGCGTCGCCGAAGATCACGTCTTCAATGCGTGCGGGATCGACGCCGGTGCGCTGGACGGCCGCTTTCATGACGACCGCGGCGAGGTCGTCGGGGCGGATCCCGGAGAGCGCGCCGGCGGCGCGGCCGAAAGGGGTGCGGACGGCGTCGTAGATGAACGTCGAGGTCATGGGGTGAACCGTGGTCTTTCTGTGATGAAGGCGGGGTCAGGCTGCGGCGCGCCTGGAGTGGTGCCCGGCACGGAACTCGTCAGGGACGGTCCCGGCGCCGGTAGCGAGGTCGGCGGCGAGCTCGCCGAGCAGCGGAGCGAACTTCGCTCCGCGGCCGGAGCAGGCGGACAGGACGACGATGCCTTCGGCCTCGTCGATCAGGAAGTCGCTGCTGGGCGTGCTGGTGAACATGCATGTCGCCTCGGCGTAGGACTCCGGTTCGACACCGGGCACCCATTCCTTGACGTAGTCGCGAGCTCGTTGCCTGGCCTCCGGCCGGATCTGGCCGGTGCGGTCGAGGATGCTCGGGATTACGGGTCCGCCGTTGAAGTGCGCGATTTTGAGGCCGTGGTATCCGGCGTCGCGGCCGCCTGGCAGACCGTAGATGTCGACCGTCTTGTTCTCGTGCATGAACGTCGGCCAAGCCGGGTAGGGTGCGCCGGAAGCGTCGGCGTCGCGGTAGGGGAAGTGGAACGCCTGCTCCTCACGCACTTCGAAAGACGGCAGTGAGTGGATGAACCCGGCAGGCAGGGCGAGCGAGTCCAGAAGGGTTGGAAGCCACGGGCCGGCCGCGACGACCACTTTCTCGCCTTCGACGACGTCGCCGACCGTGGATTCGACGCGGAAGCCGCGGCCAGTGCGCCGCTCGATAGAGCTGACGGTCCAGTTCGTGAGCAGTCTGACCCGCCCGGTCGCGGCGGCCAGGCGAACGAGGGCCTCGACCGTGTTGCGGGCATCAAGCACTCCAGCGCCGGGGTGATAGAGCACCTCGCCGTCGAAGCGGTACTGCGGCCAGCGCGACCCTGCCTCCGCCTCTGGCAGTAGCTCATGCTCGATACCCAGCGCGTCGAGGACACGGGCGAGGCCGACGGGGTCGTTCACCGAGCCGTGGTCGAGGGCGCCGGTGGGTTCGATCAGACGTGCACCGTTCTCCCGTTCGAGTTCGTCCCACAGCGGCTTGGAACGGATAACGAGCCCGGTGTAGAGCTCGCTCGGGTAGGCGTAGCGGAAGATCCGCGCCGAGCCGTGCGAGCTGCCGTACGGGTTGGCTGGTGCCGTCCGCTCCAGCAGGGTCACGTCTTGCCCGCGTTGGGCGAGACGCCACGCGGTGGCGGCGCCGGCGAGGCCTGCGCCTATGACGATGTACTCGCTCATCTCGCTCCGTCCTTACCGCTTGAACGCGGAGACCCCAGTGATCTCGCGGCCCACGATCAGGGACTGGATGAAATCGGTGCCCTCGTAGGTGTGGACGACTTCCATGTCCGTGAGATGGCGGGCGACGTGGTTCTCGAGCAGCAAGCCGTTGCCGCCGAGCAGGTCGCGGGAATCGCGGCATAGCTGCCGCGCTTTATCGCCAGTGAACATTTTCGCGAGCGAGGCCTGCTCGTTGCTTAGGCGGCCTTCGTTCTGCAGGGCGCCGGCACGGAAGCAGACCAGCTGCATCGCTGTAAGGTCAGCGAGCATGTTGGCGAGCTTGTTCTGGACGAGTTGGTAGTGTGAGATCGGGCTGCCGAACTGGACGCGCTCGGACGCGTACTGCACTGCCGCCTCGTAGGCGGCGGTCGCGTGTCCCAACGATTCCCAGGCGACGGTGCTGCGGGTGCGGTTGAGCACCGCCCCGACATCGCGGAACGACTGAGACTTTTCGAGTTTGTTCTCGGCGGGGATCCGAAGGTCTTCGAAGGTGATTTGCGCCTGCTGGATCGCGCGCTTGGCGATTTTCCCTTGGATGGCTTCCGCGTGGTATCCGGACGGGTAACTGCCGTCCTCGTTCTTCTCCAGGATGAACGCCTTGACCTTGTCGTCGGCGGTGTCGCGCGCCCAGATGATGACGAGATCTGCGACGTGGCCGAGGCCGATCCACCGCTTCGAGCCATTGAGAACGTAGTGGTCGCCGTCGAGGCGGGCGCTGGATTCAAGAGCCACGGAGTCGGAACCGTGATCGGGTTCCGTCAGCGCGAACGCGCCGAGCTTCTCGAGCTTCGCCATCTGGGTCAGCCAGCGCTGCTTCTGTTCGTCGCTGCCGAGTAGGTTGATCGTCCCCATCGCGAGGCCGGAGTGCACGGCGTTGAACGTGTTGATGCTCCCGTCACCGCGGGATAGCTCCATGGCGACCAGTCCCGCCTGCAACCGGGTCAGGCCTGGGCAGCCGTACCCTTCGATCGCGGTGCCGATGATGCCAAGCTCCCCGAGCTTTGGGAGGATCTGGTACGGGAAGTCCGCCTGTTCCCAGTACTCGTTGATGATCGGGGTGACCTCAGAATCGACGAAAGCTCGCACCTTCGCGACGAGCGCGCGATCCTCCTCGCCGAGGTAGTCCTCGACGCCGTAGAAATCCACGTTGACGCCTGACCTGTTGAGTGCACTCATGCTGTTGCTTCCTTTGCTGAGATCGATGCGAGCGGCGAGGAGCCCGCGAGCCAGCGCCGCACCAGCTCGGTATCTGCGCCTAGCTCGGGGGGCGCCTTGTCGTAGGTCGCCGGGGTCTGTGAGAAGGTGATGGGGTTGCGGATCCCGGACAGAGAGTCATCCCCGGATCCGGCTTGAACGATCGGATCCAGGCCGATGCGCTCGGCGAACTGGACACCGGCTGCGACGTCCTGGATCGGCGCGCACGGGATCCCCGCTGCGGTGAGCCGTTCGAACCACTCCGTGGCGGTCGCATGCGAGAGCGCGGCTTCGAGTAGCGGACGCAGATCGAGTCGGTTGCGGCTGCGGTCGGGCGCGAACGCGAAGCGCGGATCCTCGACGAGTTCCGGCGTGCCGAGCTCCCGGCAGAGCACCCGGAACTGCCTGTCGTTGCCGATCGCGAGCACGATCTCCCCGTCTCCGGTGGCGATCGGCTCGTAAGGGTAGATGCTCGGATGCTCGTTGCCCATGCGGGTCGGAACGACGCCTGCGATGGCGTAAGCGCCGGTCTGGTTCACCAGGCCCGACAGTGCCGAGCTCATCAGATTGACCTCCACCCGCTGCCCTTCACCGGTCACTCGCCGGTGGTTGAGGGCGGCGAGGATACCGATGCAGGCGTGCATACCCGTGAACACATCGACGACCGCGACGCCGGCACGGAACGGCTCGGTCTCCGGCGCCCCGGTGAGACTCATGAGCCCGGAGGCAGCCTGGACGAGCAGGTCGTATCCAGGAAGGCTCGCCCCGCCCGCGGTACCGAACCCGGTGATCGAGGTGAAAATCACGTCCGGGTTCTGAGCCGCCACGCTCTGATAGTCCAGCCCGAACTTCTCGAGACCGCCGGGCTTGAAGTTCTCGATTACGACGTCCGCGCGAGCTGCGAGCTCGCGTGCGGTCGCGAGATCCCCGGGGTCGCTGAAGTCCAGTTCGATCGACAGCTTGTTCCGGTTGATCGAGAGGTAGTAAGTCGACTTGCCCTCATGCTCCGGCGGCATCCAAGCACGGGTCTCGTCCCCGATCGGACTCTCGACCTTGATGACTGTCGCCCCCATGTCGGCCAGCAGCATCGTGCAGTAGGGCCCTGCCAACACTCGGCCAAAGTCGGCGATGATTGTGCCACTCAACGGCCCCTGCCCCGAACGCGCGAGTAGTTCTTCAAGTCTGTTGTGATCTTCCACCGTCTACCTCGGGACCGTTCTTCCGTTGAACCGTTTTCGATGTTTTCACCTTGTCAGGCGCGATTAGTGCACGTCAAATACCTATTTTCATGTTATTGATACCTTCAGCACATATGTCTCTCTCCAATCGTTCGTCGCACTGAGACCTGAAATGAAGCAAATACGACACGATATATGATCCTCGTGCTATCATTGGCGAGTGGAAATTCAGGACCTCAGAGCATTCGTCGCCGTCGCGGAAGAACTGCACTTCGGGCGAGCGGCCGAACGCCTCCATTTGGCGCAGCCTCCGGTAAGCCGCACCATAAAGGCACTGGAGAAGGAACTGGGCGCGGAGCTGTTCCACCGCACGACGCGCTCCGTGGAGGTCACTGCGGCCGGGGAGGCTCTGCTCGGCCCGGCCCGCCGCATTCTCAACGAACTCAAGCATGCCGCGCACGATGTGCGCGCCGCTCAGAGCGGCGAACTCGGGCATGTCGGTATCGCCTTCGCTGGCGCCTCCACACAGATTCTCGTCGGCCAGCTCTCCCGCGCTGCGCGTCTCAAACATCCAGACCTATCCCTCGAGCTCTCCAGCCAGAACTTCGCCCAGCCCGCCATCAACCGACTCCTGAACGATGAGGCGGATATCTCCATTGGCCGCTGGGACTACGTCCCAGCCGGCATCAGAACCCGCACTCTGATCAACGAGCAACTCGTCGTCGCCGTCCCGAAGACCCACACCTTGGCCGGCGCTGACTCGGTCCACATGGATCAGCTCTCCGCCGACTACTTCGTGACGCTCCCCCCGCAGCCCGGATCAGCACTTACAGACCGGCTGCTCCGACTCAGCCACGCCGCCGGCTTCGACCCCCTCATCGCGCAGGTCGCCCCCGACACCTGGACGGCGCTGTCACTCGTCGCAGCCGAGGTCGGCATTCATCTCACGATCTCATCGGTCGCAGAGAACACCCACACCGACGGGTTCTCCTTCCTCCCGGTCGCAGACCCATTCGACGAGGTGCTCCTGCGCATGGCCTGGCGCGCCGATTCGCGGAACCCCGCACTCGCCACGGTGCTGGCACTCGCCGACGAAGTCCTCTGACAGCACTTGTTTATGGGCTAGCACCCAGTTGCTGTTAGATATGCACAAGCGGTCCGCGGTGAGTCGCTGACGACCTGGGTGCCGGTGTCTTCGGCGAAGGGCTCACCGAACGCTTCGAGCTGGTATTCCTGCGTTTCGTTGCCGTAGCCGACGAAGGTGATCTTGCCGCCGGAGCCGTCTGAGCTGCCTGAGCTGCAGCCGGTCGCTGCGAGTACGAGTCCCGCGATCCCGGTGAGGGCGAGCAGCGTCTTCGGGGCCCGCTTCTTCCATGTGTTCATGCGTGTTCCTTATTCAGTGGTGGAGCCTCCCGGCGCGGGAGGACATCGGGTCGTGCCGGCTGTCTTCCCCGCAGGGTCGCCGCCTGCCTTATCCGCTCTGTACGGTGTCGAGGGCGTCGCGGATGCCGCGCACGATGGTGCGGATCTCGTCGGCGGTGACGATGAAGGGCGGGGAGATCTGGAGGATGTTGTTCGGGAGGTTCCGCAGGTGCACGCCGCGGCCTTCGAGGACGGCGACGACGTCGAGCCCGGAGATGCCGTCGGCGAGGTCGACGCCGCCCATGAGTCCGATGTGCCGTACGTCTTTCACGCCGGGGTGATCGCGGAGCTGTTCGAGTTCCTCGGCGAGGACCGGCTCGAGCTCGCGGACGCGGCCGAGGAGATTCTCTCGCTCGATGATCTCGAGGTTCTTGAGTCCGACGGCCGCGACGGTCGCGTGGCCGGAGTAGGTGAGGCCCTGGTGGAAGATGGGTGCGTCGTCGCCTGCGTAGAACTGGCTGGATACCCTGGGGGCGACGATGACGCCGCCCAGGGGCAGGTAGCCGGAGGTGATGCCTTTCGCGAAGGTGATCATGTCGGGTTCGAGGTTGAAGCGTTCGGACGCCGTCCAGGTGCCGAGACGGCCGAAGGCGGTGACGACTTCGTCGGCGATGATGAGGAAACCGAACTCTTTCGCGAGTTCCTTGATCCGCTCGAAGTAGCCGGCCGGGGGCGGGACGAGACCGCCGACGCCCATGACGGGTTCGGCGATGAACGCGGCGATTTTCTCTCCGCCGTGTTCGCGGATGGTGCGCTCGGCGGCGTCGATGTCCCACTGATCGACGAGCAGCGTCTCCGGGATGAGGGTGCCGGGGCCGAAGCCGTCGCGGTTGAAGGAGAGGCCTGCGACGCTGGTGCCGTAGGCGTGGAGGCCGTGGTAGCCGTCCTGTCTGGATACGACGGTGAGCTTCTCCGGCTGTCCCTGGAGCTGCTGGTGACGGCGTGCGAGTTTGAGCGCCAGATCGACGGAGTCGGATCCGCCGCTGGTGAAGATGACCTTGGCGTCGTCGAATGGGGCGAGCGTCGCGATCTTGTTCGCAAGATCGAGTGCCGGCTGGTTCACGTACCGGCCGAAGATGTGCCAGGTCTCGAGGGTGCGGATCTGCTCGGCGGCGGCCTGTGCGATCTCGTCCCGGCCGTGGCCGACGTTGGCGTACCAGAGGCCGCCGGCGGCGTCGAGGAGGCGGTCCCCGTCCGCAGTGGTGATGTAGGCGCCGTCGCCTTCGACGATGACGGTCTGCGGGTTCGAGAGCACGGTCGGCATGTGCGCCTGGGCGCTCCACAGGGCGTTGGTCTGGGGCATCTGCATCCTCCTGGGATCGTGTGTGGGGTTCGGGCTGCGGTGTGTGACCCGAGTGTTCAGCTGTAGTCGAAGAAGCCTGCGCCGCTTTTGCGCCCGAGCTCTCCGGCAGCGACCTTGTCGCGCAGGATCTGCGGGGGTGCGAAGCGCTCGCCGAGCGTGGAGGCGAGGTACTCCGCGATGCCGAGCCGCACGTCCAGGCCGACGAGGTCGGTGGTTTTGAGCGGGCCGGTGGCGTGCCGGTACCCGAGCACCATCGCCGCATCGATGTCCTCGGCGGATGCGACGCCCTCTTCGAGCATCCGCATCGCTTCGAGTGCGAGGGCGACGCCGAGCCGGGAGCTCGCGAAGCCGGGTGCGTCATGCACGACGACGGGGGTCTTCCGCAGCCCCTCGGTCCACTCGCGCGCTGCGGCGACGAGGCCGACGCCGGTCTGCTCGCCGACGACGACCTCGATCAGCGTGGAGGCGGGAACCGGGTTGAAGAAGTGCAGCCCGAGGAAGCGGGACGGGTGGGAGAGCTCTGCGGCGAGCTTCGTGACCGACAGCGACGACGTGTTCGTCGCGATCGCGGTGGTCTCGGTGACGCGCTCCTCGATCGCGCGGAGGGTGTTCACTTTGAGTTCGAAGTCCTCGGGGACCGCCTCGATCACGAGGTCTGCTTCTCCCAGGAGCCCGTAGTCCTCGGACACGACGAGGCGTCCTAGGATCACGTCAAGGGCGGGGGCCGCTGGATCCTTCGCGACCGCTTTCTGCGCGATGTCATCGAGCCGTGCCCGGGCGGCGTCCACCGACGCGGCATCGCGTTCGAGCACGGTGACCTGCGATCCGCCGACGGCGAAGCTGAGCGCGATGCCCGCCCCCATCCGTCCGCCTCCGACGACGGCGATGTGATTCGGCAATGCCATGGGTTCAGCGTCCTTTCCGCGCGTTGCGCTTCAGCAGAAAATCATCCATGCGCCGGGTCTTCTCCGGGGATTCGAAGAGCAGCGCCTGCGCAAGGTTGTCGATGACCGGGTGCGCCGCCCGCGGCGCGTGGATCACCTGCTTGGTCACCTGGATCGCCAGCGGGTCGAAACCGCCGATACGGTCCGCGAGCGCGTTCGCCCGGTCCAGGAGCTCGTCCGGCTCGCAGACTTCGCCGACCAGCCGGATCGAGAGCGCCTCGTCTGCGGTGAGGACGCGGCCGGCGAGCAGGATCTCATTCGCGACGGGCTCGCCCACGAGCTCGACGAGTCGCCAGCATGCCCCCGCGGCGGCGATGATGCCGAGGTTGGGTTCGGGGTTGCCGATCTTCACCCGCGTCGTCGCGATCCGGAAGTCGGCGGCGTAGGCGAGCTCGGCGCCGCCGCCGAGGGCATAGCCGTCGATCGCGGCGATCACCGGCATCGGCAGGGCAGCGATCCGCGCGAAGATGCTCGAGTTGATCCCGCGCAGGGCGTCATGACGGCGCCGGTCGCGCAGCTGGGAGATGTCCGCGCCGGAGGCGAAGATGCCGCCCTTGTCGGTGCGGGCCCCCGTCAGGATGAGGATGCGCGGTTCGCGTTCGAGCTGGTCGCAGACCTCGTGGAGATCATCCACCATGGCCTGGTCGATCGAGTTCAGTGTCTGAGGCCGGTCCAATCGCACGATCGTGCGATCGCCGTTGTGCTCGACTGTGAGCGTTTCCACCAAGCCCCACCTCTCTCAGATCGCGTCCAGGCACACTCAGTCCTGGTGTATGTCATGTCCCAGCTTGCTGCGAAATCCAATAACACACAAATACCCAATAGCTCTCATTCAATGACGATTTCGTCATAAATACTCACTGAGGGTCCCACTGGGCGCGAGAGAGCATTATTGATGCCAGTGCATGAGCGGGGGCGGATTTGGTATTGGACGCGACATGAATAGTGAGCGACAGTGATTGTCGAGGATCCGTGTGCACTGGTGCGCGCGGAGTTCCGCGATCACACACCGAACAATGAAGGAGCGTCGTCGCACATGGGTGTCTACACGACCGTGAATCCAGCAACCGGCGAGCAGGTGGCCGAGTTCCCCGAGCTCACCGACGAAGAGGCCCGGGACGCGCTCGATCGCGCCGCGGGAGCCTATCCGCAGTGGCGGGATCGCGGGTTGCAAGAGCGGGTCGCCCTGGTCAAGCGCATCGCCGCGCTCCACCGCGAACAGCGGGAAGAGCTGGCTGCGCTCATCACGCTCGAGATGGGCAAGCCCATCGTCCAGGCGCGTGGCGAGGTCGACCTCGTCGCGAACATCTACGACTACTATGCGGACCGCGCCGAGCAGTTCCTCGCGGACGAGGTGCTCGACATCTCCGGCCCCGGCACCGCCGTCGTGAAGACCGAGCCGGTGGGCGTCCTTGTCGGTATCATGCCGTGGAACTACCCCTATTACCAGGTGGCGCGGTTCGCGGCCCCGAACCTGATCCTGGGCAACACGATCCTGCTCAAGCACGCACGCAACTGCCCGCAGTCCGCCCTCGCTATCGAGCGGGTGTTCCGCGAGGCGGGGCTGCCCGATGGCGTCTACGCGAACGTGTTCGCCAACAACGATCAGATCGCCGAGATGATCGCCGATCCGCGTGTGCAGGGCGTCTCCCTCACCGGGTCCGAGCGGGCGGGCTCCGCGGTCGGCGAGGTCGCCGGGCGGCATATGAAGAAGTACGTGCTGGAGCTCGGCGGCTCCGACCCGTTCATCGTGCTCGACGACGCCGACCTCGACGCGGCAGCCGCCGCGGCCGCGGTCGGTCGCTTCGCCAACGGCGGCCAGGCCTGCACCGCGTCCAAGCGCTTCATCGTCCTGGACGCGGTGTACGACGCGTTCCTCGAGAAGTTCATCGAGCAGAGCCGCGCGTACGCCACAGGCGATCCGTCGTCGGACGAGACGAAGCTCGGCCCGCTCTCCTCCACCGCCGCCCGCCGGGATCTCGTCGAGCTGGTCGACGAAGCCATCGACCGCGGCGCGAAAGTCCACCTGGGCGGGGAGGCCCCTGACGCACCGGGCGCCTACTATCCGGCGACCGTGCTGTCGGGCGTGACGAAAGACATGCGCGCCTACGCGGAGGAGCTGTTCGGACCGGCCGCGGTCGTGCACCGCGCCGCGTCCGAGGAGGAGGCGGTGCGGATCGCCAACGACTCCCCGTTCGGTCTGGGCGGCACGGTCTTCTCGGGCGACCTGGAACGGGCGCAACGGGTCGCCGACCGGATCGAGACGGGCATGGTCTGGATCAACAGCACGAGCAAGACAGCCCCGGATCTCCCGTTCGGCGGGGTCAAGGCCTCGGGCGTCGGCCGCGAGCTCGCGCATTACGGCATCAACGAGTTTGCCAACAAGAAGCTCGTCCGCGTCCCTGGGGCCACGAAATAGTACGCCGCGTGGCGGAGTGCACCACCGGAGCGATTCGGGGGATACACTCCGCCACTTCGCATGCCCCATCCCCATGCCCAGGCTGCACTCACAAGAAGTAACCTCGGGCAGGGCTCGGATCTCTGAGCCGATGGGGCCGGGCGTGCCGTACGCGCAGCATGAGCGGCATTCCGAGTCGCTTCATTTGACGTGCGTTCAGAGACCGTGTTCAGGGCCCCGCGGGTACATGACGTGCCGAAGACGACCTTTGGGCACCCGAAAGGCGAGACCGCGCACGCAGCGTTCGAAGAGGCGCCGGAGTTGACGGGTCACCTGGTCCTCGAAGCCTCCGTGGTTGACATCGGCGAACCAGCAAGTGGGCTGGCGAGCGGGCGAGACGCTAGTCGACGGGTCGAACAGCATGAATCCTCGCGCGCATGTTCGTTCATACCGATGCGATGAAGAACATCCGTATTTCGGTGGTACCGGTGATCGCTGTGCCGAGCGATGCGGCCCGAGACGCGGTCTAGCGTCTCGGCCGGTCGAGCCCGACGGTTTCTCGATCCGCGTGCCGCGGTCAGGAGCGCCGGGCTCGACCGCACCCGCCTCTAGCCGAGGGCGGGCTGATCCCAGATCGGCAGCACCGTGCCGATGTCGCGGCGCTGCGCCTCCCAGAGGAGTTCGGTCGCCCAGGCGACGTCTTCGGCCGGGATCCCGCCGATGGAGAAGAATGACGGCCGCGCCGGATCGTAGCCGGGTGCTCGGCCGTCGACGATGTCCCCGAACTCGGCGATGTCGGCGGCGGTCAGGCGCCCCTCCAGGAGCATGTCCTGGTATTTGACGCCGAGTGCCCCGAGCTGCTCGTGGTACGGACGGCTGAAGTTCGCGACGTAGGCTTCATAGAGCGGAGTGTGGTCGACGACGTTGCGAGCTCCAGCACTCAGGAACCCGGCATCGACCTGGATGTTCGAGGTCGCCGCGACATACGCTCCCGGGCGCAGCCACTCCGGGTCGATGACCGGGTAGTTCGCGGTGCCGGACAGACCGGTCGCGGCGACGGTGACGATGTCGGCGTCGGCGACCGCCGACCGGATCGAATCGACGATCTCCACCGCTTGGATCTGGGGGAACTCGGAGCGGACGAGCTGCTCGAAGCGCTGCGCGTTCCGGCTCGTGAGCGAGCGCGCCGCGATCCGGACGCGGGCGATGGCGGGCCGTGCCTCGAGGATCGCCCGGAACGCGACCTGGTTGATGAGCCCGGGGCCGATCACCGCGACCGAGTCGGCGTCCGGCCGGGCGAGGTGGCGGGCGCCGGCTCCGACGACCGCACCAGTGCGATAGGCGCTGATCAGGTTTCCCGGCATCACGGCGATCGGAGCGCCTGTCTCGGTGTCGTTCAAGACCACGAGGTGGATGGACCGGGGCAGATCCTTCTCGGTGTTCTCGATGTTCGAGCCGTACCACTTGAGGCCGGTCGCACGATACTTCCCGCCGATGTACGCCGGCATCGCCATGAAGCGGCGGTCCGACGTGTGGCGCGGCATGCCAGGGAACGCCGGCTCGAGCGGGAAGTCGACTTTGATCCCGTGCGAGCTGTGATTCGGGCCGCCCATGCGGTAGTCGCCAGTCGCGAGCAGTGAGAAGACCTCGCACATCGTGTCGATGCAGCGCACCATGTCCGTGGCGCCGACGTCGATGAGCTCGGGCTCGCTGAGGTACCGCAACCGGAGAGAAGTGTCGTGCATCGTTGCCCTTTCCTGCCCGCGGCCTCACCGCGAGGTGCCGTATTCGATATTGCGATGCTAACCCTCGATAACGTGCCCGGAATGCAAAAGAGCCGCTTTCATTCACACTGATAGCGCATGAATCATGCGGGAACTGGTATCGCGGGGCTCTTCGATTCCCTGCATCGACCTGGAACACTGAGGTCACCAGCTACTTTCGCAACGGCTGCACGGTGCCGTGCCGCACGAGGAGGATCGATGTCCAGCGCTGAGCAGGCGTCCGTCGCCGTCATCGGAATGGGCACCGTAGGCGCCATGGCCGCGTGGCAGCTGTCGAAGCTGGTGCCGGGACGCATCATCGGCATCGAGCAGTACGGCGTCGCGCACGCGTACGGCGCGTACGCCGGGGAGTCCCGCCTGTTCCGCACCGCAGCTTACGAGGGCGAGCACTATACTCCGTTGCTCGTCCGGTCGCAGCAGCTGTGGCGAGAACTCGAGCGGGAATCGGGGCAGAGCATCTACCTGCAGGTCGGCGCGCTCACGATCGCCCCCGGTGCTTCCCCGAAGATCGCTGGAACCCTCGAGGCCGCCGAGCGATTCGCCCTCCCCTACGAACATCTGGCGGGGCGCGAGCTGCTCAGCAGGTTCCCGCAGCACGACTTCGACGACGGCGACGAGGCGATCCTCGATCTCGGCGGCGGCGGCCTGCGCCCCGAGCGCGCCATTCTCACCGCGGCATCACTCGCCGAGCGCGGAGGCGCCGAGATCTGGGACGGCACTCGGGTGCTCGGCATCGACGAGCAGCACGGGCGGCACCTCGTGAGCACCACCCGCGGCGACATTCTCGCCGAGAAGGTCGTCATCGCCGCCGGCCCCTGGAGCCAGCAGGTCCTCCCTGAGCTGAAGACGTTCACGAAGGTGAAGAGTGTGCCGCTCACGTGGTTCATGCCGAAACGCGTCGACCAGTTCCTTCCCGAACGGTTCCCCGTCTTCGTGCGGGACCGCGGAACCACCCACCTGTTCGGCGCCCCGAGCCTCGAAGGCTACGCCGTGAAGATCAGCCGCGCCGCGTTCCCGGACTGGCCGCTCGTCGACGACGTCGCGCAGCTGCAGCGTGAGCACACCCGGGCAGAGCTCGCGCAGACCTCCGAGTTGGCGACCTGGTACTTCCCGGGCCTGCACCCGGAGCCGGTGCGCCACAGCATCCACCCGGACAGCTACACGGCCGATCTCACCCCGATCATCGACGCCTCGCCCGACGGCAGCCGCGTCGTCGTGTCCGGGCTGTCGGGACGGGGCTTCAAGTTCGCGCCCGTCCTCGGCCGCATCGCCGCTGACCTCATCCACGCAGGCGCCAGCGAACTCTACGACCCCGGCCGGTTCAGCCTCGCCGCTCACTACCGCACGCTCGACCACTAACCACACAGGCGGTCCGGGGCTCCTGCCGCGGCGCACCGCGCACGCGCCGGGAGCACAGTTCGCCATATCCATGAGAACCCCTTGAGAAGGAGAAACACCATGCAGGAAATCACTCGCGACGTCGTCATCATCGGCGCCGGTCCCGCGGGCCTCACCGCGGCGCGGCGCCTGAGCCAGGCCGGGAAGACGGTCGCCGTGCTCGAAGCGCGCGACCGCGTCGGCGGCCGCACCTGGTCGGACACGATCGACGGCACCTTCCTCGAGATCGGCGGCCAGTGGATCGCACCCGAGCAGACCGCGATCCAGGATCTCGCGGCGGAACTCGGACTCGAGCTCTTCCAGCGCCACCGCGACGGCGATTCGGTGTTCATCGACAAGGAGGGCAACCGCCACCGTTTCACCGGCGACTTCCCCGTGAAGCCGGAGACCCTCGAGGAAATGCTCAAGCTCCGCGCAGAACTCACCCGACTCTCCCTCGAAGTCGACCCGGCCGCCCCGTGGGAGCACCCCCGCGCCGCCGAGTACGACGAGATCACCTTCGACGCCTGGCTGCGCACCCAGAGCGACGACGCCGAGGCGCGCCTCATCATCGGCAACTTCATCTCAGGGGCGATGCTCACCAAGCCCAAGCACTCGTTCTCCCTGCTGCAGGCCATCTTCTTCGGCGCCTCGGCCGGGTCGTTCGAGAACCTCGTGGACGAAGACATCCTCCTCGACAAGCGCGTCGTCGGCGGCATGCAGAGCGTCTCCATCCGCATCGCCGAAGAACTCGGCCCCGACAATGTCTTCCTCGACAACCCGGTGCGCGAGCTTCACTGGGAGGACAGCGGCGAAGGCGCCCCCGCCACGGTCATCGCGATCACCGACCACATCCGCGTGAGTGCCCGCCACGCGATCCTCGCGGTACCGCCGAACCTGTACTCCCGCATCCAGTACGTACCGGCCCTCCCCCGCACCCAGCAAGTCGCGCACCAGCACCACTCGATGGGGCTCGTCATCAAGGTCCACGCCTCCTATGACCGCCCGTTCTGGCGCGAGCAGGGCCTCTCCGGCACCGGCTTCGGCTACTACAACGTCGTCCAGGACATCTACGACAACACGAATCACGGCGACGAGCGCGGCACCCTCGTCGGATTCATCGTGGAGCGCGACGCGGAGAAGGTCTGGGCGCTGCCCGAGAAAGAGCGCCGGGAGACGATCCTGAACTCCCTCGCCGAGTACCTCGGCGACGAGGCGCGCAACCCGCTCGCGTTCTACCTCTCCGATTTCGGCGCCGAGGAGTGGACCCGGGGCGCATACGGCACCAGCTACGATCTCGGCGGCCTGAGCCGCTGGGGCGCGACCCAGAACCAGCCCGTCGGCCCGATCTTCTTCGCCAGCTCCGACATCCAGGGCTTCGGCTACCAGCACGTCGACGGCGCCGTCCGCATCGGGCAGGACACCGCCGCCCGCATCCTCGAGGCGGACCGCGCAGCACAGTGACCACCGCACAGCGCGAGCCCGCCGCGACCACCAAGAGCCTGACACTCAAAGGTCTTCAGAAAGGGAAGATCGGCGCCTTCGCCGGGGCGATCATCGGAATCGCGAGCATCGCCCCGGCATACACCATGACCTCCGGGAACGGGCCGACGATCTCGGTGGCCGGGCTGCAGACCCCGTTCATCCTTTTGGTCGGATGCATCCCGATGCTGTTCGTGCTCATGGGCTACCGGGAGCTGAACACCTCGATGCCGGACTCGGGCTCCACATTCACATGGTCATCGCGCGCGTTCGGCCCCTGGATCGGCTGGCTCGGCGGGTGGGGGCTCGTCGCGTCGACCGCGCTGGTGCTGTCGAACCTCGCCGCGGTCGCCGTCGACTTCCTGTTCATCGCGCTGTCGCAGATGTTCGGGAGCCCCGACATCGCCGACCTCACGGACAATCTCTGGGTCAACATCCCGGTCGTCGCGATCCTAACGGGGATCGCCGCGTACATCTCGTATCGAGGCGTCGAGGAGACCAAGCGCGTCCAATACGCGCTCGTCGGCCTGCAGGCCATCGCCCTGGCCTGGTTCGTGATCGCAGCGGTCGTCAAGATCGCGAACGGCGAAGCCTACGACTACACCCCGGTGAGCCTGGAATGGTTCAACCCCGCGCTCCTCGGATCCGACGGGTTCAGCTTCAGCGTACTCATGGCCGGCCTCTCGCTGTCGATCTTCATGTTCTGGGGCTGGGACGTCATCCTCACGATGAACGAGGAGACCAAAGATCCCCGCCGCACCCCCGGACGGGCCGCACTGCTCACCATCGCCATGATCGTGATCACCTACCTCACCGTCACGATCGTGCTGCTCAGCTATGCCGGCATCGGCACGACGGGACTCGGGGCCGGAAACCCGGACATCCAAGAAGCGCTGTTCGCCGCCCTCGCCCCCGAGGTAATGGGACCGTTCGCCCTGGTGATGTCGCTCGCCGTCTTCGCGAGCTCAGCCTCGGCGCTCCAGGCGACGCTCGTGTCCCCTTCCCGGACCTTGCAAGCGATGTCGCATTAGGCCGTGTTGCTAAATCCATTGGAGGGCGGCGGAGAGGCAGATGCCGGCTGCGTATGAGCTCGCTGTCTTGTCGTATCGGGACGCGAGTCCTCGCCATTGCTTGATGAAGTTGAAGCACCGCTCGATCACGTTGCGGCCCTTGTATCGTTCCTTCTGCTCGTCGCCGAAGTCGATAGGGCGGCCCGCTCGCTTTCGGCGGTGGGCGATCTGGTCGTCGCGTTCGGGGATCGTGGCCTTGATGCCCCGCTCGCGAAGCCACGCCCGATTCTTCTTCGATGGATAGCCCTTGTCCGCGAGCACCCGCTCGGGCCTGGTGCGCGCAGGACCCCGCCCCGGGACGTGGATCTCGTCGAGCACGTCGGTGAACATGCTCGTGTCCGCGATCTGCCCTCCGGTGAGCACGAACGCGAGCGGGCGAGCCTTCCCGTCGCAAACGAGGTGAATCTTCGTCGTCAAACCGCCCCGTGACCGGCCAATCGCGTGGTCAGGCGGTTCCGGCCCGGATTTCTTGTAACTCGATCCAGCCCCCTGTGTCGCGGGGCAGGGTCGCGCCGTGCTGGTGGACGCGTGCGATCGAGGAGTCGACTGACACCACCCAGTCGATCTCGCCCTGAAGCGACGCTCGACGCTGCACGTGGGCGAGCAGATCCTCCCAGATCCCATCGGCAGCCCAACGGCGGAAGTTCTTGTAGATCGTGTTCCAACTCCCGAACCGATCGGGCAGATCTCGCCACGCCGATCCCGTCCGGAACCGCCACGCCGTCGCCTCGACCACCGTGCGTCGATCCACCGGCGGACGCCCCCGCGACCTCACCGGCGGAAACACCTCCCGGATCAACTCCCACGCCTCATCCGTGATGACATCTCGCGACACCACTCAACAATCACCCACACGCCACCGAACAACATTTAGCAACACGGCCTACGGGGCTGTGCCGAAAACCTTCGGCAAGCTCTCCAAGTACCAGACACCGGGTGCCGCGACGGTGTGGGCGGCGGTCGCCTCGGTCGCCTTCTACGTGCTCATGCGCCTCGTGTCCGAGGACGCCCTCTGGGACACGATCACCGCGATGGGCATCATGGTCTGCTTCTACTACGGCATCACCGGCCTGGCAGCGTTCTGGTACTTCCGCGGCACCTGGTTCGCCAGCCTTGGGAACTTCTTCCGGCGCTTCTTCCTCCCGCTGCTGGGCGGGATCGCGCTCGTCGTCATGTTCGTCAAGACGCTGTACGACTCCGCCACCGACCCCGACTTCGGGTCCGGGAACATGCTCTTCAGCACCACCCTCCCCGACGGCTCTACCGATGGCGGCGTCGGAGTCGTCTTCGTCGCCGGCGTCGCCATTATCGGCGGCGGCATCATCCTAATGGTGATCTACTCCCTCATAAACCCAGGATTCTTCAAAGGCAAGGAAATCGAAGTCGGATCGGTACGCCAGGAAACCGATATGACACCTTTTGATGCCGCAGCAGATCACGCCTCAGCAGAGCGAGAAGAGCACTTGCAACATGAAACCGGACGCTAGTCAAGGTTACTCAAAAGTGTTATTACCGCAATACAGTCTGCATGTTCAATGCATAGAAATAACATAGGAGAGGACCAATAGCGGTAGGCGTCGGGCGGTTAGGAATTTCCTATCCCTAATCATCTGGTGCGATGCCCACACTATCGCCGTGGCCGACACAGGTGAAGAGTTCACCTCGGAGCAAGGACGTTTTACTGGTGGAAACGAGAGTTCCACTCATGGCCCGGCATCATGTCCTGAAATCAGCAACCGAGAGAACCGCATACCGTGAAATCAAGATTGTTGCGGTCCGAAGCGGTAGCTTACGCGTGTTGGTTGACAACTATGAAACCCTTGCGCACACCGGTGACATTACAGTTCTCCCCGCAGAGACGGTATTCCATGTGGTCCCAGTGCCCCAAGCCTCAATTACATGCATCTACTTAGACCCAGAATATGCGCTTGATCTAGTCTATTGGCAGTATCGCGGCCGACTCTCTCACCGCGCAGAGGCGCACGTCTTTGCTGAACGTTTATACGGTGACATGCGAATTATCGTGCGGCTTGGCAAACGCCTTAAGAAACTGGCACCGATTCTCGACGGAATGGTTGCGCTGAGCAGAACGAGTGATTTTGTCATACATTCAAACCAGATGCAGGCACACTGGTTCACCCTTGCAAACGCAATTTCACGCAGTATTGGTGGACCGGAGGCATTTCCGCCCGCCGGGTCCGACCAAAGGCTCCGTGCGACGCGCCCGACGCCGATCAGACCTGAGGTACTAAAGGTCGAAACGCTCCTGCGTGAGAGGCCCGAATTTGAGTGGACACTTAGAGAGCTGGCCAGGCGAGTTAATCTCTCGCCGGGTCATCTCTCTACACTGTGCACTCGAGCCTGGGGCTATCCGCCAAGAACCCGATTGCAATTGATCCGGGTTGAGATGTTGGCAAGGTTGCTGCAGGAGACAGACAGCACAGTCGAGCATTGCATTCATCTTGTCGGATGGAGAAGTAGTTCGCATGCCTCGAAGCTTTTTCGTACAGTTATGCAAGTCTCGCCTCACGAATATCGGATCGCGCGTCGGCGTGATACTTCTGTGACTTTGGGGGCCGAAATCGTTGGTCTTGGGGCCCGTAGCGAGGCAGTTTGAAAGAGGACACTTCCATCTTGGAAGTGATTAGCGGTAAGCCGGATATTCCATAGTGTCGGGGTCACTGCTACGCCTGACGAACGGTACCCTCCGAACGTCACTTGCGTCTTCTGTTCTCCTCGTCGCACCTTATCGCCAGTACCCAAGGTGAGAAGGAGTTAGCAACATGAATGATCTCGATCAACGGCTCATGCTGCTCGGCAGACTGTTGGGCACTGTCCGTGGCCTGCCTACCGCTGCGATGTATCTTGCCAGACATGGAGTGCCCGTCTTTCCATGTGTGTCTGGATTCAAACGCCCAATAGTAAAAGGCGGTTTCACGGCAGCAACCGTCGATGTTCGGCAGGTTGAAACCTGGTGGCGTCGGTGGCCTGACGCAAATCTAGCCGTGCCGACCGGTGCGGCGTCGGGTCTTGATGTCGTGGATGTGGATCGTCACAGCGACAGCGACACCGGGCTCCTGTCGTTCGGTCGCGCTCGTGATGCCGGGCTGCTGAGCGGCTGGTCCTCGTTGGTCGAGACGCCCTCCGGCGGCTTGCACATTTACTTTCCTGCCGATCCGAATCGGCCGCAACGGATCTGGCAGGCGGCGTCTGCG
>Ga0213833_1001043_pt1 | contig 21290 bp, 22 predicted proteins | sample SWATP21_FD_160575 | JGI IMG/M metagenome (GOLD analysis project Ga0213833, IMG submission 160575) | Coastal seawater microbial communities from Marineland, Florida, United States - SWA TP2 #1 | ecosystem: Environmental > Aquatic > Marine > Coastal | place: USA: Florida | collected 2016-08-14 | reverse complement strand
GGCACTGAGACGAGAGCTACGACGTGTGGCATGTGGTGAATCCTCGCTGTCTTCGCCATCTTGCTCGTCCGCACCACTGGTGACAAGAGAGATGCTCGGGGTGGAGCTGGCGGCAAACTTCAAGAACCTGCGCACACGCTTCAAATGAGCACCATCCGCTCCGTGTGCACCACTGTGGCTAGGCTCGGGCGAAAGGGCATGGCCACCAACAGGAGTGGTATCATCCACTTCGTACTCCTTCCCCACAAGCTTGAATAGGCGCTCGAACAACTCCGCCTTGTCTCCTTCTGTGGGCGCTTTTAACCGATGCAACCGGCTTCGGAGTACTGCCACAAAGAAGGCACCCCTGCGAGTGGCGACTTCACGTTCCAAGTGTGGCTCGAGACGCCCAATTAGGAGTTCCATGTGCCGCTGGTGGTATGCCATTTCCATGTGCTGTGCGGCAGACAGACAAGCACCTGAGCACAAGTCACCAGTACACCGCACGTCGCTACACACCTCCTGAATCACATGCGGTCGAACCAACTCCATAATAAGCTTGCGGCGGCGCTTCTTTCCGGTCATATACGGCTCAATATCGATGCCATGGAACCGTGCTTCAATGAGCAATAGGTCGATGGACAGCTTGGAAAGGGGCATGTTCAACAATGGACAGCAAGCACACAAGTCATCATCACCCAGTTCCAAGCCCTCAAGGTCCTTCTCCACCTCCTCTTGTGTCACCGAAGGCAAACCTCTTTCCTTGAGCATTTTCTCGATCTGAGAACACAGAAAGTGCGTCAGCTACGCAAGACGGTTGCCACAAGCGTTGTGCACGTACCACGTCAGGATCAAGCTGCTCCAGGAACCTCCCCATGTTCAGATGGCGACATCCAAACTCATACCCACAGGCTTCTGTTGTCGGCAGTTCCTTGCGCTGAAGCAGAAGCGCTGAGGTGCTGCTGGGAGTGGCACCCGATGCCAGAGACAACGTTGTCTCGCTCTCCGCAGCCTCCTCAGGACGCGCAAACAGCTCATCGGTGACCACCTGTTCCCATGCAGCACAGGTACCTTGTTAACAAACAAACGAACAAGCAGCCAAATCCTGGCTTCTTCACAAAGCTCACCTCCAGATGGTCAGCGAGCTTCAAACGCGCACGGAGTGTGTGCAGTGCAGTGGTGGGGTCAACACGACATTTCTGGTTGTAGGCGGCAGCGGTTTGCTCAGCAAGCAACCCACGCTCTTTCAGTCCAACCATGATTTCCTTACAATGCTCAAAATGAAGTGCTAGCCGCTGCATGTTCTCCGTCTCGGGTATTGCGATCCCGCGTGCCGTCAACTCTTGACGAACCGCTTGCGTGCGACGTGCCGCATCTGCACCTTTCTTCCACGCAGGGTCGTTCCCGGCAAGGTGGTGAGCGACAGGGGACCCAAGGAGAAACGGAATCTCGGCTGCCCCGGCAAAGCGGACAGACTTCTTGCTTTTGGCTTTGCAGGTGGGCTCTCCTTGACGGCGGCGTCTACGGTTGCGCGCAGACCGTTTCTTAGACCCCTTCATGTCAACGCAAGGCACACGAAACCAAGCAGTGGTGCCTCCCGCCCCACTTCTTCATCAAGAGGGAAAGCACAAAAAGCAAGGCCACTCAATCGGAGCGACCACGGGGGTTGGTGCCAGCCAAGGAGTGCACAACGAGACGTGAGCTGACCCGCAGTGCAACACGCGGAAACAAAATGGGGCAAAAACAGTGTTCGTCACGCCAAATGACACAAAATCTTGGGTGTTTGGCAAGGAGCGCGTCACGCATGCACCGATCGTGCTGCAGCCAGGATCTTGTCACCGGTGCACCTGTCTCCCCACGCCACCATGTCTGTGTTGACCTGGATTTTTGACATGCTTCAGCAACTGAACTCGCCACGCGGCTATGTTGGTGCGTCGACTTAGGGAGGGTGCATTTGCATGCCGTGTCGCCATAGTTGGCTCACGTGATCCTGTTGGGTCTTTCAGTGTGCGCGATGATCACGATCTGGTATCTGTGGACGCAAGCTCGTAAGCGTCGCTATGACCGGCAGCACATTGTGCCTGTTGTTGATACCATGGAGTACAAGGTGGTTGGGAAGGTTGTGAACCCTCCTGTCGATGGTGAGTGGGCAGATGCACTCAGCTTCCCCCCCAGCGGTGTGACTGAATCTTCATGTTTGCGCAGCGTTCCCCACCCTGGTGTCGGAGATGCGCCACAGCTTCTTGGCTGGCCACAGCCGTTCCCTTGCCAAGCGCCGCCAGCAGCTCAAGGCGTTGTTGAAGATGCTGGAAACGCATGAGGAGGAGTTTTTGGCTGCTTTGAAGGTCCGTAACCCGGCGTGCAAGAGACTTGGGGACGTCACAAAGCCGTTCCCACACACTGTGCTGTGAAGATATGTTCAGCACCACGTCTGCTTTCCAAATGTTAACAGTGGATACTTGTTGTGTCGTCCAGGCGGATTTGGGCCGTCCTCGTTTCGAAGGCGTCGTGTACGACATGGAGGTGACCGCTGGTGGTACGCAGATGCTGTGTGTAGTTGTGTGAATTTATGTGCGCGCGTGTGTGAATGTGGAGTGAGATGGGCGCGGCTTGACGACTCCGGTTCCGGGCAGAGATCAAGAACCTCATCAAGAACCTGCGCAACTACACGCGGCCTCGTGGCGCACACTTCGATTTGCTCACGTTTCCGAGCGAAGATATGGTGTACCCTGAACCAGTACGTTGGTCACGTCACCAACGGTTGGTGGATGGATATTGGCCGAAGTACGGCGTTCCGGCTATTCACCCTTGCCCTTCTTCCTGCTGCTGTGTGCTGCTGCAGTTTGGTCTTGCGCTTGTCATTGGCACGTGGAACTACCCCGTCATGTTGACGCTTGCTCCGTACGTACAAGCACCGAGCACAGACATGTTGCTGTTGTTGTTGCATGTCCCGTCTTGTCGTTTCTGTCCCACCTAACCTATCGCTTCTTGTTCTCTTCCCCCTTTTCCATGCCATGGCTTTCAGAGTGGCTGGCGCTATCGCTGCTGGGAACACGGTCGTGTTGAAGCCGAGCAATGTGTCGGTCAACACGGCCAACTTGCTGGGTCGCCTCGTTCCCAAGTACATGGACCCCAAGATCTTGAGTGTGGCGGGCCCAGGCATCCGCGGAGATCGTGCTGCGATTGGTGCATTGCTGAAGGAGCGCTGGGACAAGATCTTCTTCACAGGTACGTCCGCCGGATTCCAACGTTTTGTTGGCTCGGCGTTCTTTTTCCTGGCCACCGGTGGTGTGATTCATGAGCGATGCGTTGTGTTCAGGTGGTCCCACTGTCGGCAAGCTTGTGATGAAGGTATTCACTGCCTTGTTGCCGTGTGTGTGTGCGGGGTGTTATTCCCTCCGTCTGACGCCTGCTGTCCGGCACCTGTTTGTGGCAGGCTGTGTCGGAGCACCTGACACCCGTCACTCTGGAGCTTGGAGGCAAGAACCCAGTGTTCGTGTGTGATGATGCGGATATCCACTTGGCCGCCAAGCGCACGGTATGTATGGTTTTCCATGGTGCAAATGTTGCGTGGCCTGGTGGTTGTGTGACGCATGCTGGCGATTGCCCTGCAGGTCTGGGGCCGGATGATGAACGCTGGGCAGCAGTGCATTGCGCCGGACTACGTCTTGGTGCACAAGGATGTCGCGGATCAATTCCTGGAGGAGTGCAAGAAGGTGATCTCCACCTTCTACCAGGGAAACGCTCAGGCGGATGACGTTGTCGGCCGGATTGTGAACGATCGCCATTTCCAGCGCCTGTCCACTGAGGTTCGTCGCTTTGTCTGGTGCTACGCTTCGTTGAATCTGCTCTGACACACAGTTTTTGTCGTCCCAGGTTCTTTCGAACCACGGCGGCAAGATCGTGTGCGGTGGCGACACTGACGCTGCCACCCGCTACATTGCGCCCACTGTGTTGTCTCTGCCGTTGGACTCGCCTGCAATGGCCGAGGAAACCTTTGGGCCCATCTTGATGGTCCGTCGCGCGAGTAGCAAGCGTGTGTGTCGACTTGACAGGAGGTGACCCGGCCTGTGGTTGCGTTTTTGGTTGTGTGTGTGGCTGTGGTGAAACCAGGTTGCCACGGTGTCCTCCATGGATGAAGCAATCCGATACGTGAACACGCGCGAGAAGAGCCTGAGTTTGTACATTTTCTCTGGGTCTAAGGTGCAGCAGGAGCGAATCGTTCAGAACACGTCCGCTGGCGGTGTCACGATCAACGGCACTCTGTTCCATGTGGGACATGGTGGCATGCCTTTTGGTGGCGTCGGTCGTTCCGGCATGGGTGCCTACCATGGCGAGAACACGTTCAAGGCCTTCAGCCATGATAAGCCCGTGTTGCGCAAGGTGCGAAAGCACGCCACCATCTCGCTGCTGTGTGTTGTGTGCTGTACGACTTTGAATTTGGTGGCTGATACGATATGCATCCCTTTGCTTTTCCCTCAGCTCTGGCTCCCGGACGGCGGCGCGTTGTCTGACCCGTTCTTCTTGTACCCACCGTGGTCGTCGTTGAAGCTGCGCTTGGTGCGGTTGTTGATGAAACTGTCGTCGTGACTCGATAGTGCGGAAGTGCATTGTGGGTGTAGTGGCGAGGGGCGAAACTGTTACCCGGGCGGCGCCCATGTTCAAGAACCCATCCACATGTTGTTTCTTTGTTACTGTCATGCGTGCACATCAACATTTGTGATTCCTCGGTTGTGCGTGTTTGAGGGAGCTATGACTTGGGCGCGGCTGCAGGTTGTCGCATGAGGGCGCGTTCCTTCTGATCTTCACGATCCGCACGGAACTCTGCAAGCAGCGCCTCGCGTTGCTTCCGTTGGTCGTCCCGTTGTTGCCGTTTCTCGATCCGGGCCTTTCGAATTGCTTCTGCTGGAGCCTCCACCTGTGCTTTGTACTCCTGTTCCATATCCGCGGGGTGTTCGAACTCACCGGGTGCGCCGACACGCACGCCGAGGCTGACCAGCAGGGAAGAGGATGGCACCAAACCTGGCAACAGCATGTAAATCAACGTGATCGTAAAAACAAATGTTGTGTTGCCAACGTACCAGCGACCTCCACTGAGAGAGCTCCGTGTGATGCTTCTTCGAACTCGGTCACAGGGAACGGGCAACACAGCTTGAAGGGTTTGGAGATTCCAGACGCGGCGCGAACAAACTCAAACACATCCCGGACAGTTTCCTGAGGAGTGAAACTGCCCCGGATTGAGCGACCAGAAGGCAACTTGATCTGCACAGGGAAAAGACGTCAGCATGTGATGCAGGCGGTCGCGATGCACTGCAGAACCACACGGACCTGCAACAAACAACCCTCCTTGGCAGCCAGGAAATCATCCCCGCTCAGGTATTCTGTCACAGCATTTAACACCCAAGCTACATTTGCGAGTCCCCCTTCCTCATCAAAGCACATGCACGGCTCCAAGTTGGTTGTAGCTCGCCGAAAGCCTGACGCACGTGTGGTTTTATTGTTGGAGCCCACGCAGTTCTCATCCCGACATCGTACCTGCCAAGCGCAGCACTTCCACACCGCCCTGCACGCTCACGATGCGAGAGGAAATGGCCTTATTTTTCAGCTTGACGACGCGAAACCGAGCGTCGTCTGGATGATCGACGATGTTCTGCAGCAGTTTCTTGATGGTGGTGAGGGCAGTGGTGCGTTGACGCGCCGATTGCGACGCCATCATGCACAACACGCCACTCCATCGCACAGCCAGTTGTTCATCAGGTTCTTCTTTGCCTTCTGCCATATTCTTCCTGGCGCTATTCCTGCACGTGGCCTTCTCACAGCATCTGGGGCCGCGGGCAAGATCGTGACTCACGATTCGTGAGACATGCGCCTGAAGAAGTGTTGGACATCATTTTTGCCCTGGGCCTTGCAAATTGATGTGATGAGTCTCACGCGGTGCATCATCGCATGAGCTCTCTACATCATCCTTGGACCCTCGCGCCCTGCGTAGGTTGCAGCGGCGAAGTTGAGGTGGGCGTGCCGGGCGTGATGTCCTAGCGCGCTGTGATACAACGCTGAGGCTTGTGCGACAGATCAAGCATGGCAACTCAAACCGACACCCCGCGCGCGTGCTGCGTGGGCGAAGTCGGGTGCAGTGGACCCCACTTTCTGCGCTTCTCTGCCGCTGGATCAACCACAGTCCGTTCGTACTCGCGTGATCTTCTGGACACCGTGCCTGCCCAGTTTTCTGGGCACTCCGCGCCCATCACGCACATCGCAGATGGTGGCGCAATGGTTGTGAGCTGCGACGCCGCGGGAACAGTGGCGTGCTGGAACCCCAAAACATGCCGCCCCTTCTGGTCCCGCCAGGTTAATACCCTTGGAAAGCCCCTTCTAGGCGCCTGGATTATTGCTGGGGAGGTCGTTGTCACACTGTGTGGCAGATATACGCATGCGGGCACAACGTCAGCACCGGACATGCCCGACGCGCAAGCAGCTCCCCTGGAGCAGCATCATGCGGAAGGTTGTGGACTGGAGTTTTGGCACGTTTGGACGGGGGATCCTGTTCCGTCTCCTCTCCATAAGCGCACTCGTGATGCATTCCCAAGCAGCAGACACGGGCGCATTGTGTGCGCACTTCAGGTGCCTGCCTCCATCAGGCCTGCGAGGCTTCGGCAGCTGAATGTGAAACCGTCTACCCCGTTGACGGGTGGATTATTTATAGTTGCTTTTGCATCTTGTCATGTCGAGGTGTGGCACTGTGTGCGGTCATGTGCCTGGGAACTCGTGGCATGCGGAAATGCAATGGAGGATGCATGCCTCTGCAGGCCACAACGATCGCATGTTGACACCGCTGCGAACTGGAGCGCTGCACAAGATGGTGACGGCGGTTCCATGGGGACAAATGCTTTGGAGGCAACAGAGCCGAAATATGTTGCACCGATTCCCGCAGACTTGAAGACGGAGCCCCGGCAGCTGTCGCTGCAGGACGGCTTGCTGTTGGTTGTTCATCAATCCGGGTACGTTGCACAGCAGAGCTTCGGAGGGATAATGGCCTAACCTTTGCACGTGCAGACATGTTGTTGTTGTCGACATGCAGACCTTAGACCTCACCCAGCAGCTCCTACCCATCTGTGATCGACTCGAACTGGGGAACAGTGTCACCGCGGTTTCCAGTTGCGGTGAATTCGTCTTTTCCGGCTCTGCCGCAGGCCTCGTGCAATGGTAAGGTGTTTGATTTCATTGTTTGCGTTTTGTTTTTGTCTGTTGTTCTTGATCAACAGTTTGCCTCGTCGCCTTACTCATCCTGCTTTGCCATTGCTGTGGCCTCACTGCTCACAGTTTTCAGGTGCACCTCGGTGAACGCGCTGCTTCGCTGCAGTGGCTATCCGGACGGTCCGGCCATGCCGGGGCAGTGACGTTCCTCTGCTCGTGTAGAAACGAGCTCACGGGTCGCAATGTAGCTGTCACGGGGGGTGTAGACGGCGACGTTCGAGCGTGGGATGCAGCAACGGGCACACAGCTTTGGGTCGTCCCCTCGTCCACTCCAGTTGCCGCCCTCTCCATTGTTCGTGCCGGGTCGCCCTCTCGACAAGTGGTTGTCTGTGTTTTCATGGATGCAACAGTGAGGTTGCTGCTGATAGACCCAGATGCATCCAGCCATCGCCCGGGCTTGTTGGCTCCCACGGCGACAGCGATGGGATCAGTTGTAGCTCCAACGCTACGTGGAGTTGCTCTCGCCCAGTGGAACCTCGAGGTACTTCGTGCTTGTGCCATGACTGGCCTTGGCAACGTGATTGTGACGGCATCGAAGGGTACCCAGGAACTCCAAACGTACGTTGCAGCTCTACATTTCTTTCTGGTGCCGCAGCACCGTCTTACTTGGTTGTGCGTGACAATGTAGGTACGTGGTGGAAAAGCGAGTGCCCAAGCCCGGTTGGTCAAGCCAACCCCACATGTTCACGGATCCCGTGCATCTGTTGGTCTCCTCCCCCCACGTGCTGTTTAGCGTAGCTGGCTCCACCATTCGAGCATGGAAGCTGGCATCTCGGTCGGCTGTGCGTCACATCAACCCAGCCGCCTCTCCATCCCCCGGCAAGTTGTTGTGGAGCTCGGTTGGTGTCGACGAGCACCGTGGTTCCGACGGGCATGGCCCCGCCGTTGCTGTGTTGCTCCCCATATCTCCAGAGCTGGTGGTGTCGGCGGGTCGAGACGGGATGGTGAAGGGTTGGCACGCAACTGTGGGCGGCTTGCTTTGGTCCCATAGCCATCACGAGGGGGCGGTGGTGGGGGGTATAACAGTCCTGCGCGCTCTACAAGGAGTTTCTGCCATGCAAGGGCCCGGTGCCAGCGTTGGCATGGGGGTTGGCGTTGGTGTTGGTGTTGCGGCTGGCGGCGGCGATAGCGGGGGCAGTGGGCGTGGTGGTGGTGGTTGTGGTGGTGGTGGTGGTGGTGGTGGTGGTGCTGATGATGATGATGACGGAGGCTCGCCGGCAACGGTTGGGTTTGTCACTGTGGGAGCTGGGGGCATCGGTATTGGCTGGGCGCTGCAAGGTGGCATGGTGTGGCGCCAGCGCCTGGTCAGGCCTGAGGACAACAATACGTCGCTTGCCCCACCGACTTGTGTTGCACACATCCCTGGCTCACGCCTGGCTGTGGTTGGACTGCAGAGTGGTGATGTTGTGGTGATTGACGTTCGATGTGGGCAGAGTTTGTTGTACCTTGCGCCCATCGCAACACGCGCCAAGCAGCGAGTGGGACGGGGCGCAGTTCAGCAAGTTATCGCCACACGCATGCATGTGGTGGTAGTGTTTTCTGATGCCGGTGTCTTTGCATGGAAAAACGAATCACGAGGCCCGGATCCGTTGTTCAAGGCACTTGGTGGAGGCATCACCGCACGAGATACGGCATCCACACAGTACACACATGCGTTGATGGATGGGGCGCTATGCTACCTTGTGACAGCCAAAGGGACTGTACTGTGCCTGAACCTGGACGCAGAGTCGCGATATTGGCACACCGAGCAGTCTTTCGTGGGGTGCACGGGGATACACTTGGTGGATGGCCAACTGTTTGCTGCTTCTGTTGGCGGCGTCAAAGCCATCGACGTGAAACGCATGTCCGTGTTTGGATTGTACTCATTGTTTCACTACCAAGCCAAGCCCGCGTTCTTGGACCGAACCTTGGAACAGTGGATGCCGCCAGTGATGTACATGGTGGCAGTGCTCGTCATGGTCATTGAGGTAGCCCAAATGGTGAAGTTTGCGTTTGGCACCAGCACGCCGGTGGAGCTGAAACCAATCAAGACACAGCTGGACACCACGACAAGCTTTGGTCTTCCGAAGTTGACTTACCAGCACTTTCAAGTCGCTGCACAAGTGACCGTTCTGGTGTTCCTGCTCATGATGTCTGGTTCAGAGCGCGTGGAGTTGATGGCAACGAAGCGCCCCAAGGTAGGTTTTGAAGTGTGGCACATTGCAGTCGTCGTTCCCAAAGCTGATTATGTCATCTTCGGTGCTTCATTTGTTTGTTTCCCGTTTTACAGTCCAAGGTGTGGACGCTGGGGTGGCTGGGATTGCAGCAAGTGATCGTGATGATCGCCAAGGCAGGGTACATTCCGTTGGTTCAACTCCTGTTGATGCCGCTGGATTGCTCCAAGGCTCCATCCGGCGACGCCTACGTTCTCGACGCCGATCCATCGCTGCAGTGTTGGGACTCCGTCCGCCACGTCGCAGATGTCGTGGTGGGAGTTTTCCTGGTCGTGGTGTACACGGTGGTTGCCGCACGCATCGTGTCAACCGGCGGGCAGCTCCCCAACATTGAGTTTCACCCCACCAGGTTTTGGAGGCGGGACTTGGACACGTTCCAACCGTCCTACGGGCACCCGCTCAGCCCTGCGCACTTTCGTTTTGCCCTTGTGTCTGTCGGCTTGAAGCTTGCTCTGGTGGTTGTCACGCTGTTTTTCACCCAGCAGCGTTGGGCGCTGGCAATCACGCCGTGTGTTATTGGTGTTGCCATGGTGGCCTTGGCGTGGAGTCAGCCTCCCCACTTCTCCAACCATGGCCCACCACTCCCAGCAAACAGCGCGGCTGTCGCAACCTCCCATCTTGAACAGTCTTCTACGCCTGATGCAGACGGCCTCCCGGTAGAGCCATCGCTGTTAGCGGCGCCGCGAAGATCGGCGAACTCCGTCAGCAGTGGCTATGACAGTGATGAGGAGCGGTTGCCAACGTTTCTCAAGTCAAACCGCTTCACACCGCGGACTAGTGCTGCCGTGCAAGCCCCGCAAGTGCCGGATGAAGACCACCGCGGGTCCCCATCCCGCTCACGCGCGTGTGCCGCGTGTATGCGCCGACACACGGCTCGAGTGTGGTTGGGAGCGCTGCACATGGGCTCAGCGAACGTGACGCGGCTGGTGCTGTCCATGGGACTGTGCTGGGTGTATGTGTGTGGTTTGCTGGTGGAAATCGTTGGCCCGGGCGAGTCCACGCTCGTCGATCGCCTTCCCGCCCTGTTTCTTGTGTGCCTGGTTGCGCTGGCGATCTACCACGGGGTTGGCAACGTCGCGTTTCGACGACAGTACAAACGTCTGCGCACCGGGTACACCACCACCACCTCCCGTGTGGCGGCGCGATCTCTGACGCGAGCGCAAGCTGACCTCCTGCCTCAGGTCGCTGTGGTGCCACTGGCCTCTTCCGCCCCCTCCTCGTCCCTCTCCTCCGCCCTCCCAACAAGTCAACAACCACCCAGCCTCGCCCCAGCTCCACCTCCTGCTGCCGCCAGCAGTCGGCGTCAAGTCGTGCCAGTGGCAACCGCCCTGGGCAGCGCCCATGTGGCAGCGCCCTCCACACAACGACTGCGGCTTGTGCGAGGCGCGCAACGTGCCCGTTTCACCACCTCCTCGCGCATGGAGGTTGTGCAGGGCAAACCCGATCTCGAGGGTGCAGCTGTACCCGATGTTGTGGCTGTGTCGCACGGCATGCTGGCAGACGCACGCGCCGGTGTTGTGTCACGGTGGGCACCCCGGCAGCGCCGTGTGTTTCGCATGCGGTGCCGAGTCCACTCTCGACAAGGCCATGCCTTTATTGGTGTGGTGTCGGCCGAGTTCCTGGGTCGTGTTTCGACTGGCGACACTGGGCGCTGTCTAGCACCATCCCCACCTGCCACCCCTCTCCGTGGTGACGACGAGACCAAGGCAGCCGAGGGGGGACACTCTGACAACAATGTCGCGGTGCACTACCATCCACCTGTTGAACAGCCGGGTTGCTGCGCTCGTACATGTGGTTGTGTTCGGCGTTGTGCATGTGGCCCGTGCTGCACACCGTCAGCGACGTTGCTGGCACAATACCAGCAAGATTTGTTCACGCACGACAGTGTGAAGCGCCAACACGGCTGGTTTGGTAACACACCAGGTGGGTGGGCGTACAATGGGGCTCAGGGAACGTGCCTTCACTGGGGCTTGGCTGTCGCGAGTGGCTTGCCCCGCCTTCCGCAGCATCAGAACCTCCGCAACCGCATCCGTCGCGGCGGCAGCGGCGGCGGCGGCGGCAGTGGTGCCGGCGGCAGCGGCGGTGGCACAGCCTCGAGTACGAGTGGACGTGCGGCCCGAGCTACTGCGCCTGACATGACGCACGTCGACGTGTGTCTTGAAGTTGTGGTGGGTGCGTCGGGGGGTGTGGATGCCCTGGACCTGGTTCTGGAGGGCTCGCATGCGCGCGTTACGTTGGCGCGACACCTTCCGGCAACGCAGTTGTTCTTGGCTGTCTCCTTGCGTGATGTCGGAGACTGGGTGGAGTTGCTTGACGCTTGTGGTGTGGAAGTGCCTGCGACTCCGTTTGGTTTGGATCCACCGTTGTTGCAGGATCCTCCCCGGCCGCAGTTCAGAAATCGTGACAGCAGTCCGTTTGAGCAGCGCAGTGGCGCCACATCTGACTTGCGCACACTGCAGTGGTGGTCGTCGTCGCTCGCGAATCTTAGACTTCGCCCTCACCAAGGAAACGTTGCAATCGGTGGGGATGCCGCTGACGTTGTATGGCATGTTCAGCGCTGCGTGCACGGCGAAATACTGTTTGGTGCCGTGCGTGGCGCACGCAAAGGGTGGGGGGGAGATGATCGCCTGGAGCGAGATTGGTGGCACCCGTCGTTTGTGTGGATGTGCGCGGCAACTGGCCGTGTGTTTGTCAATGGCCGGTGGGTCAAGCCGGCTCCAAACAGTGCACCGTGCAGCATTCGTAGTGGCTCCGTTGTGGGGCTGAGCATCGTCCCAGGTGGCGCGCCTTTCAGCACCAACGAAGCTTGCAGTGTTGCCCAATTCTACGTGGACGGACGCCCGTCCGGGCCCCAGGTGGTGCTGGACGGCTTGCCCAACACGTGGTCATGGGCAGTGTGGATAGGCAACGTCACGGAAGAAGTCTCCCATGTCGTTGGCGCGACGCTGTCCACGGTTGAGCATTGGAACAAAGGAAAGGCTACGGCGGCCGCGGCGGTGGCGGCGGCAGCTGGAGAGGCGGCGCTCGTGTTGGCGCTCTCGCCGAAGTTCGCGCTGCCACGCACACTTCCTCCCGCTGCTGTTGCTTCTGGAGTCTCTATGCTCTCCACTTCCTCCACACGTGTCGCCGCGCAGCCCCTCCCAATGTCGGTCCTGGCGGCAAAGCTGCTTCAGCTTTCGCAACACGCGCAAAGCCAGCGCATCGTTGAGTTGCGGCGGATGGTGCTTGCCCATATCGGTTCCGCAGGTTTGGTTCAGCGTGGTGTCGACCTCATGAACGGCGTTCTCCAGCTTGGTCTGTCATCGGCCCGTGCTCCGTGGCTCGTTTCCCTGCTCGAGAAAGTGGTTGCACGTCACAACGAACACACAGGTGTCGTGCGGGCAGTCATGTCTTTGTTGCAGACATTCCAGCCGCGCTCAGAGCCTGATTTGTGGAGGCAGCTGGTCCGTGGAACGATTTCAGATGGCAGCACACGGTGGCGGCTCGTCCCAAGTTTGGCAGCTGCCACGGCGACCTTGATGCGTGACGAGTCGCACGTGGAAGCCGCGATAGACTTGTTGGTGTGGTGCAGTGGTGCAGAGATCGCAGCAGCCGTGCCCGTGGCGGCGCTTGCGTCCCAGTTTGACATCATCGCCCCCAGCTCGCTCGGTGGTGAGACTGGAGGCGGCGTTGTATGTTGGACTACCTCGCTCATGGAGACCCTGCACCAGCGGGCCCGGAAGCTTGTGGAAGCGGACACCAAGGGCTTTGGGCTTGGGCTGATTCAAGACAACCCCGAGCTCCAGTATGCCCGGCTTGCAGAGCAGCTGTGTGCCGTGCTGCAGTGGGTCGACAGACTTCGGCTGTGGACGGTAGTTGAGGCGGCGGAGTGGGGGGCCTTCCTGGAAAGCATAGCATGGGTGTGCAACCACACCTGGAGTTCTGTTGCTTGGAGACAACGCCTGGTGCAAGCCCTATTGAAGAAGGAGTCTTCTCTTGGTGACGGCATCCAGCCCCATTGTGTTGTTGTTGCGCGCCAGTGGTTGTTGTTGCATGCTTCGATCCACTCCGAGTCGCGTTGCCACATGGAAGGGTGAGTTGTGTGTGTGTGTGTTCCCTCCAGTGCAATTTTTGTTTCTGTGATCATCCGACAAGCAACACAATGCACAGGTTGTTCCCGCGCACCAACCACTTGCCATGGCAGCGTTTGTGTGAGCTATGGGCTGCAGCTGAGACGTCGTTTTCGCTCCCTGCGTCGACATCGCCATTCGTAGCGCCCCCCGCACTCTGCGGTGTGCACTGGGATCGAGGCCTTCTGCACCTTGCCAAGCTGGTGGTGTGGCCGGCCGTGCAGCCAGGTACTGCCCTTGACAAGCTCCACGATTCATCGTCGACGCGTGCCAGGCTCCTCGCCGCTGTGGACCAAGTGTGGGGGCTGTTGCGCGTCTGGCGACAGCGCTACACCGGCCTTGCAGCGCACACAGCTTGGGCATGGATCTCGCCCCTGTTTCAGGCAGCCGAGTGAGTTGGGGTGTTGAATGAGCTGGTGTGTGTCGCTGACAAGCGTTGTTGTGTGCTGTGCACTTCCACAGGGGCTGTTTTCACTTCACTGACTCCACCTCGAAGACAATTGTGGCCGAAGTGGCAAGCCAATGCATCCACTTTCTGTCCTCGTTGCCTCTTGCTTCTCCAGGCTACACTAGCCAGAGTGTGTCCTTGTCTGTGGCTGCATGGCGTATGCTGCAAGCTGTGGTGCAACTCATCGCACCAAGTCGTACCAGTACCTTGGTGGAGGTACTCGACACTGCCAGCAACGACGGCACAGCTCCCAAGCTCTTGAAGTTGCTCACCACAGCCTTCACGGCGTCGATATCTTTGCTGCCCGACGAATCTGACGAAGATAGTGGCGAGGCTTGTGTGAACGAAGCCGTCGATCTCTACACCAGCCTGTGTGCGTGGTTTGGCCACAGACGTGTGCTCGCAAGTGCGACGCCAGGAAGCGTCGACGCCTGGTTGTCAGTCGATAGTGTGGCACGGTTCGGGAGGCAGCGTGAGGCGAGTGGCTGTGCCCTTGCACTGCTGCGTGCCACAATTGCTCGCGACCTGTGTGAGCATCTCCCTCCCGCCCCTGTTCCCTGTACGAATGGCACCAACGCCTCCAAGAGCGTCTGTGTGCATGCTATGGCGAGTGTGCTGCCCCAATTGGCCAACCTGCGGACTGGCAAGCGGCTGAAGGGTCCCGACGCAAGCCGCGCAATTCATCTTGCCGCGGCAGCGACGCAGTACTGTGGTGGTGATGAGGAGGCTGAGAAACAGCTGTTGCGAGGGCTGGGTGTGCTCGCCGCACGCAAGGAGTTTGGTGTTGCGGTGTCAAAAGAGGGTCTGCAACTCCGTGACGTGGAGTCACTGTTGGAATCTCTTGTCAAGGCGACTATTCACCACGTGTCGAGGTCCAATTCCATGAGCGATCTCGAGCAGGGGTTCGAAGACGGCACTGAACTTACAACCAAGTATGCGTTGTGAGATGTGCTGCTGTTGTATTGGCGTGCGCATATGCCCTGCTCATTTCCCGAAATGTCTGCCACAGCCACCGTTTTGCAGTCGACACCTTCCATGTCGTACACTTCTTGGCACGCAAGTGTGTCGCAGCAACGGAGGAAGGTGCAACATGTGTCGTATTTGGTGACACAGCAGACATGGAGTACACCGGCGCGGAAGCAGCTGAGGCAATGTCGAGCGCATGGAAAGAGGGCTGCCTTGACTCCTGGCACAGCCTCGGCGAGACGACTTGGGTCAGTCTTGGGTTCATTTCTGCATGGGCCACTGCCACGGTACGTTGTGTGCCCTGTCATCTACCGACAGAAACTAGCCCGCTCACGTTCATCCGTTCGTTTTGGGTTAACAGTACCAGCCGCCTGGGTGCATGTGGGATCGACAATTGCTGCGTGAGGTGCCTGTGCACGACTACAGTGATTGGTGTGCATCTCTGCTGAAGTGCATAATGCAAGCAAGCATGCCCATCACCCTCGCACTTCTCTCTCACCCGGCGTTTCAGTGCGAACCACCCCCACAAACGGCATCTGCAGCGGAATGGAAAGCAGTGATGGACATGCTGGAAGCGGATGCAAACTCGAAGGCTGCTGCACGCATCATCGTTCCGTTTGTTGCATCTGTACTTGCTCCACGGCCATTGCCGGTGCTTCCCCCCTCGAGTTCGGGGACCCCAGCTTCATGTGGCGAGCAACCCGACACGCATACACCTTCTGCCTTCGATCCGGATGCAGCCCAGCGCAGCTGGCGCGTTGTATGTGAGGAACTTCTTGCCCGGATGATGGAGCAGGGACCTCAAAGGAATCGACAGGCCATCACCCAGCTGCTTGTAGTGGTGCTCAAGCTTGGGCGAAGCAGCAACCTTCCTGTGCTCGATAGCACGGTGCCGCGTGTGCCACGTGCTATGTTGGTTGTTGATAATGGGTTTGATGATGATGTGGTGTTTCGGTTGGCGACCCACATGGTCGCATACCTGTCTGAGATGCAGACGGCAGCGATCGTCGTCCTGCACGTTCTTGCCACCCACTTTGGCCGGCACACGTATCTTTCGAACGCTTTGTCGCAGCTTGTGCGCAGCATGACAACCAGCCTGTCCAGTGATGTTCCTGTGAAATCGTCCGTGACATTGCAAGCGTTGGGTTCTTATGTTGCGTGCTTTCGCATCACCGTTGGTGCTGTGGTGCTGTTTCTGTTTCACCAGGTTGTACGAGTTGGTGATACTCGCCCTGCGCTCTTGGCGGGAGGTGATGGGACCTGGAACTCCGCCACCATTCTCATGGAACCCCACACTGTGTCGCTTTGTCAGGTCCGCGTTGACATTGAGTGTGCTCTGTCTGGGCGAGCGCATGTGCCGTCTTACCGTTTCTGGGTGGGCTGCACACCAGCTTTGATCTCCAACACGACTTGGTATTTTCTTTGGTGAAAGCATCCGTGCCATCCGAAGCCAACCACACCATCGCGTACGTGCATGGCGCTGTGCGCGCGTTCGTTTTGGGCTCTCTGTGGTGACACTGTCGTTTGTGTTTGTAGGGACACCATGCTGCCCGTGTATATCCCTGCAAACCGCCGCCGGCCCACCATCTTCAGCTCGAGCTCGTTGCAGTTTCTGTTGGAGAAATGGAATGGCGCATTCAGCGCCCTTGGACTTGGTGTGCCACCAACACCCACAGACGCGTCACACCACCGGAGGCAAAGCTTGGCATCGCCGTTGGGTTCCCCAGAGCACGCTACTGGTGATCCCAACCACCAATCTTCACTGCTCCACGACATGCACGTCACGAGTGTGTTGCTTACCGAGGGGTTGGCTCCACTGCCTGATGAGTATCGTCACTCCAGGCACGACTTGCCTTGGCCGAGTTTGCTTGCCCAAACCAAGGTGCGTGTGTTTTGTGACTTTGATGAGCTGCCACTATGCTTGCGCTTGCTTCACACGGCATTCCTCCCCCAGGACCGTGTTTGGGGTGCATTAGGAACGCGTCCACACATGGTGCTGCTTCATGCCATGGCAACACCAAGCCTGGCCGTAATCATGGCTCGTCACGACGCTGCATCCGCGTGTGTGGCAAAGGCCGACCGCGTGTCGCAGTCACTTGTTGAAGCGGTCGCTTGTGTTGTGGAGCGGTGCGCGAGTGAAAGCGACCCATCCATGTTCCAGCAACAGTTGGAATGTGCACTGCAAGTTGCACGACACCTCCCTTCCCTGCCTCCTTTGGTTGATCAAAGCGGTGGGGATGCCGTCGTGTTGCCTGGACATCCACCGCCCAGCTTGGCCAGGTTGCAGCCAGAGGACGAACCCCAACCATTTGATGCAGACATCTTGCAACGTCTCGCACCTTTTGTTTCACTATCCAGCAGCGCATGCAGTGTTTGTACCTGGGGTAGTCTGCGCGCATGTGCCTCGGTGTCGGACCTCACAATTCTGCTGAAGTCCATTTCGGTACGTTGGTGATACGGGCAGGTGGCACGTGGACTCCATCATTGAATGTGTGCTTGCTTCAGTGTTGGTACTGTATTGGGTGGCAACTGGATCGGCCATCCATTATGCTTTCCTGCCTCAAAGCAATGCTCGCGCTAGCTCGCACCGGTTTTGAGCGTGCTTCTTTGGAGCTCGTCACTGCATTGATGTACCCGTTACGTTTCCCACCAAAAGAATCGGAGGCAACTCTACAAAGCTGGTTGTGTCGTTTGGCGTGGCGAGTTGGGTTGGTTGTGTCCACTCTCGACGCAGACGATGTTCCCCAAACCGATTTGGGGGTTTGGCGCACAGTTCTATCCCGCTATGCCCTGTACCATAGTCCCATCGACTCGAAACACGTACGCGCGCGCGCGCGTGTGTGTGTGTGTAAGTGTGGTAGCGTCGTCCGCACCATGCTGATGTGGGTGCTATGTGGTATCCGCTTCTATCCAGCTTGGTCAAGGTTCCATGCACTACATCGTCCAAGCCCTTGCCTTGCTACACCCACCTCAGTCAACTGCCGACAGCTTTGTCCACACACTTCTGAGTGACACTATCGTGGCAATGGAGAAATTTAGAGCCCCTTCCACCGAAGCAAAGTCGTCCCCGCAACCATTGCCATCAGCCACAGCCGGATCGAGTTCAGGGCCTGTCTCAGACTCCAACTCGAATCTTGGAGCCGGCGCGTCTCTTTCAAAGGACACACCAGTGGGTAGTGCCTCATTTGGTCAGGTACCAGCTTCCTCAGCGCCAGCAGCGTTCGGTGGTGTCACTGCGTCAACTTTCGGTGCTGTTGCTGCGCCAGCCTTCGGTGGCACCTCTGCTTTCGGTGGCACCTCTGCTTTCGGTGGCACCTCTGCTTTCGGTGGCACCTCTGCTTTCGGTGGCACCCCTGCTTTCGGTGGTGCACCGGTCTTTGGTGGCACCTCTGCTTTCGGTGGTGCATCTGGCTTTGGCGGCGCGCCACTCCCAACAAGTGGCGCATCTGAATCAAAGCACGGGCAGCCCACAGGAAACGAGTCTGGTGTTGGTGACAACCTGCCCCCACAAGCAACTTCAAGCGCGCCTGCGTTCAAGTTCGGCACCACCACGCCTGCAGCGTTCTCCAGTTCAGAAGCCAAGTTTGGTGGTGATGCTTCCGGGGAAGCAGGCGGCACGACGTCTACGTCTGGCACGCCTGCCGTCGGTACGTCTGCTTTTGGCACGTCCACACCCGGCACTTCTGCTGCGTTTGGCACGTCTGCTTTCAGTGCGTCTGCTTTCGGTACCTCGACTGCGGCTTTCGGTACAGGCGGAACCACGTTCCATTTTGGTGGCGGCAGTGGTGACGGTGATGCTGCGGCGGGAGGGAGCTCTGCATTCGGGACGGGCACCGGGTTTGGGACTGGAACCGGCACCTCTTCGTTTGGCTCGACCCCGTTTGCTGGCGCCGGCGCTGGTGCTGGTGCTGGTGCTGGTGCTGGTGCTTGGGGCAACAGTGTTTCTGCTGCCTCAAAGCCTGCCTTTGGAAGCAGCGGTGTGAGTGCAGCTGCAGCGTTTGGACCTTCCGCTTCCCAGCCGCCACCCGCCCTTGGGTCTTCAGTCTCTGCGTCATCCGCCCGGGCCACTTCGTCAGTTAACGATGAAGGACCTTCAGCGAGCACCGCTGTCGGTGCCACCCAACGACGACGCCATCTGCTCGTGCAGGCACTGCTGTGTCTGCTCGGAGTCGACACGGCGAAGGGCGGAAGCATGGGTCGGCGCAGTCACGCAAGTGATGCAAGCGATGACGAAGACGATGCGAGCGAGAGCTTGTGGGCGCCCGATTTTGTGGCACGCGGTCACTCCCGACCTTGGATGCGCCAACCTTGGTCCCAGCATGGTCGCAGTGGGGACCATGCACACCCGCATGCAGCCCTCGTACTGGACGCTCTCGTGCGTCTCCAACGATGGCAGACCACCACGTGCGATGCAAATCTTCTCTGCGGCGGCGATGCAGTCGCTCGTGTTGTGTGGCGACACGGCACATACTTGGTGTTGGAGACGCCTGGATGTGGCGGCGACTGGAAGGTTGCTTCAACCCCACCCAGTTTGGACAGCCTGACACGCACGTGTCAAAACCCCGGTTCGCAGCTGTGGAAGTGGTTTTGGAACGAGGTATCTCGCTCACATGCGACCCTTGCGTGGACCGTGCTTCAGTCCGCTGTGCAGTGCCAGCCATTCAAGTCACGCGGCGGCATCTGGCTGGAGTGCATGAAGTATGTGCTTGATACGTGTCCCACATCCACTGCGCCAGTGGCCGTGGCTGTTGAAAACATGTCGCGCATGTGCGCGTGCCTACTCGATTGGTCATGCGTAGCACCCGTCGCGTCGCTATCTGTTTGTGACTCGGTCGTGGCGACAGCGAACGTGGCTGCTGCCCTGGTTTTGTCTTCCTCGCGGCAATGGACAGTGTCTGGCGAGTTGGAGACAGCGTCGGGAGCCCTACCCGTGTCGCTTGGTATGACTTGCTTGAAGGGCATGCTGCGTGCTGCAATACGCTTGACGAGCACCGATGGGAACCGTGGCGATCGCACAAAGCTGCTGCTTCGCATTGTGCAAGACATGTAGGTTGTGATGGGGGCAGCTTATCTGGGTTGTATTACGCTCGCTTGATTTGTTTGTCTCATGCTGGGACTGTGGTTTGCAGTGCCACGGCCCCAGACAACTGCAATCATCGCAGTGTATCTGCACTGCAAGCCTTTGTGGTGCTGTACGCGCTGGATCACCTGACGGAGCCAACAACGCTGGAAGTTCAGCGCATTCAGAGTGACAGTGTTTGCGCTCGTACCATTGTGGATGCGCACACCTCTTTGGGAGCCACGCACATGTTTGATTCGGTGCGCACAGACACATACAAACACGCAAGCATACACACACGCAGCCCTCACACATCTGCCCTTCCGCGTTGCACTTTGCAGGTATTGCCCTCCATTCCCAAGATCTTCGCGCGTTTTGCGCCAGCAAGTGCCACAGGATTTGTTTCGTCACTACTTGACATGTGCCGTGATGCAGGGCTCAACGCAGATGCCAAATTGCGGGCGTTGATCGCGGTGCTGGAACAGTCTCCGGCACCAGCACTGGTGTTGTCACGCCACCCAGAGTTGGTGCGACTCATACTGGACACGCTGCCAAACCTTGACAGCACCAACCTGCTGCGGGTGCTCCGCTTTATGAAGGGCCTCTCGTTGCCGTTCCATGTGTCCACCCAGGTATGTTCAGACATGTGGCGTTGCTACGGTGTCATTGCGCAGTCTCGCAGTTACACCACAGCTCTTTACCCACCGCGTATGTGCTACCAGCAAGTGCTTGTGGATGCTGGTATCACGTCTGCCATCGCAGACATTGTGGTCAAGGCAGATGATGAGGCGCAAGGGAGGTATGACCACAACTACGTTGTGGCAGTTCGCGATCGCAAGCCAAAACCCTGTCCGCGACACCCGGAGCGTTGGGGTACCTCGGATGATTGCCCTGAGCACATGGTGGTTGCCCTCGATGTGTGGCTGGACTGCGTTCCGGAGGATGTGCTCCTCGAGACGGAATTGTGCTCCATGCTGTTGACACTGTCCGCCCAACCCGCTGCACTTGTGGCCGTGGCTGCAGCTGTACGCGTTCGCTCCAGCCGAAACAGGTGCTTGTACTTGTGGGGTGATACGACTTGGTCTCGTTAGTGTTTATTTGGCTTGGTGCGCGTCTGTGTGTGTGTGCCCAGGCTTCGTGCTGCGTTTGTAGCGGATGCTGCACGCCGAGAAAAGGTTGTGCTGCACTTTGTACGCAGCTTTACAGGCACGGACAAGATGGAAGCGTGGCAGTCGTGTCTGCAGTGCCTTATGGCGTTGGGT
>Ga0213833_1001042_pt1 | contig 21293 bp, 21 predicted proteins | sample SWATP21_FD_160575 | JGI IMG/M metagenome (GOLD analysis project Ga0213833, IMG submission 160575) | Coastal seawater microbial communities from Marineland, Florida, United States - SWA TP2 #1 | ecosystem: Environmental > Aquatic > Marine > Coastal | place: USA: Florida | collected 2016-08-14 | reverse complement strand
CCCCCCGCCAGCATTCCAGCACTTTTCCTGACAGCCCTCCCCTGAAAATATTTCGCTTATTTATCTGATCTGCCTGCCTCGCCCCTGCGTACAGCTAAAACGATAAACGCACACCCTTCGGGAGCGCAACGATGATAAATAAACCCCTCACCCGCCTGGCTGCGGCCAGTCTTGTATCCCTGCTAGCACTGCAAGCAAATGCCTCAAGTCACCGAGAGGCTCCTTTTATAACCCAGTTGCCAAAGGTCGACGGCAGCGATTTCTATATGTTTCGCAGTTACGGATCCGAAAGCGATTCAACCGTGACTTTCATCGCCAACTACCTGCCCTTGCAGGATTCCTACGGCGGCCCCAACTACTTTGACCTGGACACCGAAGCCGTTTACGAAATTCATATCGACAACAACGGCGACGCGGTTGAGGACATTACCTTCCAGTTCGAATTTGACGATGTCGTTAACGACCTACAGGTTCCCGTCGATGGCCAAATGGTCTCCGTGCCACTGAAAAATATTGGCGCCATCGGCCCGGCGGCCAACGGCGTTGACAATGTTTATACACGACAGACTTTTAGCGTACGGAGAATCGTCGGCCAGCGTCGGTCCGGCAATAGCAGTCTGGTCAGCAACGCCAGCGGCGGCGCCACGACCTTTATGAAACCTCTCGACAATATCGGTACAAAGTCCATTAGCGACTACGCAACGTACGCGGCCAGCCACATTTATTCGGTTAATGTTCCCGGCTGCGCCAGTCCCGCCAAGTTGTTTGTCGGTCAACGTAAAGAGGGTTTCGCGGTCAACCTCGGCGAAGTTTTCGATCTGGTAAATACCAACCCGGTTGGTCCGCCCGACGCCGAACGCAACATTATTGATGACAAGAACGTTACCTCGCTGGCCATACAAGTGCCCATCAATTGTCTGACTGTAGCCGGCGAGCCGGTTATCGGCGCCTGGACCACCGCCAGTGTTCGCCAGGCCCGCATTATCAACCCGTCACCCACCGCGTCCGCATTCGTGGGCGGCAGCAATGCTACCGGCAAACCCGCAGCAGTTAATGGCGGCGCGTATACCCAGGTTTCGCGTCTGGGCATGCCACTGGTCAACGAAGTGGTTATCGGCCTGAAAGACAAGGACCGCTTTAACGCCAGCCATCCTTCGGGCGACAGCCAGTTTGGCACCTATGTCACCAACCCCGCGCTACCGGAGTTGCTGGAGATCCTCTTCGGTGTGACCGCACCGAATGTGTTTCCGCGCAATGATCTGGTTCAGGTCTTCCTGACCGGCGTACCCGGTCTGAACCAGCCCGCCAATGTCAACGCGTCAGAGATGCTGCGTCTGAACACCACCACCGCTGTGCAGAACGATCCCGCCCAGCAAAACAATCTGGGCGTTATCGCAGGCGACAACGCAGGCTTTCCGAATGGTCGCCGTCCCGGTGATGATGTAGTCGACATCGCCTTGCGAGCCGCCATGGGGGTACTGCTTGGCAATAACCCCAATGCTGGCAGCAATACGGCGCCTTACACCGACGGTGCGACTGTCAATGCGCAGAATTTTGACACCAGCTTCCCTTATCTGCGTAACCCGTTACCGGGCTCACCTAGCAACTAAGCGAGGAACGCACAATGAAATTACTCCTTAAAATGTCTGTCACGGCACTGGTTAGCGGATTACTGCTAACCGGCTGCGACAATGATTCCAGTCGGCGCAATGCTGCGTTTCAACCTGATGGCCAGGTCTTCAGCGACTTTGTGACCGGTTTGTTTTCTGCCGACCCGGCGACAGCAACACCGACGGAAATCAATGACACCAACTTTTCCTTTATCGACCAGAACAATACCGCCGCCTTCGACAGTCAGTTGAACTAGGCGTGCGCTTTAACTCGTCGAATCAGGCCAGAGCTTTTGCTCTGGCCTTTCTGTTTCCGGCCGGCAGTGCTGTGGCAATGGGACCAGCGGTATACCAGGCCGAGCCTGGCGATGTGATATGGGAGGGCGCAGCCACTTCAGCCGCGACCCTGAAAAAGCAGAATCCGGACTTCACCGAAATTCGCCAGCTTATTGAGTATTCCCGGCACAGCGGTGATCTGCGCGCACTGGGGCGTGCCAGAGCCGCATTGAATTCGATGACTGAATCCGGTCACGAACAGGCCTTACTGCAGGCAACAATTGACCAGCGCCTTCACCAATTCGGCGATGCCAAGAAGCGCTTGCAGCGCATTTTGCGTGACGACCCCAAACACCGGCAGGCGCAATTCACTCTCTACAGCATCGCATTGGTGCAGGGAGATTATGCACTCGCCACAACCCTGTGCGAAGCCATCAAAAGACACGGCTTACGCTCGGTAGCCACAAGCTGCCACTTCAACCTGATGGGCCTGCAGGGTAACCCTGAGGCCGCTTTTGAAGGGCTGAACGCCGCCATCGAAAAATTCCCGCCGCAAACCGACGCTGGCTACGCCTGGGCACTCGGCACTCTGGCCGAGCTGGCCGCAGCCATAGACCACCCCGACACCGCGAAGTACTACCGCAGCGTATTGGCCACATCACCCGACGACCACTACAGCGCGTCGGAATATGCGGACTGGTTATTGCGTCATGGAAAAGCAGCTCAAGCTTACACAGTACTGGCTGGCAGACCCGATACCGATCGTCTGATACTGCTACGGGCGATTGCCCTGAAAAATTTGAATGATGCACGCTCTGACCAGCTGATCCGCGAACTCGCCAACCGTTTCGAGCGTTCCGAGCGGCGACAGGAAGACATACACCGCCACGAGCGGGCGCGCTTTCTGCTGGATATCAGGCAGCAGCCGCAAGCCGCATTGGCGCTGGCCGAACGCAATATTGCAACGCAGCAGGAACGCGCTGACTGGCGACTGCTCCGGCGCGCACAAACTGCAGTGAGCAACACACCATGAGTTCAGCAATCAAAACCCTGCTCGCGACTGTCGCTTTCTGCCTGTCGCTGTTTAGCGGACCGGGGTTTGCGCACGAAGCGAGCAGCAGCTACCTCTACTGGCAAGACAGCGCACCGAAACAACTGCGTCTGGATATCGCGCTTAGCGATCTCATGTCGAATACATTTTTGCGCGCAGATGCCTCGGGCAAGCTGCATTGGCAAACGTTGCTTGAGGCGGAAGCTCAGCTGGCCAAAGTCATCGAAGCCAACGTTAGCGCATTACAGTCGACCGGCCGCTGTGCAAGCAAAGCCGCGCTGGAGGGCTTAACCGAGTACGACAATACAACATTCAGCGTTTGGCAGCTGGAATGGGACTGCCCGGCGCACAGCATTCACTACCAGTTATTTTCACGCGACGACGCGCTGCATCGCGCTCTGGTAACAACGCAACGCGACAGCACAGAGCAGCTCGGTGTGCTCTCCCCCCCCAACCCGCAACTTGATCTTGCCAGCCCTGCATCGCTGATCGATATCCTGTGGCAGTTTATTCTGCAGGGCGTTCTCCATATGTGGCTGGGGCTGGATCATGTGCTCTTCCTGCTCACGCTGCTGATGCTTGCGTTTAGTCCGGGGCGGGGCACGGACGGAGAACCCGAAAACAGGCCTGTCAGGCAGCTGATACTGGTCATCACCAGCTTTACGATTGCACACTCGATCACGCTGGTCATGAGCAGTCTTTCGCTGATACAGATGTCCAGCCGCACAGTTGAAACCCTGATCGCGGTATCGATCATCGTCAGCGCACTCAAAGTGCTGCGGCCCTACAATCCCATCAATACGCTTGCCATCAGTTTCGGCTTCGGCCTGCTGCACGGGCTGGGGTTTTCCGGGGTGCTGTCGGAATTGCTGACGCAGACACCATCGAAATTGGCAGCCTTGTTCGGGTTTAATGTCGGGGTAGAACTCGGGCAGCTCTGCATTGTGCTGGCAGCATTCCCGCTTTTGTTGCGTTTGCAGAAAAGCCCCGTCCTTATGACACGCGTGTTTCAGGGCAGCGCCGTTGGTGTCGTACTAATGGGCACGTTCTGGGCGGCAGACCGCAGCGGCATACTGGCGATTGTACTGTCGCTTAAGTCTGTGGTTAACTAAATGTCTTATGCGATTCTCGGTACGATAACAATACGAACGGCACCCAAGGAGGCACTCCCCATGAGTCCGATAACCTTCGCTGCATCGCTTATCATCATCGGTCTGGTTGTTTCACTGTCCTGGGCTTATCACCGCAGCCAGCACTAAATATCAGGGGCGCTCCAGCAAAGCGTCGATTAGATCCGTTATCGCGGGTGATTCCGGTGTGACGCTGGACGGAAAGCTCGTTGTAAACTGCCCATCCCGGTCTATCAAAAATTTGTAGAAATTCCATTCAGGCGGTTCGGCGCCCTGTCCCTGCAGATGGATAAAGAACGGGTTGGCGGCTGTGCCACTCACTGCACTGCTGCTCAACATCGTAAAGCTGACGCCATAATTGACATAGCATAGCGTTGCTGTTTTTTCGGCATCAGCGTATTCCTGACGAAAATCATTGGACGGAAAACCAACAATTTCAAGTCCGCGATCTCTATATCGCTGATACAGGGCTTCAAGCCCTTTGAACTGTGGCGTGTAGCCGCAACGACTGGCGGTATTCACTACCAGCAGCACCTTGCCCGCGTAACGCTCACAGAAATTCACGACTCCATCACTGCGCAGTTCCGTATGTTGGTAGCGCAAAAGCTCAGCGCATTCCGCACCCACCTGACTGGCGCACACCAGCAGGATAGCGGCGATAGACAAACGCCCGAAAACTAGCCCTCGCATCGTGACTCCAGTTTTTCCAACAGCAAAAGATAGGACGTTGCGTAAACCGAACCAATCGCCAAGCCCGGCAGGATAGTAACGAGAATGGCAGGGGTGCCCACTTGCCAGTGTATGCCGTAAGCCGTCACAAACTGCAGTGTCATACCCGCAGCAAGGCATTTAAACTTCCTCAAGTGCCAATCACGCATCCGACTGAACAGAAACTCATACAACAAACTTGAGCAAAGCGTCAGAACAAAAGCATACACACCCTGCACCAAACCGGCTCGCCAACCCGCTGTCGTCGAATACTGACTGTTAACCCAGAATGCCCACGCACCATAGGCCAGCAAGGCGGCGATGGCTGCAATTGCAGCGCGCACCGCGCCAGTATTGAGCGGCAACTTTTTTACTACTCGACCAGCTTCGGCCATTCTTTGTCGGCCTGCTCAATATAGCTGCCTTTATCTTTGAGCCACTTCTCATTAATACTCTTGTTGTAATTCAGGTAAAGTTTGCCATTAACAAGGGTAAACTGGTCAGGCTCAATCGGTGCGGTTTCCCCTTGAGATACCGCATAGGCACAATAACCACCGTACTGAGGCGCGTACTTCTCGGGGTCGCTCTTAAATTTTTCAAGATTATCTTCGCTACTGAAATGCCAGTCAGCGCCGTTCCAGCTATAACTGAGTTTGTCGCTCCCTTTGACAGGGCGATTTTCAGTGAAATAGGCAACCGGATCGTAGCCCTTAATCGCAACGCTACTGAACCACCCGGTGTAGACAGGGTCTACCGCGAGCGCCGGCAAAGGTGACAGCACAATGATCAGTAGCAACCAACGAACGGATTTGCGCAATGTGTTAAGCATAGTTCACCTCCTGGTGTTGCAGGCTGGCGGCATGGCGCAATGTTCGCCTTTCCGCCAATAAAATGAATGCCTCATCTGGCTTCTGCTCACCTTGTTCCAGTATCGTCAGGGCAGCTTCATTCCAGTAACGCATTTCGCTGTGATCAATACCGAGTTCAATCTGGGTAATGCTTTTACTGTGGGTCGCTTCTCGCGCCATCAGAATTGCGTTTTCGGGGCCGCCTTCACCCGGCTCAATATGCACATTCGGCATGAATATACCTGCTGCTTCCATACCCGGCTGCCCTCTCGTCAGCCAACGTTGAAAACAGTGCTCACGATAGTTGAGCACTTCATGCCAGCGCTCGGACGAAGAGCTGGCCAGGCTGTTGCCGCAGGGCACTTCTGTCAGGGTGCTGATTTTTCCGTCCCAATCCAGACGCAAGCTCTGGCGATGACTGATCAGCAACAGGGTAAAAGGTGCGTAGCGACACGCACCAAGCCCGCTGCCCGAAAGCAGCCAGTCGCACAGCGGAATATCAGCATCACGGCTTAGAACATCCAGCACCAGGGCGCCACGACTCGGTCGTTCGCGCTGTTCGACATCATCGTACCGGTTCAACAGGCAGGCAAGTTCACCACGCTCGCTACAGGCTATCCAGCTGCCACCCGCCAGACCGTCGCGCGGAAACAACAGATCAACGCCCTGCTTGCGGTAGCTGAACATGCCTTCTTCACTGCGCTCACGGCGCTCGTCGCGATTCATGGTAACGAGAATCGAATCGCCTCGATTGACAATACTAACCGTACACATTCACGCGCGCCCTGCAGATCGCACATTCGAGGCCGTGGCCGGGGCAAGACCAACAGTCGCATCAATCTCTGCGCCCAACATGCGCGCAATCAGGCTGGCGTAGGCCAGATGATGGGTACTGTGTGCGGCTACGTAGCAAAGCTCGCGCTGTACGGTAGACTCAACAATGACGTGCTGGGTTTCGGTGAGGGAAATTTCGCTTTTGACCTTCAGCAAGCGCTCGGTACTATTGCAAGCCTGCAACCACCGCTGCCAGTCGCTAATGGTTTCGCAGGCCAAATCAAAGTCGCTTTCCACCGCGCTGTTGCGATCACGGATGTCGTAATCCACCGTGCCGCTATCCAGCCCTGCTCGCAGGGCGTGGTAATGGTCCAATACATGGCGAAGGTGGCGGCCCACGCCATAATCGACCAGCGCCGGGGCCTCGGCATAGCCCTGGCGGCCAACCGTTTCGAGCAATTGCCGGAATTGCTCCAACACCTCGATGTTGGCTTGTATTAACTCGCGCATTCTAACCTCTGTGCATTCATAAACTGTTTGGCACCCTCATCGCCCATGTAGCGCTTGAGGTATTTGGCGGGCGTGGTTCGCAGATCCACCACGATCAGCCCGGCGAGCGTGTTGTTAAATTCCGGGTCAACGTTAAAGCACACGAAGCGCCCGTTTAGAGACAGGTAATGTCGCAGCAATACCGGAATGGACTTGCCCGGATCACTGCGCCCAACCAGTTTGTTGAGCACCTTGATATTGGCAAGCGAGGCGAGCATCTCGGCGGTCCAGAAACGGCGCGCCACCTTGAGCGGGCGCAATGGGCGTACACTGCCATGAAAGCGATCATCACTGAAATGCCCCACCATGGTGTCGGCAATCAGTGCGCGAGCGATATCTGAATAGTCCCGCGAAATACTGACCGGGCCGAACAGGGTGTTGTAGGTCGGGTTGTTGACCAAAAAGGCGCCGATGCCGCGCCACAACAGATCCAGCGCAGTCGGCCGGCGTTGATAGTCGGGATGAATAAAGGAGCGCCCCATTTCAATTGCGGCGCCCAGGCGGGAAACAAAGGCCTTGTCGAAGCGATACAGGGTGCGACTGTACAAACCCTGTATCCCGTGCTCACGCACAATCTCGTCGATCAACCCGATGCGATAGCCGCCGACGACTGTATTTTTTTCGCGATCCCAGATAAAAAGGTGTAAATAGTAATCGTCGTAGTGGTCAATATCAGCGGCACTGCCGGTGCCCTCACCTGCGGCGCGAAAGGTTTCTTCGCGCATCAGTCCAAGCTGATCCATCACCGGCCCCATGGCTGTGCGCGGTGCGCAATAGACCTGAAATTCGGCCTGCTCAAGTAACAGATATTCCTGCATACCGGCAACGGCCGCCGCCAGCTGCTCAACGGCTACCGGCTCGCGCAAAGGCGCGTAGGCCTTCGATGTTACAGACGCCGTGCGGTTCGAGTGGCTGAGCATGTCGGTGCTAATACGCAGATAGTGAGTAATCGCTTCGTCACTGTCGAGATGCTGCCAATCCACCGGCGCAATGGGCTGCCCCACGGTCAGACGCAGGGTTTTGCCGCGCTTGTTCGCCAACTCCCGCGCCAACATCAGGGTACGCAAGCGCGGATGCACGAGGCCGGCGGCGTAAAACAGCGCGCTGTTGCGGCCGTGAACATAGAGCGGTACGCAGGTCGCATTCTGGCGGCGCAGCAACTGCCCGGCCAGTCGATGCCACTGGCGGTCATGAATGCGGCGGCTTTTTACATCGTACGCAGAGACCATGCCGGCAGGAAAAATAAGCAAACAACCGCCCTGCTCCAAATGCCGGTGCGCCTCGCGAATACCCGCTGCATTCACTCGGCTTGCGTTCGCTGACAGGATATCGAGACCAATAAACAATTCTGCCAGCTCGGGGATGCGGCGCAACAGCGCATTGGTCATCACTTTGAGGTCGGGCCGCACTTCCAGTAGCTTGCGGGCAATGGCTACGCCTTCGAGTCCGCCCAGCGGGTGATTCGCTACCAGCAGAGTTGCACCTTGACGCGGAATAGCGGCCAGTTCGGCGTCACCATCAACAGAAAGCGACACGTCCAGCGCGTCCAGCGTGTACTGCAAAAACGGCAGTCCTGCGGTGGCACTGGCAGGCTTGCGGTCATAGGCTGCCGCCAGCGGAGTTAACCCCAACATAGACGAAGCAACCGTCGCCAGGGGCTTTTGCTTGAGCGGCAAATGAAAGGGGTTGGCAGTGGCCATAATCAGTCGTTCTCCGGGTATTGGCGAACCAGATTGGCTTCGAGGCGCCAGGCGCGCCACAAGGCCATCAGCGAAGGCGGCTTGTGACCTTGCTTTCGATTTTCATTACCGATGCGAAACAGGGTGGCATATTGGTCAAACAAGGCCCGCATGGCCGGCCACAGGCGCATGTTTTTATCCCAAATATGAATAGATTCGGAACTGGCACCATTGATTTCTATTACGGCGAAGTCCTGCCCGCGGATCAAGCGCTCAATGGAGTGAAACTTGATATCCAGACGGCCGTAGTAATAACCGGGCAACTCGTCAAACAGGGTATCGAGCGCCGTCGTTAGCTCGTCGCTGATATAGGCCGCACCATCGCGAAAGATCGCACCTTTGGAATGACTCGCGGAGAACACCAGACGGTAGGCCTGCCCGGCGGGAATAACCACATGCCAGTTATGCTTGTGACGCTCGTGATAAAGCCCGGTGAGGTTGGCTGCCCGGGGGTCGGCAAGCAACAATTGCTCCAGCGTGCGCTCGCCATCACCAACCACATAAGGGGAATACTTCAGCGCCAGCGAGGTAATGCGTCCACGCGCTTCGCCCGGCATGCGCACATAAAACACACCGGCCTCCGGCTCCCACAGTGCCAGCTTCTGGACGACAATGGCGGCGCCTTGCGGATAGGCAGCAATGTAAGTTGCCAGCTCATCAGCGCTGTCGAGGCATTTCACGCCCGCACCGCGACAGCCGATATCGGGTTTGGCTACCAACGGAAAATGGATGCCCGCCTCACGCAGCCGGGGCAACAACTGCTCAACCTGCGCCACAGGAGGTTCTGCTGTAACACTCAGGGTCGCCCAGGGCAGCACCCACTCACGGCCTCTGGGCCCGCACTGTGTCAGGATCTCGGTTTTGGCAACGCCAACCATGCCCGACAAGGGCACCGCCGGGTTGGCAATCAGCGGCAGGGTGGCGCTGCGATACCGGACACTGAGGGCAAGCCATTGAATAACCACGGGGAAATACATGGCCCACAAGGGCCAGAACTCAAACCAGGAGGTGCTGCGACCACTCATCTCCAGCGCCGGCATGCCATCTACGCTGTAAGCCAGCTCACCGGAAGATTCAGACATTTTCAGCTCGTTCTCTCATCCACATAGGTTCTCATCGTTCACGACTTTTGAGGGGCCTAACTGTGCTTAGTTCACAAAATTTTGCCGCCATGTCGTTAATAGATGACAGCGCTACGCAAATGTTACAAACCCGTTGCAATACATCAGCTTAGATTTTCATCCCGAAATTGCGCCGGCGTTTTGCCAGCCCAGCGCTTGAAGGCTTTGACAAAGGCGCTTTCATCGGAAAAGCCCAGCCGCTCGCTGCAACGCGCTACGCTATCGCCGGCGCGTAAATACTGCTCCGCCAGTTGCTGAAGTACGGTGGCCCTCAGCAGGCGGAAGCTGCTGCCTTCGTCCTGCAGTTTGCGCACCAGATGACGTCCGCTTATATCGAGCTGCCCGGCAACACGCTCTTTGCCCCAACGCGGGTGTTGCCGCAAAATCTGCTGCACCTGCACCGCCAAACCTGCACTGTCGAGACTGCCGAGAATGTCGTCTGCAAGCTGCGACAGATGATCGCGCAGGGTCGCATTTGCCTGAATCAGGGCAGTAGACTGTAGATCGGCATCGAAACACAGAGCATCTTGCGCCGCACCAAATCGCACGGGCACACGTAACAATTCTTCGTAGCGTGCGGCATCTCCTCCGGCTGCAACAAAACGCAATTCGTGAATCGCAAAGCCGTCGCCCGTAACCCAACGCGCCAGATTAAGTACACAGGCCATAACCGCCTCAACGCGCTCGCGGCGGCACCGGCTGTAATGCGGTTCGTAGGTCAGCAGGCACAGACCACCCTCATAGTCGAGACTGAAATCCCCCCCTTCACCGACAATGGGGTGATACTCGACCAGCATATCCAGCGCTTCGCCCAGGGTTTCGCAGCTCATCAACAACATGCCCACCAGGTCGAGATGGCCCACGTGCAGCGAAAGGCCGAGCTGCAAGCCCACCAGCGGATCTTCCGCTGCATCACAATAGGCTTCCCACAAATCATCCTGCAAAACCAATGGCGTGCGCCCGTCGGCTGGAAGCTTGTCACGCAAACTCTGCGGCAATTCGATACCTGCTCGCTGAGCTGCCTGCAGTATCCCCTGGGTAAATTGATGGGTGACGCTGGGTTGAGTCGATTGCGATGTCATTCGAGCGCGCTAATCCTCAAAGCTGTGCCAGATACGGCCTCAATTAACCTGTGGCCGTCCCGAAAAAGCCGTTAACTGCGTTGGCTGGTCGATTATGCTTCTTTAAGAACCATAATACCGGAGAGTATCCAGCATGTATGCCGTCATAGGCGCCGGCCCGATGGGACTGGCGACCGCCCGCAATTTGCAGAAATACAGCATCCCCTTCACGGGCTTTGAACTCAACAGCGATGTCGGCGGATTGTGGGATATCGACAACCCGCACAGCACCATGTACGAGTCAGCGCATTTAATTTCGTCCCGGCATATGACCGAGTTTGCCGAGTTTCCAATGGCGAAAAATGGCGCGCCTTACCCCCACCATTCCGAACTGCGCCAATACTTTCGCGATTATGCGGCACACTTCAATTTGTACAGCCACTATCGCTTTAACACCAAAGTCACTGCCGTTGAACCTGACGGAGATGCGGGCTGGTATGTCACCACGGAACATCAGGGCGAGACGAAACGCGAGGCCTTCAAGGGCGTACTGATTGCCAACGGCACCCTGAACCACCCGAACAAACCCGAATTGCCCGGCAGCTTTGACGGTGAGTTACTGCATGCCTGCGACTATCGCAGCCCCGAGGTATTCGACGGCAAACGGGTTCTGATTGTCGGCTGCGGCAACTCCGCCTGCGACATTGCCGTTGATGCGGTTCATCGCGCCCGGTCGGTAGATATTGCCGTGCGCCGTGGCTACTACTTTTTGCCCAAGTTTATCGGCGGCAAGCCCACCGATACGCTGGGCGGCGCGGTCAAATTGCCACGCCCTCTAAAACAGCGCCTCGACGCGGCCCTGATTCGCATGGTGGTGGGCAAACCCTCAGACTACGGCCTGCCCGACCCCGACTACAAAATGTACGAGTCACATCCGGTCATCAACTCGCTGGTACTGCACCATATCGGCCACGGCGATATTAACCCCCGCCGGGAAATTCAGTCAGTCTCCGGCAACACCGTTACCTTCAGCACAGGTGACTCGGCAGACTACGACCTGATTCTGCTCGCCACCGGCTATCACCTGAATTACCCCTTTATCGACAAGAAGCACCTCAACTGGCCATCGGGCGGCGCACCCTCGCTCTACCTGAACATTTTCCATCCGAAGAACGACTCTCTGTTTGTCATGGGCATGATCGAAGCTGCCGGACTCGGCTGGGAAGGACGCAACGAACAGGCAGAAATGGTCGCGCTCTATATCAAACAGCGCGAAGCGGGCCGCAGCAGCGCTGAACAGATGCGCGACACCATCCGCCAGTTTGATGGCGGGCGTCTGGACGGCGGCTACGACTACCTCGACCTGGAGCGAATGGCCTACTACGTGCACAAGGACAGTTACCGCAAATCAATTGCCGACCACATACAGCAGCTAAAGCGCGACCTTCCCGCCAGCGAGAGACCGCAATGACCCGCCGCAATGGCGCACGCATGATGAGACTTGCCTGTGAGTGAATACAGCAACATCGAGGTAGCCTTCAGTCCGCAAAGCCTGCTGGTGCTGAACGCCATTCTCGCGGGCATGATTTTCGGGGTGTCGCTGAAACTGACCCGCGCAGACTTTGTGCGCGTGATTCGCCAGCCGCGGGCGCCGCTGGCCGGCTTGCTGGCACAGTTCGTTTTATTGCCTGCGGGCACCTGCGTGGCTACCGCGCTATTTAACGTACCCGCCGAGCTCGCACTCGGCATGATTCTGGTCGCCTCCTGCCCCGGCGGCAGCTTCTCCAACGTGATGACCTGGCTGAGCAAGGCCAGCGTACCCGTTTCAGTGAGCATGACGGCAATCTCCAGCCTTGGCGCCATTGTGATGACGCCCTTTAACTTTGCGCTCTACGGGCACCTCAACCCGCATACCCGCCCGCTGTTGCGCGACATTGCTCTCGACCCGCTCAACCTGATTGCACTGGTGGCACTGGTATTGGTGCTACCCCTCATTCTCGGCATGGCGGTCGGCAGCCGCCATCCCCGGCTGGCTGAACGCGCCGACAAACCCATGCGCTTGTTCACGCTGCTGGTGTTCTTGCTGTTTGTCGTGGTCGCCTTCGCCAACAACCTGGACAACGTCGTCCGTTTTGCCGGGCAGATTCTTGTGCTCGTTGCGGGACACAATATTTTTGCCCTGTCTCTGGGTTACGGTGCCGCGCGCCTGCTGCGCTTGCCGCAGGATGAACGCCGCGCTGTCACGCTTGAAGTCGGCATTCAAAATACCGCGCTGGGCCTCTCCATTATTTTCACTTTCTTCCCGGACGCGGGCGGCATGATGCTGATCGCCGGCTTCTGGAGTTTCTGGCATTTACTGGCTGGCATGACGCTGGCCTTGATCTGGTCGCGCAGCAAGGAGCGGACGTATGGCTGACAAAATACTCATTACCGGAGCAGCGGGTTATATCGGCTCAAAACTCGCCGCTCGGCTGAACGAACAATTCGACGTAGTTGGCGTTGATATCCGTATACCGGAAAGCCCTCCCTGCACCATGCTGCAGTGCGATATTCGAGATTCGAAACTGGCCGACATTGTTGCAAGTGAAGGCATTACCCACGTGGTTCATCTTGCATCGGTTCTGGAAAGCCGCGGCGACGTTGAACTGGATTACGATATTGACGTCAACGGCACTCGCAATGTTGTCGAGGCCTGCTTGCAAGGGAAGGTAAAACACCTGACGGTAACCAGCTCGGGCGCCGCTTACGGATACCATGCCGACAACCCCCATTGGCTCGATGAATACGACCGTCTGCGTGGCAACCCCGAGTTCGCTTACTCGCTGCATAAAACGCTGGTGGAAAACTATCTGGCAGAAATACGCGAGCAGCACCCGGAGCTAAAACAACTTATCCTGCGCCCGGGAACCGTGCTGGGCACACAGACACAAAACCAGATCACCAACCTGTTTGAGAAGCCTCGCATTCTCGCCGTACGCGGCTCGCGCTCGCCTTTTGTGTTTATCTGGGACGAGGACATTCTCGACATTATTGATCTTGGCATTCGCGAATCAAAAGCCGGCATCTACAATCTCGCCGGAGACGGTGCGCTTGCCATTGACGAGATCGCCGCACACCTGGGCAAACCGCTGCTCGCCCTGCCTGCCAGCCTTCTACGCCTCGCCCTGCACATTGGCCACGCACTCAGACTCACGCGCTACACGCCCGCACAAGTCAATTTTCTGCGTTACCGCCCGGTACTTAGCAATCGCCGCCTTAAACGCGAATTCGGCTACGAACCACAACTTACTTCACGCGAAGTCTTTGAACTTTTCGTCAAGCATGCACGAACGCGGGGGCAGTTATGAAATCGGTGCTCATCACCGGCGCCGCCAGCGGGTTGGGCTGGGAGCTAAGCCAGGTATTTTTCAAACGTGGCGACCGCGTACTACTGGTCGACCGCGACGCCGACGGGTTGAACGCACGCGCCACTGAACTGAACAGCGACCGCGTACTGACTCTGGTTTGCGACCTGTCCGATGACGCTGCCATTGCCGCCATCGCCACGGCCGTAAACGACAAGCTCGGCGCACTCGACATACTGGTCAACAATGCCGGTATTACCCAGCGGTCACTGGCTGCCATTACCCAACCCGGGGTAATGAAGACCGTGATGAAAATAGACTGGCAGGCGCCCATGGAACTGGCCCTGACCTTATTGCCCGCACTCTACAAAACCCGCGGATCGATTATCAATATAGGCTCCATGGCCGGCTGGATGCCGGTACCGGGGCGCGCAGGCTATTGCAGTGCAAAATCGGCCCTGGCGCAGTTTTTTGAAGTGCTGCGCATGGAAGAGGCGGCCAACGGCATTCATATTTTAATGGTGTATCCCTCCTTCCTCGATACTCCGATAGAAAAAAATGCACTCGGCGGTGACGGCGGCCCGGCCAGACATGCCCGCTCTACGCTTGGCCGTATCGACAGTGCCGGCGAACTGGCGCAAAACATAGTGCACGCGCTCAATCAGAAAAAGCCGCGCCTGTTCCCGAACAAATTTACCCTGTTTGCCAGCATACTATGGCGTATAGCACCCAGCCTGTTTCAACGGCTGACCTTAAAACGTTTCGCTGTGGAACTGGAGCAGCGCTGATGGAATTTTTATACGCCACTTTGCACGACCCATGGTTCTGGCTGGCCGTGTTCGTCTTTGTCGCCTACACAATAGAAACCATCACCGGTTTTGGCAGTATTGTTATCGCGCTTTCGCTCGGCGCACTGCTGCTGCCCATCAGCTTGATGTTGCCGGTACTGGTACCGCTCAATATCTGCATGACCGGCTATCTCGCCGTGCGCCACCGCCGCAACATCCATTGGCCCACGCTGTTAAAATTCATACTGCCGATGATGGCCATAGGCACCCTACTCGGTTACGGACTGCGCCCGTGGCTGGGCGACGCCGGTATGCGCAGCCTGTTCGCACTGCTTATCATCTGGTTTGCCGGGCGCGAACTCTATCGCTATTGGCGCAGTAGCGACAACGGCGCCCAGCGTTCAGGCTGGTTAACGCGCATCTGGATGCTGCTGGCAGGCGTCACTCATGGCTTGTTCGCTTCTGGCGGCCCCTTGCTCGTGTACGCACTGGCGGGCGTTCAGCTCGACAAGGCACAATTTCGTGCCACGCTGATCAGCGTGTGGTTTACGCTCAACAGCCTGCTCACCCTGATATTTGCTTTTGATGGCAGCCTGTTTGCCTCCCTTCCCCGGCTTGTGCTGTTTTTGCCGGTGCTGGTATTAGGGGTACTGCTTGGTGAATGGCTGCATACCCGAATCAGTGAACAACGCTTCAGACTGGCCGTTTTCCTGCTACTCTTGATTACAGGAATCTGCCTTTTTATAGCCAGCAGCGGTGCGATCACCAGCCCAGAATAACGCACGCCGCTCACAACAATAACAAGAGGAGATCAGGACATGATACGCAGCAAAAAATGGCACCGCCTGACGCTAGTGACCGCAAGCCTGGCACTGCCGGGCAGCCTCAGTCTCGCGCAGAACACTCGTGTTATTGAAGAAGTCGTGGTCACTGCGCAAAAGACCGTGCAAAGCCTGCAGGATGTTCCGATATCTGTCAGCGCCCTGTCCGGCGACTTTATGCAGGACAATGCCATTGGCGATCTGGTTGAAGTGTCAACCTACGTGCCCAATGTACGCGTGGAATTCACCAGCCCCTCTTCGCCGCAAGTCTTTATACGCGGCTTTGGCACCAATACCTTTAACCCCAGCTTTGAGCCCGCCGTGGGTTTGGTGCAAGACGAAATCTTTTTTGGTCGCGGCACCTACTTTACCGAATCCATGTTTGACCTTGAACGCGTTGAAGTATTGCGGGGCCCGCAGGGAACACTGTTCGGCAAAAGTACCATTGCCGGTGTATTCAATGTCAGCAGCCGCAGTGCACCCGCCGAGGAAGGCAGCGCCGGCAATCTGTCTTACAAAAATGGCGATTTTGGCGACAACCGGCTAGAAGGTGGCATCGGCTATCGTTTCAGCCCTTCACTGGGCATTCGCGTATCGGCGCTGCTCAGCGATCGCGATGGCCGCATGGAAAATACCAAACTCGATCGCAAGGAAGACACCCGCGATCAGGATGCCTTTCGCGCCAAGCTCGAGTGGAACCCGACCGACAGTCTCGACCTGGAACTGGTGGCGCAAACCTCGGACACGACCCTCAATTTTTGGCCGCGTCAGCTGATGAATCTTGATCAGGATACCCGCGACTACCTGTCCGCTTTTGACCCGGCTATTGAAGACGACCCGACCAACTTCCAAACCAGTTTTAACAACCCCGGCGAAATGTTCAAAGGTTCGGACACGGTGCTGGCCCGCGGCAACTGGTCTTTTGGCCCGGTGCTCGGGCTCAGCGATTTTTCCAGCACGCTTATTGTGGGCGTGTCGTGGCTGGACGTGGAGCAATTTCAGGATCTTGATGTGTCGCCGGCCGACCTGCTCAACCTTGATGAAGTCGATGACTACCGGCAGGAATCGCTGGAATGGCGCTTTAGCGGCAACGCTGACAGCCTCTTTGGACTGGGCGGCAATGTGCAGTTTCTGGCGGGCGCCTACTATTTCCAGTCGGATTTCCGGATCATTGCAGACGTGATTATCGGTCAGGATATCGGCTCATACGCGCTGACCAAAGATGCACAACAACTGCTCTCTGGCAGCAATACGGTTCCCGGCAATCCGCTGGGTGGTGTGATTGGCGGCATACTGCCACCGCTGACAGGCACCATTAACCCGACTGACTTTTACCGCTTCGACTACTTTCAGGATACCGAAGCTACGTCATTGTTCGGGCAGATTGTCTGGGATATTACCGACAAGTGGGTACTCACACCCGGCCTGCGCATCAACCGCGAAACCAAAAAGTCCACACCCACCGGCACCGGCATCTGTACCAACAAGGCGCTGGCGCCCTGCATTACGTCAACAGTGATCAGCGCACAGGACTATGCGCCCGGTGAAATTGAGCGCACCGAAAATAACCTCTCGCCCAAAATTGCCCTGACCTATTACATCGACAACGATGTGTCGATTTACGCCTCGTGGTCAAAAGGCTTTAAAAGTGGCGGCGTCAATTCCATTTCCTTTACCGGTGACGGGCTGGAGTACGAACCCGAGAAAGCTCAAAGCTGGGAGCTCGGTCTGCGCAGTCAGTTGCTGGACAACACCCTGCAATTCAATGCCACCGCCTACCGCATGGACTTTGATGACTTGCAGGTGCTTGCCTTTAACGGACTGTTTTTTGATGTCACCAATGCCGCAGCAGCCTTTTCGCAAGGGGTGGAGCTGGATGTGCAGTGGCTTACCCCTTACGCGCCACTCACCATTAACAGCTCCCTGGGTTATCTGAAAGCCGAGTATAAAAAATATCCTTCGGCGCCTTCACCCATCTCACAGGGGCAAGGTGTACAACAGGATCTGGGTGGCAAAACACTGGCTTTCGCGCCTGAGTTCAATGGCACCATCAGTCCGACACTCGAATATCAGTTCGGCGATTTTCTACTGAAAACCAGCCTGAACATTATTTACCAGAGCAGCCATTTTACCGATACGGATCTTGATCCCAACACGGAAATTCCATCGACAGTAACGTATTCAGCGAACATCTCGCTGAAAAGCCTGGACGGCGGCTGGGCATTAACGGTGGGTGGTAAAAACCTGACCGACGAGCGCGAGCTGAATCAGGTAATCGATACCGCACTGTTTCCCGGTACCTACAATCCGAGCCAGAATCCGGGTCGCGAAATATTCACTACGCTGAGCTACCGTTGGTAAGATTGATTATCGGGGGATGAGAAATAACGACGCGCCGCGGCATTTACTTTCGGCGCAAGCAGCAGTGCGGAAGTCATGGTCGGAATCGCCATCAGGGCATACATGGAATCAATCAGACTGACTATCAACTGCAGTGAAGCGACCGAACCGGCAATAACCAGCAAGGCATAAAACCAGATGTAGTGCTTTTGGTAGCGCGCACCGACCAAAAACCCCAGACATTTAGCGCCGTAGTACCAGAAGGTAAAGACCGTGCTCAAGCTGAGTACGCCCACGATCACCAATAGAATCCAGCTCGCCCCCAGCGGAAACAATTGCTGAAAGGCGTTCATGGTTAATGACACACCATTGGTATCTGACTGCTGCCAAACACCGCTGACAACAATCACCAACGCGGTACAGGTACATACGATCAGGGTGTCAATCACTGGCCCCAGCATGGCCACCAGCCCCTCGCGCACAGGTTCACGCGTTTTTGCGGCGCCATGCGCCATTGCCTCAGTGCCAATGCCGGCCTCGTTCGAAAATGCCGCGCGCCGAAAGCCGGTGATAATTACCGCGCCCAGGACACCGCCCGCAGCTGCTTGCCCGCTAAACGCATCCCGAACAATCAGCGCGAGCGCCGCCGGAATCTGGTTCAGCGCTGGAATCAACACAGCCAGCGTCAGCAACAAATAGGCTGCCACCATACCCGGCACCAGCACCGAGGTAACTTTGGCAAGGCGGGGCAATTGCCCCAACGCGACAATGACAACCAGGGCAGACAGCACGAGTCCAACCAGCAAGTCGAAAGTGAAATGATTGGAGGGCGACGCCAACCCGGCCGGAATCGCCACGGTGTCGCGCAGAATCTGCACCAACTGGTTGATCTGGAAAATTGGCATCGTGCCCAGCAAGCCGGCGAGAGCGAAAAAATAAGCCAACGGCCGCCACCGCGGCCCCAGACCTTCGCGAATCACATACATGGGCCCACCTTGCCATTCACCGGCGCTGTCCCGCCCGCGAAACATGACCGCGAGAATGCAGGTGTAAAACTTGGTGGCAATGCCCAGCAGCGCACTGACCCACATCCAGAACACCGCGCCCGGCCCACCCATACTGATCGCCAATGCAACACCGGCGACATTGCCCATTCCCAAGGTCCCCGACAGGGCGGTACTCAAAGCCTGAAAATGGGATAGCTGTCCGGGGTCGTCCTTATCTGCCGGCCGCACCAAAAGCCGCACGCTCTGCCCAAGGTAGCGATAAGGCAAAAAACGAGAATACAGAAGGAAGAAAACGCCGCCACCGAGCAACAGCGCCACCAGCGGCGGCCCCCACAGAAACGATACAAGATTGTTGAGTACGGATTGGACATCATCAAGAGACATAGCGCACAAGCTTAACAAGCGCAGGCCGTTTAGCAAGCGTGACGCCGAAATTCGAGGTGATCCAGCCGGCGGAAAACGGTATAAAGAGTGAAGGAGAATCAGGCAAATTGTAATGGATATACAAACAACGCTGACCGCACTCTACCGCGACGAATCACGACGCATACTCGCCACACTCATCCGCCTTTTGGGCGATTTTGATCTGGCCGAGGAAGCCTTGCAGGACGCATTTATCGCCGCTGCCGAGCAATGGCCAAAAGACGGGGTACCTTCCAACCCCCGCGCCTGGCTCGTATCGGCAGGTCGATTCAAAGCCATTGACGGCATTCGGCGGCAGCGCCGCATTGTGTACAATGGCGACAATCAGGTGGAGCAGGCTGCGGAAGATATACCTGCACCTCACGAGCCGCTGGATGATCATATCAACGACGACCATCTGCGCTTGATCTTTACCTGCTGCCACCCGGCCCTCGCGCGCGAGGCCCAGGTTGCGCTAACACTGCGCACTGTATGCGACCTGACTACCGAAGAAATTGCCAGCGCCTTCCTCAGCACCCCGGCAACGATTGCCCAACGTATCGTGCGCGCGAAGAATAAAATTCGCGATGCCGGCATTCCCTACGAACTACCCGGCCCCGAGGATCTGCACACCCGTCTGGATTCCGTCCTGCAAGTGGTTTATCTGGTATTCAACGAGGGTTATTCGGCGACTACCGGCGACACCTTGACGCGTCAGGACCTCTCTCAGGAAGCCATACGGCTGGGCCGCCTGCTTGCAGTCCTTATACCCGACACTGACACTCTGGGATTGCTCGCGCTTATGCTCTTGCACGAATCCCGCCGCAGTGCGCGCTGCACACCCGACGGAGAGCTGATTCTGCTCGAAGAGCAACAGCGCGACTTGTGGAACCAAGAGCTGATTGCCGAAGGTTCCCGCCTGGTGGAACAGGCCTTGCGAATGCAACCCGTGGGGCTGTATGCACTTCAAGCCGGTATTGCCGCCGTGCATGGCGCTGCTCGCCATGCCGACGAAACCGACTGGGCAGAGATTGTCGGCTTTTATGATCTGCTACAGCGCGCAGCCCCCTCTCCAGTGGTTGCACTCAATCGCGCAGTTGCCATTGCCATGCGCGACGGCCCGGCCGCCGGCTTGCTGCTGCTCGACGACCTAAGCAGCGAAAAGGCCTTGCTCAACTACCTGCCAGCGCATGCAGCCCGAGCTGATCTGTGTCGCCGACTGGGGCGGCCGGACGAGGCTCGAACGAGTTATGAGCGCGCGCTGGCGTTATCACAACAAGATTCCCAACGCCGCTATCTGCAAAAGCGCTTGCGGGAACTCGCCTGCTAATGTGAGCTGAGCCAGCTGCGGAGCGGTTGCGGCTGGGTTTATGCGCTATCTGGGCCTACTGTGATTCCGCAGCCTCAACACCCGGTCTCTCGTCGCGCCCCCCGGTCACATCGCCGAACAGCGCATATACCGCGACGCCTGCGGCGGCAACCAGCGCGACAAACAGGATTGTCTCTACAACCGCTCGATGCGAGCCTTTAAACCTAGACATTTCCTTTACTTCCTCTACCGGCAGGAAAATTCTGCATCAACAACCTGCAGACTTAAAGAACAGGTCGCTAGACCAGGTTCAGCCGCCAGTCTACCATCAGCTTCACCAAGGCTGATTAATTACCCCGGCGCCGTATTCTGGAACGTCGACGGCATGAACGCTCTGTCATGTCACCCGGTATCT
>Ga0213833_1001039_pt1 | contig 21470 bp, 29 predicted proteins | sample SWATP21_FD_160575 | JGI IMG/M metagenome (GOLD analysis project Ga0213833, IMG submission 160575) | Coastal seawater microbial communities from Marineland, Florida, United States - SWA TP2 #1 | ecosystem: Environmental > Aquatic > Marine > Coastal | place: USA: Florida | collected 2016-08-14 | reverse complement strand
ACGCAAAGTCGCGGGCCTCCATGCGACGGCAGTTGGAACGCCAGAAAATGGGTGTGTGAAGGTTTGACCAATCCAACAAGCCACTGTCCAGTTCGCGACAGTACTTATCCAGTGGGCTGTGGCACACAGTTGTCAAAAAAACGCCACCCCAGCCCGAGGCAGCGACGTTGCTCACGCACCTTTGTGAGTTGTCTGTTTTCTCCAGCTCTTCTTTCAAGAACGCCACATCCGCTTTCTGTACACAGCAACACGAGCGATGCGCGTCACCGCGGACGACACATAACAAGGCCACACCCGTCGCGCGAACCAACCATTTCGGCGTCTTCCTCCACCTTGTTCTCATCCTGGAGTGTTTGCAACGTTCGCGACAATACAGTGTCCCCCATCACTGTCTTGGCTTGGGCACCAACCTCTTCATCACGCGCGACGTTCTGCGATTCACGACGCAAGTCAAAACAAGAGGAACACATGCTCATCGCAGTCGGCCCATTGCCCTCCACGCAATCGCGTACCGCAAGAGCAGCGACGGCGACTCGCATGACTTTGGTTCGAACCGTTGCGCGGTTGCGTGATAATGCCTTCACCGCACCGCATCGAAGCAGCTCCGCGCAGCACTGTGGGTCAAAGGACATGACCCACAGCGTGAATGTGACCCGGTACAGCAGCTGTGAGTCGTCGGACTGAAGCAGTGGAATGAGTCTGTCGACACCGCCGGTGCTGCGAAACTCGTCACGCAAGGTGGGGTTGCGGATGAAGATCTGCCACAAGCGAAGGCATGGCCAATGCACAACACGCTTACACACGACGATAAGCCGGCTGCTGCTGCGCCTACATCATTGCATGCAACAACAACACGACCCGACCCGACCCGAACCGCAACACCTGAAAAGAGAAAAACACATGGCAAAGGCCCTAGGTCCTTGCCCAAGCACTACGTACCGCAAGTGCGGCGACCGCACTGCCTAGTTCTGCGTGCTTCGTTTGCCGTCGGCCAACGGCTGCGCCATGCAGGCGAATTTGGCGCAGCACCCAAGCAAGCAGAGTGGAGGCGGCTTCCGGCTCAGGGTGTTCTGACAGCAGATGAGCCAACACCACCGCGGCTTGTCGTTTGATGTAGGAATCATCAAACGACCGAAGACAGCGAAGGAAAGGGTCCACCAACAGCGTGCCATCCTCTTGTGTGAAGAGCTTCACTCGTGAGGGCGTGTCGTCTGCACGCACCAAAGAGGAAAAGAGGCGTGTGAGAGCACATAGGAGCATGCGTTGATGGGTGGTTGGAAGAACCTACACAGCAGCAAATCTTCGGCGATGGTTAGTGTGTAACGAAGAACCCGTGTGGATGTGATTCGCTGCACCACTTTCACGATGGCTGCCGCCAACGCTGGCCCGCTCTGCGCCCACCACACCACATCAACCCGTGGTGATCCGCTTGCAGCAGGAAACTGGAGTGATAGCACACACCACACACACACACGCTCACATACATCCTCCACCAGCTCTTCCATGGACTCTGCTGGAACACCTTCGTACTCATCCAGCACGTCCACATCTTCGTTCTCGAGGAACACATTGCCGTGTCCCGCGCCAGCGCCAGCGCTGCGCACCACCATTGCACACGCCAGCACCTCGAGCTCAGAAACGACACATGCTCCGCTCCACAATGGGCCCCACAACGGACGCCTCGCCACACACAGCGCCGCGCGTACCGAACATATTTAGCCCACTGCGGCACCGCCATCAGCACCGTCTCGCGATCCAACATGGGCGCCTGTTTTCTGGGTGCCCTGGGTGAGGCACCACCGCCTGGCGACGCCAACGACATCGAACGTGCCGAATCACCTCCCCCCAACAGGGCGTGTGCTTGATCTCTGTCTCCTGTTGCGGAGGCCATGCCGCAACACAAACCCGCACAGCACTAGCAGCACCCAGTGCCGGACCGCTACCGCTTTGTGTTACTGGTTCCATAACTTAAGCATGCGACGTCGAAGCGTCTAGAGGGTATCTTGCATTGCACTGCACAGGCTACTGCTGCCGTCTTTCTGTGGCTGCCTTTGCGGCAGCGGCATCGACGGAGCCGATGGGGATGTCAGGCGAGACACCTTCGGGAAGCACCGATGGCTTGGGGGCTGGGCCACTAACTACGTCTGCAGACTTTGCCTCCGCCTCCTCGTCCTCCCCATCGGGTGCAACCATGTCGGCCAACCCGAGGTACTCCTCTTCCTCAGCAGACCGGGTGTAATCCTCCACCTGCACGTACCGCCATCCACACGGCAAACCAAGCGACAACAGCACAGCAATGCAACCACAGTGTGGGCCCCAGTTCGTGAGGAAAAAGAAGAAGGAACAGGGCATCGTCTCATCTGCGAGGTGTGTGGCCGTACCGTAAGGCGGGGGTCTGGTTTCGGCGCGTACGGCGAGTGAATCCACGATCGCGCAAGAGGATCACGCAGCACGAGCGTGAAGCTTTCCTCGCCCGCGCGCATCTGGGGAGGGAGGACACCACGGGGGGAAAGGAACGGCCAGCACACATGAGGAAGGGGTGTCGCCACAGGCTGCGTGGTGTGTGTGACGCTGCGTGGACATGTTGGGGACAGAGCATGAGCACATACCCGGCGAAGCTTGGCGATCAGCTCTTGGAAGCGGTCGTACTTGGAGTCGGTGCGCGAGTCACCAGTTTGTCCAACGAAGGGGTTGGACTCCATGCGGTTCAGGTAGTAGGACAACAAACCCTCCACCTGTGTGGTGCACACAAACCACACAAACCACACAAAAGGCACACTTGGATTGTGGGAGGGTTGCTCCACAGGTTCGCGCAAGCACTCATGACATGCACACCCGACACACGTACCGTAGTGTACATGCCTGGAACAGTGCCGCCAAGCTGCTCAAAGCCAAGCCCAACGATCTGTTGCACGCACAACACACATGGGGTCAGCCCGACACTAAACAAGCGTGGCACCCGTCTGCACGTACGTCCACATCCGCGGAATCAGACTTGATGAGGTCACGGTTCAGGTCTTGCTGCATGTGCTCACCAGGCTCACACACAAGTGTAAGCGAGCGACCCTTTGGCCCAATTTCGCCGCCTGTCTTGATCTGTGCACGCGCGGTTGCACCAACACAAGGGGTGGGTGAGTTCACGACGACACGCGTCACGCGCTGTGCCAGCAGCGGCTGCGGCGGCGGGCAGCACACACGTACATCAGTGCTCTTGAAACCACAGTTGTCGCACTTGAACGACATGATGATGATCTCTTGGAAGTACGGAATGTCGGTTTGCACCATGATTTCCTTGCCGGGCTCGTGGCAGGCGTTGCACACGACATCAAAGCGCATGAGCTCGCGTGTGTGGTACGTGTCCGAGCTGCTGGAAAAGCGCACACCCGTGGCTTCCCCAGTGTCATCGTCCCGCACGACCACCGTGTCCCCGACTTCTTTCCCCGCCGGCGCTCCTTCCTCGGGCTTGAACAACGCACCCGCCACCGTCGACGGATCGATGTCGGGCGGCGCTTCGGTCTTGCTTTCCAACGCGCCGTCGGCACCAGCACCAGCACCAGCACCAGCACCAGCAGTACCAGCACCACCAGCCCCAGCGCCAGGTGCCGAGCCGCCGCCAACACCGACATCGTCCGCTTGGTTTTGGCTGCCGGTCACACGTGACTGCCCGCTGCCATCCTCACCGGCGCGAGAGCCCTCGAACCCGGCGTGGGCTTCACGCTCCAACACCATCTGGAAGGTGTCGAGGTAGTACCCAGTTTGCCCGTTGCGCGTGGTGAACACGAACCCTGCCTTTTCACCCTCGAACGCGGCGCTGGCAATGAAGTTGTCTGGGCGCTCGTGAAGGTTGGCCGCACCCGCGCCCTCTTCCAACGCGTTGCCGGCGAACATGCCAAGCGCTTCGTTGTGTGCCTTTGAACGTTTGAAGTGGTTCACTCGCAGCAGTGGATCCGCCTGCACCCCAGGACGCACAACAAGCACAAAAGGCGACACCAGCCACGATCGGATGTCAGGACACGGGTGACCGAGTCCACGCACTCCCACCGCGTCACATCACGCGTACATTGGGGGCGTTGGGGTTCTCTACAAAGGAGTTCCCACTCAGGTCCTGTATTTGCATGGTGAACGGAAAGGACAAGCCGCTGAGCATCTGCGGAGCGAAGGCGAAGAAGGACGGCGGTCGTAAGGATCACGGGGGGACAGGTGGGAGGGGGTCAAGGGCGGAGAGCCGAGTCACACACGAACCATGGTTGCAGTTGCCAGGAACTGCTTCATTTGGACAAACTGCTCCGGGTTCACTTCCGCACGCTTTGCTTGGTCCTGGTAGCCAAACCACAACAACCAGCACCCGCGAGTCAAGCCAAACCACGTCGACACCACTGAAGGGAGTTCAGGGGGGAGGGGGCAGCTCAACCTACCGATGACAGTCCATCGACCATGCGCCGAAGCATACCCTCAACAGTTGTGAACGTTCCTTGTGTGTTTGTGGCTGGGATCTCCAGGCCCAGCTCAGGGAACTGTACGACTGCCCACTTGCTCTTGACGACCTGGCGCTTGAGATCGTCGTCCGAGCTCACCTTCAGCACATACTCCACAGCCTCGTCTCCCACCTCTGATTGCTCAATGAAAGAGTCCCGGGCGCCGCAGCTCTTGCAGCGAAACGCCATGATGATGACCTCAGAGAAAAACGGGATGTTCTTGCGGAACACGTTTGTGACACCCGTTTCGTGGCACCGGAAGCACATGTTCTGCACCACCTGCAAGCCAATGGCGTCTGCCAGTGCAGCATCCAACTGTGTTTCCTCATCACTTGACGAGTCAGAGTCGGAGTCATCCGAATCAGACTCACTGGCGGCGACTGGCTCAGCTGCCGCCGGCACATCTTCCTGGGTGCCCGCAACTGCTGCCTCTGCATCCGTGGCTGTGGGATCCATCCTGGCGCCTCTGGTGGCCGGTCAGCACTCCCGATGCGCTAAGCCGTGTGTATGCGTTGCCTCAAAGGGAAAAAACGGAAAAAACGGGCTGGGCGAGTGTGCGCGAAACCACGACAGACGGACAGACAGGCAGAGTGACAGCAGACACAATCGCTGTGGCACAACAACAGCAGCAGCAGCAGAAGAAGGCCACAATCACAAAACTACCATTTTGCATGACGGCCTCCTATTTTTCACCCGCAGACCCCGCCAGCTGCTCTGCTCGATCGCTTGGCCCTCCCAACCCTGGCAGTAGGCATTGCGCACGGAACCCGACGAAAATTCCCCCCTCGAAAAGCGTTCATTTGTTGCTGTTGTTGCTTAGCCTGCCTGTGCGCGCGGAAGCGTCCGTGGGTTGCCACCCCCCGCCCCTTTCTTTCTGTCTTTGCGACAGCTGGTGCGCCGCCTCCTTGTAGACTCCCACGCCGAGCTGTGCCACGCACGCCCCTGTGCGCGTTTACGATCCCAGTGCTAGTGGCCCACATGGGGTAGAAGTGACGTTCCCTTGCATTGAACCCTCGTCTGCAAGTTCTCAGAGTTGCTGCGCGAGTCCCTTGTGCTTTGTGTCCGTCCCCACTGCCCCTCTGCCGTTGCCATGCTTCGCTCCGCGCAGTCGATTCAGCTGGCGCGCCTTGCGGCACAAGCAAGGGTGTGCCCCGTCACTCGTGGTGGCTTTGGCTTCTCTGCTGCCTCACGTGTGTGCACCTCCTCTCGTTTCACAACCCGAGCCGTGCTGACCCAGGTGGAGGTGAGTGTGTGCGGCAGCATGTGAGTCGGAGATACCCTGACGGTTGTGTGTGCGCGTGTGTGTCATGGCAGTCGTCCCGCCCGTGGCTGCAAGATCGCTCCAACATGCACACCTGTGCTACATTGGATCGCACACGAGCTGTTACGTGCGCATGTGACGACGTCTTGCGCCCCACTGCCCAGTGTGTGTTCCCCACATCTCGACAGTCGTGGCCGATGCGGCCGTTATTCGGTCAGTCCATGTGCCTGTCGGGCTTGGAGCAGCACACAGCGTCGTCATCGGGCACATCAGTCCCGCCACCAGCGTTCGATGCATCGAACATCGAGAAGATTCAGGCTGCGCCGAAGAAAGACACCGATGAGTCCGAGGACAGCACTAGCAAACGCGACTCCGGTCGCGTGAAGCTTGGTGAGGTGAAGCAGCTGAAGCTTCCAGGGTCGGGCGAAGGTGGAATGCGCAAGATCATCGACAAGGGGCTTCACGTTGTGGCATACTTGCCGTACAACATCATGTGCAGCGTCTTTCGCGCCCTACGGCTTCTTGTCACAAGTGCGTTGCCACCACCAGCTTTGTTGCCTCCCGCCTTGCGCCCCTGTGGCTGCGCCGTTCTTTTTGTCTCATCTGTGTTGGGGTTGCAATGCATCTGTGCTACGCAGACCCTGCAGAAGCGTCTACCAACATCAAGCACGGGTGGGGCCATGTGCGTAGGGCGTGCATGCGGTGCGGATGCAACGCCCAGCTGCTTACCTACCGCGGGTTGGTTGTGTGTGGTTGCAGTTCAAGGAAATGATGCAGCACTATTGGCTGGGCAGCAAGTTGCTGGCGTCTGACGTGCGCACGGCCACTCGCCTGTTGAACCGCGTCCTTGGTGGCCACACTCTCACCCGACGTGAGCGAAAGCAGCTGCTGCGCACGGTCACGGATGTGCTGCGTCTGGTGCGTGCCAGGGGTGGAGCGCACGCCATGGGTTATGACGGGCTGGGCTGGGCTGAACTGACTTGAGCGTGCCGCACATCTGTGTGTGTGCTGTGTCGTGTCACCCTCTCCCCTCCCTCGTCCTGCAGGTCCCGTTTGCGTTTTTCGTGCTCGTCCCATTCATGGAGCTGCTTCTGCCTGTCGCCTTGAAGCTGTTCCCGAACATGCTTCCGAGCACATTCAAGGTACGCCCATTTACTGTCTGTGTGGCTGTGTGTCTGTGTGCGTGTGTGTTTTCCGTCGAACTTTCTTGACGCGTCTTGTGTTCTGCGGTGTGGCGCTCACAGAAACCACTTGAGCGTGAGGCTGACATGAAGCGCCTGTTGCGCGCTCGGTTGACCATGGCTTCATTCCTTCAAGAAGCGGTTCGTCCAGAGCCATTGTGCCGTTGTTCGGGGCCGTAGTGCGCGCCGCTGGTGGTGTTGACCTGTGTCTGCCTGCCTCGCTTCTCGTTCAGGTGAAGAACACCGCGGCGAAGATCCACAACAAGGGGAATGAAGAGTCCGCCAAGGAGCTGATGGAACTCTTTGATGCGGTGCGCCAGGGAGAAGAGGTGCCCGTGGACGCCATCACGCGTGTCGCCCAGGTGTTCAAGGACGAGATTACACTCGATAGCCTCCCGCGCATGCACCTCCAAGCCATGGCACAGTACATGAACCTCCCCGCCTACGGCAACAACACCGTGCTGCGCTTCCAGATCCGCAACCACCTGCGCATCATCAAGCGCGACGACCAGAGCATCATGTGGGAGGGCATCCACACATTGAACCGTGAAGAGCTCGCGTTGGCGTGTGAAGAGCGCGGGATGCGCTCCACTGGGTTGACCAAGACGCAGTATCGGCGTCAGTTGCAGCAGTGGCTTGACCTCTCTGTGAACCGAGACGTACCAGGATCATTGCTGATATTGTCCCGCGCCCTCACCTTGCCTCATGTACGTCACTTGTTGTGTTCCGGCACGCGCACCAACAGAGCATGTTGTTGGTGTGTGTGTGTGTGTGTGTGTGTGTGTGTGTGTGTGTGTGGCGGTGGCGGTGGCTGTGGCGGTGGCTGTGGTCATGAGACCGCCCTCTCACTGATCACGTGGCATGTACCCTTGGCTCTCCTCCCTCCCAGGTGTCACCCGAGCAAGCGCTCAAGGACTCCATCTCCGCCATCGAAGAGGACGTCCTCAACGAAGCCGTGCTCGAGAGCTTCGCCGACGAGGATGACGTGGTCGTGCGCCGCCTGAAGCTCGAGAGTGCCAAGTACCAGAACGAGCTCATCGAGGAGGAAGCGGAGGAGGCCGCCGCCGCCGAAGCCGCCGCCGCCGAGGCCGCGGCACAAGTGGCACAAGCCGCGAAGGAGGAGGGCACGGAGCTGGTTGTGGAGGAGCCGACGCGGGACACCGCGCCTGAGTTGCCCGCCGATGAACTGGAGGCGTTGACGACGCTGGTGCAGGACTCGGCGCTCGCGACGGAGCGCGCGTTGTTGGAGAAGGCCACGGTGGATCAGGAGATGATGGAGGCGTCGTCGTTGCTCGCGAAGGGCCGCATTGGCGCGCCCAAGTCCGAGTCGGATCCGACGCGTGAACGCGCGAAGGACTACGTCAACTCCATGCTGCTGCGCTTGGAGAGCCAGTTGGAGCAAACCGAAACGTGCGTTGGACGGGGGTCTCCACCAACGCAAAAAATGTGTTTTTGGTTGTTTGTGTCTTCCTTGTGTGGTTGTCGTTGTCGTTGTGGTCGTCGTCGTCGTTGTTGTTGTTGTTGTTCCTTGCCTCTGACCTTGTTGTGGCATGTGCACGTGGCCGCTGGTGTGCGTGGCTTGGGGTGATTATGAGCACAGGCTCGTGGGAAGCAAGCTTCGCTTGCTGGACCGCAACAACGATGGTTTGTTGTCTGCGGACGAACTGGCGATGGCTATCAGTGAGATTTTGGATGGCCACAGTGACGAAGAGGCATGGGCCGTGGTCCATTCCTTGGACCAGGACGAAGATGGAATGGGTACGTTGTTGATACCATGCCGAAACGAAAGGCCAATGCTATGCTATGGTTGGGGCGTCGACCCGTGTGCCTGCTGCCGTTGCTCGGCACAGCGCGCCGTGTGCAAGTACCGACGCGTGTCGCTGTCGTCTGATGTCGTGTCTTTTTGCCTTTGTTTTTGTGCAGTTTCGTTGGAGCAGTTTGGTGCATGGGCAGCGGAGCGCCTGGAGGACCTGCGGGCGAAGGAAGAGCGGGACTTGGAGGAGTTGTCCGACGAAGACAGTCGTGAGAGTCGCCGTCGCAAGACCATTCGGCGTGTGTTGAAGCCGTAGTCTGCTTCAATTGGGTGTGCGTGCACCTGGTGGATTCCAGTGTGCGTTGAGTTGGGCCTAGAATTACAAATCACGAAGTACATCATCCACAAGGGACGCGTCCGCCTGGTTTCACAACTCGGCGTGCCACTGTTTCCTTGCGAGTTGCCATTGGCATAAAACACACGGTCTTTGTTGCAAACACTGTGTGGGCGGCCACTTTCGGCACAAAAGCAGGAACAGCACACCACCCACACAAAACAAAACGAACTCACTCAACACACAACACACGTGCCAGCGCCAACCAAATCATTGACGTGTGGCCTACTCATGTGCCATGGTTTGGTACCCAGACGTAGCCAGAGGATTGTCTGACGACGTCGCTTGGGTGTGCCGAATGGCACCGGGCTTATATCGCCGCGTGATGCTCTCGGATGGAGCCAGCTGTCGCTCGTGTGGCATGGTTTGATACCCAGACGTAGCCAACGGGTTGTCAGCAGACGTGGCTTGGGTGTGGCGAACGGCGCCAGGCTTGTGCCGCCGTGTGATGCTCTCAGACGGAGCCAGCTGTCGCTCGTGTGGCATGGTTTGGTATCCAGACGTAGCAAGCGGGTTGTCAGCAGACGTGGCTTGGGTGTGGCGAACGGCACCAGGCTTGTACCGCCGCGTGATGCTCTCAGACGGAGCAAGCTGTCGCTCATGCGGCATGGTTTGGTATGCAGACGTGGCCAGTGGGTTATCGGCAGATGTGGCTTGGGTGTGGCGAACGGCACCAGGCTTGTACCGCCGCGTGATGCTCTCAGACGGAGCCAGCTGTCGCTCATGCGGCATGGTTTGGTATCGAGACGTCACCAGAGGGTTGCCAATGGACGACGCCTGCGTCGCACGAATGCCCTGTCCACTCGTCGCAGGTCGCCCACCACCACCACCACCACCACCACCACCACCACGCATGAAACCACGACTGCCACCACCAAACCGAGACCCGGTGTGCGGGCGACCACCACCGCCACGCACACCGGCGCGGGACTGCGACAAGACACTCCGCCGCACGGACGTGGCCGGGCGCCGGGCGCCGCCGCCGCCGCCGCCGCGTTTGCCATGCGGCTTGCGCTGCTTGTTGCGACCGGTGATCTCCCGCACGCCCTTGGCAACCCTCCGCATGCGCCCCACCGCCTTGCCGACGTATGGGTTCCACGCCGCGCCCGCGCCGCGCTTCTGGCCGCCGGCACGCGCTCCAGGGTAAGGCCCGCCCAAGAACGTGGCGGCGGAGTCGCCCAGCGTGGCGGCGCCGTTCCACCCGCTTTCGAGCTGCCGCGCACGGGCTGCGGTGATGCGGCCTTTGCTTCCCGGCGCAACGCGCTGCACCTGCTGGTACGCGCTCGCGGTTTGCTGCTGGCGGCGGCGGGTGGAGGCGGTGCGGCTGTTGGAGCGGGACACCGCGCGCTTCCTGCTCGACAGGGAGGTCGGCGGCGGCTTGGGGCGGTTGATCATGTTGGCACACTTTGGGATGTGGCGGTCCGCAGCCTGTGGACTGAAGGTGCGGCCGCAGTGGGGACAGGGCACCAACCCCGCGTGCTGGTTGGGGTCTGGCATCGTGGGACCGGTCAGCGTGCCGTCCCGCTCCGCCTTGGCCACGGCTCGGTTGCGGCGCATGGCTTCACGGAGCCCCTCGGACTGGGACTTCCACTTCGGGGCGGGCTTGCCAGACGAGGTCTTGATGGGGGACATGACTGCACCTGACGGCTTGCCACCCCGACCGCCACCACCACCACCACCACCACCCCCACCACCACCACCACCACGTTGGCCCTGCATGCGCGCCCTCAGGCTGACGCGCTTGCGTGACTTGGGCTTCGCGGCGATGGGGCGGGAGGAAGGGCGGGAGGGCCCGCGAGACGAAGCTGCGTTCTCCTCACCCACCCGCTGGGTGGCGGCGTTGAACACGCCGCGCTTCTTGCTCTTGGCGGTTATTTTGCGGCAGATGCCCTGGTGCTTGGCCAGGCGGTCCACGTTGAACTTGCGCCCACAAATAGAACAAGGCATGCGACCATCTGTCCCAATCGCCGGCGGCATGATGGGTTGTGCGCTGCGACGGTGGTGGGGGCGGCAAACAAAACACCGGTGGGTGGGCGCAACACAACGCAGTGAGTGCAAGCAGAGGCAAGCAACACCACGTAGCCCACGCAGCACCGTTGCACCACACCGGCACGTCTCGACAAAGAACAGTAACATACACGATGGATATCATAACACACACACATACGCACACGTACCTGGCTGCGCTGTGGCTGGTGTTGGCTGTGTGCCGCCCACGGCTGTGTGCATGTGCGTCCGCCGGCCGATGGCGACAGTGTTTGGTATGGTGCTCAAACTCGCTGCGCGGGTACTCCACATCACAGTACGGGCACGGCACCGGCATGGCGGCTTGCTTCTTCTTGCATGCCTTGACATGGAACTTCATGCTGGCGGGAAAGAACTGCTGCCCACACATTTTACAGGTAATTGCGCGACGAGGTGGGCCACGGAAAGCCATGGTGCTGGGCGCGTGGAGGCTGGGCGCCGGCAGAGCGCACAAGGCCTGCAACTGTTGGTAGCTGCAAGGTTCGAGACGAAGAGGCCCGCGAACCCTGTGCCACGACAAAGAACGCAAGCGAGTCAGCACCCACTCGCTGTGAGATCGCGCGTAACGCCGCACCATGACTCGTATTGTTTATTCAAGTACGCTCGCAAGTGACTTTGAAATAACAAGGTTCTATGGTCTAGGTGGTATGACGCTTGCTTCACACGCAAGAGGTCGCGGGTTCGAGTCCCGCTGGAACTACTTTTTGCTTTTTCTTGTGGCGTGTTCTTTTTTTATCGTTTTGTTGATGTGCGAGCGTGTGTTGCTGCGTGCAAGCTGCCTGACCGCGCTTGGCTTCCATGTGACTCATGCCTTTCCGGTAGACGTTGTTGTGTGTCGTCTCAGTTGTTTGTCGGTGCCGCCAGTTCTACGAGGATCATGGAGGAGGAGAAAGGACGCGAAGTGCCCCCCCGCACTCCGTCTCACCTGTCCTACATGCAGGTTGGCCTCCATGAGCTCAAGTCCGGTCAGGTTCCCCAGGCCATTCGGTACGCCCTGCTGCAATGCGTTGCATGTACCTGTTTGGTGTTGTGTTGCGTCTCTGCGGTGCTTACCCGTGCACCACGACTGGCAGCAACCTGAAGAAGAGTGTGCGCCTGCTCGAGGAGGATCGCAACCGCTTCTTGCTGGGCGTCGCGTTTCTTCTCAACAGAGACTTTCGAGACGCGCTTGCGCAGGTGCGCCGACCCATCTCGGACCCGACCCTGCACGTCAAAGGCCGCTATGTTCAGGCGCTCGCGCAAGGGGAGTCTGGGTTGACGGACCAAGCGCTGGAGCAACTAGATGCCATCACACGGCTTGAACCCGGCATGGCGGATGCGTACGTGAGCAAGGGGGCCCTGTTCGCATCCGAAGGCCGCATCGACCTGGCAACCGAAGCGTGGAAGGAGGGCGTGGACAATGCTGGTCAAACCGCGCGGTTGCTTGCATGTGAAGGGTTTGCCTTGCTTGCCAGCGGCAGAGCGCAAGACGCAGTGTTTGCGCTCACGAAAGCCGCGCGCCACAATCCCAGTGCGTGTTGGTTGTTTCTTTTGGGTTTCAGCAACGCCGCACCTCACGTCACCCCCGCCCCACCCCACCCTTGTCGCGCCCTCTTGCCGCCCTTGCAGGTGACACAGTGGCGAAGTTCTTTTTGGCTGCTGCCTTCTCCAAGATCGGAAACCATTCGGGTGCTGTGAAGGCGTTCACGGAGTACCTGCGGTTGGAGCCGGCCAGTCCACAAGCGCTTTACTTCCGCGCCAGGCTCCATGCGAAGCTCGGGAACATGTATGTCGTCGTGGATCCGTCTCTTTCTCCCAACCCGCTCCCCTCTCTGGTGCACTCCACAGTCTCTCACACCCGTTCCGTTTGCTCAGGGATGACTCGGTCAAAGACTTCAGCGGCGCACTGCGCTATGACGCAGGTTGCATTGCTGCACTCGTTGGGCGTGCCGCTGCTTTGGTGACCATGGAAAAGTGCGTGCTTACCCACCCCCTCACTCCCAGCCCGCCTTTGTGCAGCCGCATGGACCTTGTTGACACTGTGTTGTGCCTCGGCCAGATTGGACAGCGCCGTGGCGGATCTTGAAGCGGCACTCGCGCGGGTGGACTTCTCGGAAGAGCTGGTGCCGCTGTTTACCCCTTCAGCCTCCATCGCCGATGCCAGCGCCAACACCGTGCCCATCAAGGATTTAGTCGCGCCAGTGGGGACACTGCTGGCCAATTTGTTGCTGCAACAGAAGAAGTATGGCGCAGCGCGGAAGGCCCTGGACACAGTGCTGCGTGTGGCACCAGGTACGCGGTGTAGCGCAGTTGATGCGGCTGGCGCGGCGAAGTGACGCGGTTTGCATACTGCAGGTGCTGCTAAGTGCTGGTACTATCGAAGTGTGTGCTCGGAAAGGTTGGGCGACGTCCCAACGGCGATGAGGGACATCAACAAGGCGCTAAAACTTGACAAAACGGGCGCCAATATCATCAAGCGGAGACGCTACTTGATGTACAAGTGCACGCACGGCTGAGTGTTCGTTTTGCTGTCTACTTAATGGTGAACGTTTCTGCCTTCCGTGCCCACCTACGGCTTCACGATAGCCTGTGCAACACCACCACCCACGCACATCGTCACAACGACGACCGCAAGGCATGTTCCACGCATGCGAGACAACACCACAACAAACGCACAGCAATTTGTTTCCGAGCACAGATGTCGAACGCTTCAACAACGAAAGCACACTGCATCGCGTCTTTGCTGTTGCTGTAGCAGTCCAAGACCGCTTGGCGCTCCACTTGGCATCCAAGCGGGCGTTGTGGGGCACTGAACGTGAGTGCAAGCAACGTGAGTTTGCAGGTCGCGGTGAGACACCCACAGGAGCAGGACAGGCACGGACGCACCGGTACATGTTCGCTTCGGCATCGGTAAGCCAAGAATCGATCAAGTCACGTTCTTTCTCATTGCGCGCTTCGCGCTGGCGCCGAATTTCGAGCTTCGCCGAGTCCAACACCTTGTCGATGGCACCCTGTGCGCGATCCAGCATTTGTTGCTCACCTTGCACAACGCCCTGGAAGATTGCAAGACACCTGAGGTCACTGCTTGACAACACAACACCGCGCCAGCACGTGTGCGGACGACGAGATGTGCTACGCATGCATGCATGTGTGCAGGCCGTACCTTGTCAAACTCCGAGCTCTGAACAACCTCTTCCACCACGGCGTTGTTGGTTGCAGCGGCCGCTGCTGGTGCAGTGGCGGCGCCGGCTTGGGCAGATCCAGTCGTGGCAACAGGCGCGGCTCCCTGCTAGTCACACCCAACACAGCATGGTGAGTGAAACATGAACACACATCGGGAAAGGGAAAGCACGACACCCAAGGTGGGTTGGCATCGAAGCAACGCAGCTGGCTCTGCTGCAAACACCCGCCACAACGCACCGCCGAGATCGTCTGGACGGGCACAGCCGGGGCTGCAGCGGGCTTGGAACTACTTCCCCCCATTATGGACAACACACGATCTCTGAGTGACCGTCAACGCACGGTGCCGACGAGCAAGAAGAAGGCGCGGGCAAGCGTGGGATGCACGTACGGCAACACCTTACGTGTCAACATGATGTGACGAATACGATCGACCGCATAAGTTGGCGTGACATTGACACAGTTCATTTTTCCGTGCGTTGGCTTGAGATTCGTGCCGCTCCTACAACCCTTTGCAGCAGCTTCGCCGGTGCTCGGCAAGAGGGTGTTGTCGTGCTGTGTTGGAGGCCCGCGTACACGGTGGCTTGATCTTGCTTGCCGTGGCTTGAGTGTGGTACTGCAAGGGCGCCACACAAGCTTGTTGTCACCGAGTGTGGGAACACATCGCCAGCTTCCGTGTTCGTCATGGCGAAGCCTGGGTCCAGGATGAACGTGCTGGCCACCAGCAAGTTCTGGTTGGTGATCGTGGTCATGCTGTTGACGTTCTTGAATTCTGGTGTGATCTACGGTTGGACTGGAATGCGTCTTGTTCTGACCAAGGAGGGGGTGTACAGCCAGTATCCCGAAGGAGAGCAGGAGGAAAAGTTTGACCTCATCATGACCATCGCTAGTTTCTTCACAGCTGGGAGCGGCCTGTTCATTGGCCTTCTCCTTGATGCCGTGGGCCCACGCTACACTGCGTTCGCAGCTACCATGATCACCATCGGTGGATGCTTCGTATTTGGCTGGCAACTGAACCTCACTGTGGGATACGCCATGTTTGCGGTAGGCGGCATGGGTATCCTGATCTCGTCATTCCGAGCCGCGTACCTTTTCCCTTCTCAGCAAAGCTTGGTCATCGGATCGATTTCTTGCTTGTTTGACTCCTCCACGGTCATCTTCGTGGTGTTCGACATGCTGTACGAGACGTACGGCGTTTCACTGAAGCAGCTCTGCGTGGGCTATGCGGCTTTGACCCTGCTGCTATCCTTGCTGCTCTTTTGGTTGTGGACGCTGAACCCCACATTTGACCGCCTGTCGATCAAGACTGACAATGAGGAGGAGGAAGCGCTGCTCCCAGTGGCTGGTGACCTCTCTACTAACGCGACTGAACCCGGCGCGAAGCCCCTGGTTGCAGACATTCCTTTCGGCAAGCAGCTCAAGTCCCCCGAGTTCGTCTTCATTTACTTCTTTTGTTGTGTGCAAATGTTCCGAAGCAACATGTTCTTGGGAACTGCCGGCAACTTCTTGCTCGCGCTTGGAGACGCAGCGGACAACGACTACTACTCCAAGTTCTTGGCCAGCATCATCCCGCTTGGCTTCATTTTCGTGCCAGTGATCAGCTTCTTCCTCGATCGCAAGGGCTTTGCCCGCTCTGCGTACATGGTTATCGCCATTGGGTTGGCCTATGGAGGCTTGAGCATGGTGAAAAACCTGAAGGTCCAGCTGGCCACAGCCTTCTTTTTCACGTTCTTCCGGGCCGCCCTGTTCTCCTTCGTGGCTGCCTTCAACGCCAAGATTTTCGGCCCTGCATCCGTGGGCCGTGTGACGGGCATCTTGTACACGACAACCGCCATCCTGATCACGTTGCAGTACCCCGCCACGGCGGCCACGGTGCACGTATTTGACAACAACTACATGCCCCTCCACGGGCTGCTGACGTTCCTGTGCGCGGCGTGCATCCCGACGGTCATGATTCTGCAGTGCTACTCGAAAGAGGTGGGCCTGCCGGAGCCGTTCGACGATGAGGAGGAGGAGGAGGACGTGGAGGGCGGCAAGGCTCCCACCCCTGGCACCCCCCAGTCGTTCAGTTCACAACTCTCCAACTACTCGCGCGGCGGCACGCCGTCGAAGCGAAAGCGCGCCGGGCTGGTGCGCTCTTTCTCGTTGGGCAGCGAGCAGAGCTTTGTGGATGCCGCGGAGCGTGAAGAGGCAGAAAAACTTGCCGCGGATGGCGGAGCCCTTGCGCCTGGTGCACAACGTCGCGAGGCGCGGCGTCAGGATTTTGAAGCTGAACACGGTGTCACCACATACGGGACGTAGGCAGCCCCCCAAGAAGAGTGTCTTGTAAGAGTCTCAAAGCGGGCCTGGCCAAGTTTTGTTTTTCGGTTGCATGGTTGCGTGGTGAAGAATGAGCTGTCCGCGAGCACAGCCAACTTCGGTGGTTTGGGCATGCATGTAACACACTTTCGTTGCGATATCTGTTTGTTTTGTTCCTGCCGTTCACAAGCTGTCGTCGTGTAGCATGTCCGCTGCTACGCCACCACGCATTGCCTCGTCTCCATCTCTGTCGTTCGCAACAGCAGCAGCAGCAGCAGCAGCAGCAGCAGCAGCAGCAGCAGCAACAGCAGCAGCATCAGGTGCTTCCACGGCATACTGAGGCGCCATTGGTTCATCTTCACTTTCTTCGCTCTCGCTGGGGTACCCGGCTTCCAAATCCACCTGCCCAAAAAACTCCACGACAAGGCTTGTGAGGACGTTGAGGTGAGGCAAGCTGGGATCATCGTCAGCAGCCTGTGGCGCACCACAAACAACAGAAGCTGAGACCTGCACAGTGGACAACACAACCCTGGACACACCACATACGTCTTTTCGCAGCGTTTCGCACAGGCGAAACAGTTGCCGCAGCTGAGATGCGGTGCCTGGAGTGCCAAGCAATGTTGCGTCAACCACAGGACACCACTCACCCACAATCACCCACTGGCAACACAAACCTGCCGCAATGGGCTTGTCGATTCTCGCAAGCAAGGCAAACAGCCACGCTGCCGCACTCAAGCTCACCACCCCTTCCTCTTTTGCCCATTGCACATGGCTGCCCAACAGTCTCCGTGTGGCGACTTGGTCCAGCTGTAGCACAACTCGCAGCGCAGGGCCCAACATGCTCGCCACGGTCGGGCCCTCCCCAGCACCCACCGATGCTGCACCACCCACTGCCCCGGGGTCAACCTTCCCTTCTTCCACTCCCCCACCACCCCCTTGCCCATCCTTCTCGCAACCTTCGGGCGGCGGGGCTCCGGTGGAGGCGGTGCCAAAGCACCGGGCCCGCCACCCTCGACGATCGTTCAGCTTGGGCAGCCGCACCCGGCGAAGCGGTCTGTCGCGGCGAGTGCTCCACCGCCGTAGGGTCTGTGGTGAGCGAAGGCGGAAGGCACAGGGCGGGCGTGGTCATGGCAAGGTGAACCACGTGATCATGGTGGAGAGGGGGGGGGGGGGGGGGGGGGGGGGGGGGCACTGTACCTGTCGTAGCTCGGCAAAGTCGGACAGAAACTGTTGCTGCCATGTTTTGCAGGGGCGCACGCTTGATCTGCACGGCACTGCTGTCGCAACGTGGGGCATGTACTGCGTCTGTGCAGCAACAAAAGCGGTGGCATAGCCATGTAAACACCTCACACAGTCGGGCGAGGCCTTGTGTGTTCGTCCATGCCACGAAGCGAACCACACGAACACCAGACGTGCCTGCTTCCGTATTTTGGAGGCGTCCACCGGCGCCTTGAACACCTTTGGAAGCTGATTCCGCTCATACCTGCGCCGATAAACACAACACACAAAAAATAATGACACAGGTTGGCACATACCACACACGACAGCCCACGCCCACTGTGCCCACGCCCACTGTGCCCACGCCCATTGTGCCCACGCCCACTGTGCGGATGGGCTGGACGTACACAACACGCTGCAGGTACTCTTCTGCCGTGGCCGGTGGTCCAGCTTCCATGGCAGCCTCTAACTCCGCCTCTCGGAACGTGCGCCGAAAGGGCAACGCCTGACGAACAGGCGCGTCACGGTCATCGCCATCTCCAGCAGTCGGGTGCGTCACGACCCGCCCTCTGTGGGCGGATGTTGTGTCCATGCTGGTGGGGTGGGGTTACTGCTGTCTTGCTCACCTTCTCGCGCGAGCGACGTGTGCGCATTGTTTTTTGCATTGTTTGTTGTCATTTTTGTTGTTTTTGTTGCTGCTGTCGCGTTGTGTTTGTGCCAAGGCCAACATGCGATCTGCGGCGCACGTCCCCGTACCGCCGCCGTTCCCCTTGCCAGAGTTGTGGCCAGCCATCTCGAAAGATGTACAGGGTCGTCAGTTCTGTCGACGGTGGCTCAACAGCCCCCAGTCCTGTGCGGGAGCTGTGTCCAGGGAACACGCACCGCCCCACACACACGGAGGGTCTGTTGCCACCCACTGGTCTGCTCACCCCTTGCCTGGATCAGGCGCGGGATTTTCCTTGTGTTCGACCACAGACTCGTTGCTTGGGTCTCGTGTGGCCATGCCCTCCTCTGCTGCTGAGGGCCCAGCACCGCAGGCACCCAGCCACGGTACCTCAACCTCCGATGCCGAGCAGGCGCCGGAGCATCGTGCAGCCAGTTCCTCCTCAGCAGGGGCGGACTTCGTCACGCTCGACTTGAATGAGATGTGTTGGGACGAGTCCAAGGCACATGCAGAACCGAATCCACCCCCGCCAGCTGGTGCGCCGTTGGAACTGTGCATGAACGAAGAGTGGGTGGTGCGATTCGCTGCCACCGTCGCGCGGCGTGAAGCACGTACGTCGTGCTGCTTGACCACGTGCATGCGCACGGTTTGGGGGATAACGCGCGCGCGCGCGTGTGTGTGTGTGTCGGTGTGTGTGTATGTGTGTGACGCAATGACCAGGGCAACGGAAGCAAAGGGAGCTGGCCCGTGCAGCCAAACTAGCCGCTGCTGCTGCTGCACGCCCGTCACACGCTTCACTGGCCGCCATCACGCAGAGGTACGGCCAGGGCGAGGCCGCACGAGACATCTATCGCATGGAGGTGGAGTTGAGTCGCCAGTGCAACGCCAGTCTGTCTTCTGGGGCTGGTGTTGCGCAGAAGCGGCTGTCACGATCGCAGGCGAAGCGACGACGTGAGAAAGTTCCGTTCTGGCCAGCGTTGCCGTTGTCCGGGTAGCAACGCGCCGCGATGTGCAGTCGTTTTCGTTTCGTACTCAATGAGGAACGTTTGGACACATCCTCGCTGAAACATTTTGTTGCTGTTAGAGTGTTCTTCTTGGGGCTTTGCGTTTTGTTCGTGTGCACACGTCTGCTGCAAAAGGAGATTCATGTGGGGAGTTGTTTGTGGGGATGTACATGGACGAGCACAGGCGAGGAAAAGTGGATACAACTGCAACATGGTTGTGGTGTTCAAACCATTGATCGAGAGAATACTCTGCAGCCAGGAGTTCCTGCATACAACGATCTACAGCTTGTGCAGACCCGGCACCATGGACAGCGTCTTCTCGACAGCGGCCACAGTGGAGGAAATCTCCAGCAACTTGCGCGGCTGGTGAACAAACTCTTGCATAACGTCGCCGGAGCTCTGCCAAGGGAGCGCAAGAGATCACCGGTGAATACCAAGGGAGGACCAAAGAGCAAAGAAAGGAGCAACACAGCGTACGTACCGTGCAGGCAGTGGGAAGGTTGAAAACGTCGGCGTTGAACTCGGTCTAAGGAGGAGGGAAGACAAGAGAACAATGCCGGGGAACAGTCGGCAGACTTGGTGAGCGCACGCAATCAAGCATCACCAGACAACTGCTCTACAGACACACCGTGACGTTGTAGTACGTGCCCATCAAGGAGCCGGCGGGAGGGATGTCATACTGCTGCACCGCGGTCACAAAGCAGCTGCAGTAACCAAACACCCCGGGTGAGAAACCAAGGTGCGGAGGGAGGAGGACAGCACGTCAGAGCATGAAAGGAAGAAGAAGAAGAAAATGAAAAGAGGAGAAAAAACGCCACCCAAGCGCAGCACGACGAACGTCTTAGGGTGCACTGCGAGGTAACGCTTGCCGTCGATGGAACCCCAAATCTGCTGGGAGAAGCTGGTGCCGGCGAGGGAGGAGCTGGCCTTGTAGTTGGGGTAGTCAGAACCCGCACCCACACACACGTGGCGGTTCTGGAAGATCTCATCGTTCATAGTAGCGTTCACGCAGACGTTGTACTTGGGCATGTAGATGTACGACTGTGACAACGCCAGCAATGTTGATCAGTCGACGTGGGTTGTGTGGGGGAAGCGGCAAAACAAAACAAACCAACAGCAAAGCACCTGGTTCAAGTCACGGCGGATATAGTTCTCGACGTTCATGGAGTAGTTTCCAATGAACAGCGCAGCAACCTGCAAGTGCACGCGCGTGAGCACAGCGCACCACCCTCACAGTAACGTTCAGCCACGTACGCCAGCCTCGAAGTCAATGTAGCTTCCCATGTTGACTGGCCCCGTGAACTGGCCTGATCAAACCATAACAAGCACATGTTAGCGATGAAAAGACACCAACACGCATCCAGAAACGACGGCCTGTGTCCAACCTGGAGCAGGGAACTGGTTCACATAGCTGAAGCCAAAAGCAACCTTGTTGAGTACTGGTGGGCAGCAAGGAACGGGCTGGTTGTTGGCAGACGCAACCGCAGCCAAGGCGAGTACACAGGCAAAGACGACAGCGGCAGTCTTCATTGTGACAGGCAGGGAGCAACACGAGGTAAACGTGCGGTCACAAGTTGTCTATCAAAATGAACTTCCATGCACGCACGGAAGATCACGACTCCGTGCAAAATTGGGGGCTCGTCAACAGTTACAAAACTCGTACATGTGTGTGACGGCGAACGACGCGAGGACGCAGCACGGCAACGCTGCACACAGCAGTGTCGAGATACTACAGGCACCAGCAAGGGAAGAGCTAGCTCAAAGGTGGCACGTTGCGTCTGAGCACAGGAGAGGAAGGAAGAGCTTCTTTTGTGATATCCTCGTGTCTTGCGGAGGCAGTGTGCTCTGGGCGCTGTGCACATGCTATGCACATGCTACGCCCGGAGGGTGACATGCGAGCGCGTTCTGAACTACCCATCCTGAGCACAGGCCCACATATTGTGTGTTTCTCGCGTTTGATTGGTCGCATGTTTGTGTGAAGTGGAGAAGAGCAAGCCGATCTCACACTCTCACTCACACTGAGACTCCATTTTCGTGT
>Ga0213833_1001037_pt1 | contig 21520 bp, 22 predicted proteins | sample SWATP21_FD_160575 | JGI IMG/M metagenome (GOLD analysis project Ga0213833, IMG submission 160575) | Coastal seawater microbial communities from Marineland, Florida, United States - SWA TP2 #1 | ecosystem: Environmental > Aquatic > Marine > Coastal | place: USA: Florida | collected 2016-08-14 | reverse complement strand
GCTGGCTTGGGGGCGTCTGTCACTGGATCGGGATTTGAGCCCGCAGCCGGCCTTTGGTGTGATGAAAGGCCGGCGGGAAACCCGTCTGGCGCTGGACGTTCCGGTAAGCTCACGCATCAATCTTGGGGCTAGCTTCCTCGTCATTGAGCGCGATCGCGATGCGGACTCGCTGGGCGTCACAATTGCATATCACTTGCCTGCCGGATTTCATTTGCAGTTTACCGGCAATATCGCCAGTCGCGACGAATTGGGCGGTTCCTTTCAAATCCAACTGCCGCTGTTCTAGCCGGCGACAAGGCTCTAGCGCGCTTTATGTTTTCCCTGTTTACGGTGCTCACTTGCCTGAGTCCGCTGTATTTTGCCGTTCGTTGAGGTGCTCTCTTTCCGCTTTTTTGTCGCGAGGTTTGTTTTCTTCGCAAATGCTGAAATCTTGCTATGCTGGACGCCGATTTTGTATAACGCGAGAGTGAGCGTGGGCAGCAGCGAGAGTCAATCAATACAATTACATCCCTCCTGGCGGGCGTGCCTGCAAGGTGAATTCGATCAGGATTACATGCAATCTTTGCGGCAGTTCCTGCGTGAACGCATGGCTGCGGGCGCGACGGTTTACCCGCAGCCGCGCCAGTGGTTTCACGCTTTGGATTCAACGCCTTTTGAACAGGTTAAAGTCGTTATTCTGGGGCAGGATCCTTATCACGGCCCCGGACAGGCTCACGGGCTGTGCTTTTCGGTTATGCCGCCGGTATCGCCGCCGCCGTCTCTAGTGAATATCTATAAGGAGCTACAGGCTGATCTGGGCTTGCAGCCGCCAGACCATGGCTGCCTGAACGGTTGGGCAGAGCAGGGTGTGCTGCTGTTGAACAGCGTTTTGACGGTAGAGCAGGGGCAGGCAGGAGCGCATCAGCGTAAGGGCTGGGAGCGATTTACGGATGCTGTTATCGAGTGTATTAATCGCGAACGTGAGGGCGTGGTGTTTATGCTGTGGGGCGCCTATGCCCAGAAAAAGGGGCAGCTTGTTGACGCTGAAAAGCACTGTGTGCTGAGCGCGCCGCATCCATCGCCCCTGTCAGCTCACCGGGGCTTTCTGGGTTGCCAACACTTTTCAAAAGCCAATGCCTATTTGCAAGCGCGCGGCGTGGGCGGCATTGATTGGGCTCTGCCCGCCGAGGCCTGACTCGTGTTTCAATTCTCATCTTTCAGGGTGTAGGGTGGTGGCAAAATATTGCCGAGAATTGCGCCGGAGGCGGTGCGCAGTTCCTCGGCATTGAGCGCATCCCGCGCCAGTACAACCAGTACGGTGTTACGCGATGATGTCGAGGCTACTATCCCTACCGCTTGAGGTTTGGCGCCGGCGAAGACCTCATCGCCTTCGCTAACTGTCCCGGTTTGAAGGCTGGCCCGATATAACCTGCGCTTGGCCGTGCCGCGATAATGCAGGCGGGCAACCACTTCCTGACCGGTGTAGCAGCCCTTTTTGAAATTCACGGCGCCAATAGCATCGTAATTAAGCATTTGCGGTATAAATTCTTCGGCGGTTGCCGCACAGACCTCGGCAATACCATCGTTGATATTCATTGCTTCCCAGTCGCCGGAGCCTATCGCGGCGGCATTAATTGCCAGAGCTTGCCAGTGTTCAAAGGCTTCGCTTGCGGGCAGCCATAGTTCAAAGCGCTCACCGGCGTCGTCAATTTGTACGGCGACCGCACTGCCCGAGACCGCCGAAGCCAGGAGTGCTGAGGGTGATTCGCCAACGATTTGCGCAATCAGTTCGCCAGCCCGAGGGCCTGCGACGCCGATGGCGATGATGTCTGTGCTGGCATCAGTCAGCTCGGCCTTTGAGAACACGGCATACTTGGCAAGAGCAGCCTTACTGCTCTCGACAATATTCAGACGCATGCGTAGCAGGTGGTCGTATTCCAGCAGGCTGGCGGCCAAAAAACTGGTGACCATACGACCTTTGGGAGTGCAATAGGCGCCGCGCTGCGCAGACTGGGGAGTAACCAGCCGAAAATCTGCAGTTGTTTGCCCTTGCAGGAATTTGCTCGCATCCGGGCCTTTTACCCGCAAAAATCCGTAGTGGCTTAGCGGTGCGATCACTGTTTGATGCGCCGGGTTTGTCTCTGTGCTTGGACTGTCGAAATAACAGTGCTCACCCTCGAGGCGGGCGCCTGAATGTTCTTCCAGTTGTGTCCAGAAAGTTGTCATTAGTATCCAGTGAAGTTGCAGCTAGTGAGAAGATATCATGCGCCGGCCCGCTCTGGCGGCTATAATGCGCGGCAAATGGTAGCGCGGTTGCAGTGAAAAGTAATGGTTTCAGATAGCGAGTTCAAGCGAATTTACTGGGCGAGTCGGCGTGGCATGCTGGAGCTTGACCTGATGTTGGTGCCTTTTATGGAAGGTTGTTTTCGATCACTTTCCGAGGAAAAGCAGCAGCACTATATTGCACTGCTGGAGTGCGAAGATACCGAGATATTCCAATGGCTGCTGGGTACGGATAGCCCGGAGTCCGACGACCTGCTAGGGATAGTGGATGACATCAAGGCGTTTTCCCGCAAACCTAAGGCTTGAGATCAAGCCATCGCGGTTGCTCTGCCTTTACTTGTTGGCAAGCCACGTGGCGGTACTGCTCAGTGTCCTGCTTTGCGGCGTTGACGGTGCACCGTTGTTGGCGGCTGCGCTTCTATTGATAGCGAGTTGCGGTTATCACCTGATTTCCGTGCTTCGTCAAACCGGGCCTTATCCGGCGACGGCTCTGGCCTGCCGCGAAGGGCAGTGGTTTTTGCAAACGCATCAGGGCGAGCGGTCGGTTATCCTCAAAGAAAGCTGGGTGCTGCCGTATGCGGTTGGCGTTCATTTGCTGCCCGGCGGGTACCTGCTGGTATTGCCAGACAGCGTTCGGGACGATGACTTTCGGCGGCTACGCCAGATTTTGCGCTTTGCGCGGGCGGTGCCCGGGGTCGAGAATGGTGTCGAGCGCCTCGGGTAGCATATAGGGGTAGTCCAGGGTGTAGTGAAGGCCCCGACTCTCCTTGCGCAGCAGGGCAGAGCGAATAATCAGCTCGGACACCATGGCCAGGTTGCGCAGTTCAATCAGGTCATTGCTGACCTTGTAGTTACTGTAATACTCGCGTATTTCCTGCTGCAGCAATTCTACCCGGTGCAGAGCCCGTTGCAGGCGTTTGTTGGTGCGCACGATGCCCACGTAGTCCCACATAAAGCGGCGCAACTCGTCCCAGTTGTGCGAAATCACTACGTCTTCGTCAGAATCGGTCACCTGGGATTCGTCCCATTCCGGGATGCGGACATCGACCAGTGGCTCGTCGAGTCGCTGGGCGATGGCCTCTGCTGCCGATCTGCCGAATACAATACATTCGAGCAGGGAGTTGCTGGCCATACGGTTGGCACCGTGCAGCCCGGTAAAGGATGATTCGCCGATGGCAAAGAGTTTGTCGATATCGGTTTGGCCCTTCAAATCCACCATCACCCCGCCGCAGGTGTAATGAGCGGCGGGGACTACGGGAATGGGTTCGCGAGTGATATCAATGCCCAACTCCAGACAGCGTGCTTTAACCGTGGGGAAATGGTGAAGCAGGAAATCAGCCGATTTGTGGCTGATATCCAGATATACGCAGTCACTGCCCAGCCTTTTCATTTCGTGGTCTATGGCTCTGGCCACCACGTCGCGGGGGGCCAGTTCGCCCAGTTCGTGGTAGCGGTGCATAAAGCGCTCGCCGTTGGGAAGTAGCAGTTTTCCGCCCTCACCGCGAATGGCTTCGGTGATCAGAAATGACTTGGCCTTGGGGTGGTAGAGGCAGGTGGGGTGGAACTGGTTAAACTCCAGATTGGCTACGCGACAGCCCGCCCGCCACGCCATGGCAATACCGTCGCCGGAGGCGCCGTCAGGGTTGCTGGTATACAGGTAGGCCTTGCTGGCGCCGCCGGAAGCCAACACCACGAATTTGGCCCGGAACAGGCGCACGTGCCCGCTGTCCCGATCAAAGACATAGGCGCCATGGCAGCGACCATTGCGAATTACCAGATCAACGGCGACGTGGCGCTGAAAAATGTTAATGGAATCAGCCTGAAGCGCCTGCGAAGTCAGTGCCTCGGATACGGCGCGCCCGGTGGCATCGGCGGCGTGAATAATACGCCGGTGGCTGTGCCCGCCTTCGCGGGTGAGGTGAAAGCTGTCGTTGTCGGCATAGCGACTGAATTCGACGCCCTGTGACACCAGCCACTCTATACCGGCGCGGCTGTTGCCCACGGTAAAGCGCACGGCATCATCGTGGCAGAGTTGAGCGCCAGCAGCGAGGGTGTCGGTAACGTGGTCGTCTTCGGTATCCTGCTCATCCAGAACGGCGGCAATGCCGCCCTGGGCATAGTAGGTTGAGCCCTGATTAAGTTCACCCTTGCATATGACGGCGATCCGCGCACGGTCAGCCAGGCGCAGCGCCAGTGTCAGCCCGGCAGCGCCGCTACCGATTACCAGTACATCATGGGTTTCAGAGGAGTTCATGGATTGCCTTGAGTGAGCTGCGTGGATACCATTTGCGGCGATTTGCTCGCTGGCAGAGTATACTGGCATTGCTCTTTTCGGCCAATTCCGTATCGTCGGCCAAATAATTCAATAAATCAGCGCCTTTCCGCGCTTCTTGCAGAACTAATGGGGTACAGAGTGGTCTATCCGGTTAATACACGATCTTTACAATCGGGAGCGGCGTGATTGTGGATCGTGCTGAACTAGGTGACAAGCAGCTGGTTGAGCGCGTGCAGCGTGGTGACCAGCGCGCCTACGATTTGCTGGTGCTGAAATACCAGCACAAGATATTTGGCCTGATATCTCGCTATGTCAAAGATCACGATGAAATTCAGGATGTGGCTCAGGAGGCCTTTATCAAGGCTTACCGCGCGCTGCCCAATTTTCGGGGCGAGAGTGCGTTTTATACCTGGCTCTACCGCATTGCCATCAATACCGCCAAGAATTACCTGGTCAGCCGTAGCCGGCGACCGCCGAGTGTCGACGTGGATGTGTCGGACGCCGAGTTTTACGACGGCGCCAGCGGTTTGCGCGATACCGACAACCCGGAAAATGTACTGTTCGGCAATGAATTAAAGGCAGTTGTTGACACCGCGATTGCTGCTTTGCCGGAAGATTTACGGACAGCGCTAACGCTGCGCGAATTCGATGGTCTGAGTTATGAAGACATCGCAGACGTAATGGACTGCCCCGTGGGAACGGTTCGTTCGCGAATTTTCCGGGCGCGTGAGGCGGTAGACGAGAAAGTTAAGGCCCAAATGGGCGGTAGTGAGGTGATGGCATGAGCAAGGTTAATCGGGAGTCACTGTCGGCGTTGATGGATGGCGAAGCCAGCGAGCTGGAGATTCGTCGCCTGTTGCGCGAAGACAGCAATGAGCTCGGCGAATTGTGGACACGCTATCACCGTCAGCGTAGCGCTCTGCACAATGAGCGCGAATTCAGCGGCATGGATATTAGCGGCTCTGTACGCGCAGCCCTGTCTGATGAACAGCCTCTCCGGCAGCCGGTACTAAGCGATTGGCGCAAGCCACTCGGCGGGCTAGCCGTTGCCGCCAGTGTTGCGGCGCTGGTGGTCTTTGGTCTTGGCGGCAATCCCCGGTCGGACCTGCCGCTGGCGGCCAATCAGCCGGTGGCAGAACAGGGCAGCCGCGTTTACCTGAGTGCGCCGACGGCAGTTTCGACGGGGACTGTCAATGCGAGCACCGCCAGTACGCAGGCTCCGCGTTTTCATAGCGTCAATGATGAGCAGGCGCGGCAACGCTTTGAACGTTTGCTGCAGCAACACACTGAACGCGCTGCGCTAAACAGTGGCCAGGGAATGGTGACTTACGCGCGTCTTTCAAGTCACGGGACCCGATAAGTGATAAAAGCACAATTGTGGCGCCTGCTGGCGCTTTGTTTGATGGCCGGCACAGTGCTGGCAGACGATGCGCGGCAGTGGCTGGAGCGGATGTCGCACGCACACCGTGAAATGAGTTATCAGGGTGTTATCAGCTATCAGGTGGATGACCGCCTGTCGTCCTACAAGTTTACTCACCGTGTTGTTGATGGCAGCGAGTTTGAGGAGCTTCGCCCGCTGGATTCCGACAGCCGAGATCTGGTTCGCCAGGGGCACAGCATTCACTGCGTACATCCGGCGGAGCAGCTGTTGAGAAACAAATCCGGTCAAAACGGTAGTCTGGGGCAGTATTACGATTTGTCGCTGGGCAAACCGGGGCGCGTAGCCGGGCGTGATGTGGTCACGCTGAATATTGTTCCCCGGGATGTATTCCGGCTTAGCTACCATCTTTCGCTGGATGCCATGACGGCGATTCCGCTTAAAACCGAGACGCGTGATCAGGGTGGTCAGGTTCTGGAACGCTTCCAGTTTATGCTGTTCGAGATAGGTGCGCCGCAGAAGAGCCCCGTGGCCGCGAACGCGCGGGAAGTGAGTCACAGCGATGTTGTATCAGCGCAAGCCAGCGCTGAGATACTCGATGATATGTCGTGGCAACCTGCCTGGATACCCGACGGCTTTACCCTGGCCCAGTCCGGCGAGGCAGCGGTGGATGCGCTGAGTTATACCGACGGCATCAGCATGTTCTCTGTCTTTATGGAATCAACGGACAAATTCGCCAAGGCGCCGGTGGCTTCGTCCATGCGAAGTGGCGCGACAGTGTCTTATACCTATCCTATTCCCGGGCAGGATTATGTAGCCACGGTGATGGGCGAAGTGCCCTTGCTGACGGCTGAGCAGGTCGCCAAATCGGTAGCGGTGAAACCCTGATGCTGGAAAGCGGACGCGTAGTGGCGGTTGACGACGACGCGCTCTGGGTAGAGACCATCCGGCAGTCAACCTGTGGCAGTTGTTCGGCTCAAAAAGGGTGTGGTCAGGGCTTGTTGAACAAGCTGGGCGACGGCAAACGTAACCATATTCGCGTATTGCTGGGCGGCGCAGCCCCGGCGCGCTTCAAAATTGACGATCAGGTGCAATTTTCAGTGCCTGACAACGTACTTCTTCAGGCCGCAGCACTCGTATATTTGCTGCCGCTGTGCTCTATGCTGGTGGGCATGGGCGTGGCGCACGAATGGTTTGACTCGCAGAAAGTAGCCGCCCTCGGCGCGTTGGCGGGCTTTGCCATCGGCTTTGCTCTGGTGCGCCTGCATGCGGTGATCAACGCCGACAATCCGAGGCTGCAACCTCGACTTGTGCTGGCTTCGGAGAATCAGGGCGAAAATACCTCAAGCCCCGTTCGGCTGGCTTGAGTCCCGTAAAATTCACAAGGAAAGGCCTTGCTGGCCGCAGATAGCCGGATCAGGGTCTAATGAGATACAATCGCCGGCTTTGAGCAGCCGGCAGGTTTGCCGGCTCACCTGCAATCTTAATCTTCGCTGGGAATTGTGTGAGCAGCCTGAAACATATCCGAAATTTTTCCATCATTGCCCATATTGACCACGGCAAATCGACTTTGGCCGACCGTTTTATTCAGGTTTGCGGCGGGCTCACCGAGCGAGAGATGAGCGCACAGGTGCTCGACTCGATGGATATCGAGCGCGAACGCGGTATTACCATCAAGGCTCAAAGCGTGACGCTGAACTACACGGCGCGCGACGGGCAGGTTTACGAACTCAATTTTATTGATACTCCGGGGCATGTCGATTTTTCCTATGAGGTGTCGCGCTCTCTGTCGGCATGCGAAGGGGCCTTGCTAGTGGTTGATGCTGCGCAGGGCGTAGAGGCCCAATCGGTTGCTAACTGCTACACGGCCATTGAACAGGGCCTTGAAGTTCTCCCGGTGCTGAACAAGATGGATTTGCCGCAGGCTGATCCCGAGCGGGTCAAACACGAAATTGAAGAAATTATCGGCATAGATGCCAGCGCGGCCGTTGCGTGCAGCGCCAAATCCGGCATGGGTATTGACGATATTCTCGAGCAGATTATCGAGAAAGTACCGCCACCGGAAGGTGACGTTGATGCTCCTTTGCAAGCGTTGATCATCGACTCGTGGTTCGATAATTATCTGGGTGTCGTTTCACTGGTGCGAGTGATGAATGGCACGCTGAAGAAAGGCGAAAAGCTGGTCGCCAAAACGATTGGCAAGGCGCACGGCGTTGACGATATTGGCATTTTCAGCCCGAAATTAACCCCCACCGGCATTTTGCGGGCCGGTGAAGTAGGCTATGTGGTCGCCGGCATCAAGGATATTCACGGAGCCCCGGTCGGCGACACCTTCACTCATGCCTCAACCTCGGAAGTGAAAGCCCTGCCCGGCTTCAAGCGGGTAAAACCGCAGGTCTATGCCGGCATGTTTACCGTTTCAACCGATGACTACGAAGACTTTCGTGAAGCACTGTCCAAGCTAACGCTCAACGATGCTTCGCTGTTCTACGAGCCGGAAACGTCCGACGCACTGGGTTTCGGGTTTCGCTGTGGCTTTCTCGGCACGCTGCATATGGAGATCATTCAGGAGCGCCTGGAGCGGGAATACAACCTCGACCTGATTACCACAGCGCCCACGGTCATCTATGAAGTCAAAACCAAGCGCGGTGAGGTGATGCAGGTCGACAACCCCTCGGCGCTGCCTGACCCGGGCGAGCTGGAGGAAATGCGCGAGCCTATCGCCCGCGCCAATATTCTCGTGCCGCAGGAATTTCTCGGCAATGTCATCAGCTTATGCGTAGAAAAGCGTGGCATGCAAAAGGACATGCAATTTCTGGGGCAGCAAGTATCACTCACCTATGAGCTTCCTATGAGTGAGGTCGTACTGGACCTGTTCGATCGGCTGAAGTCGGTGAGTCGCGGTTTTGCTTCGCTGGACTACGGTTTTGAGCGCTTTGAAGCAGCCGACCTGGTCAAGCTTGATGTATTGATCAACGGGGAGCGCGTGGACGCGCTGGCTATGATTGTGCACAAGGATTTCGCGGCTGGACGAGGGCGTTCACTGGTCGAAAAGATGAAAGAACTGATACCGCGGCAGATGTTTGATGTGGCCATTCAGGCAGCAATTGGGGGGCATGTGATCGCTCGGCAGACCGTCAAGGCGCTGCGTAAAAATGTCACCGCAAAGTGTTATGGTGGTGACGTCAGTCGCAAGCGAAAATTGCTTGAAAAACAAAAAGCCGGTAAAAAACGAATGAAAATGGTGGGGAAGGTAGAGATTCCCCAAAGCGCCTTTCTGGCAGTGCTGAAAGTCGATAGCTAGAAAAAACTGGATATAACATGGTCAACAATTTACTACTAGTTCTTAGCGCGCTGACCCTACTGGTCTGGGTGACTCAAGAGTTTCGGGGTCGCCGGCAACTGAATGAAGCGCTGTCCTGGTGCGCCGATCACAAGAAAGAAAATACGGCCGATTCGTTGAATACCCAGGTCATACCCGGCTGGTGGAACAGCACGACAGTCTTTATCAACGTAGCGTGGATGGCCTGGTTCGCCAGCGTTATTTTGGTAAAAGACGGCGATTTTGCGCTGGTGCTGGTGGTGCTGACAGCGCTGGCAGGCGTTATAGCTCTGCTCGACAAGTTCTGGTTTGAAAAGCGCCGTACCTATCTCGTGACCGAGGGCAATATCGCGGTCTATCTGAAGTACACGATCAAGGCCGAATTTGACACCTTGAAGCAGCGCTATGCCGGTCAATTGCCTATCGCCGAAAATGCGCGCTCGTTTTTCCCGGTGTTGGCTGTTGTGCTGGTACTGCGCTCCTTTGTTGCCGAGCCTTTCCAGATCCCGTCTGCCTCGATGGTGCCGAGTCTGGAGGTGGGTGACTATATTCTCGTGAACAAATTCAGCTACGGCCTGCGGCTGCCGGTTGTTGGCACAAAGCTGGTCGAAGTGGGCGAGCCGGAGCGTGGTGATGTGATGGTATTTTTCCCGCCCCACGACAGCCGCTACTTTATTAAACGGGTGGTTGGCCTCCCGGGTGATGAAATTGAATATCGTGACAAACAGCTCTATATCAATGGGCGCGAAATGACGCAAACCCTGCTGGCAGAAGTGCCGCCCTTGAACCCCCGCGAGCAGGTATTGCGGGAATCTCTGGATGGCCACAATCATCTGGTGCATCATGAACTGCGAGTCAATCGCGGCGACTTTCGTACTACTGTCAAGCCCGGTCACTATTTCATGATGGGCGATAACCGTGACAACAGCAGTGATAGTCGCGTCTGGGGGCAGGTGCCGGAAGCGAATATTGTCGGCAAGGCCTTCGCCATCTGGATGCACTGGCGGTCAGTGAGCGAGCTGCCCAGTTTTGAGCGTGTAGGGACTATTCGTTAGCCGAAGCCGGCTGACGCTACTTGTGAGGATTGAACATGCAAATGCGATCTCGCCAAACCGGACTGGGAATGATTCAGTGGGCGGCCATAATCGGGGCTGCCGGATTAGTGGGCTTGTGCGTATTCCGCTTGCTTCCCGTTTATTTGGATCACGTATCAATTCGTCAGGTCGTCAAAAATGCCGCTACCGATCCTGCTTCGCGCGATATGACTGCAAATGAAATTCGTCGCTCCATGCAGGGTGCGTTTCTTACTAACCGCATAGAGACCATAAAACTTCAGGATATCAAGTTTACTACTGATCGAAGCCTGATTGTTATGGATGCGAGCTACGAAGTTCGTGTACCGCTTATCTACAATATCGATGCCGTTGTTAAATTCGAAGATCTTGTCTACGAGATACCGCGGCGCTGATGAGCGGCTATTCCTATCCCCGTCTTTTTGAACGACTTTCCTACACCTTTCAGGATATAGGCCTGTTGGAACGGGCTTTGCGCCATCGCTCGGCCGGCAAAGACAATAACGAACGGCTGGAGTACCTTGGCGACGCCGTGCTGAGTCTGGTGATGGCCGAAGCATTGGCAGAGGCCTTTCCCGCTGCGCGCGAAGGCGAGTTGAGCCGGATGCGTGCCAATCTGGTTAAAGGCGCTACCTTGGCGAAAATTGCCAAGGAGTTTGGACTTGGAGACTATATATTGCTTGGCCAGGGTGAGCTGAAAAGCGGTGGTCACCGACGTGAGTCCATACTGGCAGATGCGGTGGAGGCACTGATTGGCGCAATACACAATGAGGCCGGGTTTGAGACTGCGCGCGCGACGGTCCGACTCTGGTATTCAGCCCGCCTGCAGGCGCTGGCCAGGGGCGACGAGTTGAAAGATCCAAAAACCCGCTTGCAGGAATACCTGCAGAGTCAGGGAGCGGCGTTGCCGGTCTATGATCTGGTAGACCAGGAAGGGATGCCTCATGAACAGGAATTTGTCGTGAGCTGTACCACGGAACTCGCAAAGGAGGCTGTGACAGCGCGGGCGGCCAGTCGGAAGAAGGCGGAGCAGGCGGCCGCAGACATTATGCTTAATCGCTTACAGGTAGAATCATGACGGAAACGCGCTGCGGTTATATCGCCATCGTGGGGCGGCCCAATGTGGGCAAATCCACATTGTTGAATCATATTCTGGGTCAAAAAATCAGTATCACCTCCCGCAAGCCACAAACCACCCGGCACCGGGTGTTGGGCATTAAAACCCGGGAATCTGTCCAGGCCATTTTTGTGGATACGCCGGGCATGCACCGCGGAGAAAAGCGCGCAATAAACCGTTTTATGAACCGGGAAGCGTCAACTACCTTGCGCGATGTTGACGTTATATTGCTGGTGATTGAGGCCGGGCGCTGGCTTGATGAAGATGCCTGGGTTCTGGAACAGGTCAGGCAGGCGAGCAGCCCGGTGGTGCTGGTTATTAATAAAGTCGACAAGCTGGAAGACAAAACGCAACTGCTGCCATTCATCACCGCGCGCACCGAAGATTTTGAATTTGCCGACGTATTGCCGGTGTCGGCCTTGCGCGCGGATAACCTCGCTGCGCTGGAAAGGACCCTGGAATCCTATTTGCCCGCTGGCCCGCATTTATTTGATGAAGACCAGATTACCGATCGCAGTATGAGGTTTCTCGCGGCGGAAACGGTACGCGAGAAGATAACGCGACAGCTGGGAGACGAGCTCCCGTACTCGATGACGGTGGAAATCGAGGAGTTTAAACTCGATGGAAAAATTACCCATATCAGTGCTGCCATTTATGTAGAGCGCGACGGCCAGAAGAAAATTCTGATTGGCAGCGGCGGTTCGCGCCTGAAAAGTATTGGTCAGGAAGCCCGGCGCGATATCGAACGTCTGATTGATGGAAAGGTGATGCTGAACCTTTGGGTGAAGGTTAAATCCGGTTGGTCGGACGACGAGCGCGCGCTGCGCAGTTTGGGCTATACGGATACAGATTGAGCGCCTGCTCATGGACAAGGCTTTTCAACCGGCTTTCTTGCTCCATCACCGTCCTTTTCGGGACAGTAGTGTCATTGCCGAATTTTTTACCCCCGAATGGGGGCGAGTGCCAGCCGTCGCGAAAGCGGTGCGAGGGGGCAGTGCGCGCATGCGCCAAATGGCGGCCAGTTTACAGCCCTTTCAGGAATTGCAAATCAGCCTTCGCGGTAAGGGCGAACTTAAAACGCTGGTGTCGGTTGAGTCCGCCCGTCCCTATACATTGCAAGGTCACAATCTCTATGCAGCGCTGTATCTCAACGAGTTAACACTGCGGTTACTGCATCGCCTCGACCCCCATCCGGATCTGTGGCATCTCTACAGAGAGTGTTTGCAACACTTGTCGCAAGCGCCGGTGCTTGAGCCCGTATTGCGGTGTTACGAGCTGGGCCTGCTTGATCAATTGGGCTACGGCCTGGTATTTGACACAGATGCCGCCAGTGGCGAATCTGTGACGGAAGATGGTGAGTACCTGTTTGCGGCAGAGCGGGGCTTTGTTAGGCAGTTTGGCCTGCCGGCCCATCCGGGCGAGCTGCGCTATTCTGGCAAGGCCTTGTTAGTCGTGGCGAATCGTATCGCAGCCGGTGCGGTTATGTCCGGCGAAGCGTGGCTGCCGGCCGAATTGCGAATTTTGAAGCAGGTTTGTCGACAGGCCTTGGCACCCTTGCTGGGTTCACAGCCACTGAAAAGTCGGGAACTCTTTACCGGAAAAGCCTTATGATTATCGGCATTGGCACAGACCTGATACATATTGATCGCATCGGGAAATCCTATCAGCGTTTTGGCGAGCGGTTTCTGATCCGGTTTTTGGCACAAAGTGAGCGCGAAACATTCTTGCTTCGTGGTGAGCCTGTCAATTTCCTCGCAAAGCGGTTCGCCGCTAAAGAGGCTGTGGCCAAAGCGCTGGGTGTTGGTATTGGTGCGCGCGCGCGCTGGGCCGAAATTGCGGTGACCAACAATAGTGACGGTGCGCCGCAGATTGCCTTGTCGGGCGCGGCTGCTGAAACGGCTAAGGCCTTGGGGGTCCGTCGCAGCCATATTGCGCTGGCGGATGAAGAAAATATCGCGCAGGCTTTTGTCATTCTGGAGTCGTAGGCCTATAGCTTGGCTACTAAGCCGGGGTGTCGGATTCAAACAGGGCATCCAGGTCGTGATCTTTGTGCCAGTCAATCAGTCTTTCAATTTCTGCAACAACGTTTTCTGTTTCAGCGACAAGTATCGACCAGCTTGGGCCACTTGAAAGCGCTGTTTGCAACGATGCAACCGCAGTGGCTAATCCCGGAGTGCCGACGTAGGCGCAAGCTCCCAGCAACTGATGTGCCAAATTTCTGATCACCTCTGGATCACACGTCTGCTTGCTCTCCAACCACTCTTGCCGGTCATTGACAAGGCCGTCGAGAAATTTTGCAAGCAGACGTTGTGCGAGTACCGGGCGATGATCACTCTTGCGTAAACACTCTGCTAAACATACGGCCTTTTGGTCAAGCGGTGGCCATGCCGACTGGCATTTTTGGCTGCAGTAAACCAGCAAGCTTCGCAATGTCTCGGGATTAACCGGCTTAGTCAGAAAGTCATCAAAGTGGTTCAGGGTGTGCGCATCAAACGCGTCGGGGCTGCCATGAGCAGTTAGCGCAACAATGTGGCTTTTTGAATTCAGCCTTGTTGCGCGAATAGCCCCGGCAACATCGGCGCCGCTCATGCCGGGCATTTGCAAGTCAAGAATAATGAGGGGGTAGTGCTTTTCTTCGCAAGATAGTAGTGCGTCGGGACCGTTGCTGTACAGCTCACTGACGGCGCCCAGATCGTCAAGCAACACATTCAGCAATAACCTGTTGTTGGCGTTGTCGTCTACCACCAAAACGTTTAGCCGATCAGAGGCTTTCCCCGATTCGGTATTGCGGTGCCGTGGCGCGGCGTTCCCGGTCGCCAGAAACTGTGCAAGCAGCAGCGAGTCGGCCACGGGCTTTTGCACAAAATCGAAATCTGTGCGCGTGAGTACCTCGCTCAATGATGGCAGCAGGATGCTGGTGCGCCCGGCAGGCAGCGTACCTTCTATCTCACGCAGTTCGGTTTCGTTGCGCAAGCTCAAGATCAATTTGCCATTATCCGGCACGGCCGGAATACAGGGCAGGTTGTTCGCGGTTTCAATGTGCTCGACCTCAATACCGTGGGCCTGCAGCCGGTGCGACAGCGCTCGCCGGCTATCGGGGTTGCGTTCCCAGAGAAGGGCTTTGGAGTAGCTGAGTTTGCGTCTCGTTGCGGGTGCGGGTTCCGTTACACACTGCAGCGGCAGAGTGACACTGAAGTTGGTTCCCTGGTGTTTTTTGCTGCTGAGGCTGATTGTTCCGCCCATCTGTTTTACGAGGTTTCTGACAATTGCCAGACCCAGTCCGGTGCCTCCCTGGGCCCGCGTTGGTGACGAATCCAGTTGTTGGAATGCCTTGAAAAGCTGGTGTTGCTCGCTCGAGTCAATACCGATGCCGGTATCATTGACGTCGATGTTCAGTTCAAGTTGATTTTCGCCCGCTGGCTTTGAATTCAGGCCCACAAGAACCTGTCCGCGTTCAGTGAACTTGACGGCATTGCTCACAAGATTGGCAATGAGTTGTTTCAGGCGAGCGCCGTCGCCGATGATTTGCGCGGGCAGGGGCTCGATCGCTTCAATAATCAGCTCGATGTCGTTGTCGGCAGCCTGGTGCGAGAACAGGCAAACGCTTTCCTCTACAACCGGCAGTAGGTCGAAGGGCCTGTGGTCAAGCGAAAACTTTCCTGCCTCTATTTTGGAGAGATCCAGTACGTCGTTGAGGATGCCCAGCAAATGTTCGGCCGAACGCCTGATCGTTTCGAGGTATTCCCGTTTTCGCGGGTTTTGTTCAGATCGCAGCAAGACTTTGCAGAATCCTAAAATTCCCGTGAGGGGGGTGCGGACTTCGTGGCTGGTGTTGGCCAGAAAATCGGACTTTGACTGACTTGCTGACAGCGCTTCCTTGCGGGCCAGTTCAAGTTCAATGTTGCTGATTTCGAGGCTTTCCAGGGTGTGTTGCAAGTCCTGATGGCTATGATCCACCTGGTTCTGCAGGTGTCTCACCTGTTGCTGTGCGCGATGCGACAGGTCGTTGATGACCGTTGTTAGACGCTGCCAGTCGGGGTTGTCGGATGGCTTCAGCCGGGTACTCCATTCATGGGAATCCAGTCGCGAGAGGGTTGTACGGAGCTGCTGGATACGCTGGTCCAGCTTTTTGCTGATATTGCTACCCAAAAAAGACACGATCAGAAGCGCCAGCAAGATCCAGATCAGGCTGGCGGTTATCGTTTCGTAGCGGTATTGCGTTACGCTTTTCTGGTTTGAGTTAACGATCACCCATCCAAGCAGAGGCTCGGCTGAACCCTCCGGTAGCGGGTCATTAGTGTGGTTGTATCGGTAAATAGGCCAGCGTGCCGACAGTGTGCCATCGTGCCACCAAACTGGTTGTTGACGGTCGCTGCCGGAGCTGACTTTGCCACTGGATGTGATCAATTTATGATCAGTTGAGAGCAGCTTGATGCCGCAGATATCCTGATCTATTGCGCTGTTAAACAACTGCTGCAGGCCGGCCGTGTTGCCGGCTATCAGGGCGGGGGCCGTCAGCCTGGCCAGCACGCGCGCTGTGCGTAACGCCTGTCGCTCCTGTAAAACGTCCACTTCAACATGGTAGTTGTACAAGGCGGTAAGTCCGCTGCCGGCGATGACCACAATCAGGGGCACGAGCGCAAATAAGAGCAGCTGTTGGCGAATTCCTATCGACCGCATGCTGAGGTGGTGCCCCGGAAGGTGAAAATGTTATTATCAACAGATGCTTACGCAATGCCAACAATATTTGCCCACGTAGCTTGTCAGGCTTTGAATAAGCCCAACTATTTTCCGCAAACACTTTTATAATACCAGCCTACCCGAGGAGTGCTGGCTTTCCATATGACTGATTTTCCCACCATAGAACACTTCGTTGGCAATACCCCGCTGGTACGGCTTCAGCGGCTGCCCGGTAATACCAGCAACACAGTGCTGGTTAAGCTTGAAGGCAATAACCCTGCCGGTTCCGTGAAGGACCGTCCGGCGTTGAGCATGATAAATCGCGCGGAACGGCGTGGTGATATCAAACCCGGCGACACCCTGATCGAAGCAACGAGCGGAAATACCGGTATTGCACTGGCGATGGCAGCCGCCATCAAAGGCTACAAAATGGTTTTGATCATGCCCAGTCATATGAGCCTGGAGCGCAAGCTGGCGATGGCCGCCTATGGTGCTGAGCTGGTCGAGGTCAGTAAGGACGAGGGTATGGAAGGTGCGCGCGACCTTGCGCTGGCCATGCAAAAAGACGGCAAGGGCAAAGTCCTGGACCAATTCGGCAATGCCGATAACCCGGAGGCGCATTATCAGGGAACTGGCCCGGAGTTATGGGATCAGACCGGTGGTCGCATTACACACTTTGTCAGCTCCATGGGAACCACGGGAACGATCATGGGGGTTTCGCGTTATCTCAAGGAACGCAACCCCGCAATAGAAATTGTTGGCCTGCAACCCGATGACTGTTCGGCTATTCCGGGTATCCGTCGTTGGCCAGCAGCCTATTTGCCGGCTATTTACGATGAGAGTCGCGTTGATCGTATTATCGATATGGACCAGCGTACAGCCGAGGTAACCATGCGCCGACTGGCAGCCGAAGAGGGCATCCTGTGCGGCGTTTCTTCCGGCGGGGCGGTTGCCGGCGCCCTGCAGGTTTCTGCATCGGTCGAAAACGCGATTATCGTTGCTGTCATTTGCGATCGCGGTGACCGCTATCTCTCCACCGGCGTATTTGATGAATCGCTCACCAGGGCCTAGCAATGGTTAAAGTTCGCGAAGACTATCCGCTGACGGGCGAAGGCGAGGTCGATCTTAAGGCCTGGTTTGATCGCTTGCCGATAGCCCGCGACGAGATAGATGAGAGGGAGCTGATTCGCGCTTGTGAATTGAGTGCGGAATGCGCTCGTCGCACCGGTGCCACCCACAACAATACGCAGCCGATGGCGAGCTTCTTTACTGCACTGGAAATGGTAGAGATCCTGTCAGATTTGCATCTCGACCAGGATGCGCTGGTAGCAGCCGCTCTCTACCGGTCTGTGCGTGAAGGCCGGCTCGAACTCACTGAGGTTGAACGCCTGTTTGGCCCGATCGTATGCAAGCTGGTTGACGGCGTTCAGCGTATGGCGGCTATTTCGGTGATGAACGCCTCCCAGCACGACAGCCAGATACTCGGACAGTCCGAAGCCCAGAGTGAAACCATTCGCAAGATGCTGGTGGCGCTGGTTGATGATGTGCGTGTTGCGTTAATCAAATTGGCCGAGCGAACCTCAGCTATTCGTGCGGTCAAGAATAAGCCGGAAAAACGCTATCGGGTAGCGCGAGAGGTCTTCGATATCTACGCGCCGCTGGCGCATCGTCTGGGTATCGGGCATATCAAGTGGGAACTTGAAGACCTGTCATTTCGCTACCTGCAGCCGCTCGCCTACAAAAAAATTGCCAAACTGCTTGATGAAAAACGTCTCGACCGCCAGCGCTATATTGAAGAAGCAATTACCCAGATTACCGATGCGCTGAAAAGGGAAGGTGTTGAGGCGGAAATCGTTGGCCGGGTAAAACATATCTATAGCATCTGGCGCAAAATGCAGCGTAAGGGCATTGGCTTTTCTCAGGTATATGATATTCGTGCCGTGCGTATTCTGGTGCCCGATGTTAAATCCTGTTACTCCGCGCTGGGTGTGGTTCACGGCTTGTGGCGGAATATTCCCAACGAGTTTGATGATTACGTCGCTAATCCCAAGGAGAACGGTTACCGCTCGCTGCACACAGCCGTTATCGGGCCAATGGGCAAAGTGCTTGAAGTGCAGATTCGTACCGGCAGTATGCATGAAGAAGCCGAGTTCGGTGTTTGCTCCCATTGGCGTTACAAAGGCGCAGATGCAAGTGGCAAGAACACCAGTGGCTATGAAGAGAAAATCGCCTGGTTGCGACAGGTTTTAGACTGGCATGAAGAGAGCGGCGACAACTACGATGTTGCCGATCAGTTTCAGCATGCGCAGGATCGGGTATATGTGTTTACCCCCGACGGCCACGTGGTCAACCTCCAGTATGGCTCTACACCACTGGATTTTGCCTACCATATCCATACAGAAGTGGGGCATCGCTGTCGTGGCGCGAAGGTTAACGGCCGAATTGTGCCGCTTACCTACACCTTGCAAACGGGGGAGCGCGTCGAAATTCTTACCGGCAAGGAGAATGCGCCACGCCGCGACTGGTTGCAAAGTAATCTTGGCTACCTGAAAACCTCGCGCGCGCGCAGCAAGGTTCAATACTGGTTTCGCCAGCAGGCCAAGGAAGACAATATTCTGGCTGGCCGGTACTTGCTCGAGAAAGAATTTAAACGCCTGGGCTTGACCAGCGTAGATTACAAAACGATCGCCAATCGAGTGAATAGCGACAGCGTGGATGATATGTACGCGGCTGTGGGCTCCGGTGACCTCAGTTCCATCCAGGTTATCAAGGCAGCACATGCGCTGTTGGGCAACGAGCAACCCAAACAACCCCTGTTGCATACCGTTGCGCCCTCTGGCGGAGACGCCAGCGGCGATATTACGATCAACGGCGTCGGCAATCTTTTGACGCAAATTGCAGGTTGCTGCAAACCTCTGCCAGGCGAGGCAATTTCGGGTTACATCACGGTTGGACGTGGCGTAAGCGTGCACCGCCAGGATTGTAAAAAACTGTTGCATCTGCAAGCGGTTGAACCGGAGCGCATTATCGAAGTGAGCTGGGCCGGGCGCAAAGCGGAAACGTATCCGGTGGATATCGCCATCGAGGCGTACGACCGGCAGGGTTTGTTGCGGGATATCACGCACATGCTTAGCAACGAACACGTCAACGTTATTTCCATGTCCACCGCGACAGACACGCAAAGTCATATCGCGACGATGCAACTGCGGGTGGAAGTGCCGGGTCTTGCGGAGCTGTCCAGTTTGTTCAGCAAGCTCAATAATCTGGCCAATGTGGCTAATGTGCGACGCGTGAGCGAGTCGTGAATGTATAGTTTGGATGATCTGCGCGAACTGATGCGTTATCTGCGCGACCCGGACCATGGCTGTCCCTGGGATTTGAAGCAATCCTACATAACCATCGCCCCCCACACCCTTGAAGAGTGCTTTGAGCTGGTCGATGCCATCGAGTCCGGTGACACCGATCAGATATGTCAGGAACTGGGCGATGTTCTCTTTCAGGTAGTGTTTTATAGCCAGCTGGCGGAAGAAGCCGGTGATTTCCGTTTTGCGGATGCGGTAGACGGTATTGTGAAAAAGCTGCTGCGACGACATCCTCACGTATTTCCCGAGGGGCTTCTGCAAAAGCCGGACGGTGGTCGCCAGCTCAGCGAAACACAGATTAAGCATCGCTGGGAGCAGATCAAGACCGAGGAACGTGCCGAGAAAGCGCAGAACGGTGTGCTCGATGATATTCCTCTGGCGCTACCATCCCTGAGCCGGGCCCAAAAGTTGCAAAAACGCGCAGCCGGCGTTGGTTTTGACTGGTCTTCAAGTGCGGGTGTACTGGAAAAGCTTGACGAGGAGCGCCGCGAACTGGCGGATGTACTTCAGAGCGGCACTAAAGAACGACAGGCAGAAGAGTTGGGCGATCTTCTGTTTACAGTGGTGAATCTGGCCCGGCATCTCGAACTGGATGCAGAAACCCTATTGAGGGCGGCAAATCGCAAGTTTGAAACGCGTTTTCGACTGATGGAAGCCGCAGCAGGCAAAACACTGAGCGAATTAGACTCCTCAGCACTGGATGTGCTGTGGGAGCAGGTAAAAAGGCGTTCGGATAAGGCGGCGAGTTAGCCGCTCCGGCGCTAGTGCCCTGCGGTTTTGTAGTTCGCCAAGTGCTTTTTCAACAAGGCGCGATAACGGGGTGTGGGGCCCACATCCTCGTATAGCGGATCGCCCAGCTCATCGCGAGACACCACTGCATTACCACGGATATAGGGCAGAGTTCGCTCTACTTCCGATAGGGCTGATGACAGCAGATCAGTGATGAGTTCTTCAATGGCACGGCGGGGATAAAGTTCCGCCAGGGCTCTCAGCTTTGACGCCTCTTCAAGAGGCAGGCGAACTTCGAATACATCTTTGGTCAGTTCTGCTCTTGCAGTGTCTTCCCAAAGATCGAGCAGCTCTTTGATTTCCATAGAACCTTCCGAGTCAGACAAGCAAAACGCTCACTACCATCTTAGAAGTGAAATCGCCGTTTTCGCAAGGTAAATCAACAAAAAAACTCCAAAAAATGCGCGTTCTTACTCGATTTCAGCGCCGGACGGCGGGCTCCGGCGGCCGATTTTGGGGTTGTGCTGTCACAGGGAGCTGTGTATCTTGTCGCCTCTCTGCGAGCAGCCCCTCTGCTGGCAGACCCGGTAACGTAAGACCTTGGGGAGCGAACCATGCGCGTTATTTTGTTGGGGCCGCCCGGAGCGGGCAAAGGCACCCAAGCTCAGTTCATATGCGAGCACTTTTCCATCCCGCAGATTTCTACGGGAGATATGCTGCGCTCTGCGGTAAACGCGGAATCCGAGCTGGGTTTACAGGTAAAGGAAGTAATGACCTCCGGCGGACTGGTATCCGACGACATCATTATTGCTTTGGTCAAGGAGCGCATTAAGGAAGCAGATTGCCAGAATGGTTTTCTGTTTGACGGCTTTCCCCGGACTATTCCGCAGGCTGAAGCGCTGCTTGATGCCGGCGTCGTTATCGACAAGGTGCTTGAAATCGCTGTTGCTGATGAAGAAATTGTATCCCGTATGAGTGGGCGTCGTGTCCACCCGGCTTCCGGCAGGGTCTATCATGTTCACAATAACCCGCCCAAGCAGACGGATATTGACGATGTGAGCGGTGAGCCTCTGGTGCAGCGCGAAGATGACCAGGAAGACACCGTGCGCAAGCGCCTTGCGGTTTACCATGAACAAACCAAGCCTCTGGTCGCTTTTTACCAGCAGCTCAAGGGTGAATCCGTGCCCGATTACGCCCGTGTTGAAGGTGTTGGCGACGTATCGGCTATACGCGATCAGGTGCTGGCAGCCTTGTCGTGATGCCAGTGACATAAAAAAAGCGCCTGCGGGCGCTTTTTTTATGTCTGTATAATCGGGTTTGCC
>Ga0213833_1001036_pt1 | contig 21522 bp, 29 predicted proteins | sample SWATP21_FD_160575 | JGI IMG/M metagenome (GOLD analysis project Ga0213833, IMG submission 160575) | Coastal seawater microbial communities from Marineland, Florida, United States - SWA TP2 #1 | ecosystem: Environmental > Aquatic > Marine > Coastal | place: USA: Florida | collected 2016-08-14 | reverse complement strand
GTTCTCCAACGTCACGGCGCCGTAGGCACTGTCAACAGACACCTTCACACTAAGCAGTGCATCTGGGGCTGCACACACACACACACACGAAACACCAAACGCCACACACAGAGCAAAGCAACAAGGCACGTGGTGAGAGGGCGAAAGAAAAACACAAACATAAAACTCGACGACCCGTGCCGCTGGTTCACCCGACGTACCCATGTCGACGTCAGACACAGAGAATCCTGGCAGCAGCACCGTCTGCGACTGCGGCACCACAATTTCCGGGGCGTCGTTCACGGGGGTGATGCTCACAGGCACAGTCTTGGTGTCTGACAGCACCAGGCGCCCGTCGGCATCCAGGGCTGGCGCGGCCACACCAACAGGGAGCGTGCCACTGAGCCCCGCATGACCCAGGTCCGTCACGGTGACGGTCAGCAGCTCGGCCACGTGGTGTGTGTTGGCCTGCTCGTTCGGGGTGTACGCCACATCCTGCAACGCGTCGTTGATCGCGTCCAGCGTGCCCTCGAACGCCATCGCGGCGTCACCCACACCGTCGCCACGCGTGAAGCGCAGTCCGGAGGTGGTGTGCAACGACAGCCGCCCTGCCAGGACGTACATGGACACAGACATCAACGCCACGCCGTCGGCGGTGGTGTGGGGAACAGCGGCGTCGTCCACCCACTGACCGCCCGCCGTAACGTCGACGTCAAACAGGGTCATGCCGCGCATGACAAGCGTCTCGTCTTCGCGCACGGTTTGTGCGGCCGGCACCGTCAACGTCGGCGCGTCATTCACGGCAGCAATGTGCAGCGCCACGACCTTGGTGGCGTTGGTGGGTCCACCGCTGCCGACGTTGCCGTGGTCGCTCACCTCCACCGTCACGCTGGCGGGGCCGTGGTAGTCCAGCGGGGAGCGGTAGACCACGGACGCCAGCGCCGTGTTGATGTCCGCGAGGGTGGCAGAGAAGGAGACGTACTGGTCGCGCACGCCGTCGCCTGACGCAAACACCAGGCTGTTGCGGCCGTTGGCCAATGTGAGTGTGCCCTGGCTGGTGAACAACACCGCCGACAGCAGCGCGTCGGCAGCGAGGAACGCATCCACGTCCAGCGCGTACACGCCGTCGATGGCCACGTCCTCGTCCTCGTACCCCATCGCCGTGTCCGGCCCGTGCAGGGACAGCTGGTTGTTCAGCGCCGACACGGTGCCGACAAGCACCTCTCCGCCGCCGTAGCCCTTCATCACGTCCCGGAAGGACGCCCAGGCCTCTGGGTCCGACCCGGTGAGCTTCCACTGCACCCGCACCGTGTGCGTGCCGGGCGTGACCCGCACCACCGTCTCGCCAGTCAGGATGCCCTGATGCCGGACGGTGCCGTCCAGGGAGGCCGCGGTGTGGGTCATGGGCAGGTTGTCAATGACCAACCGCGTTGCGGCGGTGCCCCACCGGTCCCAGCTCCACGCGTCGTGCGACGGCTGGCCGTAGCGCATGAGGTTCAGCGAGTAGGTCAGGTGCACCATGCTGGTGGTGTGCACCGTGAACGTCAGCTGCCCGTCCTGGATGTCGTGCCACGCCAAGTGCTCGGGGTCGGTTGACCGCGGGGCCGCCAACCCTGACAGCACCTCGTGGTGCACCAACGGGAACCGCTCCGTGATGACCGTCACCGAGCGGGAGGTGGTGAAGCCGTCCAGGAAGCGGGGCTGCACGCGCCACGCAGCCACGCCAGTGCCTTGCTTGAGCCACTGCAGGGATACGGTGTGGGCGGCGCCCGCGCCAAGGTCCAACACCACCGTGCCCACCAAGCACGCAGAGATGAACGTGGCGCTGTGGGAACGAAACGAGGCGGCGGACTCCCGGTACGGGACACCGTCCACGACAAGGCGCGTGGACAGTGCGTCGCGTAGTTTGTGGACGTCCACACCCGGTGCCGTCTCTGGCCGGGCGTGGATGATGTATGTGAACCTGTGCGGGCGAGACTCGTGGGTGGTGAACGACACCGAGCTGTCTGGCACGTCCTGCCACTGGTTGTTCACCGCGAGGCGTGCGGGGGACAGCGGTTGGGTGTACCACACCGCACGGTGGTCGCCAGACACAACAAGTGTGCGACCGCTCGCAAAGCCGTCGTGCGCATGGGGATTGCTCGCCCAGGAACGCACAAAGGCGCCCCACTTTCGCCACTGCACCTGTACCTGATGCGCGCCGGAACCCAGCTCGGCGACGAGCTGTCCGCGCAGCTGTGACGCGGAGACCTCAAACCGACCCAGCGGGCTTGTGTGACTCCCACTTTGGCGGTACGGGATACCATCCACCACCAGGCGGGCGCCCACAAAGTCGGCTAGTCCGGAGTTGGGTTGGGCGTCGTTCAAAAAGTCGCCCCCCGGATGGTGAGGCTTGTCTGCGGTGACAGACAGTGTGTAGCTAATCACGACGGTGTCCTCATTGGGCAAGGACAGAGTAAGGTTCAGTCCAGGAACCATCACCCACGCGTTGGGGTGGAGCAGTTTGGCCACAGTCGACGGGGTGGCGCTCCACATGAGCTCTGAGTGTTGTGTCGCGGCCAGCACAGCGGGAGGCGCGCACACGACCAACGCGGCAACCAGCAGGTGTGCCAACGCAAGCACCCGGTGGGAGCGAGCCCATGTCACGTGTGAGGTGTGACGGTGTGCGCTGCTGTGTGGCTTGGCCCCACCGGTTCCCCGGCTGGGGGACAAGGAGCCAAGCGAGTGCATGGCTCTCCGGCTTGACAAGGCGATTTGACAAGGCACGCCACGCGAGGCAGGCCGCAGCTGCAAAGACACCAAGCTACTGCATGACACGCACCGAGATTGGCACGATTATTTCTTCTGCTGGCGCTGTGTGCACACCCTGTGGTGCTAGACAAGGGCTTGGCACCAGCGCACCAAGCCTGGGATGCAACACGCACGGGGCTGGCAGCTCAAATGTTGCAACACAGATGAAGGTGGGCCCTGAGGAATGTGAAGGCCCGGGCTCAAGTGCAACTCAAGGGAGTGAGGCTGCTGGCCGGATTCGGTATGATGCAGCTCGTGGCACCTTCTGATGTGGCTCAGCTCTCACGTGCTAATCAATTGCTCGGACAGTCGCGCGACTCAATCCGCGCTTGTTGTGTGCCTGTTCGTCACGCCATCTGCGCACTCCCAACGTAACGAAGAGTTTTTGATCTTTTTGTGACACCCACGCTTTGCGAGTGACAGATCTCGAAATGTGAACGTTAGTGTCATGTCATGTTGGCACACACGCGAAAGTTGCGGGGCTGCACGCTTGCTTCAACATTGTGTACGCTGGTCTTCCCCGGCAGCCATGGACCACAGAAGCATTATGAGGAGAAAAGAAGCGACCTTGGCAATCGCCTCGACATGTGCACGGATATACGGCTGGGATCAAAGCTCGACATCCCCACGCTGTGCGCCTCCAGCGTCCCCACAGTCGCCGCCGCTGCCGCTTCCCATTGAACCGCAGCTTGCTGGCGGCAGCGGCTCCTTTGACCCATCCACTATCCACGCACACACACCTCGTCGGTCTGGCACATCCACAGTGCTGTCTCCGTTACCAAGCGACTGTGATGACAGGGAGGGCACTCCGGGCGCTGCACAGCCCTTGCACAGTCGTTGCGCAGACGACACTGTCAGTATTGTGGCACCGTCACCTCCCCAGCAACGTGTCCAGCCCACGAGCCCCGAACCACCGGCCCCCGACCTGGAGCCGTCGCATGAATGTGAATTGGAACGAACACGGTCCGTGTCACAGTCGGAAAGTGACGGAAGCTCCGAGTTCTTCGACTGCCAGTCCTTGCCCACATCGTCACCTGGGTGGCAGGGAGACCAATCGTCAGTGTTTGTAGGCCACAGGATGGACCTGTCGGCCCTACACAACACCACGATGTTGTCTTCCTACAGCGAAGACTCGCAGCGAAGGCACGTTACGGGCCGCTCTACGGTGCGAAAGCGGAGACTGGCGCCTCCACGGTTCATCGCGCCGCTGGAAGACAGTGTGGTCAGCTCAGGGAGTGGTGCGAGTCAAGGTTTGCGTGACTCACCTCATGCAGACACAACTTCGAGCTTATCGAATTACACCGAACACTCGTCTCACTCTGCTCAACTGTGCGTGCAAGCTTGTCGTGAGTGCGCACACAGTGCAGAACGTCTAACAGTGTGTCCTCTTGCGCGCCTGTTGTGGTGAGCTAGATGTCGAGACCTGGCTCAGGACTTTGGCAGGATGAGCCTTCACAATACGCAGCACCCTTCCTGCGCAGGCGAGATAGTAGCTTCATCTCCGCCTATTGCGTGTGGTACGAGTCCCATTGCAACCTGCGCCGACTCCAGTCCTGTGCCCAACCTCAGCCCAAGCTGTCGCCGTGCCCGAGCGCCATTTCGTGGCAGTCCAGGCAGTGCCTCCGTCCCAAATCAGTCTTCACTCACCTCCCCAACATCACAAGAGTCGTTTATGCTGCCATCGCCAGGCGGTTTGGCGGATGATGACTCACAACCCACTGTTGACCTCGATAGTGCGGTGCAACCATCACCGCGGACCACGCCTGCTGCATGTGGCGAGCATGAACGGGGTTCTCCGTGTCTCGAGACTGAATTCCGGCGCCTCACACTTGTTGATACCGTTGCATCTCCGTCTGCTTCCTCCATCCTACCCCACAACGTGTCGCTTCAGTCCCCTGGAGCCAACTCAGTTGTCAGCACCACCAGAGCCACACCCACTGCCTGCTCACCAGACCAACCGCCGTCGGTGGTTCTGGTTGAGACCCCTGCTGGAGACGGCAGCGCACTGGATGACAGTGCTGAGTCCGCAGGTGCTGGCGTGAATGAAGGTAAAGCGGACGCCGATGGCCTCGTCGACATTGGCACCATCAAGCGGAGGTTCAAAACTCCGATGCGCCGCCGCACCAAACCGACGTTTGCCGCTACGACCGGTGGAGTGCGCCACCGAAACAGCGGACCGCAGCTGAAGCCGCCACCGTCACTGCGCAGACGGCGCGTTGTATTTTCTGATTCTGATTCTGATTCTGATTCTGATTCTGATGCTGATGTTGATGCTGGTGCTGATGCTGATGCTGATGCTGATGCTGATGCTGATGCTGATGCTGATGCTGATGCTGGCGAAAGCGTTGGTGGCGGTTGCCGCTCCGATTGCGACGCAGACCATGAACACGTGGGGGCAAACAGTGGACGAGGCAGTTTCGTCAGTTCGACAAGCGTTGTCGAAGCCGAATCAGACTACAGCTTCATTGTTCGCGATGACAGCGAAGATGACAGCTTCATCGTTCCTGATGACAGCGCGGATGACTCGAGTTTCTGTCCACAAGATGATGATGATGATAGTTCGTGTCAAGTCGGCGAATCGTTCGAGTCAAATGTTGCCGACAGCGAGGATGCAGGGACGTGTCAGACACCAGCTCCCAGGAGAGGCACAAAGCGCGCAACGACGCCACAGCAATTTGCACGCAACCGAAGCGCGCTGGCTGCAGCAGCTTTCCGCGAGTTCAATGCCCAGGTTTTCGATGGTCGACTGCCGGCGGACATGCCAGTTGAATGGAATGTGAGGCTGCGAACAACTGGTGGTAGGTGCTTGCTGACACGAAACCACGAAGGCAGGTGCGCCAAAGTTGAACTTGCCGTAAAGGTGTGTGACAACGAACCAAGAATGCGCAGCGTACGTAATGGTGTCACAGTGGCGCCGTGTCATACTCCGAGTGTTGCCGATGGGCACAGTCAACTGACACTGTTCGCTTGCTCCCAGATTCTATTGCACGAAATGTGTCACGCAGCAGTGTGGCTGTTTGATGGGGACGTGGGGCATGGAAGAAGGTTCAAGTACGTATCACTACCTGAGTACAACATGCACCTGGGAATAACCACGTTTGTCCGATTTGGCTTGGTTGGTTGGCCCGCAGACTGTGGGGAAGGCGTGCGACTGCAGTGTATCCGGAGCACAAGGTGACGACATACCATCACTTCATTGTCCAAAAGAAGTACACGTACACATGTGGCACCTGCCAGCACCGAATTGGCCGCCACTCCAAGTCCATTAACGTTGACACCCAGGTAAGAGCTCCAAACCGCGTCACGCAACCTGTCGTGCGTAGCTTTACCTTAATTCGCCTCAGCGATGCAAATTCTGTGGTGGTCGCTTCACGCTCGAAGCCGCCACAACAGCAAGCGGCGCAGCAGCCACGCCCCGAAAGGCGACAGCCTTCAGGTAGGTGTCACGGCACGCGTGCGCAAAGGCACTACCCAGGGCGCATGGGTGTGCTCACGGTGAATGTTGCCACCAGCTTATTCGTCAAGGAGAACTTTGGGAATGTCAAAGCAACGATGCGCGGCAGCCGGGCTCCTGAGGTAGGCAGACCACAGCCTTCGCTTGTGGCTGGAACCCTCACGTACGCATGCTGCCGGTATTGTTGTGGTGGTTGTCTGTGCTGCAGGTGATGAAGCGGCTCGCCGCAATGTGGAGGGAAAAAAAGAACACGTCGCAGACACCTGCGCAGTAGCAGGGGAAAAAATGCAATTGCTATTGATCGAGTCCTCGTCCTAGCACCACCCTCACACACACCCATCGTGCCTAGGCAAACAGCTCCCCGACTGTCGGGGTTTGTGCAGCTTGCAGTAATTGAACATCCTCAGCCTGATCCCCTGCATTTGCACCGTACCCTGTGCGCAACTGGGACAACCGCCCCAGCTTCTTTGCCTTCTTCGAGGACCTTCTGCTTTTTCGATTGCCCGCACCGCCGCGACCATGCTCCAACACCGACGTCAATCGCTTCGAGGGGGCGTGGGGTCGAACACTGCGCCGCGCTGAACTCATGCGAAGCACATCATACAGGCACTGTTGCAGCACAGACTCCACCTTGTCCTGGCCACACACAACACAGCAAAACCTGAGCAAGTAACCCACATACCACGTCACAGGCCTCGCTGCCGGGGGGCCAATGTATGATCGCACCGGCATGTGGTCTTCCACCATCAACACGGAAACCAAAATGTCCTGAAAGTCTTCGCGTTGTGCCCACCGGGCCTGTCACGCCCACACGCCGCAACCGTGACCATCACATTGCATCGCCCTTCACCACCTCCTCCACCGCGCAACGGCGGTCGAGGGTCGGGGGCAAGGGGAGTACACGCAGCGCGATGAACTCACCTCATAGACACGTCGAGTGGAGCACAATGAGCACCGCCGGCAGCTGTGGCAGCACCGTCGCTTCTTTGTGCCGCGCTTCACCAGGTGTAACACACGCCCGGCCAGCACGAGACGGTGCGCGTCGAACCGGCTGGAGCCGCCGTTCTCTAAATCCTCCGCCAAGTAGCTGTGCTCCACAACCAACCGTGGCCCGCCCGAGTCACAACCGCACGACACACCACCGCTCTCCAATCACGCAGACGACAAAGCACGCGGCCACGCACGCTTGGATCCTCTCCGCGCCACGAGAGCGAGGCGGTTGATCCGGAGGGTGCATGAGCGACCAGGGATCTTGACGAGCAGCCCAACAGCACCATTGGGTCAGCACCTTGTGCTTGGACACTTTCGCATTGCCAATGCACGCCACCTGGAAATAGCAAGAGGGAACAAAACCGAGGGGGGCATTAGTACACAACCGAGCCCTCAAGTCATCCACCAATCCCAAGCAGCGATCATCAACAACAACAGTTTCCACCAAGCAAAACAAACGACAACGACAATACCATTTGTCGAGACAGCCTGTAGAGAGCCGGAACCGACAGCCGTGGGATGAAATCCTTGCCCAGAACAACAGACGTGCACCAATTGTTCACATGGTCCGCGAGTGCGGGTGACATGAGAGCGCCTGGCGGAGAAAAGGCCCAGCACCGAGCATCCGGGTAGTCACGGCGCAGCAGCAGGCACAACAACGTCGCAACGCCCGCGCCTAAGCTGTGGCCACACACCACCAGGTTCAAGCCACCAGGGATGCGGCCCAGCAAAGGCATCTGTGGGGGAGGGGGCAGGAGGGGTGAGCAAGCAGCACTGCACAGGTACTGCTACGCGCACTCGAAACTGCGACACGCACATGCTTGATGATGTCGGCATTGTCACCCATGGCACGGTGAAGCACGCCCCTCGCGCTGAGCTCTCCAGCAATGAACCTGCCCGACAATGACAAGCCACGTTGAGCGATGATGCGCAATACAACAACAACACCCACACGTCTACAGCAACGCACTTTGCAGCCCGCCACATGCCCTGATGCACAGACGCATGCCCATCGGGCAGATCCAACTCGTGCCCTTCGGAGTCACGCCGGAGGTCAATCTCCTCTGAGAAACCACACGCCACACCCACTGTTAGAACGTGCTCCGAACTAGCCGCAGCAGCGCCTCTGCGCCCCCTCGACCGTACCTGCCATGGCGTCGGTGATGGCGTCATTCACCGACAGTGTCCCACGACACGTGATTACCACCGCTTGGCGAGAGTGGTCCACGGTGACGGAGTACGCCACGGTACACACACTGTCGTTCGCCCAGTTGGCGTACAACAAATCCACATCTCGCAAGCCGGACTGACGAAGAAAAGCGGTCTGTAGCAACGCCACGCCCGCAGCCAACCACTCAGCGCACAACAGGAATAAGGCAAGACAAGGCTGCACTCGTACCTGATTACAGAGGCACGTGTCACCCGTCGCTCGAGGATGTCCACCACACTTCGACATGCACCGGAAACAGCAACAGGCAGTTAGGCGGCACATGCCGGTGCACGGTCGCTGGTAGGTGTACAACATCCAACCATCTGCCAAAGTTGCCAACGCATGCACCGTCACGTCGGAAACATGGACACACAATGCAGAGATGGCCAAGGAAGGGGTGGCTGTTGCATGTCCACACGTACACACAGACAGGGCCAGCTGGCTAAAGTGTGCAGCGTCCGCCAAAGCGTTGGTGTCGGCTGTGGAAGATACATCGAGGCTTGTCGAGTGGCGGGTGCTGTATGTGTCAATCATAACAACAACGCAAAACGAGAAAAATGAAGCACCGAAAACAAGCCGCAACCGGATGTGTTGAGCACATACCGTTGGTCGCTCATGTCCCACTCGACAGGACGCACTCGGCCCGCAGACTCGTTTGAATATGACCGCTCCACGCCCACGCCGCCCCCTGCACCACCATGCACACGGTGTGACACATGCCACCCCACCGAACACGGGCCACAAAACACAACACAGGTCGTGCTGCGCCCACCCAACCCACACCTTCGTCTGTCTGCGACTCCAGTAGGTGTTGACGAACGGTACGCTGCACAGCTTCGTCTTCCCGCTGCTTTTGCAGGTTGCGCACCATGGTCAGGCCAGCAGCCAGATCTGATACGGTCAAGTCCAGGTCGTCCGGAGCGCGGAACAATTGAGCGAGCAACAAACCCACTTCCTGCAGCGGTCATCCGACCAAAGCAAAGCAAAGAAAGACAGGCGTGAGAGGCCTGGTGCAGACATTATTTCCCAAACTTGAAAAAATATCCGGGGGGGGGGGGGCACACCTGAAACACCTCGTGCCCTGATGTGTGAACCACACGTGTGCAGCAGGACAAGTACCGACACCGTCGTGTCCATCGCTCGTGCCTATAAACACCCCGCGACATGGGATCCTGCACCAGCCGGCATCAGTAAACATGCATGCGCACACACCAGGAGCCACTGCACAGCGTACCAACTGCCGCCGCTTTGCGTAGCTGCCTCGACAGTCGCACGTCATGCACAGCCCACACAGTCGCACAATCAGCGTCGCCCAGTGCGTGATGATCACGATCTGAAGCGTGAGGTCAAGGTGCTGTGAAGATTCAAAGATGCTGGCAGAGCAAGTGGAACGCCGCTCGAACACCTGTCCATCCACACAGCGTGTCAACCAACAGTCCGAGGTCTTCCTGCAGCTCCTGCCCTATCACACCACTTCTGCACGTACTTCATACGTGCCAAGGCAGGCCAACCCGGCTTCCAACACCCCCAACAAAACATTGGCGTTCAGGCACGCTGTGGCAACTCGCGTTAAACGGGCACACACACCGCAGGAGCAGCATGCCAGCAGACACGCGCTGTTGTTCACACCTGATATCCCATGTCGAGATTCAGCATCGGGCAAGGTACCTCGAAGAGCAATGCAGCGGATGCGAGCGTCGATCTGGGCGTTGACAAGCCAAAAATGTCAGCAATGTGAACGCGTGGTGTGCCACCGCGCCAATCGTACCCAGACGCCAATGAACAGCACCAAGACCAGGCCGGCAATGTACAGATGGACCAGTGACCATTGGCAGGAACCAGCTAGGTTCCCTGCACGCCACACAAAGTACAGCAGAACGGAGAGGGCGGCACAACATGCAAACTTGAAAGCGATGTTGCAAGTGGCAGGCAACACCAGGTCATCAGCAGAAAAGTTCCACAACCGCCCACATAAAGTGACACGTGGCATGGCCACCCGTGTGTTCAGACACTACGCTATGGTGAAACCGCCACAACACGGGCGAATCGCACGATCTTCCATCCACGACCCTGGGAGGTTGGGCATGGATGTGCAGCTGCAGGGCGCACACACATTCATGAAACTGAGAAGCACTTCGTGAGGGCAATTTTGCAGTTTTCCATGTGCAAACCGGTTACATGCTCAGCAGCGCGAGCCGAAAAAGCAAGAAAAAATAGGTTCCAAGAATCTCACGCACGCGCACGAACTGCCACGCAGGCGCCGTCTCCTTAACCCCAGTCCGCCAGGCAGTGCGTCGTGTGGTGGTACTGTGCAGTGAGTGACACTGCAAAGGCACACACATTCCAGTTCTGCAGCGGCCGGGTTTGGAGGGGTTGCATGTTGCTGCAGCCGTTTCGGCGCGACGACGCGGAGTAGTGGTTTGCACACGTGCGGTGGCCATGTCCACTCCCAGTCGTTTCTCGGGCCCGCCACCGTGCTCCAAGTTCCATTGTGAGTTTGTCTTCAAGCAAGCGCAGCAAGTGGAAGCAGAGCTTCAAGCGAGCAAGCAACACTCTGTGGAGCTCAATGCCAGGTTGGAGCAGACAGCACGTGCCACTGTGGATCTCCGTCGCAAGAACCAGGACACCGCCACACAGCTTAAGCACACTGCCGATCATGCTGCCAAGCTCCAGCATGCCATCGCTGGGATCCAACGCGAGCGGGACCAGGCACGAGCTGCATTGGCCCAACGCCAGCTTCAGCTCGGCAATGTCATGGCTCGCATGAAGCAACTTGAGAAGGAAGTGCAAGACACGCGGCGTGTGGAGTCCCCACGGTCACTGAACCGGGCACGTGACCTCGCAAGCGTTCAGGCAGAGCTGAACCGCACTCGACGCATTATCGTGCAGGTGAAAGACTCTCATGAACGCACCCGCTCGATGTTGAAGCGCGCCGGTCACTTGGTTTCCGCCACGCTGGGACGCGTGAAAGTAGCTCGCGAAGCGGGAGACGGCAGCTCCGCAGACTCAACGCTGATCCTGCAGCAACTGACACAGCTGGACGAGTATGTACAACAAACACTGCACCAGCAGGACAGGGAACGTGTAACAGAGAAGCAGCTGGAAGAAGCACAAGCGGCTTTGCAACAGGCGAACGAAGAAGCCGCCACTGCGGTGGCGGAAGCAAAGGTTTCAGCTGCGCGCCAGGAGGAGTTGCAAGCCAGCCTCCACGGCCTGAAGGGCCAGCTTGACAGCATCCGAGTTGAAGTCAATGAAGCAGAGTCTAACCGCGCGCGGAAGGAGCACGGCAGGGAGGCGGACCACCGACTTGCCATGGCAGAGAAGCGAGCTCTCCAAGCCGAGGTCGCAGTGGAGTCACTGCAGCGGGGACTCAAAGCAAAAGCACTAGAGGTGGAAGAGTGGAAGCAGCGAACGCATGATACTGAGGAGAAGGCAGCATCTGCACACCGACGCGTGGAGAAGTTGCAGCAGGTGTTTGAGACGGTCATGGCGGTTCGGGAAGAGGAGCGTGTGGGTGCCGCTTCCGCCTCTGATGTTCGAGCACGGCAAGCCGCTGCAACAGCCACGCGATTGAAGGCACAGCTTCAACAGGCACAGCATGAGCTGAAGTTGGCACAAGACAGGTGCGTTGTGGGCCAGTGGATGTGGGGGTGGTGTGGTCGTAGTAGATAGTGATGGTGATGGTCCTGTGTGTTCACATGTGCGGCCACGGCTCGGCGCAGATTGGGCCAAGCGTCTCAGGCCGAGGCTGGAGTTGTGGAGATGGCCCACAGGGTGAAGCAAGCACAGCACGCTGTGCACCAAGAGCGCACGTACGCAGTTGGGGCTCCACAACGGCCTGACCAGGTGTGGTGAAATGACGCATGCATGCGTGTGGTGTGGTGTGATGTGATGTGACCAGGCACCGACTCGCGGCAGAGGAGCGGGTTGCCGCGCTCGAAGGCGAGCTCAAGGACCTTCGCTCCGCCCCTTCTGCATCGTCAGGTGGTCATGTCGGCAGTGACGCTGCAACGGCCAAACAAATAACAGCCAACAAACGAGTGGAAGAACTGGAGAACTCTGTCATCTTGCTGGAGAATGACCTGAGTCTTCAAAAGCGGCTCCAAGAGGACATGGACGTGGTGAACGCTGCCCGACAGCACTCCCTGGAACAACTGACTCGCAAGCTACACCGGTGGCAGCGTCGAGCAGAGGAAGCAGAGGCGGCACAAGAAGGAACACAATCCCAACTTGCTGGGTGTGTTGGCAGGGCGGGCTTGCTGCTTGCACGACTACGGGAGCAACATGAACCACCCATGTCACCGCTTGCAACCGCGACAAAGGACAGAAAGAAGGGTCGCAACGCGGATTCCGCTTCTCACTCTCACGATGGAGGTGGTAGTTCACCGCCGGTTTCTCCACTGCGACCGTCGCTGCATCAAGCATCCACTGCCACCGTGCCAGGTGACGCTTCCGTTTCTGAGCTGCTGTTGAGTCTTGAGAGAAGGCTGTTGAAGCTGGGACAGGCGGTATCAAGCGTGTGCAGCGACGTATCGATGCTTCGCAATCGTTGCACACGGCTGACACGAGAAGTAGCAACCGGTCGCAAGGACCGTGATGTACTGGCTGTCAAACTACGTGATGCAACGAATCTATCAGCGAGACAGCAAGAAATTTGCAAGGTGAAGCCGGGTGTTTGTATGTGTGTGTGTCGTGGTTACCGCCGATGTTATGTTTTCTGTGTGACTCCTCCACGCTTCTGCGTTTGTGCATCCAGGTAGCAACAACGGAGCTGCAGCAGCTCAAAGGCCAGGTGTCCAATCTCCACGGGGAACTTGATGGCGTGGGCAGGGCGGATGAAGAACTGCGCGCGCTGCGGCACAAGTGTGCTCTTACAGAAAAGGACGCGCTTGAGAAGGGGTACAGAATTCGCACGCTCCAGGCCGCACTGACCGCCAAGGTGTGCTACTGAGCAGTTTGGTGGTGGAGCAGGACCAGCTACAGGTGGTGATTCTGACCGACGTGTGCTTTGCTGTTTGATGTTGTGTAGACTGGGGAGGTTGAGGACGCTGAATCGCGGGCCCGCGAAGCGGAGCTCCAATCTGATCAGGCACAGCAGCGTGTGCGTTCGTTGCAGAAGGTCTACGAGGCTGTACTGTCAACCTACGCCAGTGGACCAGAAGGGACACCACAGCCAACGCGGTCACGAGGTGTCCATGGCCGGGCGACAACGCCCGGCTTGCCACCTTCTGTACAGGCGGAAGTGAATGCGTTGCTGGCACCATCGTCCGAAAGTGCCGATGCTTCGGGCTTGGCTTCGCCCCATCGTGTACAAGGACGGCTGCAGAAAGGTCGCGGCCATGCTTCAACTGGGCACCGCTCAGATATTCGAAGCCCAGGAGGCACTCGTGTGCGTGATTTTCACCACATCGGCGTGCATGGTTCTGTGCTTTCGTCTCACGGCACGCGTGCCTATGGGGTTGTTTGGTTCGTGGGTGTGTCCCGTTTCAGCAGAAACGAAGTCGAAGAGGAAAGCGAAACCCGCAACCACATGTTGGCAACGCGCGGCGGAAACAGTACGTGCAAAACACGGACCACCATGGTCGTGTGCGTTCGTGCGTGTCTGACGCACATCGTCACGCGCAGGTCGCCGAATCCGCATGCGTCCTCATCCCAGTCTCTCCCTGTCGTTGCCACGAAGCATCAGCGCGCTACCAAGGCCCCGCTGCGCTCACTGCGCTTATGACGGCTGCGACGCGTTATGTTAGGCGGCAACAGTTCATGAAGCTTCGGACAGTGTAGTGGCACAGCCTTACAAAACCAGACAGGCTACACTCATGCGACGTTTTGAGTCTAATCACCCGAAGACACTCACCAACAAAGAAGGAAATAAAACAAAAAATCTCTAAAGCCTGTCAATGCGGCGGCCTCTTTCGTACCCGAGTCGGCGTGGGTGCAACCACCGGCAACGGTGAAAGTGAAGTTAACGTTCCGGGAGCACAGTGTGCCGTAGCGACATGACGGTGCAATGTTTGCCGCGGCGGCGTCAAGCGCCCCCCTGATGTGTGGTTTCCAATACTTAATCTCATCGAGGCGCCGCAACAACAGTGATGAGCTGCGGCCGGTGAGGAGCAATGCTGGGTTGCCGTGGTGCGGCTGCTTGGGTGTGGTGCCACCCCGGCCAGCGCGTTGCCGCGTCTTGGGGGAGAAACACCTCCGCGCAGCCGCTGCGTTGTGCTAGAGGCGCGAGGTTGGCTGTTTCGAAGGCGTCTGAGTTCCTCAAGCGCGGAGGCAGAGGTCATGCTAACTCTGCTGCGAATGGACGTGCCCACGCTGGGCGAAGAAGCACGGGGAGCGGTGTGCGCAGTCGGCACCGCAGAAGGGCTGAGTCGAAGCGACGGCGGCGGGCCTGTTTCCCCGAGAGATAGCTGTTTGCGGGGAGACGGAGACCGAGATGAAGACGAGGACGGAGACGGAGACGCGGGACTGTGAGAGTGAGGAGATGCAACGCTCCGTGGAAGCGTTCTTCTGGTTTGGCGAAGCGGGGTTCGCATCACGGATTGATGCGTGCTGTGAAGGGGGGTGGCTCGGCGCCTTGTTGGTGCAATCAAAATCTGAGTGGTGGGGCGTCAATGCATATCAGTGCACAGGTGAACACATCCAGGTTCGCGGATTCGTGTCACGTACATCAAAGTCACGGCCAAGTTCCGCGTACGCGGATGGAGATGCTGCAACACACAAGTACGAGGCTGACGAAAAAGGTCTGGACGGGCTTGCTAGGGGCTCTGGATCGCGTACACCGGTGCTTGTATCTCTGTTACGCACGATAGAAACCTGTTGCAAGCGCAACATCAAGACACAGGGGGGTTAGCTGCCTCCTTTCTCGCTCCAGACAAAGTGGCGACGGGGCGGACAACAAACCTCGAAGTCATCCTCGCCAGCAAAACTAGTTTCGCTGCAAAGGCTGGGCAGGTCACTGTCGTCCGAAAACACGTTCTTCTGCGCGTCTTGGCCACTCATTCCTCTCGGTGGGTGGTCGCGTCAGAGCACACGCAACATGTTGGTGGTCTATTTGGTCACTCTGCGCACGCCGCGCCAACAGTCGCGTATGTTTGTACATTTGTTGTATGTTTTATTTTTTCGTGGTCCAACTTGCTGCTGCCGCGTCGCAGTCTCTACTACTGCCCCAGATACAAGTTCAGCACGAATCCAGGCAACGACCACCTTGCTAGAAGTGTCATCAAGTAGGCTACACCAAGGACGCCACACGGGAACAAGAACACCTCCGTATGGCGCAGAAACGGAAGCGCTGTGGCGCAGCCGAGAACCGGGTGAGCCAAGCAAGCACGTGAAGAAGGACAAGAAACCAAGTGGAACGTACCAGTGTAACCAAGGAAGGTTAGGTAGAAATAGGCCACAGCAGCAGCTAGGAACAAAGTGTTTCCTATCAGTGTGGCCAAGAAGGATCCATTCAGCAGGAACGGAAGCATGATGTACTGGCACCAGACCCAAACAACGAACAAAGGTCAAGTCGTGCAGCGCAAACAGAGCAGGTTTCTGAAACCAACTCACCTCTACAACGTAAAGCAACACAAAGACGGGAACAAAACCATTGCAATGGATGTCGAAAGCGTACATCCACTCGACTTCCTGTTCCACACTGTTACCGCACCAGGCTGTGAGAACAACCACCGCAGCCGCGACTGAACCACTTCGCAGCACCATGTTACCTGTGCGCGTGGTGAACTCGAAGGTACTTGTTTCCAATCCACCTGCGTTGCACATCGCGTGAACGGTGGGGTTCGTGGTGTGGCGACACCAAGCGCACGTACCATCCGGTCGTCGCGACGATGGCACCAGTCAGGTAGAACTGTGCCATGACTTGCATCAGCAGCCACACCCACGCCCCAACAGTTGAAAGCTGGAACGCAATACCATACGCTACCGCCGCAATCTGAAACACCACGGGTGTATGAGGGATGGTGCAGGGGGAGACGATGACGTCACAGCAGCGAGCAAACCCTACCGTGATCAGAGCTGTCATTATCAACACAAACGCGGGATCATCCCGCGCCCACTGGTCCTTTGTTTCTGCAAACCACGACAACACACTGTGATTGAGCTGGAACACCCTCTCTCTCTCACACACAACAGCTGGCAGCGTACGCTTTCTGAATGACGTCAGTCTATACCTGTGTCATACAGGTTGTGTGAGAGAAGAGAATCAAAGCAACAGAGCACAGCGACACACGTACAGCTTCCATGGCGCCGTGCAACAGTACACCATTTGTGTGAACGCGTACTCCCAATCCATCTGGTGCGAACTCAGCGCACGGCGCAAGTACGGGGGCAGCATGGAGCTGCCGCTGTGGAACCGGCCGCCACCACGGACATCACGGGTGGAAGTCGGCAGCTGCATTGGGACAGCGGTTGGCGAGGGCACTCCTCGCTGAGCCAACGCACAAGACAACCTCACAGCACGTGTGCAGCCTCGATGCAGCAAGCAGCGCGCTTTGGATGATGGAGCAAAGGCCGCCTGAGATGAGATGAAAGGCACGAGCGCCGAGTCGAGTCTGCGCAGATATGTGCGAACTTGACATGACATACGCAGCGCCCACTTCGTCGATCGGACAGTCTTGGCGGCACGCACAACGCGTCACACGTTGTGTTGGTGGGTTGGTGCGGTTGAGGATGGAGGGGTTTCGTTTCAACTTTTCGATTGGGGGGCAGGGATCTGACAGCACTGCAGCCGATGTAAGTTCGCTGCAGAAAGAAGGTTGAGGGGTAGCAAGGCCGGATACTCACGGCGGTGGGCGCGTATGTGACTGATGTGTGTCAGGTTGGTGCCGACGCTGCTGATGTTCGGATGAGCTCTGCTGCCCCTCGCGAAGATGTTCGAGATGTCATAGCCACGGGTGGATTTACGGAAAGTGATTGGGGTGTTGTGGCCACGGCCAACAGCGCCACGAGCGAAGGTGACGCCGCTAGTGGCAGCAGAGCCGGCGCAGGTGCAGGTGCAGGTGCTGGTGCAGGTGCTGGTGCAGGCGCCGATCAAGACATAGAGCTGGGCACAGACGTTGGTGCTGGTTCGAGCCATGGTGCTGTGCATGCTTCTGGTTCCGGAAAACGAGTTGCGCCAGTACCTGCGAGCGTGCTCACGCTCTCTGATGACCTCATTCGAAAGGCGTCCGGGTTGCGAAGTAGAGCGGTCACAGCACCCGGCGGGGTGTCCGTGCGAGTTGTTGATGGTTCCTCCAGCGAGTCTACCCTGTCTTCGATAGTGGAACAGACTGATGTCCTCCCTGGTGTTTACGAAGGTGGCAGTTGCGAAGATGTTGTGCTACTGGCACTGTGCCGCCTCGCTGTGACACTTGTGGTGTTGTTCGTACAGGAGGGTTCAAGGTGTGGGAGTGTGCAGTTGACCTAGTGGGCTTCTTGGCAAAACGCTCCACTTCAGTGGGAGCACTTGGGCCTGACAACGTAGTCTTGGAGGTGGGTGTGGTGCAACGAGGCTTCCTGTTGACTTGTTGTCACGTTCGTTTCGTCCTCTGCCAGCTTGGATGTGGCCATGGGCTTCCTGGTTTGTACTGCTTGCAGCAAGGTTCGGTCACACACATCGTCGTCAGTGTACTGACAACTGATAATACAGGCGCAGTCTCACGGAGCGTGGAACTGTGTTGATGGTATGTGTGTGTGTGCGTGCGTGTGTGTGTGTGTGTGTGTGTGTGTATTGGCATTGCACAGGGTGCCAGGTCGTGTTTCAGGATCGAAATGTGGAAGTGTTGAGAGATGCAACGCTACCAAACGTTTTGGCCAACGTATCTGGAGCCAAGTGTCAAGCACTGGCTACGTTTGTTGTGGGGGATTGGTCTCAGGTGAACGAGTGTTTGCAGTCGCTTGACCTGGGCGCAAGTGTGTCATCGTCCAGCTCGGGCCAGTACGACATGATTGTCACGACAGAGACAGTCTACACCCCTGTGTGCGTTGACGGCGGCGCGCACGTGGGATGATGTGGACTCGCAGTCGAAGTGTCACCCTGCGGTGCTTCATCACTCGTATTGTCCTGTGCAGGTATTACGCGGTGCTCGTTGAGCTCATAGTTCAGCAGCTGCGACCTGGAGGTGCTGCCCTGGTTGCTGGCAAGCGATACTACTTTGGCACAGGCGGCGGAACGCAAAGCTTTGCCGCTGCCGCAGCGAAGCACCCACTTCTTTCGTGCGAGGTTGGGCTTGTCATCAGTGACGGCGCGTCGAACATCAGAGAGGTGCTGGTCATTACACACAAGTAGGGCAAGTCCAAAATGAATACACATGAATGATGTTTCCGCGATGTGCAGAGCACGCAGTTGCACTGGCACAACACTCCACTTCGACATCATGAGCTCGCGAGCGCGTCAACGCCAGCGCCGTACAAGCGACGCTGCCAGCGACAAGACTGGATCGTTGGTCGATACTGAGGAGGTGGCGGGTAGAAGCACGGAAGGCACCGGTGGCAGCTCCAGCGATGAAGGAGCTGCTTCAGCAGGTTCAGCCAGTGACGTTTCCGGAAGTGACGCTTCAGGGAGTGACGCTGAAGGCAGTGTGTCCGGGGAAGGCAGCGATGGTGGCTCTGACTTTAGCGATGGCGGCAATGGTATGGACGAGGCGGCACCTGACGTGTCTGCGACGGAAGGCGGCGGCAAAGTGATTCGCGATGCACAAGGCAAGGTGCTCACCAAGGAAGCCCTTGAGGAGTTTAGAAAGAAGGAGAAGAAGAAGGGTGTGGTGCGTTCGTTGCAGCAAGGGTTGGGACGCACCATCATACGAGTTCTGGGTTGACTTGTTCCTGTGTTTGCTATCAGGTGTACCTTGGACGGGTACCGCCGTTCATGAAGCCGCAGAAGGTGCGGCACCTGTTGTCACAGTACGGTGAAATCGGTCGCCTGTACCTTGTTCCAGAAGGTTTGTCACGATGCCTCGCGTTGCGTCCCGTTGCGCTGTGCTGTGCTGTACACCCAACCTCCAGTGCCGCCTTGACTGACATGTTTCATCACACACTCCACTCATCGCACTCCACTCATCATCGCACTCCACTCATCATCGCACTCCACTCATCATCGCACTCCACTCAGACGCGGCAATTCAGCGGCGCCGCCGCAAGCGCGGAGGCAGTCGCAAGATCAACTTCACGGAGGGCTGGGTGGAATTCCTGAACAAGAAGCACGCAAAGCGCGTTGCGGCGTTCCTCAATAACCAAAAGGTTGGTGGAAAGCGACGCAGTTTCCACTACGAAGACCTGTGGAACATCAAGTATCTCCCCAAGTTCAAGTGGCACCACCTGACACAGAAAATCGGTGCGTTCTCCTGGCCTTGACGCAGGGGTGTCATACTCGCTCACACACGAACGCCTGCGTCTGTTTGGTGTTCTTCTGCAGCCTACGAGCGGCGAATTCGAGCACAACGCCTGCGAGCGGAGCTTGCGCAGGCGAAGCGCGAGGCGGCGTACTACGTGCACAAGGCCGAGGCCGCGAAGTCTCTTGAAAGTCAAGAGAAGCGAAAGCTGGCGGAGGCGGCTGCCAAGGGGAACAAGGGAGCGGTGGCCGCGGTGCATGCTGAGCGCAACAAGATCCGCAGAAAGTTCCGTCAAACGGGTGTTGTCACGAAGAACGACGCGTTGGCGACTCCGTTGCTGCGCAAGATGATGGGGAAGAAGCGCGCAAGAAAAGACACCGACGGCAAAGCCTCGTCAACAAAAAAGGCGCGTGCCAAGTAGAGACGTGTTGGTGTCGTTATTTGAATGACAACTACATTTGTACCCACACGACTCCGTAGCGTTTGCAGTGCAGTATTCCGTGTCATGTGTTCGCTGCCACACCAACAGCACGCCGTCTCGCCTCCAAATCAGCCATCTTTGCTTTTCGCTGAGCTTCTGTGGCGGCAACCTGTTGTGCAACACGCTCCTGTCGCTCTAGTTCAGCCGCCTCTGCTTCCTTGCGCTTCGCCTCAGGATCTGCAACATGCAAACGAAAAAAAGGAAAAAGGGAACAACAGCTCGAACATCAGTCACGCTTGCGCACCCCCCCCCGCGCGCCTTCCCAGCGCCGGCGCAGCGTGGCATTAATCGGGAACACACCTATCTCTTCCAGCAGGATTTCACCACCGTCGCTCACGCCGTAGAACGACAGCGACTGCAGGTCATTGTCCAACGAAGCAGGGTACGCGCCCTGTGCAACTCAGTCAACCACGAACACCGAACGCACATACGGTGGTGAGTGCACGCCAACCGCTGGCACCACGCCAGTTGGGTGCGCGTACAGGTGATCTAAATGCAAGAGACTGCAGCGCTGGGTCACAATCGAACAGGCGTGACATCATATTCTTCAGGGTCGCAACGGTCATGGACAGTGGAAGCTTTCGCTCGACAGGTTTCTGCCACATCCGAGTGTGTGAGGTAAGGCACAACTCAGGGCGTAGCACAACACGACAGAACCTACCACTGTGCACGATGCCGCTGCCATGCTCTTCAACGTCACCTTTGCAGAGTTGGCGGACATGGATGAGCCAGCAGCTTTGATCACAGCAACCTGAGGGGAAAGAACCATTGTGAGTCAACATGTTATCTTTGGTGCGTGCTTCCACCAGACAACCCACCCACCATTTCTGCGCCGTGTGTGGTCAGGAGTTCAAGGAAGCGTGGGTGCTGTGACTCTAGTTGCGCCCTCTGTTCGTCGGAGAGCGCGGCAACCACTGCGGCAGTCGCAGCGGCTCCGTCCACAGCCCGGTCACTGCCTGCGCCAGCACCACCTGCTCCACTCCCTGCACTCGAGGCGGCCGACGAAATGGCAGCGAACAAGTCCACACCCTGCTCCTGGTGAATGCTGGCAGACACCGCGCGCAAGTACCCCTTCTCGGCGTCGGTTCGCTCCCGACTGCGAACCTCGCTTTGGTTGAGTCGCACGATGTTGGGCAGGCGCGCGATGACAGATTGGCGCGCAACAATGGGGCCTAGCTCAGACACGACGGGGTTGCGTTGAATGCGAAGCGTTTTCAGAGCTGGAAACTTGGTCAGCTCCACCATGGAGTCCCATGTTGAGAGCCTGGCCACGCGAACCAGTCACCAGCAAGGATGTAAGCCCCCCCCC
>Ga0213833_1001035_pt1 | contig 21534 bp, 14 predicted proteins | sample SWATP21_FD_160575 | JGI IMG/M metagenome (GOLD analysis project Ga0213833, IMG submission 160575) | Coastal seawater microbial communities from Marineland, Florida, United States - SWA TP2 #1 | ecosystem: Environmental > Aquatic > Marine > Coastal | place: USA: Florida | collected 2016-08-14 | reverse complement strand
GACCCCGCGACGTCAGAGAGCTTGCGTGAAGACGCAGACTGAGCAGACAGAGACGTCGTCTCACTGCTGCGTCTTGACAGCAGGGTGCCAGGCGCAGCGGGTGTCGCTGCTTGGGCTGACAGTCCGGTGGCTGCATTGAGCAACCCCCCGGACACTGGAGACGGCGGGCCAGCACAAGTGGTTGTGATTGCGTTGGTGTTATTCTTCTTCTGAAACCCGGCGGAAGCCAAGGAGAAAGGGTTCACGGAGCCTGGACACACAACAACAAACACACGAACACGAGCAAAACCAGACGTGCTCGTGAGGCAGAAGGGGGCGCTGACCTGACTGCCGCGTCATGGAGAAGAGGAACATCCAAAATCGATTGTGACAAACGAATGGCAGGAGCGTACCAGAGGTGGGGGATGCGGTTTGGACGGTGTGGCGCTTGCCAACCCGCTGCAACGACAACGACGTGGCAACACACACGAAGCGTGAGGGTAAACGCTGACGGCGAGCCACAAGCTCGCTCGTGGCACAGGGAGCGCAGCAACACTTCGAAACAACACAGGCGTGTGCTACAATCATGAGGCAGTGAAGTGGAACACAAACCCTCTTTTTCTTGGGAGCAGGTGGCGATCGAACTGGCTTGCCTGTGAAGGCACAAGTCAAGCGTGGCACCCACGCAAGTCGCGAGCACCACACAGACACACCAAACCCACCCGAAACAGGAGAAAAGTACCGTAGCATGGTCACCACGCGGCAGGAGCAACCGCAGTGCACAGCAGCGCCACCCGAGCCGGTGTTCGTGAAGCGGAGCAGGCACCAAGTTGAACCGCGACTTCGCGCGACAGCAGCAACCTTTTTGATTTGTCACTATTTCCAGGATGTCAAGTGTGAACCGTAGCATGTGTGCGCATGTGCGCCTTCTCCGAGGTGCCGATCCTTCTCGGGCGAGAACGTTCCCGGCTTTTGTCTGATCTTGATCCCACACTGGCAGACACTTCGACTCCGCCGACCCAACACCACCCACGTGCAGTGTACCAGCCCGACATTGAACCAACGTGTACCACAGCGCTACTAACGCAACGCATCCAGGGTGCGCACACCTCCTCGTGGACAGAAGGTTGGTTCACTTCAACATGGCGAGCGAAACGCCGTCAGCCGTCTCCGCTGCAGCTGCACCCACTGCTGTGCTCGTGCAGCCACCACCCATCCCGACGGCTGGGGAGAGCTCGATGGCACAGTTTATGACAGAGGTTGTGCAGCGGTGTGCATCAGCTGAGGCTGCCAGCAAACCCTTCGCCGTGGAGGTGTTGGCAGCTGTGGCCGCTGCTGAAGCCCCGAGTCCCGGTCGCGCCCGTGAGCTTGTCACCAGCGGCGCCTTCGCGGCACTCCTCTTCTCCCTGGATGTCGCACACAACCTCACACTCCGCACAAGCGTTCCCGTTCTGGGGGGCGACGGCCATGTGGAGGGCAGGCTCAAGGCGGCAGTGGAACAGGCCGTGGCGTCAGCCGTGGCCGAGGCAGAGAAGCGTGCGGCTGCCCAAAAGGCTGCTGCTGCAGCCGCGGCGGGGACAGGACAGTGGGCGTCTGGGACAGGCTATGGCTACCAAGGCAGTTGGGATGACTTCGACTGGGATGATGAGGGCCGTGTTGACGAAAGGTCGCTTGTTTCCGAAGAGCATCACGCTCGGTGGAAGCGCATTCATGCAATGGTGTGTGTGGGGGGTGTGCTGTGAACCTGAAATGTTGTTGGTTCTCCTCCTCATGGAAGCACATGATGTTCCGTCCTTCGTGATGTTCCTTCCTTTGTGATGTCCTTCCTTCGTGGTGTTCCTTCCTTCGTGTGCATTTTCAGACGACACAAGCTTTGGAGTTGATTGCCTCACACGCGCGCGTCCTGCTTGACGCGCACGACGATTCCACAGTCGATGTGCTCACCAACGTCTTGCAAAGCTCATGCCTCGCCAAGCTGTTGTCTCATTACGCCGGCAGCACCGATGCAGAGCTTGCTGCTGACCCGCAGGTTCACAGCGCGGCCATCAAGGCCGTTGCAGTGTGCGGTCCCATGCTCGGGCCGGTGCCCTTGCTGCGAGCGGCGTTGGAGCACCAGCGAGTGGCGGTGGCAGAAGCTGTCGCAGACTTGAAGGAGGACGTGGAGCGAGCTGCGTCAAGCGAGGCAGCGCCAAAAGCAAAGGGCGGTGAAGCCACCGGGCCATCGGAGGCTCCTGTTGCAGCAGGTGCTGATGAGAGTGCCAACAGCGATGTGCCTGCTGAAGCAGCAGCAGCAGAGCAGGCAGCCTCGACACCGGTAGCCTCGACACCGGTAGCCGTGGCAGCGGTCGAGGAGGACATGAGCGAGCACAACAAAGGGGATACCCCTGCGGCTGCGGACGCGGCTGCGGCTGAAGTCCAACCCGAGGGCGCTGCCGCACCCACCACCACCGCCGGGTCACAGGCTGCAGCCGGCGCAGGTGCCGGTGCCGGTGCCGGTGCGGCTGTTGGAGAAGCAACGCAGGGTGCGGCGTCGACTGCATCCACTGGCAAAGCAGTCCCCGCTCCAGCAGCAGACGACAGCGCGGCCCCGATGAAGGCTTCGGCGTCGATGGAGGCTTCGGCGTCCACCGAGCACACCGAAGATGAGGCGCTGCTGCAGACCCTGACCACCATCGTCGCGGAATTGGACAGTGCGGTGCGGGCACTGCGAGCAGGGTCACTGAAAGAGGCTACGCCAGCTAAGACGGTCACCAAGGTGGCCGAGGTGGCCAAGGTGGACGTGGTGGACGCAGAGGGTGGTGGCGAGGGTGATGCGGCGACTGGGAAAGTGGAAGAACAGGAGACTCTGCCGCTGCGTCCCGACGCTTCCTACGTGGCGACCATGACTCCGCTGGCGCTCAACACCAAGTTCCAACTGAACAGGCCCAGCATTTCCCACCACTACAAGCCCACGATTGAGAGTGACAGCAAGAAGGTGTCCCGTTCATGCTTGAAGCGCGTGCGGTCAGAACTGAGGGCACTGCGTCGTGCGCTGCCTGTGCAGCTGGGGTCGTCCATCCTTGTGCAAGCTGACAAGGCCCGACCGTACGTACGCTGTTGCTTCACTCACATCCGCACTCGCACTCTTCACACTCGCACGCTCACACTGAGACTGGCACTCGCTATCGCATGCACACTCACGATGGGTCCTGACACGGGCTTCTTCTTCTTCTTGCGCTGGCTTCTTCGTTTTCAGATACATGATGCGTGCCCTGGTGTTCGCACCGGAAGACACGCCGTACGACTCGGGTGCGTTCTTGTTCGACATTTATTGCCCCACGACCTCGTACCCCAAAACATCGCCCAAGGTCAACTTGGCCACGACAGGTGGAGCAACGGTGCGCTTCAACCCCAACGTACGTGCGGCTGCTTGTTTGGTTTGGAGTGAGTGTTGACAGTGTGCCACGCACATGCACATGCACATGCACATGCACTGCCGTGTTGGGCGACAACGCAAAAATCGGGAACTCTTGGCTGACCCCGCCGTGTGTGGTGGTGTGGTACCATCGTGGTGGTGTGGTGTGGTGTGGTCCCATCATGCTTGCAGCTGTACAACTGCGGCAAGGTGTGTCTGAGCATCCTGGGTACATGGCCTGGCGAAGCGGGAGAGAACTGGGGCCCAGACAGCACCCTGTTGCAAGTCCTCATCTCCATTCAGTCCCTCATTTTCGTGCCCCTCCCCTACTTCAACGAACCTGGTGAGGAGGCGTCTTTGAACACGCCACACGGCATGGAGCGAGCGCGCACAAGCAGAAACGGTGGCTACGAACCCATCCGTGTGGGCACAGTGCAGTGGGCCATGTTGGACCAGCTGCTGCACCCACCCGCTGGCTTTGAGACCGCCGTCCACGAGCACTTCCGCCACAAGCGCGAGTACATCGAGCAGGTGCTGGACACCTGGGTTGCCGACGCGCGCAAGCACTACGACGAGTCCAGCGAGGGATCCCATCGCCAATTGCTGGAAGAGCAGGTTGGCAAGCTGCGCGCGGCGTTTGTGGAGAAGTTTGGCGAGCGGCGCTTGCCACCAGTAGTGGTGCCAGAGAAGCCTGCAGCTGTGGCAGAGGAAGAGGTGGCGGCGGCGGAGGAAAGCGTCACTTCCACGGAAAACGGGGCGGAGGCTGCTGCTGACGCTGATGCTGACGCTGATGCTGACGCTGATGCTGACGCTGATGCAGGCGCTGATGCTGACGCTGATGCTGATACCAGCGTTCCAGCCTCCACAGCCGAGGGAGTGGAGAGCGAATTTGCTGTCGTGGAACCCCAGACTGGGGCAGAGGGCGCAGAGACGGAGGCTGGTGCGGTGGCAGAGGCTGCAGAGGCAGACGCTGGTGCAGACTCTGACGCTGTTGCAGACTCTGACGCTGCTGCAGACTCTGATGCTGCTGCTGCTGCAGATTCTGATGCTGCTGCAAACTCTGACGCTGCTGCAGAGACACCAGCTGTGACCAAGGCACCAGCGGTGACCAAGGCGTCTACCGCAAGCGCTGGAGCCGGCGGCGCAGGAGCTGGCGAACCCCACGCACTCGTCTTTGCTCTTTCTTCCGCTGCTGCTGCGGCGCTTTCACAGGTTCCTCAGCCGGTTGCGTTGGTCCGTGCGACGTCTGCCTAAAACGCGCATGGCGGGTCATGTTTGTGCTCGTGGCACTCGCCTCGTGTGTGTGAATGTTTTTGTTCTGTTGTGTTTCGTGTTGGTTGTTTTTGTAGAGCAACGAGAGTCTTTATGTGCTTGTTGCTGGTGCATCCTTGATCACAATGTCCATCGTCGTGAAGTTGTAACATGTCATTGCTGACCACCAAGGAGAACACATACTCTGTCTCTTCGGACTTTCACTTCCAACACCCATCACAGCGGGACCTACCACGACCGACGTCTAGTCCGTACGCCATGTGACAAGCACTTCATCGATCCGGAATCTGCGGGATCCCTCCCACCACGTGAGTCCAACACTAACGAAGTCCCCGCAAGAGGAAACACACTTCCCACACGGCTGCGGTGTGTTGAACAACAATGAAGCCAAAAGTTTACTTTGTAAAACACGCCCTCCAAGCGACAACTTCAGATGCACACATACGTCTGTTATGAATATCATGCCTCGCAGTCTGTCGCTCTACTCATGATTCTTGTGACAGACAACAGCCTCTCGCCAGCCTCTCGCCAAACAACAACCTCCCGCCTCAGAAGCACAGCACAAGCGAGGTGGGGGGAGAGAAGAGAGAGTATCCCTTCAGCAACAAACAACATGCAAAGATAATCAGCACCCTCAAATATCAGCTTCACCATCGACCACAACGACGTCTTCGTCATCATCATCATCATCATCATCGTCGTCGTCGTCATCACCATTGCCGTGGTTATTCACAGCACCACCACCACCACCAACACCATCAGCAGTCGTGGTACCATCCACCTGCTGGAGCGCCACCACAAACGCAGACACATTGTCCACCGTGTTGAGCTCCATGGACTTGTCGACAAGCTCCTTGGCGCACTGCTGCAAATTGCGGTGCTCCCACAACCGTCGGCGCACAAAGTTGACGGCCTGCTGCGAAGTCATCACATCCCACAGCCCGTCGCAGGCGATGATGAGGAACTCATCGTCCTGCGTCAGGCGCTCGGACTGCACATCCGGTGTGGCGATCAGGGGGTCGGACTTGAACTCCTTCTCCCACGACTTGGTCTTCAGCCGCTTGTGCTCCACGTCGCCAAACGCCCGAGACACGGACAGCACGCCGTGGATGCGGTTGTTGTGCACCCAGCCACCCGCCGCCTCGATGCGCGCCTTCTCGTCGGGGCGGCTGGGTTTGTGGTCCACGGACAGGTCGATGGCGACGCCGCGGCGGCTCAACACGCACCGGCAGTCGCCGACGTTCGCACAGTACAACGTGGCGCCGGCGGAAGGCAACAGAGGCGACGTCGCCACACATGCCGCTGCAGCACCCGCACCTGCGCCAGCACCCGCACCTGCGCCAGCACCCGCACCTGCGCCAGCACCCGCACCTGCGCCAGGACCGTCGGCACCTGCGACACCAGGCGTATCACCACCTTCCTCTGCACACGTGCCCGTGCCAGCGTGGCTGGAGGACGGTGTGATGATGGAGGCATCGCGACGGGTGCGAGCGTCCGGGGTGTGGCGAATGAGCACCATGTTGGCGGTGGAGCCCGAGAACTGCGAGTCCTTGATGTTCATGTCCTGGCACTCCTCGTCGGTTTGGTGGCACGCCGCCACAAACGCGTCCGGCACGCAGCCATCAAACATCGCCTCCGCCACCAGGTTGTGGTGCAGGCGTCGCGACAGCAGCTCCGACGTGCTGTCACCGTTGTGCCCGTCGTACACCGCGAAAAACGCCTGCAGCCCCTGCGTTTCCTGCAGCCCCATCGCCGTGTTCATGTCCACGATGGCCATGTGGCGGTCCTCCATCGTGCTGCGCCGCCCGATGTCGTCGCTGAACGCGTACCGCAGGCCCAACGAGCCGTTGAAGGCCTCGCTCGGGGCCTGCAGCACGTGGTGGAACTTGGCGGGGCGGGTGATGCCAGAGATCTCGAACGTCGACCCGACGCGGGACACCGGCGTGTACTCCTCGAACGACTCGCATCGATCGCGGCCGCCACTGAACACGTCAAGGCCTGGCTTCGACGCGTCACCGTCACCGGTACCATCACCGTCACCGGTACCCACACCGGCACCACTGGTGCCCGTGTCATCACCACCACCGGCAGCAAGCCCAGCGCTGCCAGTGCCTTCGTTGGCACCCGCGCCACCTTCCACCAACCCCACGTCCACGTCCACGTCCACGTCCACATCCGGGCGTGCAGTAGTGGAGGGCCGGGGGGTGTCACCAAACGCGTGCCCGCTGCCACCGCCACTGGCATCCGGAGACGACACGGACACCTCACCATCCGTCAACACGGTGCCATCCAACATGCCTCCCAGATAGTCCGGCTGTGACGAAGACGTCGCGGGTGCACTGCCACCACCAGGCGCATCATCGCCGTGGCGCTCGTGGCTGATGGTGTTATCGTCGTCCGCAAACGCGGCCTCGACTGTGCTGGCGCCAGCAGTGCTGCCGTCACCCACGTCATCGTCGTTGGATGACACCGGTGACACGGGGCGCACACCACTGATGGGCGACTCAAACGCACGCCCCACGCTTGCCATGCCGCCAAGTCCCAAGTCCGTCGCTGCGGTGGTGGTGGTGTTGTTGCGGTGGTCGCCGCCGCCGCCGCCGCTGTCATCGTTGTCGTCGTCGTCTTCTTGAAACGCCTTCACGGTGTCATACTGGTCGTAGTCGGCGCCGGCGGAGAAGTCGCTTTCGTCGGAGTAGCTGGAGATGTCGCTCTCGACGTCACGGATGTCGACGTCGGACAGCGGGTCAAAGGCCGGGTCTTCTTCCACCAGCATCTCGTTCACCGGCCCCAGCACTTCGTCCAAGTCGTCCGTCACATCCACCAGCTCCTCGAGGCCCTCAAAGTCCGAATCGTCGCTGCTGCTGTCGCTGTCGCTGCCAGCCCCGCTCTGATTGAATCGTGAATTGAATTGAAATGGAACAGCAAAGGGCACCGCCATGAGGGAATGCATCACACACACACACACACGAACATGCACACACGCACACACGCACACACGCACACACACACACACACACACACAAGCGTGTGTGCGCGCGCGCTCACAAACGCACGCGACACCCACCTTGGAGTGCATCTTCATGGCGTGCTTGTGGCTGTCGCCGTCCATGCGTTTCAACGTCCGCAGGCCCTGCACGGGCTCACGCTGCGGTGTCGCCAGGCTCAAGCTCCCCGTGCGGGCGCTGGCACGGAACATGACGGCCTCCCGCATCGTGTTGCCAGACTCGTCCTGCCCACGCGTGCCCAACAGGTGCGTGTGAGAGGGAAGGAAGGAGCACGACATCACAACAACAACAACAACAACAACAACAACAACAACAACAACAACAACAACAACAACAACAACACATACAGCGCGCGATGGAGCGATGCAGCGGGCGCACATCAAAAGAAGAAGAAACAACAATAAGAGAATGCAAAACAAATGGGGAAAACAGAAGAAAAAGAAAAAGAAGAAAACTGAACACCCACCAACACAACGCGCTGTGCGTACCCGCTTGAAGCCCTTCGTCACCATGACAAAGTCCTGGACGCGCTTCATCTGCCGTGGCGACCCTTCTGGGAGGTTGGCACCCCGAAGCCGCAACCGTGCCTCCTCCGCGCGTTGGAAGTCACTGGGCGTGCGGGCCATGGCACCACCACCACCACCACCACCACCCACCAGCGTCGCAGCGGCGTCTTGTTCCGCCATGACGCCGCCCGCAAGCTGAGCCGCCAATGTGGCACCTGGCGACGGCGCGGCAGAGCCGACGTCGTCTGTGACGCCCAGCGACGAGTTGGACTCGCCGCCAGACTGCAGGAGGTGGCGGCGGGACGCACTGGCCGTCGAGTCGTCGCCACCGCCGTCCGTGCTCGCCATGCCCCCCATGCCGGACGCGGAGCCGCCAGAGGAGTAGGAGTACGCAAGTGACGCCGACCCATCACGTGATACGGTGCTTGACAGCAGGTTGCGCGTGCTACCGCCGCCCTCCACACTGCTGTCGTCCACACCCGTCGTCGAACTGCGCATGCTGCCCCCCATGCTGCCGCCCATGCTGCCGCTGCCACTCCCACTGCCGCCGCTGCCACTGGCACCGCCACTGCTGTCTCGACGGCTGCGACCGCTGCCACCCTCGACGCTGCTCAGGCCGCTGATGGAGCTGCCCGTGAGGGACGTGTCGCGGCCCAGCAGCTTGCGCCCGAGGCGGTCCACCAACTTCTGCACGCCCACCAGCTTGTTGCCGTCGGCGGTGGCACCGGCACCAGCACCGGCACCAGCACCACCACCGGCGCCGCTGGCTCCCACGCCCGCTGGGCCGCTGCCGGGGGCGGCTTGCTCTGCCGAGTTTCAGTCACATCATAGCCACCACACACATCATCCCGCACAAGCAGACAACAGAACAACACGACAACCAGTGAGCAAGGCGCGTGACGACCCTCCCCCCACCAACAACAAAAAAAAAGGGGGGGGGGGGGGGGGGGAGATGACGAAGGAGGGAAGGGGAATGGCGTACTGGGTGAGTCTTGGGAGAGCAGGTTGCGTTGCGAAGAGAAGGTGACAACCTCGACCACCGCACGACCAGCGTGAATGGCCATGCGCTGCTGCTCCAACAAGGTGTCGATGGCAGACGCAGACAGGTTGGAGTGCCCCGTGATGAGAGCCAACTGCCGCCGGCGCAAATGCTGGAGGTGCTCACGCTTGGCGCGAGCCGCAAAGCGTGCCCTGGAGGTTGGCACCAGCACGCACATGGTGAGCCACGACGAAAACAAAAAGCGGCCTCCGCAAACACATCACAAGCAAAGCAACGACTCCCACAACAAGCAAGCGACGCGCCATGGCACAGCCAGGGACAGGCTTGAATGGAATGCGGTTGGGCCACGTCCCACCCACCCCACAGCAACGCACACAAAACAAACAAACCAAACACACACAACACACACAAAACAAAATACAAAAAAAAGAAACGTACGAGCTTCGGCGGCGAAGCCCCTTGGAGCCCGACTGGTTGGACAACGAGGAGCTGGTGCTGGACAACGACGACCGCTCGCTGGCACGTCGACCCAGCCGCGCACTGCTGCGCCGCCCAATGTTCCGCCGCGAGGACGCAGACCGCTGCCCCAACGACCGCCGTTGGCGCGAAGACGAGCGACCGCTGCCGCCAGAGGAGGAAAGCGAGGCACCATGCGCACCACCGCTGGAGCCATCGCCGCCATCACCACCCCGCCCGCGCATGCCCAGCGCCGACACCATGGAGGCAGAGCGGTGGGGTCGACGGTGGTGGTGGTGGTGGTGGTGGCTCGCGCGGCGCGACAGCCGTCCGCTGTCTGTGGACACCGTGCGCCGCGTCAACTCTGGAGACGACGGTGGTCGCCCGGACACCATGCGCACCGCCGCCGCCGGCCCAGCACCTGTGGCGCTTGTGGCACTTGTGCCTGCAGTAGGTGGGCTGGTGCGCGCCGCGTCCGTGGAGGCATGGCGCCGCAGTGGCAGGTTGCCAGGCGTGCTGCGGGTGCGCGTGGCGGGGGTCGGAGGGTGCAGCGGCGCCGGAGCACTCGAGGCCGCACTGCCGCCCCCACCACTCCCACCACTCCCACTGGGGGAGGGCGAGGTGGAGGAGTTGGGGACCCCAGCACCCGTGCCACTTCCGCCGCCAGGTGGCGAGCCACGAGCGCCCAGTCGAGCCACCGCGGGTGGCGCCGAGGCGATGCCGCCAGCAGCAGCAGCAGTAGCCTCAGCCGCGCCTGCGCCTGCGCCTGCCCCTGCCCCTGGCGCCGCCCCTGGCGCCGCCGCAGCAACAGCAACAGCACCAACAACAACGGGCGGAGGTGGGGAGGTCGGCGGCAGAGCCGCAGCACCAGCGCCACCTCGAGCGCTGCTGCTTGTTGGGGGCGAGGGGAGGGGTGGGGGTGGGGGGCCAGGGGGTGGACGGGGTGAATTAATGGACCCCGATGGTGCGTGCGGCGACTCCACCGGCGGTGGCGCCATCACGCCGGGCGGTACAGCGGACACGACAGTGAGGCCGGAGGGTGGTGGGGGCACACTGGGGGGTTGTGGCAGTGCCTGTACCCGTGTGTGTGGCGTGGTGGGGGTGCTGCCGGGCGGGGAACCGGGCGGGGAACCGGGTGTCGTGGCAGCGGCTTCCTCCTCCTCCGCCATCTGGTGCATGTTCTTGGTGCTGGACGAGCGCCGGGCATGATGGAAGGCCTTGGGGCCCACTGAATGGATGGCTGCGGAGGTGACGGCAACGGAGTGGCGGCGGGCGCGACGTGGTCGTGGTTGCTTGCGCACCTTGAGTTGCAACTCGTACCTGGCACACACCAGCACAGCGTCAGAGTGTGTGCGAGGAAAACGAGAACAACAACAATCACGAAGACAAGGCACACGCATGCAACACACACAGCACCAGCACCAGCACCAGCACCAGCACCAGCACCAGCAACAGCAACAGCAACAGCAACAGCAGCAGTCACGAACATGAACTTCACGTCAATCTCGCCATCCTCCACCTCAATCCTGCTGTCCGAGTTCACCCGGCGCAGGGTGCGCGCGTGCGGCATGGAACTCGGTGTGGAGGTCGGCGTCACCATGACACCGGGCGGCGACGGAGTCACGGTGCCGCCACCATGCATCATACCACCATGCATACCACCACCACCAGCAGACGACGGCGGGGACGCGTACTGTCCCGGACCACCGTTGTGGTTGTTGTTGTTGTTGCTGTTGTGCCCGGTGTCGCTCTGGTATCGCCGCATGCCGCCCGGAGGAGGGACTGGTGGCACCAGCGGCGACCCACGGCGCCCGGATGCCACGTCAGGCGTGCCGCCGTGCAGGCCGCGGCCTAGGGCACCACCCAGGAGGTGCTTGGTGGGCGAGGGCGTGGCAACACCACGACGGAGGGGTGTCGTCCCGGACCCGGTGCCGTGCTCACCACCGCCACCACCACCGCCACCACCGCCGCCTGCACCACCGCCACCACCGCCACCGCTGCTGCTCGGCACGGGTGGCGTGGAGGACCCCGTGGAGATGCCACGGTTGCCCAACAAACTGAAGCGCCGGCGGCTGCGCAGCGGCGTGCCTTGTCCGAGCATGGGCGCCACGCCGCCGGGGGAGCCGTCCGAGGAGGCGGTGGGCGTGACGAAGGCGCCCATGTTGCGCATGGTGGAGGAGCGGCCGGTGATGTCCAGGCCGCGAGAGGACTTGGACTCGTGAGACTTGAGGAGGAGCTTGCGCCGAGACAGGCGCCGCGACGTGCGGCGCTTGTTCAAGTTGGTGGTCAGCCGCTCCACCGGGATGTACGTCGTGCGTGGCAGCGGGTCAGAGCCCTCCTTCGTCACCCAGTCGTGGTCCATGATCTCCCCCAGTTGCGCCCGCTTCTTGGGGTCCTTCTCCAGCAGGCGCTGCAGCAGGTTGCGCAGGTGCGGGTCCAGTGAGTTGGGCACGTACAGGGGCTGCGTGCGGTGCATGGCGATGAGCTCCATCTCGTTGCGGGCCATGAAGGGAGGCGTGCCCACCACCATGGTGTACAACGTGGCGCCGAGGCTCCACATGTCCGCCGCCTTGCCAGAGTACTCGCCCTCCAGGAAACACTCCGGCGCCATGAACGCCGGCGTGCCCTGGACCTCGCGCAGCGTGTCGCCCGTGGTCTCGGTGAAGGTGGACACCCCAAAGTCACACAACTTGGCGGTGCCGCTGCCGGACACGAGGATGTTGGAGGGCTTCAGGTCGCGGTGGATCACGTGCTGAAAGTGCAGGTACTCCATGCCCTTCAAGATGTCGCGGAAGTACGGCCGGGCCACTCGCGGGTCCAGCGGCTCGTTGTACTCGTCCTCCGTCATGACCGGGCCGTTCTCCACAAACTCCTGGATGAGGTACACGCAGTCGCCCTTGACGTCGTGGATGACCTCCTCCAGGTTGGCGATGTTGCGGTGCTTCAGCTGCTTCATCACCATCACCTCCTTGAGGATCTCTTCGTCGGTCAGCCCCAGCCGCCGGCGCTTGAGTTTCTTTTTGTCAATCTTCTTCAGCGCGTACAGCTCCCCATCGCGCGCCTGGATCAGGTACACGGTACCGTACGCGCCCTTGCCCAGCTCCCGCAACACCGCGTAGCCGTTGATGATCTCCTGGTTGTTGTCGTCCACGTAGTTGAACACCGACTGCGACATCTTCAGCTCCGGCTCGTCCTCCACAAAGCTCACGTCCTTGCGCGTTTTCTTGGCCGCGGCGGCGCGCTTGGCACGCGTTTCCTTCGTGGCATCCACCAGGTGCTGTACGAGCGCGGCAAACCGCTCTCCTTGGTGGCGCACCAACTCCTCAAACTTGGCGCGGGTGATGGACTTGCAGGTCACGGCGGTGGACGCCACCACGTTGGCGTTGCGCGGCTCGTCGGTGACCAGGCAGTACTGTCCAAAGTGGTGGCCCGGGAACAGGTGCGACAACTTGCGCACGGGGTCTGTGAGCTCTGCCTGATCCGTGACGAGGCACTCGCCCTCTTCCAGCATGTAGAACCGGTCGCCGGTGGTGCCTTGGCGAATCACAAAGGCGTCCTTCTCGAACGTCTGCGTCTCCAGGGTCTCCGTGAACAACCGGATCTGATCCACGTCCAACTTGGCCTCCACGATCGCCTCGGTGATGCCGGCCAAGTATGGAATGGTCTCCAGCAGCCGCTGCACCGGCGTCTTGGACGTGAACGACGACTTGGCGGACAGGGTGCGCTTTGGCTTCCCCGGAGACGACGCGTCGCTGTCGCTATCGTCGCCACTCACCAGGTCGCAGCCAAAGGGGTCATCGTCCATGCCACCGTCCTCGGCGAGAAAGTCACCCACGGCAGACACGTCCGAGTCGTCGCTGCTACTGCTGCCGTCCCCGCCGGTCACCAGCCGGGAACTGCCGCCTGTCTTGCCGAACTTGCCTGGCAGCCGTGCCGGCGCCGCCGCCGCCGCCGCCGCCGCCGCCGCCGCTTGTGGCGGTGCGTCGTCCTCGGCTAGAAAGTCACCCACCTCGCCAAAGCTTTCGTCGCTGTCGCTGCCGCTGCCACCATCGGTGGGGGAGGACAACAGGCCCCGCGTCGGCTTGGATGTGGTTGACCCACCACCGGAGCCGGCGGCGCTGGCGGATGGTGCTGCTGCCGCCGAGACAGCGGGCGGGGCAGGGGATGCTGCAGTGGCAACAGCATCGGCTGCATCATTTGTGTCGGCGGGCGCTTCCGCGGTATCAGTATCGATCTGTGGTGGCGGGGAAGCAGAACCGGAGCTGGCGGAGCGGCGCTTCTTCTTACCACCCTTCTTGCGGCCCTTCTTGCCGCCTGGTTTGTTCCCCATGCTGCCCCCGACAAGGTATCCACCCTGGGCCCGACGTGCTAAATGGTCGGGGCAACTGCAGGCGAAGCAGTGTGGTGCGCGGATACGATCAAGCCACAGATCGGACGGAGACCTTGGTTGTGAAGGGGGCAATTGCAAGCAGCTGGTGTGTGTGAAGTTGGCGTGATTAGTGTTTGTCATGCGCGTGTTGTTCTCTCACCCAACATCACTACTGCTTTCCGCCTGCACCCCCGGACCCCCCGTCAACACCATCATGGCCGCTGCTCGTGCTGCTCAAGCTGTGAAGAAGTCCCTCGTGAATGCTGCCGATGCTGCGAAGTTTGTGCGGTATGTAGACGCTTCGCCGTCTCCATACCACGCCACCGCCGCAGCTGTGGCTGAGCTCGAGTCTGCCGGCTTCACACGCCTGTCTGAGCGCGATTCCTGGGCCATTGAGGCTGGTGGCAAGTACTATGTCACCCGCAACCAGTCCACGGTGGTGAGTACCAGGGGCATGTCTGTAGATATCTGTGGATAGCGCCGTTTGACATCTGCTGTCGCACGTGCCGCAGTTCGCATTCGCGGTGGGTGGTGCGTGGAAGCCTGGCTGTGGATTCAGCATCGTCGCGGCGCACACGGACAGCCCGTGCTTGAAGGTGCGCCTTTTTCTGTGCACTGGCTGTTGCGGAGTCGTTGTTGTGGTGAGCCTGCGCCCTTGGCTCCTGCTGGCTGACACTTCTCGGGTGCCGAGTACCGTCAGCTGAAACCCCGCTCGGCTGTCAAGAAATCTGGCTTCCTGAGTGTTGGCGTGGAGTGCTACGGTGGCGGCTTGTGGCACACGTGGTTCGATCGCGATCTTTCCATCGCGGGCCGTGGTGCGTACTGTGTTGTGGCTGTGCCCTTCCCCCAACTACGAGACTAAACAAGCTTGATGCTTGCTGTGTGCCCCACTTCCCACCACCAGTCATCGTGAAGGAGGGCGACGCATTCAAGTCGCGTCTCGTGAAGGTGGAGCGTCCCATTATGGTGAGACGTGGGTATTGGAGTGTGTTTATGCTGCTGAGTGCGCCTCCCCATTCTCACCGTGTCCTGGGTGTGTTGTGTTGCGCCGGTTATGGTGCTTTGCCGCGTGCCACTACTGTGCTGATGCAGCGTGTTCCTACCCTTGCCATCCACCTGAACCGCACTGTGAACACGGAGGGTTTCAAGTTCAACAAGGAGACCCACCTTGCGCCTGTGTTGGTGCGTACCAACCCCTGCCGCTGCTTCCACCTCACCCTGGGTTTGTGTTGTTGAGCTCACCCGTTTGGCGTTTCGTTCGCGCCCCCTTTCCCTTTCGTGACACGATGACGCAGGCCACCGAGGTGAAGTCGACCCTCCTCGCCCCTGTCGAGGGTGCTGGTGCTGGCGCTGGTGCCGGTGGTGCAGGCGCTGGGTCTGACGTTGCGGTGCCGGGTGCGTCCGCCAACCACCACACCCTGCTGCTGTCCATCTTGGCCGAGGAGCTGGGTGTGGAGATCGGCGACATCCAGGACTTCGAACTGTGCCTGTTCGACACCCAGGTGAGTTCATGCACATGTGAATGTGGTTGGTGTTGCAGTTTGTTTTCGTTTTGTTTGGGGGTTTTTTTGTTTGTGTTTGTTCCACAGTGCTTGCTTCCTGATGTCGCTTGCTTCCGACTCACGGTTTGGGGGGGTTGGGTTGGTGGCCGTGTTGGGCTTTGTACAGGGCGGTGCTATCGGCGGTGCCCACAAGGAGTTCGTTTTTGCGCCCCGCCTGGACAACCTCATGATGTCCTTCACCAGCGTGCAGGCCCTGCTTTCCTCTGTGAAGGATGCGTCCTTCTCGTCGGACTCGCAGGTGCGCCTGGTGGCCCTCTTCGACAATGAGGAGGTCGGCTCCGGTTCCATGATGGGTGCTGCCTCCACGATGATGGCTGAGGTACGCGCACGTCTCGCTGAGCGTCAACGAAAAGTGCCCACGCACACACAACCACACGCAACCACCTGGACGTGTCCAGGACACGCGCTCATGTGCTCCGTTTGTGCGCTTGCTGTTGTCGTCCACCTTCACCACCATTCGTGCGCCACACGCTTGCTTCACACGCTTGCTTCACCCAGGTCATCACCCGCATCAGCGGCACCGAGAATGCCACGTTGGCGTTCAAGAAGAGCCTGCTTGTGTCCGCCGACATGGCCCATGCCAACCACCCCAACTACCCCGAGAAGCACGAGAACATGCACCGCCCTGAGATTCACAAGGGCATGGTCATCAAGACGAACTCTAACCAGCGGTATGTGTGATGGCGTCTTTCCCTGTTGAGGAGCTGTGCCTGATGGAGTGCGCTCAATTGTGTGCTGTGCTGTGCCGTGCTTGCAGGTATGCCACCACTTCTCTGTCCTCGTTCCTGTTGAAGCAAGTTGCTCGCCGTGCTGGCGTGCCCATCCAAGAGTTTGTGGTGCGCCAGGACATGGGCTGTGGCTCCACCATCGGACCGATTCTGTCGCAGCGGACTGGTATGCGCACGGTGGATGTGGGTCTCCCGCAGCTATCCATGCACTCCTGCCGCGAAATGTGCGGTACCGACGATGTCAGCCACGGCATTAACCTGTTCACTGAGTTTTTCAACTGTTTCACTGAAGTGGACGCGTCTCTGGTCACCGACGAGTAGTGTTGCTTTGAGGGGTACACGTAGCCGTGGCTGTGGTGGCCTTTCATGCGAACGCAACTCAACTACACAGTCTGGCCCTACGAGTCTATCCCAACGAGAGATCGACGCACTGCAAAGCCCATTATGTTAGTTCAAAACAGGTATCCACAAAGCCCACCCCCACGGTATGGACACGCACCATGCAGATCGGCTGCCAGTTGCTCGGGTGATATGGTGGAGTCTCGCTTTCGAACAACACGCAGCACCTCGCTGAACACCTGCACATGGGGCGAGAGGCATGTGAACACTCCTTTCCACCATCCTCGACACACGCACGGCACCCTAGCTACACCTGGCTTGTCACTTCTCGCCAGTGCTCGATCGTTTCAAGTTTCCCCCCTCTCGAAGTGGTTAACTTGGAGGCAAAGCTGACGCTTGCACGAGGTTGGGCATAGACGCGTTGCCTGGGTGGGCGAAAACGCTTGGCAGGGCGCGCATTTCCTTGGCTATGGTATGCACTGGGATGTTCCACCTGAAGCACGTCGGCTGAAGATGGGGAGCAGTCAGAGTCGCTCGCTGGCTTCACTCTGTGCATTTTGTGGAGTTCAAAGACCGAGAGGTTGCGAGAGCAATGGCGCAGGGCTTGCAGCCTTGCCTCCTTTGCTTGAATGGAGTCCAGCACCGCTTGGAACTTGCCACGTGAGCTACGCACATCATCCGGTGCTGCAACGTGGCTTGCGTCATGGACACCCCTGTGACACATGGTGGTCAGTTTCTTATCAACAATTGAATGAACCCGAAGCCAGGACAGCCAGCCTCGCGAACATTGATTGGCAAGTCCATTGCACTGATGCTTCAATGCTGGCATGAACATCTGAAGGAGCATTCAATACACGCAACGAGCGCGCTGTCCAGGTTCTGTCCCGAATCAAGTCTCGCACAACCGCACAAAACTGTAGACAAGATATGAAACCGAGCACGAAGCGTCGGGTTGGGAGCGCATGGACGCACCTGAGATTCTTCGACGTTCTGCACAGATCGAAGTGCCCTGAGAAGCGGCCGCAAGCGAAAGGGCAGGCCCCATTCTTGCGCCCATTTCGCAGCCGCTGTCTTCAAGGCCTCTTTTTGCTTCACACGGTCACAAAGCACTCTCTCTGGGGGTGAGGGCTCCTTGGAAAGTGCTTCGCAAGCCCGTTGCTCTTTCTCGACTGCGTGGTTTGAAGCAGTTGCGGCCGCCAAAGACGACGCTGTTGGAATAAGGCTGGCAAGGACAATGGTGGGAGCAACCTCCGTCTGCTCGTGGTCCGCGAATTGAACCACAAACTCGCTGGCTTTTCGCCATGTGGGACCAGGGCCAGTCTCCGCCGGTGAATTGAGTGCTCTGTCCGTCACAGTTGACCTGCAAGTACTAGCCACGGTTGGAGTGGTATCTGCCGCTGCTGGCAACGTCAAGGCGGGGGGAGCTGTGGCAAACACGACACCACTGTCAGCACATACACGTGTAAGGTGTGCAGAGTTCCAACTACCTTCACTGTTCGACGCGAAGGACAGCTTTGGTGGTTTGGGGGGATCAAACGAAAACTTGGCAGGTTGCTCCGGAGCTGCAGCTCCCAGAGCGAAGGATGTCATGGTAGCTGAGGGCACATTGGCACCAAAGCTTGGTGCTGCGAGGACTGCCCCAGTGACAAGCGTTCGTGCTGGGCTTTGGCCAGTTGTTTTGCTTGGAAACCCGCTGTTGGGGACAACAGGCGAGCTGCAGGCGGGACGCGCAGTGGTTGTAGATTGTTCGTGCTGTCCCGCTGCTGGTAGCGGTACGTTCTCGCTTTCTGGCTGGGCAGTAGTAGCAAGATACTGAGCTGGCTGGCTGGACGCGGCAATGCTTGCTGACAGCGACATGGGTTGGCATGGAATGCGCAGTGAGCATGGTGCTGCTGGTTCTGATTTCATGCCAGGTGCATGCGGCTGAGCTGGACGGTGACTGTGTGGCGGACTATGTGGCGGACAAGCTGAAGGGCCCGCTTGGCGTGGCGTGTCTGTTGAGGCTGGTGCCGCGTGACACGCAGTGTTCAGGCTTGTCACCTCAGAGCTCGGCGCACGCAGCTGAGATGGAAGGCGTTCTGAGCCATCGGAAACCGCCGGCTGTGGCATCGGCGCGCTCGACGAATTGGCCGTCGCTGTGACCCCCAGCAAACCTGGCGCTTCATGCCGGCAAATCGGCTTGGAGACGGTTGCAAGCGGTTGACGAAGAGGGAGCTCTGAGCCAGCGGGGTGTTGCTCCGACGACAGCGACGGGGCCGACGAACTGAACACCCCCTGGAGTGATGTGCCCCCGAAAGAGGTTGGCGCTGCTTTCAGGCTTGCCGACCCAGGGGTCGATGCACGCAGCGGAGATGGAGGGCGGTTCAGGCCGTCAGAAACGGACGGTTGTGGCTCTGATGGCAGAGGCGCGCTCGATGAGTCGGGCATCCTGTGGAGGGGTATGTCCTCCATTAGAGCTGGCGCTGCCTTCGGGCTTGCTGGCGTAGGAGCAGTCGCACGTAGCGGAGAAGGAGGGCGCTTCAAGCCGTCGGAACTGGACGGTTGTATCTCTGATGACAGCAGCGCGCTCGACGAATCGGTCATCCTCTGGCGGGATGTGCGCTCCACTGAGGTTGGTGCTACCTCCAGGCTTGCCGGCGCAGGAGTAGTCGCACGTAGCGGAGCTGGACGGCACTTCAGGCTGTCGAAACCGGACGGTTGTGCCTCTGATGACAGCAGCGCGCTCGATGAATCGGTCATCCCCTGGCGGGATGTGCCCTCCACTGAGGCTGGTGCTCCCTCTAGGCTTGGAGTTGTCGCACGTTGCGGAGATGGAGGGCGCTTCAAGCCGTCGGAACTGGACGGTTGTGGCTCTGAGGACAGCAGCGCGCTCGATGAATCGGGCATCCGCTGGCGGGATGTGCCCTCCACTGAGGCTGGCTCAGCAGGTGGCGGGAGTTGAGGGCTGCGGGAAGCCAACAACGACGGTGTACTCACTGAGCTGGCCGCTTGCCGCGTTGCGCAGGCTGAGGTCACCACGGTAGGAGTGGAACTGTGGGCATGAACGTGCTGCGCAGCTGCATGGGCTCCACGCATGAGATCAGGCTTGGGTCCGGGCTGCATCTCTTTCTGTTCAATCAGGAGGGGTAAAAGTATGCATGTGCTGAGGTGGCCTGTCCCGTGTGCCTACCTGGATAGGGAACGAGCTTGACATATCGACTGGACCAGCGACACTGAGTGCCGAAGGGATCGCGCCAACGCCACTCTCCGATACAACAGCCAAGGTGCATGTAGCTTCACCCGTGGGAAGATGACGCACATATTTGGTTGGTGCCTCTTTCTGTACACATCGGGGTGTCACACATGTTGCAAGGAAATGGAAGACCAGCGATATGAACGGGCACCTGTTTCAACGGTGGTACTGAACCGATTGATGTCACTGGGAACAATGTTGTGGGCTTGGTTTGACCCTGCGCCTCGGATGGCGAAGATGCCGAAACACGAGGTGCTTGCGTGGTTTCAAGGGATGAAGGTGCTGGCTCACACCTCGCACCTGTTGAGAGCTGAAGGTCGTTTGCTGGCTGTAGCTGGCCACAGCACACACAGCCTTGTGATCTTGGTTGACAAACTGCACATGAACAAGGGTGGGAACGTGCCTCGGGGGTGAAGGCTTGTGAAGGCAGGTCTTGCGTCGCTGGCGGGGCTTTCACTGGCTCGTTCTGCGCCGTCTGTGGCAGAGCCAAACCCTCGAACTTGTGAGTGTGAACGCAGCGCCTTGGAGCACACACCCCACGTACAGGCACATGCTTCAACGGCTTGGGAGATGAGAACAACTTTCCGCCCGAGTTCCCACCTGTATGTTCCACACCAGCCGGAGAGCGACCTGGAAGAAGCGGCGGGGAGGTGCCTTGCGTGGTCACAAGAGCTGCGGCCTTGACTGGCGCCTCACCTGCAGGTGGAGCCAAGCTGCTGGGTGACGGTGGAAGCCGCACTGGGGCGCCTAATGGCGAGAGCTGCGACTCGGCGGCCTGTGGATAGTCAGACGGAGGAGAGTTCACTCTGGAGCTCGTAGAGTGCACCACCGGAGACAGCGTTGCTTCCAGCCGAGGTGAACCGGGGACGGTCGTGGCTGGAGCTTCATCGTCCAGTGGCACCTCTTTCCTGCTTGGAAAGGTGGGCACAGGAAGGTCCACAGCAACGTGAGTAGGTTCAGTGCCGCGAGGGGCGAGTTGTCGCCGGCACGAAATGCCAGGAATGCTCTGTCGAGCCGCTTGGGTCGCTGGCACCACTTTGCTTTGCGGAGAACGACTGTCCACTCCAGCCTGTGCCAACGGGCATGGCACGGACGGCACCAACTGCAGCAAGGGGTTCTTGCTCGTGGTTGATGCGGGAGAGCCTGTCGGGGGTTTGGACCCCAGTGGCGGGCATGGCATGCATTCCGTGGTCATGTTGGGGAGTGGGGTTTGGATGGCTGGGGGTGGGCAAGTCGGCTGCACACAGTCGGACTCATGCCCAGCTGGTGCGGGCTGGCTCACTACCCCGCTGGAGATTGCAGAAGGCAAGCTGTTGCAAGGACGCCCTTCAAAAGCACCTGGTGCCTGCGTCAAGCCAACAGCGGCCGGCGGACGACGGGGTTGGGGCGGGTCGCAGGAGTTGGGCGAGGAAGACGCCGACTGCGTGCCGAACGGAGCGCAGGGGGTGGGTGGCTGTGGCTTCTGCTGTGTGGAAGCGGCTGCATTGTTGTTTTGTGACACATTCAGGAACTTGAGGCCAAATGCGAGTCGGGCGGCGGCGGCCATGGGGGTTAGTGTGATAGTTGAGGAATGGTGTCACTGGTGTGACCAAGCCAAATCCCACCGAAAGAACAAACTTGGGCAGTGACACTTTGCACTGTGGAGCTCGGACCATGGTGGCGAATGTCTTTGTTTGGCAAGACTATCGCCAA
>Ga0213833_1001033_pt1 | contig 21581 bp, 20 predicted proteins | sample SWATP21_FD_160575 | JGI IMG/M metagenome (GOLD analysis project Ga0213833, IMG submission 160575) | Coastal seawater microbial communities from Marineland, Florida, United States - SWA TP2 #1 | ecosystem: Environmental > Aquatic > Marine > Coastal | place: USA: Florida | collected 2016-08-14 | reverse complement strand
CGGAAAGCCTCCGCCGGGACCATGGCGCTGAGCGAGAACGCGCTGGACGTCATCTTGCGGCAGCCATCGCAATGGCAGGCCATGGTGATCAGCGCCGGTGCCGTCACTTCCATCCGGGTCTGGCCGCAGCGGCAGGATCCGGTGTGGGGTTCATGGTTTTCGCTCATGGCTGGCGCTCCATCGCTCTGAATCGGCTTTGCGCCGATCCTGTCAGCCCGCGGCGTCGCCGTCGAACAGGCGGCGCATGCGGGCATATTCCATCAGGTCGGACAGGCTGACGACGCCGGCAAGCTGGTCGTCCTTGACCACATAGAGCCGGGCGAGGTGATCGTGCTGCATGCGGGCAAAAGCGCCGGAGGCCCGCAGCGGCGCCTCGATCCGCTCGCTCTCGCGCACCGGCAGGGCGATGCGGCGCACAGGCGTCGACGCGCGTTCGGCGGCGGGAACCGCCCGCGCCTCTTCCACGCCGGCACCGCCGACCAGCTGGCCGTCGGCCTCGACCACGGGCACCCAGGCGCGGTGATGGCGCACCAGCACCTCCTCGATGAAATCGGCCACGCTCATATCGGCCTGTGCGGTCTCGAAGGGACCGGCCAGCTCGCCCACCGCGACACCGGCGAGCGCGTGTTTCATGTCCTGCTCATTGCGGGCCGAGACTGCTGCCGTACGCAGGAAGAGACCGATCAGCACCCACCAGATGCCGCCCATCTGGCCCGCAAACAACGCCAGCCCGGCGCCCGAGGCGATGAAGACATAGGCGAAGAACTCGCCCGCACCGCTGGCCCAGCCGGTGGCGCGGCGCCGGTCGCCGGTGAACAGCCACAGAATGGCGCGCAGCACCCGTCCGCCATCGAGCGGAAAGGCGGGGATCATGTTGAACATCGCCAGGAGGAGATTGATCAGCGACAGATAGCCCAGCACCAGCGCCACCGCGCCAACAGGATCGCCCGCGCCCTGCGGCACCAGCGCACCGCCGGCCAGCGCGAAGACGCCCGCCAGGACAAGGCTCATCAGCGGGCCGGCGAGCGCCATGACGAGCTCGCTCATCGGCGTTTCCGGCTCGCTCTCCAGCTCGGCCGCACCGCCGAACAGGAAGAGCGTGACATGATTGATCGGCAGGCCGAAGGCGCGGCCCACGAAAGTGTGCGACAGCTCGTGGGCGATGATGGAAAAGGTCAGCCCGGCCACGCCCGCCACCGCCATGGCGATATAGGCGGTCAGCGGGAAGTCGTCGCGCAGGCCGGGGAAGAATCCCGAGGCCAGCGACCAGCCGACCAGCAGCGCCAGGAAGAGCCAGGACGGTTCGGCCCGCACCACGACGCCGCCGATGCGGAAGGAAAAGATATAAGGTCTCATGCGCCGCAACATAGGCGAGCCGGCGGGCTCCACGCCAGCGGAATACGGCCCGGCCCGCCTGCGCGATATCGGCGCAGTGGCGGCTAGAGAAGTCCGCGGCCGCGCAGCTCGCGGACGCGCGAGCGGCCAACGGGGATGCGCTCGCCCGAGACGAGGCAGGTGACATGGTCGCGCCCCTCGCGCTCGAGCCCGGCGATACGGTCCAGCGCCACCCACCAGGAGCGGTGGATCTGCACCCCGCCCGCGCCGCGCAGCCGGGCGACCGCGTCGCGCATGCGGCCGCGCACGAAGACGCGGCCGGTTTCGGCGATCACCTCGAGATAGTGATCGTTCGCCTGCACGCTGAGCACGCGGCCGGCCGGCCAGTCGCCGAAGGCTCCCGCGGCCGGCGACGGGGCCGGCAGGAGACCGGCAATCACCGGCTGGGCGGCGATCAGGCGCACCGTCTCTTCCGCCTCCTCGGCCAGGCGCTCCGGACCGATCCCGGCCAGCGCCCTGAGCAGGAGCACGAAACCGCTGAGCGTCAGCACGAGCGGCGCCAGGAAGGCGAGGAATTCAAAGAACGGATCCCGGGCCTTGGGCAGGAGCGGTGTCTGTTTCAGAAGGTCGAGTTCGAGCGTGACGAGAAACAGGGTCAAAAGCGCCGCACCGGCACCGGAGACCAGGCGGAATGCGCCCCGCGGCGGCAGGATGCGGGCCAGCAAATGCTCGATCACGACAGTCTGGCCGACCAGCAGGATCGCGACCAGAAGCCAAAGGGCGAGCCGGTGCATCAGGCCCAGCTCGTCCGTGTCATAGGCACCGCCCAGCGAGAACATGACGGCGAGCACCAGCACGCCCGCCAGATGGGCGAGCGGGCCGGCCAGGCCGGTCTCCGGACGGTTCACGACACGTTGCGACACTTCACGTTCCCTTGCTGGCCGGCCGCTGCCGGCCGGTCCATGCCCGGTCCACCGCGGCGGCTGTCCCGTGCGCGGCGCATCCTAGCCAATCGACATGAAAGGTAACAACGTGATCACAGTCCAAGGCGCTGCCCGCTTTTTTCTCCTCCCGCTGATGGCCCTCGCCGTGATGGCCGCCCCCTCTGCCGGCGCCCAGGAGCGCCGTGAGCTTCCCGGATTTGCCGTGTTCGGCGAGCCGGCACCCGGCGCCGAAGCCGGGATCGACGCCTTCATCGCGGCCTTCAAATCGGCCTGGTCGTCGCAGGACGCCGCCGCCCTCGCCGCGCTGCACACGGCCGACACGGAATGGATCAATGCCTATGCCCGCATGTTCCGCGGCCGAGACGCGCTGAAGACCTTCCTGCGCGAGCGGCTCTTCCCGGCATTCGATCCGGCAGTGTCGGCGGAGGAGGCGCTGAACATGCGCACGATATCGATCCGCTTCATCGGCACCGATGCCGCGGTGATCCACATCTATACCGACGGCCATCGCGGCGCCGCGCGCAATGCCGGGGAAGACGCCCGCCGGACGCATCTCCACCTCGTCCTCGCCGCCACACCGGACGGCTGGCGCATCGCGCATACCGCCATCATGGACGCGCGGTAGACATTGAAAGCCGGGCCGTCTTGCGCGCGGCCCGGCTTACTGCCGGCATTCCCCATCCGGCTAGCGCCGCAGGAAGGCCGGCATGCAGGCATTCTCGCGCGAGCCGGCGCAATCGCCGGCCGCAAAGCGCACCAGGATCTCGTCGGGGCCGAAGGCGGCGGTGGCGAGACCGGTCTCGTCCAGCGTATCCAGCAGACCGAACGGGTCGAAGGGCCCGTCCAGCAGCGCGAGGATCTCGCTGGCTGCCCCGTCCGAACGGGCATCGAGTGCGGCCAGCAGGCGGGCCTGGGAATAGTCGCGATCGGCGGACTGGTAGAGGCTTTCCAGCGCCGCCTCATAGGCACCGGGGCCGGACTGTTCCGTCATCCGCGCATCGAGCAGATAGTGGAACAGCGCGCCGCCGCCATAGACGAGCTGGCGGTTTGCCTGCTTGTCCTCGCCGGCCTCGGCCAGGCTGACCGGACCGCTGGCGATGCGCCCCAGCAGGAAGCGGCGGATCTGGCCTTCCAGCATGAAGATCACGTCGTGCGCGTCGACCAGGCCGGCGCGGTAGAGCGTCTTCATGGCGAAATAATCCGCCCCGCCCTCGGTGAACCATTGCGACTGGGCATAGGGCACGGGCCGGATCGTCACGCCCAGCCAGGCATGCAGCGTCTCGTGCGCCAGGGTGCGCGCCCACATCAGGCGCTCATGCGGACGGAAGGGCGCGGGCATGCGCTGGCCGAAACTCTGGGCGAAGGCGCCGCCATCATTCATCTGCCCCTCGCCGAAGACGACGAGATAGCGCTCCATCGGCACACCGCCGAAGGTCTGCGCATAGCGGGCCAGGCTGTCCTCCAGCACACGGCGGAAATCGGCCACACCGTCGGCGAGCGGCTGCTGGGCGAGCAGGGTGACGGCCATGCCGTCGACGTCGAAAGTCTGCGGCGCCAGCCCCGGACCGGTCACGAAGATATTGCGCACTACATCATTGAGCCCCTCGACCCGGTAGCGGCCGGGACCCGTCTGCGGCCAGGCCGCGACCACCCACCAGTCCTCGGGCAGGTCGAAGGCGATGTCGAAGGTGCAATCCGTCCAGGCGTGATTGAGCACCAGCACCGGATTGCCGGTGAAATAGAAGGCGTCGTCGAACCGGTAGGCGGTCTCCTCCTTGCCCACCTCCCAGACGGCGCGGTCATGATCGGCAACCAGCGTGTAGCTGTAGCCGTCCCAGCCGGCCGCCTCGCCGCCGGGATGCTGCCAGGTGCCGTAGCCCTGATAGGTCGCGGGACGCGGATCGTCGCTGAAGCGCAGATCCTCGATGAAGTCGGCGGTGCCGTCCTGCGCGCCCTCCCCCGGACGCCAGAGAATATCGAGCACACCGCTGGCGCCTTGCGCCTCGACGGTGACGTCGAACCGGTTGCCGCCGGCATGGGCGAAGTCGAGCCGGACCGGCTCGGCCGGACAGGCTGCAGAGGTTTGCGCCAATGCGGGCGCGGTGGCTGCCAGGGCGCCGGCGGCCGCGATCAGGACTGGATGAAGTTTCACGCGTCTGTCTCCCCGTTGTTCAAACGAACAGATGCGCCGCCCGTCCCCATTGGATGCAGGGACCGGCAGATGGCGCACAATGCGTATCCCTCCGCATCGCCGACCCTAGGGGGTGCCGGACCACGCAAAGATGGACAGCACATGACCGTCTCGGCAGAAAATTGAAACCGGGGCCCTGTGAGGCTAGGATGGGCGACGGGCAAGGGGGAAATCGGGAAATGTTCAACGCGACCAACAGGATGTCCGTCGCCATGCAGGCCGTGATCGTGATCGGTGCGGTCTTCGTGCTCGCCATGGCCGTCCAGCGCGCCGTGGCGCACCTGTCATCCGATGACTGCGTGATCCGCAACACCTATGACGAAGCCGGCAACCTCCTGACCTCGCAAACGCTCTGCCGCTAGGGGGGGCGAGCGCGTCAGAGGGACGGATCGTTCGCCTTGATGTATTGCGTGGTCAGGGAATGTCCCAGCCGGTAGGCCGCGGGCAGGACAAAAATGGCCAATGCCGCCAGCGCCAGGACGATCAGGCTCCAGCGCAGGGATTTCCTGCCTTCCCGTCTTGCTTCCAGACTGCGCACAACACGCCTCCCGCTACGGCTCCGATGACACGATTATAGGTCGTGCGCCCGGAATATACACGAAAATATCGAGACGTTTGCGGAGTGATCGCATGAAGGGATCGGGAGCCTGTCCTCGACAGTCCGCCGACGCGGAAGGGCCGGCGCGGTTGGGAACTCGATGGCAGGCATGAAATCGCGCGTGTCGCGAACATGCCCTCCTTCGCCGAGGCTTCGGCGGGGCACCGCTTCGCCCCGGGGGCGCGCTGCGGGTGGCTTGCCACCCGAAGCCCGCAGGGCATTGGCCCCTGCCGGGGCATTCTGCGTCTAAAATCGATTCACTGGATCGATTTTTCTGCCTTCGGCAGACCGAATTCGCCAATCCTTCTACGCCAGTCCCCCTACGCCAAGGCTTCGGGCGACACCTCTTCGCCCCAGGTGCGCGCTGCGGGTGGCTTGCCACCCGAAGCCCGCAGGGCGAAGGGTGGTGCGGGCGGCCGGGATTGAACCGGCACGGCCTTGCGGCCGGCAGATTTTAAGTCTGCTGCGTCTACCAATTCCGCCACGCCCGCGCCGGTGGTGCGGGACGATCCTACACCGGTTTGCAGGGCAGGCCAGAGGGCCGGTCAGCCCTCCGGCCCCGCTGGCAGCAGCGGCTTGCGACAAGGGTCCTTCCCCTTGACGGGGAAGGTGGATTGCCGCGCAGCGGCAAGACGGAAGGGGTGAAACGCGAAGCGTTTCTAAGTCTCTCAAAGCCACCCACTCCACCGCTGCTCACGCAGCGGTCCCCCTCGCCCATCAAGGGCGAGGACCTGGAGCCCGCTCTGCCTACTCCTTCAGCCCCCGGCCCTCATCAATGCGGCGGGCGCGTTCCACAAGCTCCAGGAATTCGGCGCGGTAGCCGAATTCGTCTTCGCCCAGGGCCGATCCGGCGTCCTCGGCGACGGCCTCCCAGCTGTATCCGTCCTGCAGATAGGGGTCGCCGCGCAGCAATTGGGCAAAGCCGGCGACGGCGATGGAGAAGCGGACTTCAGTGTCAGCCTCGTCGAACGCACCGACCGCATCGGCATCGGTGACCGTGCGTTCCATCAGGATGCTCTCATCCGCGCCGGGCTCCTTGTAGCGCAGGCGCAGGAGACCGTATTCGCCGGACAGATCGGCAGCCGGCCGGGACGCCTCGCCATAGCGCAGCGGGTCCATCAGCACGCCTTCCGATCCCGGCGCGGCGATCTCGTAGATCGCGGTGACGGCATGGCCCGAGCCCACCTCGCCGGCATCGACCGCATCATTGTTGAAATCGGCCCGGTCCAGAAGGCGCGTCTCATAGCCGATCAGCCGGTATTCCGCGACGCGGGCCGGATTGAACTCGACCTGGATCTTCACATCATTGGCGATCGGGAAGAGCGCGGAGAAGCTCTCCTCGACCAGCATGCGGCGCGCTTCCTGGCGGCTGTCGATATAGCCCGCCGTGCCGTTCCCGGCCTGGGCGATGAGCTGCATCATGCGGTCATTGTAATTGCCGCGGCCAAAACCCATCACTGAGAGGTAGATGCCGCTGTCGCGCTGGCGGGCGACATAGTCTTCCAGGCTCTCATCGCGCGTAACGCCGACATTGAAGTCGCCATCGGTGAGCAGCATGACGCGGTTCACCGCGTCCTCGTCGAAATTCTCCCGCGCCAGCGAATAGGCCAGTTCCAGACCGGCCCCGCCGGCGGTCGAACCGCCCGCATGCAGACGGTCGAGCGCCTCGTGGATACGCCGCGCATTGCGCGCCTCGGTCGGCTCGAGCACGGCACCGGCCGCGCCCGCATAGACGACCAGCGAAACGGTGTCCTCAGGCTCCAGCTCGTCGACCAGCATGTGCATGGCCTGTACGGCGAGCGGCAGCTTGTCCGGCGAATTCATCGAGCCGGAGACATCGATCAGGAAGACCAGATTGGCCCGCGGCCGCTCGTCCGGCACGATCTCGAAGCCCTGGAGGCCGACATGCATCAGCTGGGTGGACGAATTCCAGGGATTGGGCGTCACCGTGACATGGGTGGCAAAGGGCTCGTCCGGTCCCGGCGGCAGGGCGTAGTCGTAATCGAAATAATTGATCATCTCCTCGATACGCACCGCGTCCGAGGGCGGCAGTTCGCGGCTGTCGATCAGATAGTCGCGCACCACCGCATAGCTGGCCGTGTCGACATCGATGGAGAAGGTGGAGACGGGTTCGTCCGCCGTGGAGACGACCGGATTGGCATCGGTATCGTCATAGCGCTCGCGGTCTTCCGGTTCCGGCTGGGGCCAGGGACGCGGGCTGACCACGGGAGCCGGTGCGCCTGCAATCCGGGCGCCCGTAACGGTGATGTAGTCGGCCGAGGCTGGCGGCGGGGGCGGCGGAGGCGGAGCTGGCGGCGTCCGGTATTCCTCGTCCCGTTCGGCCACTTCGCCGGGCTCGCTTGTCGTTGCGGTACAGCCGGCCACAGCGACGCCAAAGGCGCTCGCCAGCAAGATTGCGCGTTTCATGGAAGCACTCCCCTTCCCGTCAGGTCCCTCACATCAAGCAGCACCATGAAAGCCGGTGCAACCGAAAGACGAAAGCGGGGCAATTTGGGGGCAGACGCAGCACGCGCGTTTTCCCCGGACCTGTTCCGGGGCCCGGCAAAAGTGCGTTGCGAAGAGCCGCGCCTATCCTGAAGCGGCAGCAGGCCCCGGAATAAATCCGGGGAAAACAGGAAAGTGCGGGAGCGGGAGCCCCCTACTCCTCCGGATCGATGCGCGGTTCGTAGCCGAGGTCCTGGACGAGGTCGGCGATGGCGTCGATGACACGGGCCAGGGCGCGCTTGTCGGTGGAGCGGGCGACGAGATGCGTGCCGCGGCGGACCTCGCCGGCCTTCACCTCGATGAAATAGGGATAGGAGCCGATGGAGACGCCGGGATTCTCCTCCTGCAGCTCGCCCAGTTTTTCCGCGATCTCGCCCTCGCGCAGATTATCGCCCTTCACCGAGCGCGACAGCGTGACCGTGCCGCCTTCCAGGCGATGGGCGATATCCTCCAGCATGCCGCGGCAGATCGCGGGCACGCCGGCCATGGTGAAGACATTGCCGGTCTGGAAACCCGGCGCGCCGGTGACCGGGTTCTTGATCAGCGACGCGCCTTCGGGGATGCGCGCCATGCGCTTGCGGCTCTCGGTGACCGGCGTCTTCGTCTTGTCGTACCATTCCTCGATGATCGCCAGCGCATCGGCGCGGACATCGATGGTCATGCCGAAGGCCTTGGCGATGCTGTCGGCCGTGATGTCGTCATGGGTCGGGCCGATCCCGCCCGTGGTGAAGACATAATCGGCCTTGGCGCGCAGCGTGTTCACCGCCTCGACAATCTCGTCCTCGATATCCGGCACGGTGCGCGCCTCGATGACATTGATCCCCAGCGGCGCCAGGAATTGCGCGATCTGCTGGAGATTCTTGTCCTGCGTGCGGCCGGAGAGCACCTCGTCGCCGATCAGGAGAACCGCTGCCGTAACGCGCTTGGTATCCGCCATGTGATTCCATCCTTCATCGTGCCCTTCGAGGGGGTATATGAGGCAGACGCCAGGAAGTCCAAGCCATGAAATTTCCCCAACCGCTCATCCCCGGCCATCTGGTCAGACGCTATAAGCGCTTCTTCGCCGATGTGGTGCTGGAAGACGGCACGGAGGTGACCGCCCACTGCGCCAATACCGGCGCCATGACAGGTATCAAGGAGCCGGGGCTGAAGGTCTGGCTGTCGCAATCGGACAATCCCAAACGCAAGCTGAAATACACTTGGGAGCTGGTGGAGGCGGAAGGCACGATTATCGGCGCCCTGCCCAACACGGCGAACGCGCTGGCCGAGGAAGCGGTCAATGCCGGCGTCATCGCCGAACTGGCCGGCCATGACAGCCTGCGGCGCGAGGTGAAATATGGCGAGAATTCCCGCATCGACCTCCTGCTGGAAAGCGCGGGCCAGCCGCCCTGCTGGGTCGAGGTGAAGAATGTCCACTGGCAACGCGGTCCCGGCATCGCGGAATTTCCCGACGGGGTGACCAGCCGCGGGGCCAAGCATCTGGGCGAACTGGCGGCACAGGTCGCCGCCGGCGACCGCGCCGTGCAGCTCTTCATCGTCCAGCGCAGCGACTGCCACACCCTGCGCCCGGCCGGGGATATCGACCCGGTCTATGCGGCAACCCTGCGCGAGGCGGCAGCGGCGGGTGTTGAAGTGCTCGCCTATGCCTGCCACGTGACAATAGACGGTATTACCGTCACCACCCCGATGACAGTGGAGCTGGGTGCATGAGCGAGACCGGCTGGGACCTGCCCGATCCCTATATCCACCGCATTGCCGTGACCGAGGCCGATATGGACGCCTTCGGCCATGCCAATAATGCGCGCTATCTGGAATGGGCCGATGCAGCCGCCTGGACCCATTGGTGGTCGAAGGGCTATTCCATGGACGCCTGCCAGACCGAGGATCGCGGCATCGCCATCATCCGCACCGAGGCAGACTATCTGGGCCATGTGCGCGTCGGCGACGAACTGGACTGCGCGGTCTGGATCACCCAGTCGGACGGGCGTCTGCGTGCCGAACGGCGCTATCAGTTCAAACGGGTGAAAGATGGCATGACGGTGTTCCGAGCACTGACGAAAGTCGTGTGTTTCCAGCTTTCTACCGGACGCCCGGCGCGCATGACCCGGATTTTCCGCGAGCATTATTCCGTCCTGCCCTCGGTCGCCGAGGCGCTCGGCGCTGCAGATTAAAGCCCCGTAACATTGTGCCCGGGCCTGTCCGGCCTATAGTCCGCGCCGGATATCACCTCTGGGGGAGGCCTTTTTGATGAAGTATCTGGTTCCGGCAATTGCCGGCCTGGCGCTGGTCGCGTGCAACACCGAGACCGGCTCCACCGACACGCAGACTGCCGCCGCGTTCATGCCCGATGTGAGCGCCGGCAATATCGAAGCCCATATCCGCTTCCTGGCGTCCGACTATATGGGCGGCCGCGATACGGGATCGGACGGCTACGAGATCGCCGCCAATTATGTCGCCTCGCAGATGCGCCTTCTGGGCCTCGAGCCGGCCGGCGAGAACGGCACCTATTTCGCCGACGTGCCGATGCAGGATGTCCACGCCGATAATGACTACAACCGCTTCAGCCTCGACGGCACCGAATATGCCCAGGGCGAAGGTGTCGTGATCTGGTCGAACCCGTCGGTGCTGGAAGCCGAAGTGACCGGCGAGCTGGTGTTTGTCGGACACGGCGTGTCGGCCGCCAATCGCGGCCATGACGACTATGCGGACGTCGATGTCGACGGCAAGATCGTGGTCGTGCTCGGCGGCGTTCCCGGCGGCGTGTTCGAAGGCATCAGCGAAGAGCGCGCCCACCACAACTCCTCCACCACAAAGCGCGATGTCGCCGCCGCCCATGGCGCGATCGGCATGATCACGCTGACCGACTGGGACAATGAGCGCACGACGAGCTATGCGGACGGCTATGCCTCCCTGCCGGCCACCCGCCTGACCCCGGCCACCGGCCCGTCCGGCTATGACGATATCCAGGTGTCCGCCAGCGTCGGCGCCGATCTGGCCGCGGCCCTGTTCGAAGGCGCGGAAATGAGCCTGGAAGAGGTCAACGCCGCAATGGAGGCCGAGGAGCCGAGCTTCCCGCGCTTCGACCTGCCGCACACCGTCACCATGCGCCAGCGCACGATTTCGGAAACCTTCAGCGATCCCAATGTCGTCGGCATGATCCGCGGCGCGGATCCGGAACTGGCCGATGAGATCGTCGTCCTCACGGCTCACCTCGACCATATCGGCAATGGTGGCCAGCTGGAGCGGGCCAGCGGCACCTGCCGCACCTCCGATGAGGAAGACGTGATCTGCAACGGCGCCGTCGACAACGCCTCGGGCGTGTCGATCATGCTGGAAACCGCCCGCACCTTCCTGGCAGAAGGCACGCCGCGCCGGACCATCGTTTTCGTCGCCCTGGCGGCGGAAGAAAAGGGTCTGCTGGGTTCCGAGCATTTCGCCCGCAATCCCACGGTTCCGGCCGAGCAGATCGTCGCCAATGTCAATCTGGACATGCCGGTCATCGTCTATGATTTCTCCGACGTGATCGCCTTCGGCGGCAACCACTCCAATCTGGGCCCGATCGCCACGCGCGCGGCCGCCCAGCTGGATGTGGCGATCAGCCCGGACCCGCTGCCGGAACAATCGCTCTTCGTGCGGTCCGACCACTACAACTTCGTGCGCGAGGGCGTGCCGTCGCTCTTCCTGATGACCGGCTTCTCCTCGCCGGATCCGCGCTGGGACCAGGGTGAAGGCTTCATGGGCTTCCTGAACACCCACTACCACCGCCCGACCGACCAGCTGGACGGCGAGCTGGAGGTCCTGTTCGAACAGGGCGCCAAGTTTGCCAACATCAACTACATGATCGCCCGCGAAATCGCCGACAGCGACGAGCGGCCGGCCTGGAACGAGGACAGCTTCTTCGGCAATCTCTACGCTGGCGAAGACTGACCCTCTCCGCAATTGCGAAGAAAATGCAGGCGCGCGCCGTTCCAAACGGCGCGCGCTTTTGTATATAAGGACCAGATGGAGGACTGCTGACTTGACGACAGCCTACGAGATCGTGACCGACGAGGACGCCGCCAGCGCACCGCGCGACGGCAAGATCAAGCTGCACGGGCCGGAAGGCTTTGCCGGCATGCGCAAGGCTGGCCGCCTGGCGGCAGAGATCCTCGACATGCTGACCGCAGAGGTCGCACCCGGTGTCACGACCGAGCATCTCGACAAGCTGGCCCGCGAGTATGCCTTCGATCACGGCTCCATGCCGGCGACCCTGTTCTACCGGGGCTACCGCCACTCGCTGTGCACCTCGCTGAACCATGTGGTCTGCCACGGCATTCCCGGCCCCAAACCGCTGCGCAATGGCGATATCCTCAATATCGACGTCACCGTCATCGTCGATGGCTGGCACGGCGACACCAGCCGCATGTATGTGGCGGGCGAGCCCAAGCGGAAGGCCGAAATCCTCATCGACACGACCTATGAGGCGATGATGGCGGGTATCGAGGCGATCAAGCCGGGCGTCACGCTGGGCACGATCGGCGCGATCATCCAGGAATATGGCGAGAGCCGCCGCTGCTCCATCGTGCGCGATTTCTGCGGCCACGGCCTGGGCCAGAACTTCCACGACAGCCCGAATGTGCTGCATTTCGGCGAGCATGGCGAAGGTCCCGAGCTGAAGCCGGGCATGTTCTTCACCGTCGAGCCGATGCTGAATCTGGGCCGTCCGGACGTGAAAGTCCTCTCCGATGGCTGGACCGCCGTGACGCGCGACAAGTCGCTCTCGGCCCAGTTCGAGCATTCCTGCGGTGTCACCGAGGACGGTGTGGAGATTTTCACCAAGTCGCCCAAAGGCCTCGACCGGCCGCCCTATAACCGCTGATCCATGACCGATCTCGCGCATCATACAGGCCATCGGGACCGGCTGCGCGAAAAACTAACCTCTGCGGGTTCTCTGGCACTTCACGATTATGAATTGCTGGAACTCTACCTGTTCCGCTGCATCCCGCGGCGCGACGTCAAACCCATCGCGAAAGACCTGATCGCGCGCTTCGGCGATCTGGGCGGCGTGGCCTCGGCCTCCGTCGACCAGCTGGTCACCGTGAAGGGGGTCAGCGAAAAGACCGCCGCCGAACTCAAGCTCATCAAGGCGCTGGCAGAGCGGCTGGCCCGCGAACAGGTGATCGGCCGGCCCGTCATCGCCTCCTGGTCGGCACTCGTCACCTATTGCCGCACCGCCATGCAGCACGCCACGACCGAACAGTTCCGCGTGCTCTTCCTGGACCGCAAGAACCGGCTGATCGCCGACGAAGTGCTGGGCGAAGGCACGATCGACCATGCCCCGGTCTATCCGCGCGAAGTCGTCAAGCGCGCCCTGGCGCACGAGGCCACGGCGCTGATCCTGGTGCACAACCACCCCTCCGGCGATGCCACGCCCAGCCACGCCGATATCGAGATGACCCGCACCCTCGCGGATATCTGCAAACCCTTCGACATCGTGCTGCACGACCACCTCGTGATCGGCCGCGAAAACACCGCCAGTTTCAAGACGCTGGGGCTGATCTAGCTCGCCTCCTCGCGGCATCCTGCTAAGCTCGTGCCATGAAACGCTTCCTTGGGGCCCTGGCCGGCCTGATCCTCATCCTTGTTGGCCTTTTCGCCGGCCTGGCGCGCGAGCCGCTTCAGGCGGCGCATCTCGTCTTCCTCAATGGCGATATCCGTACGCTGGGCGAGGCCGGAACGGTGGAGGCGCTCTATGTCCGCAATGGCCGGATCGCGGCGGTGGGCAGCCGGACCGATGTGCTCGCAGCAGCGCCCTTCCTTGCCCGCCGGATCGATCTGGAAGGCGGCACGCTGACGCCGGGCCTGATCGAACCGCATACCCATCCGCTCGCCACAGCGCTTCTGGGCGCCGCGGTCGATATCTCCGGCCTGCGTTTCGACAGCCGCGAGGCCGTGATGGACCGGCTGGCGGAAGCCGTGGAGGAAGGCGGTCCCTCGCCCTGGCTGATCGCCTTTGGCTGGGACCCGGTGATGCTGGACGGCATGACCCCGCCCTCGCTGGCCGAGCTGGATGCGCTGTCGCCCGAGCGGCCGATGGTGATCCTCACCCAGATGATGCACGAGGCCTTTGCCAATTCCGCCGCCCTGGCTGCTGCCGGCATAACAGCGGATACGCCGGATCCGGCCGACGGGCATTTCGAGCGCGATGCGGCCGGCGCGCTGACCGGCCGCGCGGTCGAGGTCAGCGCCGTGCGCCGGATCATGGCAGGCGTGCCGGAACCCTCGGATGCGGTCCTCGTCTACCTCCTCTCCGGGGCCTATGACCGCTATGCCCGGGCCGGCTACACCACGATCGGCATTGCCTCGCTGGTGGGCCGGGCGCGCGATCCGCTGGCCGTGCTCGAACGCGTCGCGGCGGCAGAGCGGCCCGTGCTGAACACCGTGCTCTACACGGCACCGGGCAATTGGGCGCGCGGTCGCAACCTGTTTGACGACACCGGCGACCGTGACGCCCTGCGGCGCGTGGCGGGGATGAAGGCCTGGATCGACGGCTCGCCCTTCACCGGCGGGGCCGCCACGGCCGAACCCTATGCCGACACACCCCTCACCCGCGATGTGCTGGGCCTGGAGGCCGGCTGGTCCGCCCCGCTGGCGACGACACCGGAGGCTGCCAATGCCCTGGCGCTAGAAGCCCAGGCCGCGGGTGTACAGATCGTCTTCCACGTGCAGGGCGAACGCGCCGTCAACACAGCCCTGGACGCGATTGAGGCCGCCCGGGCGGCACACCCCGGCATCGCCACCCGCCACCGGCTGGAACACCTCGCCCTGATCACGCCGCAGCAGATCGGCCGCGCCGGCGAAATGGATGTCACGCTGGGCTTTTTTCCGGACCATATCGGAAATTACGGGCACCGGCTGGATGCCTTGTTCGGCGGCGAGCGCGCGCGCCGCTATATGCCAATCGCCGAGGCCGTCGAGAGTGGTGCCATTGTCACCCTGCACGGCGACCACCCGGCCAGCGATATCGATGCCTTGCGCGTCATGGCCCTGCCCGTCACCCGCGCCACACGCGATGGCACCGCGCTGGGCGACCCGGTTCCGGCAGAAACCGCGCTTCACCTCATGACGCTCGGGGCCGCCCGCCAGCTGCAGCTGGAGCAGGAGATCGGTTCACTGGAGCCGGGCAAGCGCGCCGACCTCACCTGGTTCGACCGCGATCCTGTCACCGCCATCGAAGCGGGCGAAAACGCAACCGTGCGCGGGACCTGGGTCGCCGGCCGCCGCATCGACACACGCCCCTGGACCTGGCACCGGCTCCGCCTGGCGCTGGCCGCCGCCTGGGGCCAGCTGACCGGCAGCTGAGACCGCCGCAACACCTGTCCGGCCGCTCGGCACGTTTCGGACGCAGCGCGGCACGCACTCCATTAACCTTTCGGGCCTGTTTGCCTGCGTGTGAGGTTGTCCATGTCCGTCCGCCTGCTCGGCGCCATCCTGGCGCTGATCCTCTTTCCCGCATCCGGCACCCGCGCTGAATCCGCACACAGCCTGCTCGCCCCGCCTTTGACAGCCCGCCACGAAGCCGGTCTCTACGTCCATCATGCCGCCGCCCCCGAACAGTGGGAGGAAGGCGGACCGCGGAGCGTGCAGGTCATGGTCTGGTATCCCGCCGAAGCCGATGGCCGCATCCTCTCCCACCGCGAAACCATCGGCTTCGACGCCGCCGCACGCTCGGCGGATGACGGGACACCGGCCGCACGGGCCGAACGCGTCGCCGGCATTGTGCAGCATGCCATCGACCGGGGAGCGGACGCCGGCCGGCTGGAGGCGTTTCTGGACGCTCCGACCCGGACCCGGCTCGACGCGACACCGGCTGCCGGACCGTTCCCGGTGATCGTCTATGCGGCCAGCGTGTCCTCGCACCCTTATGAGAACACCGTCCTGCTTGAAACACTTGCCCGCCAGGGTTTCGTCGTCATCGCCACGCCCTCGGTCGGCATGGGCACCCGGGCCCAGGCGTCCGGCCGGGCGGGTATCGAGAACCAGCTGGCCGATATCCGGCTCTCCCTTCGTGTTGCAGAGACGCTGGCCTTTGCCGACACGTCCCGCCTGGGCGTGGTCGGCTACAGCCGCGGCGGCGCCGTCGGCACGCTGCTGACGATGCAGGAGCCGCGGGTCAGGGTCTTTGTTTCCCTCGACGGATCGGAAGGGCGCGACATGCTGATCGGTGCCGTGCGCGAGAGCACCGGGTTCGATCTTGCCCGCTTCGACCGGCCGCACCTGCATATCTTCTCGGAGCCGGCAGAGAATTTCCCGGAAACGCGGGAGATCGTCGATGCGGCGCCCTCGCCCGACCGTCATGTCGTGCGCCTGCCGCAACTCGGCCATGGCGAGCTGGGGTCGACCTTCATCATGCTCAACGGGTTCGCCCGGGGTGAAGATGCCCGCCGCCCGGTCGCGCAGACAGCACCGGCCTACCAGGCCATGACCCTGCTGGTGCTCGACATGATGGACGCCTATCTCCTGCGCAACGGTCCCGCCCGGGCCCGCATCGCGAACGACCGGCTGCGAACCGCCATACCCGGCAGCGAGATTGTCTGGGAGTAGGTGCAGCCCCCGGGATAAGGCGCAGGCTGATCAAAACCGCTGACAGGCAGAGGGAACCGCTGGGCGCGTCCCGCGTCCCTGTTATGATCGGCCTTCGCAACCTCGAGGACACAGATGCACAATCGCGCCTTCTATTTCACCCATCTGGAATGCTCGGAAACCGGCAAGCGCTACGAGATCGACACGCCACACAATCTCTCCGATGCCGGCAAGCCGCTGCTGGCGCGCTATGACCTGGAGAAGATGAAGGGCGAGATCGACCGGGGTGCGATCTGGGCGCGCAATACCGGTTTCTGGAAATGGCGCGAACTCCTGCCGGTCCATGACAGCGACGATATCTGCCGCCTGGGCGAGACCGATACGCCGCTGATCGATGTGCCCGCCACGGCGAAGGCGTCCGGCGCCACCGGCAAGGTGTGGGTGAAGGATGAGGGCCGCCTGCCCACGGGCTCGTTCAAGGCGCGCGGCCTCGCCCTCGCCGTCGCCATGGCACACAGTTTCGGTATCAAGCGCCTGGCCATGCCGACAAACGGTAATGCCGGCGCCGCCATGTCGGCCTATGCCAGCCGGATGGGGATGGAGAGCTACTGCTTTGCTCCCGAGGACACGCCGCAGATCAATCTGGACGAGATGGCGCTGCAGGGCGCGAAAGTCTTCAAGGTGAACGGCTATATCCATCATTGCGGCGCCCTTGTCGCGGCCGGCAAGGAGGAGATGGGGTGGTTCGACGTCTCCACCCTCAAGGAGCCCTACCGGATCGAGGGCAAGAAGACGATGGGCCTGGAACTGGCCGCCCAGATGGGCTGGAAATTGCCCGATGCGATCTTCTATCCCACCGGCGGCGGCACCGGCCTGATCGGCATGTGGAAGGCCTTCGACGAGATGGAGAAACTCGGCTGGATCGGCCCGGAACGCCCGAAAATGTTCGCCGTCCAGGCCGAGGGCTGCGCCCCCATCGTGAAAGCCTTCGAAGCCGGCGAGCGCCACGCCGAGGAATGGCTCGACGCCGAAACCGCCGCCATGGGCATCCGCGTCCCCAAGGCGATCGGCGACTTCCTGATCCTGGACGCCGTGCGTGAAAGCGGCGGCGCCGCGGTGGCGGTGTCGGAAGAGGCGATCGAGACGGCCCGCACCCGCTGTGCCCGCGAAGACGGCTTGCTGCTGTGTCCGGAGGGCGCGGCGACATTGGCGGCCATGGAGAAAGCCATGGGCGACGGGCTCGTGGCGCGGGACGCCGAGTGCGTGCTGTTCAATTGCGGGTCTGGTTTGAAGTACAAGATGCCGGACGGGGCTGTGGCTCTGGACCGGCACAGCGAGGTGGATTGGGGGGCGATGTAGGTCGCAGAGGGACATGTACATTGGGTACGTGTCCCGGGGGAAAACGGGGATCTTTCCTGTAAACAGAAGCGATGTGCAGCCGGTTACTCGCCGGGACACGTACCCAAGGTACATGTCCCTCGGTTCGCGCTAGGCGTAGGGGTCGATGGCGTGCAGGTAGGCGTCCCAGTCGGCGATACGATCCTGCATCGGTCCGACCTGCACCAGATCGTCATCCCGGCCCGCCAGATGAGCATGCACGCTTGACCAACGCCAGTCCTCGGCACGCGCGACCAGGCCCGCCCGCACGGGATTGAACTCGATGTAGCGGCAGGCCGCGAACAGGCGGTCTTCATCCATCGGCGATGACTTGTAGCGACCTTGCCAGAGGAGGCCTGCTCCACCGGCACTCAGATTGTAATATTGCGTGTAGAGCCTATGCGTTCTCCCGACGGCCCGCGACAGTCCGTCTGCGTCGTCGGGAACAAGGACGAGATGGACGTGATTGGGCATCAGGCAGTAGGCCCAGCACTGGACGTTTTCCTGCTGGCAGGACTCGGTCAGCAACCGGATGTAGCGGGCATAATCATCATCGCCGAAGAAGACCTGCTGCCGGCGATTGCCGCGCTGGGTGACATGGTGCGGCGCGCCGGGATGGACGATGCGAGCGGAACGCGGCATGCCGGTCCTCATCGGCTGAGATGCACACCTTATAAGAGCAGAATAGCACAAACTCAATCATAGATACATTTTGAAGACCTCTCAGAGGGACATGTACCTAGGGTACGTGTCCCGGAAGAGAGAGGAGGCGCCGAAAGAGCCGGAAGCGTCCGACGCTGCCTGAAGGCTGTCGCCCCAGTTCCCCCGGGACACGTACCCTAGGTACATGTCCCTCGGTTCGCGCTCTTGACCCCACGCGCCTTTCATCGCATCCCCCGCGCTTCTGCCAATGAAACGCGGAGCACCGCCGATGATCCCCCGCTATACCCGTCCGGAAATGGCCGCCATCTGGGCCGACCAGAACAAGTACAGGATCTGGTACCTGATCGAGGCGCACGCGACGGAGAAGCTGGCGGAGCTGGGCGTGGTGCCGCAATCGGCGGTCGAGGCGGTCTGGAAGGCGAAGGATGTCGCGTTCGACGTCGACCGGATCAACGAGATCGAGGCCGAGGTGAAGCATGACGTCATCGCCTTCCTCACCCATCTGGCCGAGCATGTCGGCGAGGAAAGCCGTTTCGTCCACCAGGGCCTGACCTCCTCGGACGTGCTGGACACCTGTCTCGCCGTGCAGATGAAACAGTCTGCCGACCTCCTGCTGGAGGGTATGGACCGCGTGCTGGCAGCACTGAAAGCGCGCGCGGAAGAGCACAAATACACGGCCTGTATCGGCCGCTCGCACGGCATCCATGCCGAGCCGACGACGATGGGCCTGAAATTCGCGCGCTTCTATGCCGAGTTTGCCCGCAATCGCGAACGCCTGGTGCGGGCGCGTGACGAGATCGCCACCTGCGCCATTTCAGGCGCAATCGGTACGTTCGCGAATGTCGACCCGGCCGTGGAAGAACATGTCGCCGAACAGATGGGCCTGACAGTGGAGCCGATCTCCACCCAGGTCATCCCGCGCGACCGCCACGCCAATTATTTCGCCGTGCTGGGCCTGATCGCCTCGGCGATCGAGAATATCGCCATCGAGGTGCGCCATCTCCAACGCTCCGAAGTGCGCGAGGCGCAGGAATATTTCTCGCCGGGCCAGAAGGGCTCCTCGGCCATGCCGCACAAACGCAATCCGATCCTGACGGAGAACCTGACCGGCCAGGCCCGCCTGGTCCGCTCGGCCGTGGTGCCGGCGATGGAGAATGTGGCGCTGTGGCACGAGCGGGACATCTCCCACTCCTCCGTCGAACGCGGCATCGGTCCGGACGCCAATGTGCACCTGGACTTCGCCCTGCACCGCACCGCCAGCATGATCGAGAAACTGATCGTGCATGCCGACCGCTGCGCGGAAAACCTCAACGCCTATGGCGGCATCCACAATTCCCAGCGCGTCCTTTTGGCCCTCACCCAGGCCGGCGCAAGCCGCGAGGTGAGCTATCGCCTCGTCCAGCGCAACGGCATGAAAACCTGGGATGAAGGCGGCATGCTGGTCGACCACCTCAAGGCCGACGCCGAGGTCACCGCCCTGCTCTCGAACGAGCAGATCGAGGCCTGTTTCGACGAGGCCTACCACATGAAGCATGTGGACACGATTTTCCGGCGGGTGTTCGGGGCGTAGACGTTTTCGCGATACGACTGAGGCAGGCGAACAATGGGTTTTTCAGGGCACGAAACGTGCCCGCCCTAAACCCGTCATCCCGACGAGAGCGGGACCCAGATCGTCAAGCAAGCCAGTGCCAAGTCTGGCTCGACCCGGCCTTATGAACTGGGCCCTGACCTTCGTCAGGGTGACGGTAATTGAAGCCGGGGTTCAGCAAGATTGCGGCTGTCCCTGGCTCCGCAAGACCGCCGCCCCACACCCCGTCATCCTGACGAAGGTCAGGACCCAGATTATAGAGCGAGCTGGGACCAGGCCTGGCTCAACCCGGTCTTGTGATCTGGGCCCTGACTGAAGCCTGCGCCCGCGGAGGCGGGTGTCAGGGTGATGTTTGATGGGATTCGGACAATGAGCCCTGACACTTCCCCGCGGCCCATTTGTCAGTTGCACGCTGCAGCTCGCCCCCTAAATTCCCCCCATGTCCAAGCTCTACGACTCGATCGACGAACGCCTCGCGGCCTTCATCGAAAAGCAGAAGATGTTCTTCGTCGCGACAGCACCGTCGGGCGATGAGGGGCATGTGAATGTCTCGCCCAAGGGCTATGACAGTTTCCGCATCTTGGGCGCCAACGAGGTGGCCTTTCTCGATCTGGGCGGGTCGGGTGTGGAGACGATTGCGCATCTGCGCCAGAACGGGCGGATCACCTTCATGTTCTGCGCCTTCGAGGGCGCGGCGAACATAGTGCGGCTCTACGGCACGGGCGAAGCGACCTGCTTCGACGATCCGGGCTTTGCCGAAAAGAAGGCCCTCTTCCCAGACTTTCCCAAAGTGCGCGCGATCATCACCGCGAAGATCCACCGCATCGCCGATAGCTGCGGCTGGGGCGTGCCCTTTTACGACTTCAAGGGCGAGCGCGACCAGCTGATCCGCTATAATGAGCACCGCACCGACGAGGTCTGGCGCGAACGCCGCTATACCGGCAATGCCGAGTCGATCGACGGCCTGCCGGGCCTGGTAAAGCCGGATGCAGCGGAATGAGCGACGCCACGCTTGAGGCCGACAAGGCGGAGATCGAGCAGATCATCCACGCCGCCTATGCGATGATTTCCGGGCCGGCCGGCCCGCGCGACTGGTCGGAGCAGGCCCGCTATTTCCATCCCGACTGCCGACAGATCCGCACCGGCGTCGATGCCGATGGTGTGCCCTGGCACCGCATGTTCTCGCCGGAGGCGTTCCGCGCCGATGTCGATGTGCAACTGGCCGAAATGGATCTTCACGAGATCGCCCTGGTGAACCGGATCGAAGTGTTCGGCAATATCGCCCAGGCCTGGTCGAGCTATGAGGCCAAGCATCATCCCGGTGACGCCCGGCCCGAGCGGCGCGGCATCAACGGCTTCCACTTCTACAGGGGGCCGGCGGGCCACTGGCAGATCATCGCCATGATCTGGGACAATGAGCGCGACGGTCTCTCCCTGCCGCCGGAGATGGCGTCCCCGCGATGACGCGGGTGTGATGCCGTCGTGCAGTGACGGCGAAAGCGGCCCGCGCTAGAGGGTGAAAAACTCTTCAGGAAGATCGACATGCGACTGATTGCTGCCGTGCTGGCCGGACTGGCCCTGTTTCTCGGACCGAATTTCGTGCGGGCTGCCTGGGATGAGGCCGCACCGGCGGAAGAGCCGCGCCTGGTGGCCGCCATGTTCCGCTCGTCCTGGTGCGGCGCCTGCCGCGTGCTCGAGCCGCGGGTCGAGGATGTGCGCGAGGAGATGGCCGGCGAACCGATCGGCTGGGTGCGGTTCAACTTCACCTGGGGGCAGCGCGACGCTCTGCGCGGCCTGGCCGAGGAAGAAGGCATCGCG